>Ga0180438_10005828_pt1 | contig 16914 bp, 30 predicted proteins | sample SS_ome_12_FD_132455 | JGI IMG/M metagenome (GOLD analysis project Ga0180438, IMG submission 132455) | Hypersaline lake sediment archaeal communities from the Salton Sea, California, USA - SS_3_D_2 metaG | ecosystem: Environmental > Aquatic > Non-marine Saline and Alkaline > Hypersaline >...
AAGCAAAGATATCTAAACTAGAAAAAGAAGAGGTTGATGAACAATGACAGATTTATTTTCGAATTTGAACATTTGTGAACCACCCCAACACCTAGCCGCAGACCTGGCTAATCTACCATTCAACACCTACATGGTAGATGAGGAGGGGGACCTAATCCCCCTCCCAAGGCACACCATGGGAGTAATCATGGAATAAAATGATGGATGATATTTTGTGTGAGCGGCGGTACATGTACGGCGTAGACCGAACATACCCTTGGAGGATACGGTGATGGATTATTTTAACTGCCACCTGCGTGAACGACTCCAGGAAATAAAACAAAAAATAAAAAAAGGTGAACTAAAGTGATGACCCATATAGAGTGCGCTTTGAATGAAAGTTGTAGCTGCAATAACGAAATGATGTGGAGTGGTTATAGCGGTTTTAACTTATTGTCTGTGGGGCTTATAATTTTAATTTCAATGCTTTTGTTAACTTTAATTTTACATGGGTCTGAGATCAAAACAGTTATTAGATCTAAGTTGAAAAATTGGTTAGGTGAAAAGAGAGATGGTTGATTTTTGGTTGTGTAGCCGGTGCAACTTTTACCCGCGCCGATGTACAGGAGAACACTTAGACAAAGCAGGCAGATGCCAAGATTTTAAAAGGGACACGACTTTGACGCCTGAAGACTTTGAAAAAATAGATTAAGTAAATATTAAAATGGTGGAGGCAGATAAACTAGGATTTTGGGACACAATACAAACTCTAAGTTTGGTATTGTTCCTCCTTCCACTGGTTTGTATTTGGGCGGTCGCTTATGATGTGGCCTTGTTTTTTTGGCGGCCTCTTTGGGTTTGGCTTAAAGGCGGAGAAAAATAGTGAAAAAAAAAGATGGATGAGGAAACAAAAAAAGCATTGTTTGGTTTGATAATAATAACCTTGATATCTTTTAGTGTGGGTTTCTTGTTTGGGTATGACTTGGGTTATGAGGATCGGACTGTCCTGGTTTGTAGTGTGGATATTTTTTGTGAGGGTCAGAGCCTGGAGTTGAAAGATCCACTATGCCAGGTATGTAAGGAGTTTCGTTCGATTGAGTTGCATCGTGAAAGTTTGAGAGGTTATGGCGAGGATGGTTGACCGGCGTAGGGAGGCTGAGATTATTAGGATTTGGCCTGTGAATGAGAGTTTGTATTTGAAGTTGACGACGAAGAATTTGGTGATTGAGTTGCGTAATCCTAGTCATAGCATGAATCATGCTAAGGCGCGGAGGTTGTTGGTGGATGTGGTTAGGGAGATTGACAACTTCAAAAAAAGGGGGCCGTACATATAAAAAACAAAAAATCGGAAGTATGATGGCTAAAACAAATTTACAAAAATTCAATGAGCAAATGCTCAAAAAGAATTTTAAAAAGTGTATGGATGATCCAGTAAAATTTGTGGTTTGGATGGCTGGAAGGGAATACGAGAAAAAACTTAGAAAAAAGGACTTAAAATGAAATATGAAGTATTATGGCTTTTGCCAATGGCTGCAACGTGGTTTCATGGTTGGATGATCGGAAAGGGTGATTACTCACCGTTAGAACTTTTTGTAATAACAACGGCTGTAATCTTCATAAACTTATTAGATTTCAAAAAAACCGAGGATAGAGGTTAAGATGGCAATAATGAATGGATTTGATTTAAGTGTTACAATAATCATAGTGGTAGTTTGTTTAATGTTTACGATATGTTATGTTGCATATCAATTTTTTGATTATGATGAAATAGCCTATCGTGATTGTTTAGACGATTGTAATAGGTTGATAATAAAAAATTCAACTGATAATGCTATGTTAGTAGCATGTCATATAACTTGTTAAATTAAGGGAAGATTAAAATGGCTTATGAGGATAACACAGTGAATTGGGATATTGGGGCTTTAGTGATTCATAAGGCTGATGCTAAAACAAGAAAAATGCTCATGGTAGTAGTGGGTATAGACTTTCAAAAAGACTTAATCAAAACCTGTTATGTAGACGGTCGAAAAGGTGTTTGGTTGAATGATAAGAAATTTCTTTTAGACCCTAAACAATTTAATCTACCAACTACACCAGAGGAGTACAGAAAAAGGGAGAAATGTTAAAATGATAGGTATAATGGTCATAGCATTGTGTGGATTATTATTAGGTTTTTGTCTTGGATGGTATGCAAATAATATAATCAAATTAAGGGATGGTAGTTCAAAATGACTAAAATAATAGATAATTGGGAGATTGGGGAGATAGTAATTCAGTTGTGTGATGATAATAGCATATACATTTTTGATGGTGAGGATAAGGTATGGTTGAATAATGAAGATGTTTTAGATCTGCAAAGTTTTTTAAATAGTACCTATCAGGTTCATAGATTCAAATTAAGGGACGAGGTGGGGTAGATGGGGTTAAAAGGTAGTTGTAGACATTGTGGTAAAAGAAATAATATTACTTTGGCTACAGATTGTTGTATGGTATGTTATAATAAAATGAAGGTTTATGAGGTTGATTATTTCGGGGTATTTCATCTTAAGGCGGATAGTCCAGAAGAAGCGCAAGATAAAGCTTATAAAAAATTTAGAGAATTGGGGCTTAAAGCAGAAGTAGACCAAATCGAATTAAGGGAGAAATGATGGATTTTGATATGTGGTTATGGGTTTTGACGATAATCTCTTGGGAAGTTGGGAAATTTATAGGAAGAAAAATTATCGAATAATGGGAGAAATAATGGAAACTAAGGAGGCAGATGTGGCAGGTTGGGGAATATTATATAGATATTGTCCAAAATGTGGTTTGATGTATTATAAAGATTTTATGAATTGTAAATGTGATATAGACGAAAATAGGGACGAGGTGAAAACGTGAATAAAGTAATGCATGCTGGAGTAATCAGTTTAATTGTTATTTTATTATATGTTAAATCTCCGGCAATAGCTTTAGGCTATTTAACATTTGTAATTTTATCAAATTAAGGGAGAATAACGATGGTAAGACATAGGTTATGTGATATTTGTGGTAAGGTATGTGAAATGAGGTTCAAATTTGAATATCAAACTGCAATAGGATTCATGTATGAATTGTGTTTTGATTGTGGAAATGAAGTTAATAAATTTATACTTGGAAAAAGAGACGAGGTGAAATAGTATGGGTTATATGAATTTTTGGAATTTTGCATTTTTTCATCCAGGTGTAGCTTTGTTAATGCTTGTTGCCTGTACATGGTGTTTAAGTAATATTTTTAAATATTTGTCAAAAATGCAATGGGTAATCGGTAGTAATAACAAAATAGAATATATTGAATAATGGGACTTAAAATGATGGCGAAAGGTGTGTATGGTAAATATGTAAGGGATGTGGCCGAAAGTTCTGCGGTTATGCGGTCTTTCATTAAGCCCTTGCATCACACCCGCCACAATCATATCAAATTAAGGGAAGGTTCTCAGGATGGATGTTGAAGAACGTGTTGAAATTTTAGAAGAAAAGATTAATGTATTAATTTCAACTAATGCCACTTTGATTGATGCATTATTCAAGAAAAGCGTTATTGACCCCAATGAATTGGAAAAGGACACTCTCCATACTTATAAAATATGGTTCAAAGAAAAAGGAGGTTTAGTTTAGATGGTTTTTAAGGGTGGTTTGAATGGGATGGATTATGTCTGTAATGATTGTTTGGAAGAGTTTAAGGATCTTGAATTGGCTTGTTTGCATGTTTTGCGCGAGAACCACCAGATAAGGAATCGTTACACTACAAAAAAATGCAGGAGGAAAATGAAGTGAAAATTTGGTTGATAATCTTATGTTTGATTTTGTTATCAGGATGTTTGACAGAGGAAAAGGCTTACATTGAACGTAAAGGCGAGGCTGGCGCTGATCTTTTAGAGCCCATACTAACATGCAATTGCAGTATTGATTATCAAGAGGGTTACCGTGATGGTTTCGTCGACGCACTAACAAAATGAAAAAATGTGTAACTGTACAGACATACTAGATCAATTCGGGAGAATCAGGCAAAACTGCCATACTGGAGAAACATATTTCTACTTATCAGATACCCTAATATCTATTGGTCTATTGTTATTGTTGTTGGTTATAATCATAATACTCATTAAAAAAGAAGACGGTTGTGTAACTTAGGTTTGGTGAAAAGGCTCCCTCGACTTTATACAGTGTCGAGAAAGCGTGTCGGCGGGTTCAAATCCCCCCCACAACCAAAAAAGAAACAAAATTATTTATAGTTGTTATAACTTGCCGGACTACGCTTAGTCCGCGCCACCCAATCAGCCTTAGATTCCCCAGGCTGCACCATCAAAGCCTCATAATCAACCTGCGCCTTAACCGCACCATCCTCCTCCATCCGCTTAATCTGAGCAATATTAAACAAAACCTTACGACCCTTATACTCACGCAACAAACCCTTAGGAATATAACCCCCCTCAATCAAATCCGGAACCTTAACCTTAAAATCAGGCATACCCACCTTCGCAATATTCTTCTCATTACGAAAACACCGCTCCCAATTACGCCGCAACATCATATTCTGATAACTCTCAGCACTCCAAACATAAGCCGTCCTTTCAACATCACGGAAATTATTGAAAGTTTTTTTGAAAATGAAAATGAAAAACCTCAACCGCTCCTCCCGAATATACTTATCCATACTCTTAACCTTAGGCACACACAAAAAATGCACCAGCCGGTTAAAACGATTACTAATAAACAACTTAACCTGCTCAATATTCTCGCTACTACCCGCGCTACGGTTAAACAACTGAGTCGCACTCTCATCATACAATAAACTACTGCCTGGGTGGATTGTGATCTCACCCTCAACCTTCAAATCCTCCTCCGTCAAACCATAATCATTCCACTCCTTCAACTCCTTTAACTTATACTCAGCCAAAAAACTCTTAGCAGCCTGAAGATTAGCCTGGCGATAATCCTTCCAAAAATAGTAAACCTGACTACCAACAAAACCCGGATCGCACTTACTCAAAGCCAAACCCATCATACTTTTACCACTACCCTCCCCCCCAGATAATATAGTGACGATGTCGTCCTCACCACTTATGCAGCGAGCCTCCCGCTGCACCTGATACTCTTTAAGCAGTTGGTCAAAGCTTATAGTAATCATCTTCTAAACTTTTCAAACGGGTTATCATCCAAGGTATAAAGTTTAATCAGTCCGATGTCGACCATGGCCTCAACGTAGCTGTTAAACCACCTTAGGATCTCGGCAGTCCGGACGTTACGCGATAAGGCGGTCGCGATCTTTAACTGTAAATCTTTGTAATCCTTAAAACCCCGGTCCTCCTCCTTTAACTTCTCTAAACTCCCCTTCATACCCGGAAGATGAGCGCTCTGCATGACCATAACCTGAAAACCATCCACCGCAATCTTCCGATAAGTGTTCTCATACTTCTTCCCAGTAAAACCCCTATAAGCGCTGTTCAACGCCAAACCCAACATCCTGGAAGTGTTCATATAAATGATTTGGATGTTTTCGTTGACGTAGAATCCACTCTGCTTATAAAAGCTTTTATCACTCGCCTGAAACAAACTACTATAGTCATCCACAGTACTTCAACTCCCGCCAACTATCGCACCCGATACTTGCTGCGGGGTGGACAAAGTAGTAGTCGTGGTTGGCGACACAAGGTCAGAAATGTCCGCCCCCGCCTGAGCAAGTTTACCCATGAGTATTGCCTTTTCGCGTTCGCACGTCTGGGCTGCATTCCAAGCCCCCGGCGCGCTTATAACTTTATCATATAAGACGACCGTCCCGATTATCCCGATCATGAAGAGTACTGCCAAGCTTTGGATGTTTTGCGCTACCCACTCGAAAAGCCCGCCTGGGTTGTTCTTTTTGAATGCGTCCAAGAATCCTTTTGTGTAGCTGGTTTTTTCAAGGTTGCTCACGTGTGCAGGTGTTGCACCTATCGCTTTTTCACTTAGTAGTTTGGCGACATTTATTCCTGCCGCGCCGCCATTTTCGTCAGCGATCAACATTAAAGTCGTCTTACAGGGGCCGTTTATTATCGCCCCTGGGTTGGCTTCAAAAGGGATTTCCTCATCCTTAACCTTACGATACCACTTTTTAGAATTCATTGGGTCGACATAGGCCAGGTCGAAATGCCACTGGTTATCCCCACCCAACCTTATGAACCCTGGTTGTTTGAATAAACCCATCTGTATCCATGTTTTCGTGACGTCCCAGCTAAAAAAGAATAAGAACATGTTCTCCAAAAAAAAGAACAATGTGCATATTGCTGTCAAAATTGTTATTGCATCCAATATTAAATTTATGTCAACCATTTTAATTTTTTTTTTGTTTATAAGAAGTATCCTCCGCTTTGTTTTTTGCTTTCAGCCTGAGCTGGCATGTTTTCAACACGTCCGCTCATGGCGATTGATGTGATTGTAGTTCTTTGTTTACTGTGATTACCTTCCCGCGCCTGTGTTGCGAGATCCCGCTCCATAATACAGGCCTGATCCAGGTCTAGTAGTCCGCGTCCGTTGTCGCGGTTTAGTTCGCGTACAGGCATGAACATCTCTTCTTTTATCCTTGTCATTAGGGTGTCGAGTACGCGGGCTTTAAGCTCTGGCTCCTTGAAATAGCTGTTTATGACGTGTTTGTTTACGAGTCCGAACTGTTTTCTTTTGATCCATCCTGGGATGTTTCCTGTTAGGAATTTTTTCCCGGTTCTTTCGTCTTTTACTTCTAGGAAACTGTGTTGTTCGGCTAGGTATTCTTCGAGTGCTAGGTCGCCTCGTGGTATTTCCCCGAACATCGGCTGTGGCGTGTCTTGGGGGATTTCCGGGTTGGTTGGGTCTTCTTCAGTCATTTTGTTATTGCCTCATTTTTCGGCTTTTTTTCTATTTCGAGGGCTTCTCGCATGAATGCTTTGAAGTCTTCTCTTAATCCGCTGGGGTTTTGCATTAGGGTGTCTATGAATGTGTCCATTGCGCGGCGGTTGTAGTTGCGGTCCCAGAAGTTTTGCAGTTTTAGGTGTTTGTCTCTGAAGTTTTCTCCTTCGACTTTTTCGATGGTTTGTTCTTTGACGTGGACGTATACTTGGGCTGTTGTTGTCTTGTTTAGGTCGACCACTTTTGTTTTTTTATCCGCCACAAAAAAAACATACTTATAACGGTTTATAAATCAACTTGTTTTCTTTATAAAGGAAAAATCACATAAACCGAAACATTTATAAACCCCTAGTTATAAAGTGCGATTTAATGAAGTCCTTAAACAGACCAAAAAATAAGGGACAGGCGCAGCTTGCAATTACAATTGCAACCATGGCAGTCGTACTGATTGTCGTGACAATTGTTATCGCACAGTTGATAACGTCCCTAGGGACTGGCACAGGCCTAACTGGACAGGGACTGGCCGCGTTTAACAACATTACAAACTATACGTGGACAGGAATCCTACTTACGGCAATTGGAATAATTGTTGTAGCTGGTTTCGGCTTGATTGGTTTGATGCTCTTCCGCAGGAAATAAACCCTGAAACAAGAGCATCTGGCTAATCTGGGAAACAGTTGCCGGTATGGAGAAAGTGCCTCCAAAAAAAGGGACTTCAACCAATTAAAAGGGTGAAACAACCGCTTTTTTTTGGAGGCCAAACTTTTATCTCAATGAGAAAAAAAGTGGAAACGAAACAGATGACGAACAGAGGGCAAGCCCAACTAGCAATAACAATTGCCACAATTGCGATCGTCCTACTTGTAGTTACAATTGTTCTGGCGCAGCTTCTGCCTGTTTTAACTGACAGCACAAGCAGTTCAACACAGGCCGCGATGGCCGCTGGAAACATAACAAACTACACCTGGACAGGGATTTTACTCACCGCAATTGGAATAATTGTTGTGGCAGGTTTCGGTTTGATAGGTCTCATGCTATTCCGCAGAAAATGAGACCTTATAAAACTGGCAAGCCAACTTTTTTTTGGCTTGCCTGTTTTTATAAAACAACAAACAATAACTTAGTGGAAGATGGAAAGCCAACTATACCTAATGCTATTAGGGTTAACTTACGTGCTCTTGGTTTTGAGCTTTCTAAAGCCGCAAAACATTGTTTTACGGGCTTTTTCCGCTATGACTTTGGTTGCTGTGGCTTTGGTCGGATTGTATCCTATGTTATACGTCGGTTTCGGAAGTCAGAATGCTATACCCTACAGTGGGAGTATGGCGGGGGATGTCGGAAGGTCCGGGGAGATCCCGGTCTTGCGGATGTATGGGGCGATGGCATTAGTCCAGTTCGTTTATGCCTTGTACCTCATGGTGGAATGGGCAGGGAACTACATCAGAGATCAAAGCCCTGACGCAAAGGAAAATAGCGCTCAACAAATAATCGGTTAAAAAAAAATTTAAAAAAATGGTTAGGATTCCAGGCACAAATGTAAGGGTTAGTAAGAGTCAAATAGGCAAAAAGTTTAGCGCAAAGACTGGACGGCGTATTGGGGTTGTAAGTGGAAGCCCGCGCCGTCAAGTAGTCAAGGTAACAGGATCAGGTAAAGTAACCGTTGAAACTCCTGAACAACGTAGTAGTCGTTTAGGCGTTTTGGCTGGAGAGGGGGGGGTTGGCTACCGTGTAACTCCGACTGGCCGGGTATTATTTAGCCGCCGCGGTTTTTCTGAGAAAGTTTTGCCTCCTAAGGCAAAGCCTCAGGCATCCCGTGAGTTGGAGCGTTACCCCGGCTATAGTGGGCGGTTGGTGAGTGAATTGTATGGTGAGAAAAAGGCTCAGTTGGCTGCGTGGGCTAGGAGTGAAGGAATCACCAAACCAATGACCTTGCCAGAAGTAGCGCGCAAAAGTGGGATTGGTCAGATGGAATTCGCCAGGCAAGCAACTGCACGGACTAAAGTCCCATTTGGTGGTGAACTTGAGGATCTACCGAAAGTCGAGACTGAAGCTCAGCAACGCGAGGTTATCGCCGCGGGTGCTGAACGCATTTTCGCAAGGCGCGCAAGTAAAGAGGATGACTTCTTGACTGTCAGGGCTGAAAAGATAATACCAGAAAAGCAGCCGCTGCCAGAGCCTGCCAGAGTTGAACGCACACCTAAACCCGACTTTTTAATAAGTGACGTTGAACCAATAGCTAAAGTGCAGACTGACCCTTTTAGTGGGGTTCAAAAGATGGGTTTTGGATTTCCAACAACCGGGTTCATGACATCAACTCCTTTAACAATCACACAAACCCAAAAAGACGTTGAAACAGTTGTTTCTCCAGGCACTATAAAATACGCTGGTAAAGAGTACCAGGTTGATAGTGGCGGCGTTCAAAGGTTGAAAGACATACAAGAGGGGGCTGAGGAAGCTTATAAAATACAGAAAAGCAAAATACCAATTGTCGGCGAATACATAGTCAACCCTATTTTGCGAGGTGCGACTGAACAGGCTAAACAAACACTAATAGAAAAAGAACTCGGAATAATAACATCCAAAGAGGCTACGCAAAAACTTAAAGGAATTCAAGACCCATTAAATATTCAGGTCACTCGCGAGAGTCGGGAGATGGGGACAGTCGAAAGAATCAAACAACTAGACATCCCATACGTTGACGTTAAACTTAGTCCAGCGGCTCAAGCAGCCGTTGCGGGAGGTGCTTTAGGATATACTGGCGGAGCTACTGTAGCCGGTCTTGGAACAGTCGGCTTAGTCGGGGTTACTGGTAAAGGTGCGGCTGCAATACCTGCAACAACACTCCAACTACCGCGTTACGTGGCTTCTGTGGCTTTAGGTCGTGAGGTGGCTAGGGAAACTGGCGTCCCAGCTTTGGGAGTTGCCGCAGGCTTAGGAATATACGGTTTGACAAGACCCCCTGATGTTGCTTTCACCTCAGGTTTGAAAGAGTTCGTGTCACCAACTAAAGCTTCAGTGGCTGTAGGTGGTGTTCGCGGCATCACTTTAGAAGAGGGAGGTTTGCCTGGTCGGGTTCCTAAACAATTAGTAAAGGAGCCTCCTGCTAAACTTCCTGTAAGTACTAGTCTACGGGATATTGACTTTCAGAAAGCATTAAATAAATTAACTGACAAAGGTCAGTTCACGTTTAAAACTCAAGCTAGGTATAGTATTGGTGAGGTTCGTCCGCAGGTAAGTGGTTTTTTCAGGGGTCAGAGTCCGCTTCCCGGAGCTGGAAAAACTTTTTGGGGTAACATAGGATTCACAGGAAAAGGGAGGGGTTTGAATCGTGGTTCGGCTCAACTTCAAATGCTCGACCCAGTACAGTTAATAGAAAAGTCAGTCCGCTCAGGTGTGGCTGGTGGTAAAATGGTTGGCGCGGCTGCGGGCGGTTTAGCCCGTCCAGTTGTTTCGTCGGCTGCGGCTTTCGCAAGTCAACCCAGTGTTTTGAGTGGTGCTGGATTAATTGCTACAGGCGCGACGTTAAGTCTGCCAGATACTCGTTTGAGTCGTTTAAAGTTTGACGCCGGAGTCCCAGATACACGGCAGGACCCTGGTCAAAGATTTTATACAGGTTACATTCAAGATCAGACACAGCCGCAGATGGTTGACATAGTCAAACAAGAAACATTCCAGGTTCCTGAACGAGAAGTTATGCAGGATATAAGATTCCAAGATTATCGCCCACCCGGGGACACAATTGTCAAAAGTTCATTTTTTGACATAGTGCCTTTTCAGGTGGCCGCCGCAGGTGGAGTGCCTAAAGGTTTGCCTCGTTTGAATATTCCTGGTGGTGATCCGTTTGGCGGTAATATCTTGGGGGGTGGTCAGGCTGCTTATGGTTTGAAGGTTAATCCTTTGGCTTCTGCCGAGGAGGCTTTTTTCGGAGTAGGTCGGAGACGGCGTAAAAAGAGTAAAAGGGGTAGGGGTAAACGGAAAAGTAAGCCCAAAAAAAGCAGTGGTAAGAAGAAGGGTCGGAAGCGTAAGGTTAAAACTAAAAAAGTTAAAAAGAAAAAGAAGAAAAAATGAAAACTAGGACTAAAATATTATTAGGGGCGGCAGCAGTAGCGGTGCTCGCAGCACTATTCACAAGCGCTGCGGAAATCGAGCCAATCGCATCAACAACCGCAAAAACAATATACCAAACAATATGGGAGGTGAAATGAATATGACATACGACACGGACATAATCGGAAAAGTAGGCAGAGCAGTAACCAAACGAGAAAAAAAAGCACGCAAAAAGAAAAAGAAAAAATACAAAGAAGCCAAAGCAGAAATGGGCGACTACATGCCAACCGCAACACAAGTAGACAAAGGATGGACTAAACTCAAAAACAAAGTCGCAAAAAAAGTAAGATAAACAGACACTCTAAAACCAAATAGGAGGTGAAAAAACTAAGATGGCAACACACACACACAAAAACAAGATGGCAGCAAAAAAATACGCAGCCAGGATGAGGGCAAAAGGATACAACGCAAGCATATACCAGAAGGCAAACGGTCAATGGTGCAGCAGCGTAACCCGCTAAAAAAAACATAAAAAATTAGCAGGGGGTGAGCACTATATGAAAACAACTACCTCTGACCTAAGCCAGAAACTCTGGCCTAGGTCAAACAGGGGTAGCATGACCGGAGCATACATGTTAATACTAGGACTAGTAGGTTTAGTCCTTACTGGCCTAGTGATAACTATATTAGATCAACTGATTATGGGCGAGCTCTGGAATTTCAACATAAGAATACAGGCTAACGGCACGATCTTGGGGATGTTCTCCACCATGTGGGCGTTAATAGCCGTAGCCGTCACTATAGCTATGGTGATAGGTTTTATTGTGGAGGGTTTCAAACTACGATGAAACCTCGCAGACGCTTAGGTAACCGCGGAGAGATAGACCCAATAGCATGGATCACCGGAGTCACTGGGTTTTTCATAACTTATGCTGTCTGGACATTCGCCTCACCAGTTGTTGTGGAGTTGATACGTTTTGGCGTAGGATTAGGAATTTCGGAAATCGCGGTTGAACAACTCTATTTCACAGAAACAGTCTACAACTGGGGTTTAGTGATAAACGCCGGCGTGTGGATTTTATACATCATATTGAGTAGCGTACTCTCGGAGGAAACAGATGTCGTCTTCAGGTAAAATCTTTTTGGTTTTTTTAATTCTGACTTCAGTCATTCCGGGGGTAGCCTACGCCTTTGATGGCTGGGCTACCCCAACCGCGGTCGCAGCGGTAAGCAGTGAAAGTGGAGGAGACCCAGGGGAGAACTTGATTGACACCTCAATTGCTACTCAATGGCGCACTAGCGACGACACAGAACAGGCATGGATTAGGGTGGATTTAGGGTCTTCTGCGACTGTTCACGGATACCGTTGGTATACTGGAAACACCGCGGCAGATGGTGACGTCTGCGCTTTTGGCAACGTCAAAATATGTACAGATGGTTCTTGCACTAGCTTTAACAGTGGAGACGGCTATAATGTCGGCGTACAGAGTGCGGGTTGGAAGGAGATAAGGACTGGCACAAGCTATAGCGGACGGTATTTGCAGTTTGACGCTGACGTCTTTTGCAGCACGAACTGTAATGATTTTTGTAATGGAGCTAACTTACAGGATCTCTTTGAATTCCAAGTTAATGTGACGAATTTAGATGTTGGAGATGGCAGCCAGAGTCAGGAGGAGGGCGGACCTTGCAGGACATTCTGCGACTTAGAACTGAGCCAAACAACTCCTTTAAACCCTGGAGGAGACCCCGGCGACTACGCTGTATGGGGTGTTACTTTAACTAATACAAGTTTGACCAACCAACAAGGTGAAGCTTATGTTGAGGAGGATTTGCAAAATGTTTTTATCTATGAAACGAATGGTAGTTGCGGAAGCCCAGGGCGGATATACGACGTTTGGAGGTTCGCAGGTGAAAGTCCTGATAAGCTATTGGTCAACTACACCTTTAACGACTGCGCCCCCACCTTGAATTTGTGTTTTAATGGGACGCGCGAGAGTTACACGATACCGACTTACGCGGCTGACATCAGCCAAGTAAATAACACATACGACGTCTACAGTAACACCTTTCACTACAACCGATATAACCTCACCTTTAGGGAGGAGACTACTGGGGGTTTGTATGAGTTCGCCGAGTATGTCCCTGCTAAGACGGAGTTTTTGTGCCGTGGAGAATACGACGGATTTGTAGTACCTTTAACTTTAGGGGTGGGGACGAACTATGTAATACAGACTAAAACTCCAGCCGACATGACCACGACTTTAAAGAATAACAGCCACGTCAGAACCCTCGCCACAGAGTCGGGAGGATTCTACGACCTCTACTTACTCAATGAGACTGACGGCAGAGCAACATTTTGGACGCAATACATATTTCAAAAACAGGATTTAACAGCAAACCAATATGACCAGGCTAAACTTGAGATACAGCGGGCTATAGGGGAGAACATGACAACCGTCCATAGTGCCCGGTGGCCTTTAGCCAACAACATATTAACTGCGCAACTTCGCAACCAGACAGTGTATAAGTTCATAGTCACCAGCACTGACAATTATACTATCGACCTAGGCAGCCAAACATTGACGGAGGTCGAGTTAACCAAAAGCATCGTTTTAAAAAGGGCGATTATATACGAAAAACCCGGGGTATATGAAGACGTTGAAATATATTGGATACAAGATTACAGCGCCGGACAACTCGGAGTAGTCTTTCAGACTGACTTGGATCTCCCGTCGTTTTTCAATGTGAGCAACGCAAGCGGGACAACTTACGTCCACACGTATAGCGCTTCAAGTGACGGGTCAACTACTTACGGATATAACGTAGACGACGTGAACGACCAATACTTCCTAGAATTGACTTGGACTCACCCAGACTATGGAGTACAACGTATCACCACCTTAACCCGCTTGTATAATCAGAGCGCTCCATTAAACGCTACTGCATGGGATCAACCCACCCCCGATGAAATTCTCGGGACGGGCATTTCAACTTGGAAGAAAATAGCTGTGGTAGTTGGGACATGGTTTATCATGTTAATAGCTTGCCGAGCCACAAACTACGGTTTGGGGTGTATTCTTGCCATGGTGTTTTACGCGTTTATGTGGTGGGTTACTTGGGTCCCGCATAATGAGGTCCCGTGGTTTATTATACCGTTGCTTTTGGTTCAGGCGGCGTTGATAAAGTTCTTTGAAAATAGAAACTAAAAAAAAAATGTGGTGTATAAATATGTGGAGGGTAGATCAGTAAAGGAGGAAGATGGCGGCGAGTAGAGCAATGCAGATTAGTTATTTCATAGTGACAGTCATGTTCTCCCTTACGTTACTCCATCAAGTCAACGCCTGCTACCACTACGGCTACGATGCGGTGATTGTGAAGGCGGGTTATAGTTTGAGTGTGTGTCCTATTGACAGTCAGGGTGTGGGTCACCCGTTCATTCCAGTGAATTATAATCCTTTGTTTGGTTATGAGTTCCGTGACGCGAATAATAACGTGGTGGACACTAGCGACTTTGAGAGTTATAACAGGACTATGCATAGTGCTATCACTTATAGTCCGACTCCGGATTTGACTGATATTTTTGGAATATTCAGTTGGGTACTTAACGGTATTCGGATATTGTCTAACACTTTTTTCATGCCTGTTTACGGGTTTCCGGAGTTTTTGATGAACTTTCACGTGCCTTATATGCTTACTTTGCCGCTTGGTACTTTGCTTTTTTTGATTCAAATCATAGCTATTTATGAGATAGCTAGTGGACGGAGGTTCCTATGAAAAGAATAGTTTTAACTTTGTTGGCTTGCATTTGTTTGGCGTGTGTTGTTTCTGGAGAGACTGCGTCTACTTCGGTGGATCACCGTATTGTTTTGATTGGTGAGAGTGACTCGTCTGTGCGGGATGTGATTAATGAGAAGGTTGATGTTGATGAAATATTTTACCAGCTTGAAAGTAATACGGAAAAGTGTTTGAACGACTGTGAGGGAATCTATATTTTCCGAAATCCAACTAACAAGGATTTACAAATCACCAAAAAGAAAATCCGATTGATGAATAAGGACATGACCGAACAAACACCAGAAGCTGCCAACATCACAGATATAAAATATTACGATTACGACACACGCACACGATTAGATGGGTTATCAGCTATTCCAGCAGCAACAACAATAGCTGTAAGGATTCAAGCAGTCAAAAATGAAAACGTAGATGTTGAATGGATACCTTATCTGTGCTTAGACACCAGTGATTTTCCAGCACTAGCAGATAAAGTTGAACAGGTCTGCATGTACCAAACAGATTGGGCTTTATGGGGGATGGTAGACACATCAACAGGAACCATGAAAAGCCCAGTAGCCAGATATAATTTTGATGTTGGAGACTTCCCAACAGACACCGTATTAGATGTAAGTGGAAATGGATTCCACGGAACATCAATAAACGCAACAAATATATCAAGCGTCCGAAACAACGGAATAAACACAACCGCCAGAATAAATGGAATCACACCAAATGAAGGAACTTTTGTAATAGCTGACCAAGATGGTGACAACTATGGAAAAACAATATGCGACAACGAGTGCGGCTTCTGCGGTTGGGGATGCCTACAAGATGCTGCACTATTTCAAACATTAATTTCAAGACACGACAGCCAAGGCGGGTTAAATGAAGAATTTTTCTTAATGAATTTTGACAGTACAAACCGCCAAATGAAATGGAGTTTAGCAGGTGACGGATTGAACGAAGCAAGTGTAATAGACTCAACACAACAATTAACATATGGGGAATGCTACCACTTTTGCGGGACATCAGATGTTTCAACAAGCAGTGCAGGATATGTCTACCTTTATGTAAATGGCGTTTTAGTCAATACGTCAACCTCAACAACCCCTGCAATTACTTCTGATTGGTTAGACGATGAATCAGTATTAATCGGGGCGAACCGACAACGCAGTTTAAGAAACTACTGGAACGGATCAGGTGACGAATTTGTATTCATGGACTTCAAACCAACAGATAAACAAATACTTGGGCTTTACCTACTAAACGAAAACAATTTGACAGTCACAGCACCCGAAAACACCACATACCCAACTACTGAAATACCTTTAGACATAGACATCCAAGTAGGTGTTCCAAACTTCATAAACATCACACTAAACCACACAGGGGAAAGATACCCAATAATGTACCTAGACAACGTGACAATCTTAAGATATGATTTTGAACAAAACCTAACCTACGACTCAAGCAACTACGAGAACCACGCAACAAACAACGGAGGTGTAAACGTTTCAGGGAAATATGGAAGTGCAATAAGATTAGACGGCGTGAACGACTACGTTGAAAGCAACAACTTAACCGACTTTGGAATCAAAGGATTTACAATAGAACATTGGATGAACTTGAGTGTAGGTGACGGAGCAGATTATGTAGTCTATGCTCAAAGTAGCACAGGACAAATCGAAAACTATTTAGGAAACGCAGCAGACAGTTTCAGATGTGTAGTCGGAAACAATACAGGTGGAATCTTAAATCTTGGAGTTGCAGAATCTGCTGTCACAGACGGATTATTCCATCACTATATATGCACCTATGACACAGAAACAGTGAGTGTTTATCTTGACGGTGAACTGATTAATTCTTCCACTATGAGTGGAACTGTTGAAATTGATTCCACCTTAAAACTTGGAGATAAAACCGGAGCAAATTTCGGAAACGTAACTATGGATAACGTCAGACTCTTAGACAGACCAATATCTGCAACTGAGGCAAAAAACATTTACTTGAGTGATTTGCGATTCCGTAATGATAGTCACTGGACACTAACAGGAAACCTAAGCGTGAATGTTACAGGCACTGTCAAAAGCGGTGATGCAGTCAACTTAACATTCACAGGCTGTAACACCGCCGGATTCTGTACCAGCGAACAGCGCGACATCACCATAGGAGAAGAAAGCCCGCCAATACCTTTCATGGAGTTTGTCGCACAAAATCCGCCAGACATCA
>Ga0180438_10005832_pt1 | contig 16911 bp, 12 predicted proteins | sample SS_ome_12_FD_132455 | JGI IMG/M metagenome (GOLD analysis project Ga0180438, IMG submission 132455) | Hypersaline lake sediment archaeal communities from the Salton Sea, California, USA - SS_3_D_2 metaG | ecosystem: Environmental > Aquatic > Non-marine Saline and Alkaline > Hypersaline >...
AGCAGGTGTCAGCGCAGAGCTGGAGGATTTCTATGGAACCGACCATAGTCGAGCGCGACCAGATCATCCTGGTTGGCATGAGCTTCTTTGGCGACCCTTTCGCGACGAGTGGTGGCTGGACGGAGGAGAACGAGATCGGCAGGCTGTGGGGCCGGTTTATGGCCTATTTGGAGACGCACGGCGACCGGATCAGGCACATGGTGGATCGGGAGTGTGGCTACGAGGTGCACATTGAGCATCCGGAGACGTCGGCCAAAGGGCACTATGAGGTCTTTGCTGGGGTGGAGGTGTCTCGGTTGGAACAATTGCCCCCTCATTTGTTGGTCAAGTTCCTGCCGCCCAGCCAATACGCTGTGTTCACTTTGGCAGGTGAAGAGATCACGTCCGATTGGGCGCGCATGATTTACCAGGACTGGATGCCGGAATCTGGGTACGAACAGGCCCACGGATATGCTTTCCAGGTGTACGACCAGCGGTTCAAGGGGATGGAGCAATTGGAAGCTTCGGTCCTCGACCTGTATATCCCGGTCAAGCCACTCCAGGATTGAGCATGTCGAATGTCGAAGCGATGATTGAAGCGGTGGACTTTATCGAGGACCACCTCAAGGCTGACGTTACTGTGGCCGACATGGCGGATGCAGTTTCGTACTCGCTCTATCATTTCTGCCGCATGTTTAACCGGGTGGTGCATCATACCCCATATGACTATTTGATGCGACGGCGGCTGTCGGAATCGGCCTGGGACCTGCTAGAGACGGACAGGCGTATCATCGAGATTGCGCTGGATTACCGCTTCACCAATCCAGAGACCTACTCCCGGGCCTTTAAGCGGATGTTTGGCGTGCAGCCATTCCGCTGCCGAAAGCGGGGACAGCTCGACCGGCGGGCGATGCTGTCGCGGTTAACGGCGGCACACATTGAACACATCAACAGAGGAGATTATCTGAGGCCGGTGATGGAGGAAGGGAATGTCCTCTGGGTGGTGGGGATCATGGCGGTGGTTCAGGACGGCGCAGGCGCGATCTCCCGGCTCTGGAAATTGTTGGCCAGGGAGCTGGAGCGCGCTGAGGGGCGAGTGGGCACCGGTTCGTACTTTGGGATCGCCTGGTACCCGGAAGATTGGGAGGAACAGGGGGTCCTGTACCTGGCAGGGGTTGAGCGTGCCTGTCCAGAAGTCTCGGCAGATGCGCTGGTCGCCAAGGCATTGCCCCGTGCTACATATGCCCGGTTTGTGCACAAGGGCCTGTACCAGGATCTCGGACTGACGCAGGACTATGTCTATCAGACGTGGCTGCCGCGATCGGGCTGGCTGTCCGGGGGAAGATACGAGATCGAGTACTATGGTGATCGTTGGCCGGACTTGAGTAGTCCCGAGGCAGAATGGGCTTTGTTGGTTCCCATCGAAGAGTGCTGAGAACGGCTGGCAAGGGTCGAGCGCCTGGGGATCTGTCCCCAGGCGCTCGGTACATCTAGATCTCGAGTAGGTGGGCATCCTCGACCCATTCCGGCCAGTCCTGACACCACTCGGGCACGCGTGCCTGGCGCACTCGATCGCTGACCGGAAAGTATGCCTTCAGGTCCACGATGGGGGTGCCATCCTCTGCGTCGATGTACTGCACCGGGATCAGGCCGTTGGCCGCGTCCATTGAGATCATCTCGCAGACTGACAGGGCGACTGGGTTGGGGCGATAGGGTGACCGGCAGGCAAAGACACCCGCGATCTCGCCGTCGGCGTAGGGAGGCATGCACTGCATCAGGTTGCGGGCCTCCTCGGTGTCGAGCTGGCTGGCCCACCAGACGACGATGACGTGGCTGAAGCGATCCAGCGCCTCCATGGCTGGCCGGTAGGGTTCCAGGATCTCCAGGCGACTGCGATCTCCGTTGCTACGAACGTAGCCGATGGGATGCATCTGGAACGTCACATTGCTTTTTTCACTCATGGGTTGACCTCCTCTCCTTTTGGGTGATATGCACGCATTCCCACTTGGCAGGCTGGAGGCTGTACATGCGGCCCCAGCCCGGATTTCAGGATACCACAGAATCGATAGCTCGTCTTGACCCTCGTTGCTCGGCCACACGCTGGTTTCCCCTCGATCCCAGATTGACTTTGATCCTGGTTGCGGTTTGTTTCGAGGGATGCTATAATGGTACCAGCCGTCGTAAGCGCCCGTGGAACCTGGGCAAGGTCGTGCGGTCGAATTGGGTGGGGGGAGGTTGGGTGCACATGGCCGAGATAGAGGTGAGGACGTCGGACCTGGGGGATCGCTATGAATGCCAGGTCACGGTACGGGAGCGGAGGGGCGCCAGTCAGCACCAGGTGAAGGTGCGCAAGGCCGACTATGAGCGGTTGGCTGGTGGTCAGGCAAGCCCAGAAGAGTTGGTGACCGAATCGTTTCGTTTTCTCTTGGAGCGGGAGCCCAAGGAGTCGATCCTCCGGTCTTTTGACATAATGGTGATTGGCCGCTACTTCCCGGAATACGAGCAGGAGATAGCCAAGCGGCTGCAGTCAAAGACGGGAGTGTTGGGAGGACCTGTCGATGAGAGCGTGGATTGAGCAGAATCTGGGGCGGCCCAAAGGGCAAGTACCGCAGTTTCCCTTTCCGGAAGACCTCTACCTGTACGACGCAGTTATTCCCCTGGTCCCTGAGTTCCGTTTTGCCCACGAGCCGATCCAGTCGGACAACTCGAGTCGCTTCGTAGGGCGGCACTACGAACTGCGGTCGTTGGTGGAGCGTCTTCTGTTCTCGGAGGGGGGCTCGTTCTTGGTCACAGGTTACCGCGGGGTGGGCAAGACCTCTTTCGTGAACCAGGTGATCCGTGAGCTGCACGAGGCTGTGCCCTGGGCCTCGACGATCCTTGGCGACATTGAGATCCTGGAGGTGCAGCTCAATGTGGCACGCCCCCTTCAGCCAGCAGAACTGATGCACCATATTATCCGCCGCTTGTACGATCAATTGCGGGAGAGAGGCGTCTTTCCACTACTAGACGCTCATATCCAGAACGAACTAGTGCTGGCCTACCAGCGCACCTCATTCAACATGACGCGCAAGATGGCTGAAGTGTCAGAGCGGTCCATTGGTCTGGGCGAGGCAAGCTTGGGTACCGATTTGTTGAAGGCCAGCCTAAAGACGTCGCTGGTGAGCAAGAAGAGCCGTTCCCAGAATTATGAAGCGTCGTTCCTGGGATACGATGATAAAGCGGCGGAATACGATATAATTCACTTGTCGCGCAGGCTCGCCGATGGCTACAAAGAGGTGGAAGGATGGGCATGGCGGCTCAGGCGCACACTCCTGCGTCAACACCGCAGGCGTACCAAGCTAAAGGTCGTGTTTGTCTTTGACGAACTTGACAAGCTGGAAGGTTTCACCTTGCCCCGCGAAGGCAAGGAAAGGCCAGTCATCGATGAAATGCTAGCGGCACTCAAGAATCTATTCACCACTTCAGGCATTTGCTTCCTATTTGTGGCTGGCAAAGATCTACAGGAGCGCTGGCTGGAAGATTTGGGTAGGGGAGATAGTGTCTACGAGAGCGTATTCTCCGACGACAAGTATTTGCCCTGCATGTGGGCGGACACCGACCAGATCTGTGACAACCTGGTGGATTTCCGAGCAGCAGGGGCCGATTTTGGGTTCGAACCATCGTGGTCAGATTCGCCGCCGCCTGGATTGGTGCGACTATCTCCATCAGTAACCCCACCGCCATCATTCGGCGATCAACCTCTGGATACCAGTAGCGGTGACTACTACAACAAATCGGTCTACGAGTGGTTCAAGAGATACCTGCACTTCAAAGGACGGGGTATCCCGCGACGGGTGATCCGTGGCTTCAATGAATATGTGCGCTGGGCAGAGGATCGACCAGTACTTGCTTTCAGTCGGCAGGACGTGCGTCGCATCCGTTTTTATGCCGATCTGCAGAGTGTCATCGATCGCAGCGAGGAGAGGCTGTTTCGCAGCGGGCCGGAGGAGATACGCGGCACCAAGCAGGACAAGCGGCGTCTCGGCGTATACTATTTGATCGACTGAGTGTTGCGCCAGGGACAGAGTGAGTTTACCTTCCAGGATGCCATTAGCGCTTCGAAACTCCTGAGTTCACGCATCGCGCCTGCTGAGGAAGTGGCACCCCAGGTGGTGGGCGATGTTTTCGATCTTCTGGTCCAGGAAGAATACTTGCAGGTGGTGCAGCGTAGCTTGGCTGAGGTCCAGGTCGGTGACCTGGAAAGTGGGGCGGAAAAGAGATACAGGCTAACGCCACGCCGACTAACAGAGATGAGTGCGCTGGCTGATGCCTTCGAGGAGGAGGTGTACGTCGTCGGTCCAGAAGCACCAGGCTTGGAGCAGGTTGGGGAATACTCCATTTTGAGTGACGTTGGGTCTGGGGGAATGAGCCGCGTCTACCGGGCCTGGGACAACGTGCGGGGGCGTGAGGTAGCCCTAAAGGTCCTTAGTACTGCCCTGCTTTCCAACCCAATTGCCGTTCAGCGCTTCCGGCGGGAGGGACAGGTTCTGAGTGCACTGCGACATCCAAACATTGTCCACTACTATGAGATCGGAGAGGATCGAGGCTTCTGGTTTATTGCAATGGAGTATGTGCACGGCAGTTCGCTGGCGAGCGTTATACAGCAGGCGGGACGGGTTTCTTCGGAAGTGGCAGTGGCAATTGCCCGGCCGGCTGCTGACGCACTGCAATATGTTCACGAGCAGGGGTTTGTGCGCAATGATGTGAAACCTGGCAATATCTTGGTGAGTACAGGCGGGCGGGTCCTGGTCACTGACTTTGGCATAAGCAAGGCTTTGGAAGCGGAGAGCGACATGACTTCTACTGGGGAGCTCGTTGGCACGCCGTACTATATGTCGCCGGAGCAGTGTCGTGGGGAGCAGATGGATGGCCGGGCAGACATCTATGCACTGGGCGCCGTCATGTATGAAATGATCACCGGGAGGCCGCCTTTTCGGGGCAAGTCGACGCTGGACGTTGTCCGTGCTCATATCTATGATGCGCCGGTATCGCCATCAGAGCACGTGGAACTACCGGCGGCGCTAGAGAAGATCATTTTGAGATGCCTGGAAAAGGATCCGGTGGACCGCTTCCAGTCAATGGGCGAATTGAAGGAGGGGCTTGACAGCCTCACTGCTGACGTGCCCTCCGTCGACTTGGCCCCGGTTGTGGAATCCGTACTGGAGCAAGTACAGGCAGAGGAGTCACGGGAAGAAATCCACACTCAAGTAATACTGGCGCCGGTGCCCGCGGAAGAGGAGTCTCGGCGGTATGAAGTTGCCCTAGAGATGCCAGCGCAGAAGGAAGAGTGGATGGCTAATGGCATGCTGCCAATCTGGCGGGGGCAGCGGGATACGATTTTCGCAGCCTCTCCTGCTGGGGTCTGCCTGCAGCCTGTTGATACAGAAGGAAAGCCTGTGGGGGGACGACTGGAACTGGATACGGGCTCAACCCTCCTTGGACGTGCCGGGAATAACGATATCGTCGTCAATGACGTCAAGGCATCCCGGCACCATGCCGAGATTGTGTGCGAGGGCAAACGCTGTAGTATCGAGGATCTCAACACTGCCAATGGGACACTGGTCAATGGGCAGCGCGTCTTGAAGCGTACGAGGCTCGACGATGGTGATGTCATCACGGTTGGCGGAATCCAGCTCGTGTTCCAAGTTCTGGCAGATGATGTCCCTACTGATTGAGGTCCGACGACTGACACTGCGCTCCCCATAGCTTCCAATGCCTGGACGCCAGGACCACACAGAGATCTGCGATCCTGACGGGGCGCCTGGCGGTGGGTGCATTGCCACAGATGGCCAAGGAACTGGCCGGATCTGGAAGGAGAGCGGAGGTCATACTGAGGCTGTTCCCCGCCCTGTATAGGATGGCGGTGTGGGTTATGTGCTTCCGCGGGTTCTTTGGTTCTGCCCGACTTTGTGCTATAATTGTCGCAGGGTTCTGCGTTTTGCACCGTAGGTTGATTGATACCTGTGGTGCCTGATGCTGCTCACTGAACTCGTACTCTATAGGAGTCAAGCACAGCGGGGAAGGTGTGATGGGCGATCCTGCTCGGATACTGCTAATCGGAGACAATCATGGCTTGCTGGATCCCGTTGCGCACCGCTTGAGGACAGCTGGCTTCGAGGTGTCCGAAGCGGAAAGTGGGCTCGATGGGTTGCGGCTCGCTCACGACGGACGGCCCGACTTGGTGCTGCTCGACTTGGTGCTCCCGGACATAGATGCCGTGCAGGTGTGCCAGCGCATCAAGGAGAGCGAACCCCTGCTCGGGCCCTTTGTGGTCGTGTTGTCCAACGCCGGGAGCTCGTCGGAGCGACGGGCTCAGGCGCTGGAGGCTGGGGCGGAGGGATGCATGCTGCTCCCCGTTTCGGAGCGGGAGCTGCTGGCTCACGTCGGAGCCGTGATCCGCTTGCAGCATATGCAGAAGGCACTGCGGGAGAGCGAGGAGCGATTTCGGCTCCTGGCGGAGAACGCGACCGACGTCGTGTGGATGACTGATCTGGAATTGAACCCCATCTATGTCACGCCCTCTGTTGAGCGTCTCAGAGGATACACTGCTGAAGAGGCTCTGGAACAAAGCATGGAGGACACGCTGACCCCCGAGTCGTGGCAACGCGCTCACAAGGCGTTTGAAGAAGGCTGGGCCCTGGAGACAAGCGAGGATCGAGATCCTACCCGGGTCCGCACCCTGGAGCTGGAGTACAGGCGCAAAGACGGTTCGACGGTCTGGGCTGAGAGCAAGATGAGCTACTTGCGGGATCAGAACCGGATCCCGATCGCTATCGTGGGGGTCACACGCGATATCAGCGCCCGCAAGCGGGCCGAGGATGCACTACGTAGGGAGCGAGATCTGTTGGACCGCGTGATGGAGACCAGTCCGGTGGGCATCACCTTGATCGACCGGCAGGGGCAGATCATCTTCGCCAATGCGCAAGCTGAACACGTGTTGGGCCTGAGCAGAGACGAGATCGTACAACGCGCGTACAATGCCCCTGAATGGCGCATCACCGACTATGAGGGAGGCACTTTCCCCGACGAACAGTTGCCGTTCCGGCGAGTGATGGATACGGGCCAGGTGGTCATGGATGTGCGGCATGCCATCGAGTGGCCGGATGGGCGGCGGTCACTGCTTTCTATCAACGCTGCTCCCTTGGTGAATGACATGGGGGAGATCGAGGGCATAGTGGCAGCGTTGGAGGATGTCACCGAGCAGGTGCAGGCAGATGAGGCCATGCGGCAATCGGAACGCAAGTTCCGGAGCATCTTCGAGGCGATGCCCGTGGGCATGTATATGTATCGCCTGGAGGAGGGGGAACGGCTGGTGCTCACCGACCACAACCCCGCTGCCAAAGAGATCCTGGGGATTGAGGGCAGTGAGCTACAAGGCAGGACCTTTGAGGTAGCTTTTCCTGAGGTTCGCGGGAAGGAGGTAGCCAAGCTGTTCCGTAGGCTCGCTGGAGAGGGTGGAATCTGGCACGTCGAAGAGTTCGACTATGAGGATGAGCGATTTAGCGGGATCTTTGACGTACTGGCCTTCCAGACCACGCCCGACAATGTCGTGGTGGCTTTCCAGGATATCACTGAGCGGAAACAGGCTGCGGAGGCCCTGCGCCGCCACACCGAACAACTGGAAGCATTGCGCGAGGTGTGGCTGGATCTGACGACTGAGTTGAACCTCGATGTCCTGTTGCATTCCATCGTCTCACGAGCTATGGAGTTGTTGAACTGTACGGTAGGAGGGCTCTATCTCTACCATCCGCATCGGGATGCCCTGGAACTCGCGGTTATCATTGGCATGGAGCAGGACGTCCTGGGCACGGGTCTCCAGCAAGGTGAAGGCCTGGCCGGCAAGATCTGGGAGACGGGCCAGCCACTTGTGGTGGATGACTATGGGGGATGGGAAGGGAGATCGGCTGCATTCGAAGGGCGTAACTTGGTTGCCGTCGCCGGCGTCCCTGTCTATTGGGGCGAGGAGTTTCTGGGCGTATTGGATCTGGCGGCTGATGCTCCCGGCGTCTTTGCTCAGGCCGACGCAGAGCTGTTGGAGCTGTTTGCTGCCCAGGCTTCGATTGCCATCAAGAACGCCCAGCTTTTCCGGGCAGAGCAAGGGCGGCGACAGGAGGCGGAAGCGCTGCGGCAGGCGAGCCTGGTGCTAGGACGTACCCTGGATCAGGATGTGGTTCTGGGCCAGTTGTTAGAGCAGATCGGTACGGTGATTGAATACGACAGTGCCAACGTGATGTGGATCGAGGACGGTATAGCTCGAATTACGCACCACCGGGGATACGAAAGGGCCGGCACGGTTGAGGCGACAACGTCACTTCGCTTGCGCGTGGCAGAGATACCAAGCCTTTGCCGGATGGCCACGTTGCGCCAGCCCTGCATTGTGCCTGATACGGGAAAAGATCCAGACTGGGTGAGCTTTGAGGCTTCGCGCTGGATCCGTTCCTGGGCAGGAGCGCCGATTGTTGTGCGCGATGAGGTCGTTGCCTTTTTGTGTCTGGACAGCGGGACGCCCGGGTACTATTCAACTGAACACCAAGATCTGCTCTCTGCCTTTGCTGCCCATGCGGCCATTGCCATCGAAAATGCACAGCTCCTGAGTGAGGCCCAGTCCGCGTATGACGAGCTGCAGAGGGCTCAGGCCCAGCTCGTCCAATCAGCCAAGATGGCTGCCGTAGGCGAGTTGGCTGCAGGGGTGGCCCACGAGCTCAACAATCCCCTGACTTCTGTGCTGGGTTTCGCCCAAGTGCTGATGAGATCCATCCCCCCTGATGATCCGGGGTACGAGAATCTGGTGACCATTGCCAATGAGGCGCTGCGCGCCCGGGATATTGTACGGGACCTGCTTGCCTTTTCGCAGCAGACTACCTCGAGCCACGAACCGGCCAACATCAACCAGGTTGTTGGCAATACCCTGTCGTTGATCCGCAGGCAGTTCGAGGCCAGTGACGTAACCGTTCAGGAGGACCTGGCAGACGACTTGCCCCTTGTGTTTCTGGCCACAGGTCGCATCAAGCAAGTCTTTTTGAACCTGTTCACCAATGCCCTTCAGGCCATGCCCAATGGGGGTAGGTTGACGGTCAGCAGCCGGTGGGTGGAGGATGAGGTGGTGGTGCGCGTGACCGACACGGGTGACGGGATTCCGGAGGAGCATCTACCGCGTATCTTTGAGCCATTCTATACGACAAAGCCGGTGGGGCAGGGTACGGGGCTGGGCCTGTCGGTTAGCCTAGGCATCGTCCAGGAGCACGGCGGACGGATCGAAGTGGAGAGCTGGCCTGGGGAGGGGAGCGCTGTTGCCGTATGGCTGCCTGTGGCGACTGTGTTCGAGGAGGCTGGGGATGGCGAATGAGCGGGTCTTGATCGTTGACGATGAGCAGGAGATCGTCCGCCTCTGTGCTGTCATCCTGGCCGGTGAGGGGTACGTAACAGAGGGGGTCAGCAGCGGTTGGGAAGCGCTGCTGAGACTGGAAGCGGAGGCTTTTGACCTGCTGATCGTAGACATAAAAATGCCAGAGATGGATGGGCTAGAACTACTGCGCCGGGCCCGGGATCTGGAGCCCAATCTGACGACCATTGTGATCACAGGCTACGCCACGATGGACAGGGCGATTGAGGCTCTGAATTCTGGAGCACGACGATTTGTCCTGAAGCCCTTTGGTGTCGAAGAGCTGCTCTCTGCAGTGGAAGATGCGATGGCCCAGAAACGGCGGGAAGAGGAGGTGTTGCGGCTTCGGGCTCAACTGCCTATTCTTGAGATCGGCCAGATGCTGATGCGGGAGGGTGACGTGGAGTCGCTGTCGAGGCGGCTCCTGGATGTCGTCGTGCGACAGACAGAGGCCGATCAGGCGGTGCTGATGCTCCTGGATGAGCGAGCAGGTGAACTGCATGTCGTTGCAGTGTGCGGCTTGCCGGATGGGATTGCACGGCAGCAGCGGGTGCCGGCGGCGCAGAGCATGATAGGCGAGTTGCTGGAAGCACAGGAGCCCTTGGTGCGGGAGGTGTTGGCTGACTCCCCTCTGGAATCAGGTGTCGCGGCGATGTGGGCCAGCACCGAGCCGGGCTCTCTCGTGCTCACACCCCTTCGCACAGGACAAAAGGCGGTAGGCATCCTGGGACTCGGCTATCGAGCCGACGCCTATCACCGGGGCAGCAACCGCAGACCGCCGCTATCCCCAAGTGCATTGAATCTGCTGTCGATCATGGCAGGACAGATCGCGATTGCCCTGGAAAATATGCGCATGTACGAGTTGGAGCAGCAGCGTACCGAAGCGCTGGCTCACGCGCTGGAGCAACAGCGGGAATTGGACCGTCTCAAAGGTGAGTTTATGCGCAACGTGTCACACGAGTTGCGCACACCGCTGTCCATGATTCTGGGATACTCGGAGCTTCTGACGTCAGGTGTGCTGGGCGAGATGCGCGCAGAGCAGATAGGGGCGCTGGAGATCATTGTGCAGCGAGCATTTGCCTTGCGTGACCTGGTGGACAACATTACGGCGATCCTGGAGAATGAGAGCCGGGAGCCGCAAGCGGAACCTGTGCCATTGGCAGAGATTATCGAGGAAGCCTTGGCTGACTTTCAGGTGCTTGCCGATCAGGCCAGTTTAACGCTAAAGGGTGAGATCAATGTGCGGGAGCTATCGGTGTTGGGCGATCCCAGTCACTTGCGCCGTATGGTAGACAATCTGATCTCCAATGCGCTCAAGTTCACGCCGGCCGGCGGAACGGTGGCGGTCTGCCTGGATAGTATCGATGGAGAGGCAGTGCTGCGCGTGTCCGATACCGGCATCGGCATCTCGGAAACGCACGTGGGGCGTATTTTCGAGCGCTTCTACCAGGTGGATGGGACGATCCGGCGCCAGTTCGGCGGCAGCGGACTGGGGCTGGCCCTGGTCAAAGAGATTGTCGAGGGACACCAGGGCACCGTGCAGGTTGAGAGTCGGCCGGGCGAGGGCAGCACCTTCGAGGTACGTTTGCCCGTGATGGACTAGACATAAGCACATCCTGTGATGGCTCACATCGCAGGATCGAGTTCAAAGCACCGGTGACCGAAGTGACATTGACCTACTAGACAGAACTCGACAGAATGGGGCCCCAAGTCACAGACATTGGGGCTCTCTTCATGATGGATGGCGAGCCCTTGCGGGCTATATGCCTTCGCCCAGATAGGCCTGGCGAACGGTCTCGTTTTCCTGGAGCGCTTCGGCTGAGTCGTGCAGGACAATCTGTCCTGTCTCCAGTACGTAGCCTCGTTGGGCGATGGTCAGGGCCATGAGAGCGTTCTGCTCTACCAGCAGTACAGTGGTACCCTGCTCGTTGATCTCGCGGATCGTGTCAAAGATGGCTTCCACCAGGATCGGCGCCAGGCCCATTGAGGGTTCGTCCAGCAAGAGCAGCCGTGGGCTGGCCATCAGGGAACGGCCAATGGCGAGCATCTGCTGCTCGCCGCCCGACAAGGTACCCGCCACTTGCCGTGCGCGCTCTCTCAGCCGGGGAAAAAGCTCAAAGACGTATTCCATGTCGCGACGGATCTCCGCCTTGTCCTTGCGTATATAGGCACCCATCTGCAGGTTTTCGGTCACGGTCAGGCGGCCAAAGACCTGCCTGCCCTCTGGTGCCTGCGCCACGCCACGCATGACGATCTCGTGGGCAGGCAACTCGTGAATCGCTTCGCCGTCCAGGTAGATGGTGCCCATGCGGGGGTGGTAGAGACCACAAATGGTGTTGAGCGCGGTGCTCTTGCCTGCACCGTTGGCGCCGATCAGGGTCACAATCTCGCCCTCATCGACGTGGAAAGTCACCCCCTTGAGGGCATGGATCGCATCGTAATAGGTATGTATGCCTTGGACTTCTAGCAGGGCCATGCGACTATGCTGCCCCCCTTCCCAAGTAGGCTTCGATCACGTCGGGATTGCGCTGAACCTCGGCGGGTGTGCCCTCAGCGATCTTTCTGCCGTAGTCCAGCACAGTCACCCGATCAGAGATGTTCATCACGACCTTCATGTCATGCTCGATGAGAAAGACCGTGATATCCAACTCGTCGCGCAGTTGCCGGATAAAGTCCATCAGTGCCCGGGTCTCGGCAGGGTTCATGCCAGCGGCGGGTTCGTCGAGTAACATCAGTGTGGGCTCGGTCGAAAGCGCTCTGGCTATCTCGAGGCGGCGCTGGTCGCCGTACGGCAAGTTCTTGGCGAATTGGTCACCTTTTCCCTGTAATCCCACGAACTCGAGCATGGCGCGGGCCTTGTCGAGGGATTCCTGCTCCTCGCGGCGGTTGTGTGGAAAGTGAAACACGGCGCCCATTACACCGGTGCGCAGCCGCGTATGTTGGCCGACGAGAATGTTCTCCAAAGCGGTCATGTCCCGGAAGAGACGGATGTTCTGGTAGGTACGGGCGATGCCCATGCCGACGATCTCGTCGGGGCGGCGCTCCTTCAGCGAAGTGTCTCCAAAGACCAGGATGCCTTCTTCGGGCCGGTAAAATCCGGTGACGCAGTTGAAAAAAGTCGTCTTGCCCGCGCCATTGGGGCCGATCAGGCTTACGATGCTGCCCTCGGGGATGGTGAAATCAAAGGAATCGACGGCCACCAGCCCGCCAAATCGTTTGGTTACGTTTCGCGCTTCCAGGATGATCATCGCTTTGCCTCAGTCGACAGCCGTTTGATACTCGATTGGTATGTCCTCTTGCTCGTGCAGCTCCATCCTGCGCCGTTTCGACGGCCAGAGACCCTCGGGCCGCACGATCATCATAAAGATCAGCAGCGCGCCAAAGACGAGCATGCGGTAGGCGTCCAGTTCACGCAACAGCTCGGGTAGGCCTTTGAGTACGAGGGCGCCGACGATAACGCCGGGGATACTTCCCATGCCGCCGATGATGACCAGGCAGAGGACGTTGATGGACACCAGGAGGGTAAAGTCCTCGGGACCGACGAACTGATTCCGTGAGGCATAGATCCCCCCACCCAACCCGGCAAAGGCCGCACCTATGGCGAATGCCAGCAATTTGTACTTGAGGGTGTACACGCCCATGGCTTCGGCTACGTCCTCGTCCTCGCGCATGGCCATCCAGGCCCGTCCGGTGCGTGAGTACTGCAGCCGCTGGGTCACAAAGGCCACGAGCGCGATGCCGAACAGGATCAGATACATGTAGTGCATGCCGCTGGACACGTTGAGCCCAAAGAGGACAGGCCCCCCAATGTCGCGGACCCCCCGGGGGCCGCCAGAGAAGCTGGTGAGGACGTCGCTCTTGGAGAGGATTCGTATGATCTCGCCAAAGCCCAGGGTGACAATGGCCAGGTAGTCGCCACGCATACGCAGTACGGGGATGCCGAGCAAGATTCCAGAGATGGCTGCCACGAGGACCCCAGCAGGCAGAGCCAACCAGAAGTTGAGCATGATGCCGTGAGGCTCGGGTCCAGTGAGCAGGGCCACCGTGTAGGCGCCAATGGCAAAGAAGGCCACGTAACCCAGGTCAAGGAGCCCGGCAAAACCGACAACGATGTTGAGGCCCAGTCCGAGCATGACATAGATGCCAACGGTGCCCAGGGTGTAGTTCCAGTAACGGTTCAGTAGTAACGGGGCGGCGAGCACCATGGCGGCAAAGAGGGCCAGAGCAATGCCTTTGGTGTATCTGCTGTCTGTGACCTGTTGATAGGCTGCCGCATTCTTGATTCTGTCGGTGGTTGCTGTGGTGCTGCCACGCAGGGATTCTCGCCAGTGATAGCGGTTCGATACCAGCACCAATAGGGCTGCGACCAGGCTTACTGCCGCCAATAGCAGGAAACTGACTACCGCGGCTGCCAGGGGACTGAGGCTGAAGGTGAGCATCTCGATGGCCTGGGGTGTGAGTTGTATCAGCCACTGTCGGAGCTGGGCACCGGCTTCGTTGAGTGTGCTGATGGCAAAAAGGGACAGCCCTACCAGGAGGCCGTGGGCGATGCCTGCAACCAGGCCTGCCAACAGCGTTGCCATCGCTGACTCTTTGAGGTGCAGCCGCCCTGCCCGTGCCCCTCCCCAGGCGGAGACGGCCAGTAATAGGACCCAGGCCCCCAGGGTAGGGGACGAAAGATCGAACCATTCCTGGACAAGGGTCCCCACCAGGGTGGTCAAGCCGAGCAGGATGACAAAGACATTGATGATGCCTGAAATCAGCCCTTCGCGGAGGCTTGAACGGATGTCCATATGCTTCTCCTGACGTGCGTGGGCGTAGACCCTGGCTACGCCTTTTTCTCTGCCAGTACCTCACCCAGCAAACCTGTCGGCCGGAAGATGAGTACCAACACCAGTATGCCAAAGGCGACCACGTCCTTGAGCTGGAATGGTATGCCTAGCAGGGGAGGCCCCATCGCCTCAAGGACCCCCAGGGAGAGGCCGCCAAGCATAGCGCCTGGGATATTGCCGATGCCACCCATGACGGCGGCGGTAAAGGCTTTGAGCCCCGGCACAAAGCCCACATAATGGTAGACGATTCCCATGTGGAGTCCCCACATCACACCGGCCGCACCTGCCAGTGCGCCGCTGATGATGAAGGTGAGCCCAATGACGCGGTCCACATCGATGCCCATTAGGGCGGCCACCTTTTTGTCCTCGGCAACGGCGCGCATGGCCGTGCCCATCTTGGTACGGTTAACGAGCACCCACAACCCCGCCATCAAGATAACGGACAGGACAAAGGTTAGTACGCCGGTGTAGGTAATCAAGACCTCTTCGCCGCCCACGATGACCGTCCATCCGGTGTTGCGCTCGAGGATTTCCGGGTTGGTGTAGGCTTGGCGGGCGGCGCCGAACATCAGTTGCGCCGCATTCTGCAAGAAAAGAGAGGCACCAATGGCGCTGATCAAGGGGACCAAACGGGGGGCCATGCGCAGCGGGCGGTAGGCAATGCGCTCGAGGGCAATGGCGAGCAGGGTGGACACGATCATGCCTATGGCAAAGGTAACGACAATGGATATGATGGAACTGGAGATGCCCCTGTTCAGGACTCCGGCTCCGCTGAGAATCTCGAGTGTGAAGTAGCCGGCAAAACAGCCCCACATCATGACATCGCCGTGGGCAAAGTTGATCATGAACAGGATGCCGTACACCAGCGTATAGCCCAGGGCAATGACGGCGTAGACGCCACCCAAGATCATGCCCGAGATGGCGAAACGTAACCAGGTATCGGGACCGTAGGGTTGCTCCACAAAGAGGATGATCCAGAGACGATAGACCAGGTAGGTGACGACCAGAACGCCGATGACAATGCGGACGATAAGCCAGGTATCGATACGGCGCCTCACGTGAGTATGGACAGCATCATCAGCCATGATGTATGTACCTTTTCCCTATTGGGTTTTCAGGCGTTGCTCATCCTTCATGGGCCAGAAAGGGTCGTCGCTGAGGCAGGCTTCTTCGCCTGCCTCAGCGTTATGCCAATGTTTGATCGGCCCGGGTGTTATTGGCCGGGCGCTTCGATCCACTCCCCATTCTCGACGACCATAAAGAGCGGGGATGCAGCGGCGAGGTTGCCAGTTCCATCGTTCGTCAGGGTGCCGGTCAGGCCGGTCAATCCCTCGATGCTGCGCACTGCCTCGGCCAACCCCTTGCGCGGGATGAAGAGCGAGCCGTCGCTCTGGATGGCGACCTTGCTCATGGCCTCGATGAGGACGGTGACTGCGTCGTAGCCGTGGGGGCTGAAAGGGCTGAGCTTGCCCTGCTCATCGCCATAGTTGGCTTGGTAGGCCTCCCGGAAGTTGTCAAAGGCAGCGGAGGGCGGGATGGGGACGTAGGTGGAGAAGGTGCCCTCCGAGGCGGAGCCTGAGAGGTCCAGGTAGTTGGCGCCGTAGGTGCCATCGCAGCCAAAGAAGTTGGCATCGCCGAGTCCCGCGCCAGCCATCTGGGTGACCAGCACGGCGGCGTCGGCGTCGTAACCACCATAGTAGACCAGCTCTGGATCGAGGGCTGCGATGTCGGCCAACTGGGCGCTATAGTCGGCCTCGCCAGGCGTGATGGCCTGGATGCCGAGGATTTCGCCGCCCAGGTTCTCAAAGTTCTCGGCCATGACATCGACGAGGCCCTGGCCATAGGCGCCACCATCGTGTACGCCGACGACCTGTCTGACGCCGAGGACGTTGTAGATGTACTCGGCTGCCATGCGGCCCTGGTCGCCGTCCGAGAAGGCGACGCGGTTGTAGACATTGGGTCCCTTCATGGGCAGGTCGACGAGGGTGGTGGAGGGAGAGACCATGACAATGCCCGCGTCCTCGTAGACGGGGATGGCGGCCTCGGTGGAGCCAGAGAAGGTGTGGCCCGCCACGCCCACGAGGCGGTCTTCGGCGGCCAGCTTGTTGGCCACAGCCGCGCCCTGCTCTGGGGTGCCCTGGGTGTCCTCGACGAGCAGTTCGATGGCAAAGCCCTGGATGTCGGGATGGTCGGTAATGGCCAACTCGGCGCCGCGAGAGATGTCGATGCCAAAGGCAGAGTAGTCACCGGTCATGGGGCCTACGTAGGCGAGCTTGATCGTCTCGCCTTCCGGAATTTCGACACACTCCCACTCGTCCACACATTCGGCAGCCTCGGCGGGCGCTCCGGCTGTAGGTGCCTCCACCCACTCCCCGTTCTCGACGATCATAAAGAGCGGGGCTGCGGCGGCGAGGTTCCCGGTCCCATCGTTCGTCAGGGTGCCAGTCAGGCCGGTCAGGCCCTCGATGCTGCGCACTGCCTCGGCCAAAGCCTTCCGCGGGATAAAGAGCGAGCCGTCGCTCTGGATGGCAACCTTGCTGATCGCCTCGATCAGGACCGTAACCGAGTCATAGCCATGGGGGCTGAAAGGGCTGAGCTTGCCCTGCTCATCGCCATAGTTGGCTTGGTAGGCCTCCCGGAAGTTGTCAAAGGCAGCGGAGGGCGGGATGGGGACGTAGG
>Ga0180438_10005833_pt1 | contig 16910 bp, 11 predicted proteins | sample SS_ome_12_FD_132455 | JGI IMG/M metagenome (GOLD analysis project Ga0180438, IMG submission 132455) | Hypersaline lake sediment archaeal communities from the Salton Sea, California, USA - SS_3_D_2 metaG | ecosystem: Environmental > Aquatic > Non-marine Saline and Alkaline > Hypersaline >...
GAACCGGTCGCTGCTGTACATGGTGAAAGTCAACTTGACCACAAAAAGACAGAGGGAAAGGCTTATGGCTAAACCTGTAATATTTATAAAGGAAAAGACTTTTCGTTTCCGGATATTTCTCAGGGCAATTATTGCGTAATTCTTGATCATGACCGCATTCCTGTATATGGAGTAAGACACGATTGTAGGGATGGCTCGAAAGATCTGGCTCCAATACCAGAGTTGCGAGTATGTTTTTCCTCGCTTTGACAGGTTGATGTGATATTCTTCTTCCAGGTCGTCGATGAGAGAATATCTTTCAATCCAGTAGGACAATTTTGTCAACAGCCACTCGGGGATTTTTGGGGGTCTGGATGAATTGTCTTTCATGATGCCTCTTTCTTTTTCAGGGAAGGAACTCCTATGCCCTCCCATAAGGCTTCTTTCAGCTTATAGGCGTCCTCAAGAGCCCGTCTGCCTGACCGAGAAATTGAATAATATATCTTTCTTCGTCCTCCTCGCTCAGGCACCGGCATCCCTTCACGTTTGATCAGCAAGCCTTTTCGAGCGAGCTGGTCCAGCGCGCAGTACAACAAACCGTAGTTCCACTCCTCCCCGGTGAGTTTCTCTATCTGATTTTTGATGCTGACTCCGTAGGCATTATCCTCGAGCCTCAGGATCGAAAGAAGAATGATTTCCTCGTTTTTCGTCAGATTGCTCATATCAACCTCGCAGGCTTATTTATATAGAAATTCTATAGATATATATTTGTATAGAAAATCTATAGATATGTCAAGAATTTTTTTTATCTTTCTAAGGAATCCTTTTCACGTTCTCGTGCGATTAAAAACAAAAGTGTCATTGCGAGCGCAGCGTGGCAATCCCTTTGAGAAAAATTACGTTATTACTGAAATGAAGATATGCTTTGTATGAGATTACCACGCTGCGCTCCCAATGACATTATCAAATCGCAAAGACATCGTTAATATGATATTGAATTATTGAGTTAGTGCTGACAAAAGCAGTTTGATCACAAATCAAGGATATCACGAGGCTTTGCATTTTATGTCGCGTGTAGAAACAGGTGCTGAGAGTGAAAAATTCCCTAATCGGGAAAGAGAAGACCTGGCTCTTTAAATAACAGTCACTTTACATTAAAATATTCGTGTGCATGAATTTGTGAGCCATAAAATTAAGAATATTTGTTTCATCCCTACCCTTCGCAATCATCTGGATGAAAGGTTCGAAACAAGGAGTCCACTATGAAAGAAATTATCAGGACCTGTGCAGCCTGTATTCTTCTTGCTCTTAGCTGTTGTCTTCTATCCCAAGTCATCCTGCCTCAACCCGCAGAGAAGAGTTTAGTCCTCAAAGCAATGGAGGAAGAGCTGCAGCGTTCGATGAAAGGATTGCGCGACAAGGGCAATCCTCCCCCTTATTTCATCAGCTACCATATCACTGAATCGATCCGTCTTTTGATCGCCGCCTCTTATGGGGCCATACGAGTCAGCTCTGATGGTCGCTCCCGCGTCCTAGATGTCGAAGTGCGTGTCGGTGACTACCAATTTGATAACACGCATCGCTTGAGAGATAGGTTCGGGTACCTGCCGCCTTACCGTGGTTTTGCATTCATTCCTATCGAGAATGACCCGGATGCGATAAAAAGTGCACTGTGGTTTGAGACAGACAAGAAATACAAAGAGGCCGTTCAGCGTCTTGTTCAGGTCGAAGCGAACAAAGCGGTCAAGGTGGAGGAAGAGGATGAATCTGCCGATTTTTCACGCGAAGCCGCTGCAAAGTTCATTAGCCCTTTATCCGATGTTCGTATCGACACAGCTCGGTGGGAGAAGAGGCTTAAGGAATATTCGGCTCTATTTATTCCTTTTCCTGATATTTTGGAATCGCAGGTCACTTTGAATGCGGAGGTGACGAACAAGTACTTTGTCAACAGCGAGGGTTCAGTCATTCAGCAGGGGAACATACAATGGAGCCTCAGCATGCTGGCCAGAACAAAGGCCGCTGACGGCATGGATTTATTCCAGTACAAGTCATTTGATTCACATTCGCTAGAAGGATTGGCGGACGAAAAAACAGTACAGAAAACGATCAAACAGATGGCCAAAGAACTGCTCGCACTCCGGGAAGCGCCCGTGATCGAACCGTACAGCGGCCCCGCTATTCTCTCAGGTCAAGCGGCAGGTGTTTTTTTTCATGAGATCTTTGGTCACCGTATCGAGGGCCACCGCCAGAAAGATGAAAGTGAAGGCCAGACATTCACCAAGAAGATCAACCAGCCTGTTTTGCCTGATTTCATATCAGTCTATGATGACCCCACGATTAAAAAGAAGGGCAATACTGACCTGATGGGCTTCTATCTTTATGATGATGAGGGTATAAAAGCACAGCGTGTCACTGTAGTGGAAAAAGGTGTTTTAAAAAACTTCCTCATGTCCCGCTCACCGATTCTGGGATTTGACAAGTCGAACGGGCATGGCAGAAAGTCAGCCGGTTACCAACCAGTGGCCCGCCAGGGTAATTTGATCGTTGAAACATTTAAAAAGGTCTCAGATGAGAAACTTCGCAAGTTGCTGATTGAAGAGTGTAAAAAGCAGGGGAAGCCGTTTGGCCTCATTTTTGAAGACATCTCCGGTGGTTTCACATCCACAAGGAGGGGTGGGACTCAGGCGTATGCTGTCGATCCGATCATGGTCTATCGTGTCTACGCGGATGGACGCCCTGATGAACTCGTCCGTGGGGCAGACCTGATAGGGACACCACTGATTTCCTTCAGTAAGATTTTGGCCTGTGCAGATACAGTCGGCGTATTCAACGGCGGTTGTGGAGCAGAATCAGGCTGGCTGCCGGTGTCCTGTGTATCTCCAGGCATACTCACGGGAGAAATTGAGATCCAGAAGAAACAGAAATCAGAGGATAGACCTCCGATACTTCCCCGCCCCAGAAGGAGGCTCAAATGAGGACAGTATATAAATCACGATTTCGTTGTCTCTGGTTTTTCCTCCAATTTTGTTTGTTTACCTTCGTGTCTCCTCAACTCAGCCTTTATGCCCAACAAGAAGAGGATATCGTCCTGAAAGCCCTTAAAGATGAATTAGCTCGTTCAGTCGATCAGCTGCAATTAAAAGACATGGAAAAACCCTATTACATTGAATATAGGGTGGAAGAAACAGAGACATTCGCAGTGAGAGCTATTTTTGGAGCGATAGTCAGTTCAAATCGCGACAAAAGCCGATTCCTTCAAGTGGGTGTTCGTGTGGGAGATTATAGCTTTGATAACAGCGGATTCTCGAGTCCGCGCTTCAGGTATTCATCGTCAGGATTCAGACCTTTAGCCATCGAAGATGATTATGCGGCACTGCGCCAGGATATCTGGCTGGCGACAGATGCTGCCTATAAACAGGCTGTCGAGCAGTTGGCTGGAAAACGGTCTCTTTTGAAGACAAAAGTGGAGACAGAGGAAATCCCTGATTTTTCCCGAGAGGAGCCAGTCACATCCATCAATCCAAGAGAATCAATGAAGATCAAAAGCTCCGAATGGGAAAGACTTGTCCGCAGCCTATCAGAGATTTTTAAGGAATTTCCTATCATTTATTATTCGGGCGTGAATTTCAGCCTTACGACTACGAATAAATATTTCATCAACAGTGAAGGCACTGTGGTTCGACAGCCAGTCACTCTCTATATGCTTGTCGCCCAAGCATCCACACGAGCTCAAGATGGGATGCCTTTGAAACATTTTGTTCCATTCCTCGGGACGAATCGTCAATCGCTGCCCACAGAAAAAGAGATAGAAGAAGCCATACGAAAAATGGCAGAAGAGCTGACGGCATTAACTTCAGCTCCAGTCATGGACCAGTACTTCGGACCGGTGTTAGTCACGGCGGAAGCCGCCACAGAAATTTTTGCCCAGACACTGGCTCCGCAGTTATCCGGAGACCGTCCTCTTCTGATGGACCAGAGAGGAAGTGCGGTTGTGATGCCAGAAAGGAATCTCTCTAACCGGTTGAACCGTCGCGTTCTCCCCTCCTTCTTCACGGTTGTGGATAATCCGACACAAACTTTCTACGAGAATCACTCTCTAATCGGCTCTTATAAAGTTGACGACCAGGGAGTGGCGGGACAAAAGGTGATTCTCATCGAAGATGGATTTTTAAAAACACTGCTGATGTCACGCCGCCCGCGCAAGGAAATCGATAGATCGAACGGTCATGGGCGCAGCGTTTCCATGCTTTCTTCCACTGCTCATTACAGCAATCTCTTCGTCGAAGCGACTGAGGCACGATCGTTTGCCGAGTTGAAGCAGGAGTTGATTGAACTCTGCAAGGATGAAGGCCTTTCCTATGGTTTATTGATCAAAAAGCTGGATAACCGCTTTTTCACGCCAAGAGACTTCCAGGATATGTTTGGCATGGCCCAGGCGAGATCTCGAAGAGAGACAGTCACTGCACCTCTACTCGTGTATAAAGTTTATGTTGAGGATGGCCGGGAGGAACTCGTCCGCGGTCTCAGCATTGATGAGATGTCTGTGCGCATGCTCAGAGATATTGTTTCTGTGGGAGATGACTACTCTGTCAATAACCTGCTGGCAAGGGGGAATCTTCCCACTTCGGTTGTGGCGCCTTCCGTGCTTTTTGAGGAGATTGAGTTGAGTAAGCCCCAAGACCCCCTGCAGAAACCCGCCCTGCTCAAGCATCCATTTTTTAAAAAATAGGGATCGCATCTCAACATTTAACATTACGATCATCTCCTGCCTGCAATTTCTTTTTTACTTCAAGCTGCTGCCCAATTTTGATGATGTCATTAAATATTAACAGGAGCAGTTTTCCCTCCTAATATTCATCTCCTTGGCCTGCGTCTCGGAAATAATCAAATTCTGGTCCAGAATATGTGTACGTGCTTGCCAGGGGGATATTCTTGTTTTCGATCTTTATTTTTTTAATTTGAAAAAAGACTTGACAAAAGTGGTAGAAAATTGTATTAGTGTATTATAACAATATTATTTTAATACATTATTAGATTAGAGGAAAAAAATGGCAATTAGAATCTTGCTGGATATGAAAAGTGGTATTCCCTTTTACCGGCAGATCATTGACCAGGTGAAGACCGCCATCGCTACTGGCGGGCTGGAGCCGGGTGATAAACTCCCCACGGTTCGCCAGCTCGCCGTAGAGCTTTCCATCAACCCGAACACAGTGACCCGGGCTTATACTGAACTGGAACTTACAGGATTGGTAGAGACGCAGATGGGATCAGGCACGTTTGTCGGCCACAGGAGTGTGAAGCAGGACGATGTGGAGAGACGGCGCATGCTTGATCAGATCTGCCTTGAATTATTATCGAGGGCTTCCTCTTATGGGTTTACCCTCGATGACATTATGACAAATCTCAAACAGCGGAAGAGCCGCTGAGAAAGGAGATTATAATGAGAAAGTCATTGGGTTCTCTCAAACTTGGTGCTCTGGAGCATTTTGCTACAAGCTTTCAGGCCGACTTCCGTTTTGGCCCGATTAACATCATGATCCTAGTTGTGCTCTGCCTTCTCGGACTTGTGATCCATTTATCCGTGTTTCCGTTCCGGCTGCCGGTGGTGATCACTATGGTGATAATGGCCCTTGTTCTGTCTGTATTTTTCCGCATTTCTCAGATATGGGAGGTGGTTCTTGTTTTAACTACCGTGGCTGCACTGTGGACCTACTTAAACCACCGACCAGAGAGCTGGATTCTGGTGATAACTGTGGTGACAGCAGGGCTTATTGCTCCCTGCATTCAGCTAGCTTACCAGTGGGAGAAGGCAGTGATGCTGCGCTTCGGAAAGTTCCGCGGCCTTCGTGGTTCCGGACTCTTCACCTTGCTGCCTGTGATTGACAAAGTGGCCAACTATGTGGACCAAAGGATTCGCGTCACTGATTTCAGGGCCGAAACAACCCTTACGAGGGACACAGTCCCGGTAAATGTCGATGCCATAGCTTTCTGGATGGTCTGGGATGCTGAGAAGAGCGTGCTAGAGGTGGAGAATTATAAGGATGCAGTATCCCTCTCCGCTCAGACAGGCCTGCGAGATGCCATCGGGAAGCATGAACTTGGTGATATGCTTTCTCACAGAGACAGACTGGGCAAGGAAATCCAGCAGGTGCTGGATGCCAAGACGAATGCCTGGGGGATCACCGTACAGTCAGTGGAGATCAGGGATATCATCATCCCGAAAGCGCTGGAGGATGCCATGAGCCGGAAAGCGCAGGCAGAGCGCGAGCGCCAATCCCGTATAATTCTGAGCAAAGCCGAAACTGAGATAGCCGAGAAGTTCGCAGATGCTTCAGTCCATTACAAAAATAATCCAGCCGCTCTGCACTTAAGAGCAATGAACATGGTCTTTGAAGGTCTTAAACAGAAGGGATCCATGATCATAGTTCCCAGTACGGCTGTGGAGACAATGGGTCTTGGTGCCATTGGCGGTTTGACTGCCTTCGATCGCATCCTTGGTGAGAGCCAGCTCGGAGCTGAAGGTGCGAAGCCAACAGAGGGAAAGATCACGGGGATGGCCAGAGATGCTGAGGCCGCCTCTGCCGTGGATGCCGAAGAAAAGAAGGTGAGCGAAGTAGTGCAGGATGAGAATAAGAAACAATGAACATTGGGTGTCTCTAAATTAATTATTTAACACCTTTCTTGATAACAACGATTGTTGTCTGTCGGTTTCCCTTTTCTTTCCATTGACCGGGCCTTTTTCAGTGTGGTAGGCTTGTCCCAACATATTTGCAGGAGTATTCAGGAATAAAGCGCTAGATAGGAGTCTTCTTCGGATTGGAGAGGATTTTTGCCAAGAGATCAATCCAAAATGGAGGGAAGCGAAATGACGAAACAAAAAATTGGCCTGGTACTATTCTGGATTGCTGTTATCTGGGCAATTGGATGGGGAGTGATTGGATCAGTTTTTGTGGACTCGGCTTTCAGAAATTTAACGATGGAAGAGCTGAATCAGACGATGTGGGCATCCCAGGGAACTTGGACTATGATCTGGGGGCTTTATGGTGTACCACTAGCGGCTATAGTTGCCGTAATAGGAATTTTGCTCTATTCAGACGCAAAAGGATTGACGGTACTGAAATATGGGATAGGAATATTTCTGGTGGGTGTAGTCATAGCCTCAGTATATCCTCTTGGGCATATCCCTCTGTTGTTCGGTATCGGTGGAACCTTGATCTTGTTGTTTTTCATCGGGATACTTTGCCTATGGGCCAAAGAACATAAGGCTCTGAAAGGTGCACCCCCAACAGCCGCTGTTTTTAAACTGGCTGGCTACTTGTTTATGCTCATTGCCGCCTGGTTTACCTGCGGTATGGCCAGCCAGCCCTTTTTGAAAGCTCTTGAAGGCGAGGCCCCATCTAACCCGATAATCGTTATGATATTCCTGGTGCTGGGATGGCTTTTCCTCTTCCTGGGTCATTACAAATCACGCCAACAATAAGCGTTAGAGAAACCATAAATAGCCGGGCACTAGCTAATAAGAGGAGCCTTAGACTTCTCTAAAGCACCCAGGCGTATCCCAACTTGACGAAGATGGTCCTGTCGGATTGAGTCAGTCCAAATCCCTGTCCGCCAAAATAATTATCGCTGTATCCAAGGAAGAACAATGTACGGGGATTGATCTTGTAGGAGAACAGCAACTGAGTGAAGAACCGCCTGTACTCCGGATCCTTCTCGAATGTGTAATTGTCGACATTGTAGTTGTAATCCACGTATTGAATGATTGCGCGGAAAAATGTGCGGACGTTGAACTGGTAGACAGCTGTCGACTGGGTGATGTTTGCCGTGTAGAGGCGCGCATCCTGAACGGTCATCCGCTCAAAGGTGTGAGCCAAGGACAGACGCAGATGCTTGCCGAAGTTGTACGTCAAGTAAGGAGTCAACCTGAACCTTTTTCCCAACCGTGTGTTCTCATAATCGATCTGATCTCCAAATACGGTGGACATGAATAGCTGCAGGTTACTGGCCGGCCAAAATCCTCCTTCGATCGCAAAGAAAGTTTGATCGAATTCTCGGTTTCTGTATCCCTCTCGGATTCTCCATCCTCTTAGGAAAAAGCTGGACTGCATGGTTCCATTGTAAGCAAACCAGAGCGATGCACCTTTATTCAGCAAATTTCCATCCTGGTCTTCAAAATAGTTCACCTCACTGCCCACCATGAAAAGAGACCACCACGAATCCTGGGGCGCGTTCCACCTGTAATTCAGGCCTCCCTCTGCATTGCGGTATCCAACTCTGGGGTAATAACCGAGGTCTGCGCGGAATTCCGGACCGGCTTCCTCGTAGTCTGCCCACCAGCCCCAGGTCCGGCTGTTGTGATCGTACTCGAATGAGATGAGCCCGTCGCTGAAGGAGCCGCTGGGTTGATTGTAATCGTTTACGACTTCAGCGGGATACCTGGTTTTGGAACCGAGGACCAGCAGTTGGATTTGATTGGTGCGAGTGAATCGGAAGTCCAGGTCGAACCCGTAGACTCTGTTGTAATAATCCTGCCCTTCACGGTCGGTTGCCAGCAGACCGACCGTGTATCTTCTGCCGAAGTCCTTCTTGTAACGAAAGACTGAAGATGTGTTTGCCTGATTTAACGAGGCCGAGCCGGATCCCTGACTCCCGGGAAAAATGAGGTTCGTTATTTCATCGCGGACAACGTACCCTCCAATTGTGTGGGTTCCTTCCTTCCCTGTCAGTTTCAGCCCCCAGCTTGGGTCTCGCATCATCCGAGTGTAGATTACTGTTTCAAGAGCTCTAAAGAAGTCCGTTCCTTCGGTGAAGAAAGGCCGCCTTTCAGGATAAAAGAGTGCGAATGGCTGGTTGATGTCTAGTTGCCAGGCATCGGCCTCAACCTGGCTGAAGTCGGGATTGGCCGTTGCACCGAGCGTTAAGTTTGGAGTCATTCCCCATCGAGCTGTTATTCCCACCTCTGCATCCTGATCTTTTTTTTCAAGGCTGCCCTGAGGGAAATTCGGTCGATCATCTGTACGGGCTCCGATAACTGTGGGATTGATCTCAATGTTCAATCCGGGACTGGCGCCTTCAAAGCCTTTTATCTTGACAGCCTGGCACAAATAGCAGTTGTTACTCCGGTCTCTCGGGAAGAGTCCTATATGGTAGGCGTGTTCGCGAGGATAGCGGCGCACGGCATCGAATCCCCAGACCTGCGGTCCCTCCTTCCGCTGGAAACGGAGTGACGAGAAAGGAATGGCAATTTCGACCGCATAACCCCAATCCGTGATCCGGCTGGAACAATCCCAGATCGTGTCCCATCCAGGATCCTCATACGTTTGAGTTTCAATTTCATCGAACTGCACTCCCTGAGCAGTCGCAATAAAATCAAAGCTACGTCGGTTATCATTGAATGTATCCAAGACCAGACCAATCCAATCGTCGCCGCCCAGAGTGTCTCGGTCTCTCAGATGAGCTCGAATGGCCGATGGTTCGGGATCGTAGCAGCGGAAGGCTGCGTAGAGGTTGTCCTTATCGTAGGTGAGGAGTACCTCCGTGCGTACGGGAGGAGGAACATTCTCTCCGGGTCGGACCTCATATTTCAATTCCAGCACCAGTGCGTTTTTCCACGCTTCCTCGTCCAAAACAGCGTCAACTCGGACCTCGGATTCGGTTTTGGGGACAAGATAAGGATCCTCGACTGTTCCTGTTCCGTGGTTTCTATTGCTGCTGTCTTGCGGGGAGGCCCATGCCGGGAAAAGCAGAAAAGCCACAATGATTGATAAGCTGATGACATATAATCGATAAGATTTCACAGGCTTCTCCTTTACCTATCCTGTTTAGTGCCAGTGCTTCGTACGGAAAACTCCTCTGAAGCTAAACAGCGACTCTTGAAATTGATTTTGAATGTAAAATTTATAGAAAATGTCATTTGTTATTAATATAGACGTCCGGTGTTCTGAAATGGTTTCCACTCTATCTTTCTTTTCTGACTCCTGATTAGTTGAGAATCCAGATCAGCACTTTTGCAATTTTTGTGCCAGTATCTGATCTACAGGGAGAGAGGATGAAATAAATTTAAAATATGTCCGCTTATGGAACAGGGGGTGTCCGAAAACGGCTAATCGGGGGGTTCGGTGTGATGAAGGATAATACTTCTGATGTTGATGAAAATTCAGGAATTCAGAGGAGTGTATCCGGCCCTAACGGATTAATCCCAGCTCTCTCATCTCATCCTCCAGACCTGTCATCTCCCAGCGGATGAGCGATAGCGGGATTATCCCGGATGCGTGAAATCGGTCGAAAAACCGCTTGAGGCTGAACTCTTCTCCTTGCTGCTGCGCGCAATCTTCGATCAGCTTCTCTAAATGCACTTTGCTCACGATGTAGCTTGTGCCGTACCCTGGCTGTTGAAGGTAGAGTTCCTCATCCACCCAGACCGTGTTTCCTTCCCTAAGCATCCAGCCGCGGGGCGTCCATTTGACGGCAAAATCAACTGCCTCTTCCAGGGTGAACTCGTGGCTGTGCATTTTCAGGTCCCCCATGGCTCGCGCGGCCCGGCAGGCAATCAGAATATAGACGAGTTCCCGGGCTCTCGGTCTCTCATCTAGAAGGCCGGCGTGCATCATCATCTCTTCCATTCCTGTGGCTAATCCTTCAGCCCGCGAATCCCATATGTTGTAGAGAAGGGGGACACGCCGAATCGGGCTGGGATGGGGCTCATGTTTCATCCTCGCCAGGTCAAACCAGTGTGTGCCGTGACACCTCATCGGGAGCGAATCGTGATAATCGACCTGGGTGAAAAAATCGCGAAGCCCATCTGGAGGAATGAATCCGACATTTCGTTGGAGTGTGTCTTTCAGATACTCAGGAACTGTCATGATTTCCTCTTCTCGGAGGAACCGCATGAAATAATTCACCGCTTCATCGAAACGTTGCTGGTATTCCTCTCTGGATTTTGGCGGTTTAAGTGCGGGAAGATGACGGTTGCGGTTTTCCTCCAGCTTCAGGCAGGCAAACGCCCGGTCCAGCTCCCGTTGGAGAATAACCAGTTGTTCTTCCCAGGTGTAGGGATTGAGATGGACATTTTTCATGTACCAGTTGTAGTTTTCGATACCGATGCCCGAGGTCGCTGTCATGCTTTTCTGCTTTTCCTCTAGCCATTTCCGAAACTCATCCACCGCCTCCTTCGCCTGTTTGATATCGGGGACGAGATCAGGATGGTCTGCACTCAAGCGCTGGGCAAGATTGTCCAGGAAGACGCTCTCCCTTTTTTTCAGCCTGATGCCGAGAAACCAGAGGTCTTTCGCCTCCTCGGTTAGATTAATTTTCGCCTGTTCCAGAACGCTTGGGATGGCTTGAAGATGCATGCGGAAATCATCGAGTGCCTCAGCTGAAAGAGGGAAGGTGTATTTCCAGAGACAGAGCGTTCCATACCGCCATGGCCCTTCCAGGGCCGGAACATCTGATGGAGACCGGTAATAGACTGTATAAAAGCATGGATTTCGCGACCAGGGTCGAAGAACTCTGTGGTCAAAGTCCAATCCGTTCATCTCCGCCCGAACGATATGATAGTCGACCTGCTGGGAGACAGACCAAGAGTGGGGATTGATTGCAGCCAGGCGGCCTTGAAACTCCCTCAGCCCAAGCCTCTGTTTCTCCATCGCGGCCGCCGTGTAATCAGGAACACAATCAACCATCTCGGGTTTCTGGAATTCACGCCATTCCTCGAATAATTTGACCAGGTCTTGATAATCACTACTGGAGGATATGTTTCCTTTTTCTTTGTTCGGAGCGCAGCCAAACAAAGAAAAAATGATAAAAAATATAAATACTCCGAAGAAAAGATTGCGTTTCGTCATGATACGGATCTCCTCTTTACTCGACCTTGGCTTTTAGTCTATCGGGATTTCATCATTTGTCAATCGCACACAATCCTTCGTTTTCTAATTCATCAAAAAAAAACATCATTATAAAGGACATTATGTGCCATATTTACAGACAACGATTGTTATCCAAGCCCTTCCTCAGTGTAGATATCTGTTGACATATTAAATAAGAGAGACTAAATCAAAGCCAGCCTTTCCAGGAGATGAGAAGTCTTTGAGTCATTCTTCTTGGGATTGGTCCACTTTTTGAATCCTCATCCCTACCGTGTCAGGGATTTACCATCAGAGTGCTCCGGAGCGGACTGTTTTCTACAGAGCCCTTTTCCATTATTTTGAGAAGTTTCTGCTGGCATCAGGCATGGTCTGCCCGTTCCATGAAGCTAGGGCGGAGGTTCCAGGAATCCCGAGAGGCCTTCCTTGTTGAATCGTCAGCCGCCGTTTGCTAGAATGTTGTCGCCTGAATTTATGAAATGAGCAGCACTAGCTGTTGAATTTCGATTTGTGCTGTTGGTGCGGAAAGGAATCGGAAATGAAATACTACTCTATCTTTATTATCATTTTTATACTTGCCTTTAGTTCATGCGGGCATAGCGATGAGACTTATAAGGTTCAGTTTCAGATAAACAAACCTTATTGTCTTCTTAATTTTATGGAGACGCTCAGGACAAATGGTTATTTTGGGCCAACTCTGTATGAATATTATAAGAAGAGCCAGTTCAATGATGATAAAAATCTGAAAAATATTGTCGCTCAGTATAATAAACTGAGGATCAATTATTCTTATGAATTCGGAGGTTATCCGAAATATCGGTTTTTGTCTAAAGGAAGGTCGACGAGAGACCTATTTTACATCCTCAGCGCAAAATCTGAAACGCTTAGTGAATTCAAACAAATTTCCGTTGGGATTATCCCCAACTATCAGCACCAAAAACTATTCGGGCTCTTTGAAGCAATCGAACCAATTTACGATGAATTGATATGGAATCAGTATTCTCGTGTAGCGGAGCAAAGATTGCATGAGCTAGAAGAATATGCAAAGCAGATTAATCTGAACGAGAAATTGATGGCCGTTTCAGATTTCTTTAATAGCAGTTGGCCTGAGGATATTCCCCTCATCGTATCATTCTCCATTGTGCCTGGGGAAAAGATTAGACTCATTCCACCCCCACAAGGTAACGTTATATTTTGTGGCTTACTAACGGAACCTGTAGATAATTATACTTACATAGGTAAGATTGTCCATGAATTCGCTCATAGAGCATTTGCCGAACAGCCTTTGAAACTCCACCAACAGATCGACCAGTGGTTCTTGGAATCAAAATCTCCTCACAAATATATGGTGAATTTTATGCTTAACGAGGCATTAGGAGGGGCGATAGGACACAAAGTAAGTGATGAACTTATCGGACCGCACGAATTTACCTATGGTCAATCTTTTATGAGGGATTATGACGAAGCGATTTACCCGCTAGTCGTATCATATCTGGATGAAGGAAAATCAATTGATAGTGCCTTTATCGACCGGAGTCTGAAAATATACGAGGAAACATTTCCGAATGCGCTTTATGATTATCATTGTTTGTTCCAGGCTTATTATCTACTCACCGATGTTGAAAATTATCAGGGGCTTCCCAATCTTATCATGAAGAATATTTCCAGTCCCCTGATGTATGATTTGGGAGCACCGATAATGGATGACGGAAATATGAAAAAGCTGATCACTTATGACTTTACAAAGCTGCTAGTAATAACGAAAGATAATGAAAACACATTCAATTATCTCAACAGCAAGCTAGTCGAGCTAAAAAGATTTGAAGATCTTGATTTGGAGTCGGATTTCGTATTGTCATTCCACGATGCGGATGGAAAGGCATATATCATAATGAATCTTCATTCTATAGAGAGATTTGAGACGGTTCTGAAAAAACTAAAAGCCCAGAAAACATTCACCTCTGAAGATCCGCTAATGCACTTGGATGAGAATCTAGAAAGATAACCTGAGTTAAGGTGCGGTGAAACCATTTTTCTGAACACAAAACTGGAGATGAATATTCCGGAGAAAAGATTGCGCTTTGTCTTGATACTCATCTCCTTTTTGCTTGGCTTTGGTTTTTAGCCTATCGGGATTTCATCATTTATCAATAGCCCACCAGTCCTCGTTTTCTGCTTCCAGGACTAGGGTCTATGGGGATGGAGGAGCGGAATAGAGGATTTAGCCTCCAGAGGGAGGTTTTAAAGGGAACCCGACGAAGTCGGGCGGGAGGACTGTCTGAGCACGGCATGATCAACCGAAGAAGCCAAGGAGCCCAGCTATTCCGATTTTGGGCTTAAGATATGCGTGCGGAGTTACGCAGCGCTGATAAAATCGCCCGGAGGATGGTGTAAAAAATCCTCTCTGGAGCGTATCCATCCCCATAGACCTGAAATTATGAAGAAATTGGCGGAACTCCAGCTAAACTCTCATTTGACTCTGGCGTTTTGTGCGTGGTAAATTCAATCCAGCCAGAATACCAACGGATTCAATGAAGACTTTTCTATAGGAGGCAAACATGAAAAAAACATTTGTATCGACGTTCATTTTTCTTCTCTTTTTGATATTAATGTGCACCTCGCCCACTTGTTCCAATGCGCAAGCGAAACCCGATTTTTCCGAAGCCATCCGAATGATCGACACCTGGCTTGATGCCCAGCGCGATTATGACCATCTGCCTGGCCTATCGGTCGCCATTGTCTTGGATCAGGAAATACTCTGGAGCAAAGGCTACGGGATGGCTGATCTTGAAAAGGAAATTCCCTCATCTCCCAGCACCATCTACAGTATCTGTTCGATCTCCAAATTGTTCACTTCCGTGGCAATCATGCAGCTCCGCGATGCTGGAAAACTTCGGCTTGATGACCTGGTTGCGGAGCATCTCCCATGGTTTAACCTTCAGCAGCAGTACCCGGAAACTGGCCCCATAACCATAAGATCCCTCCTCACTCATTCTTCCGGCATTCCTCGTGAATCGGACTATCCCTACTGGAACGGACCCGATTTCCCTTTTCCCACCACAGAGCAGGTTAAGGCTAAGCTCGGCACACAGAAAACCCTCTACCCCCCTTCGACATATTTTCAATACAGCAACCTCGGATTAACTCTGTTGGGAGAGATAGTGGCTGAAGTCTCGGGCATGCCTTATGAGCAGTACATCGAAGAAAACATACTGGAGCCCTTGCGACTGGCCGAAACGCGAACGAGACTTCCCGAATCCCTCTGGAGGGGGAAATTGGCCACTGGATACTCTGCTCTCAAGCGAGACGGCACACGCGACATGCTTCGTTTATTCCAGGCCAGAGGCATCGCCGCAGCTGCCGGCTTTTCCTCGACAGTCGAAGACTTGGCCCGGTTCGCATCCTGGCAGTTCCGCCTTCTGGAAAAAGGAGGGGAAGAAATTCTCAAAGCATCCACCCTTCGTGAAATGCAGCGTGTACACTGGGTAGACCCTGATTGGCAAACCACGTGGGGGCTGGGCTTTTCAGTCAGGGAAGTGGATGGCCGGGCAATGGTCGGTCACTCAGGAGGCTGCCCTGGCTACCGGACTATTCTGAATATCGATCCTCATAAGAAACAGGCTTTTATCGTTATGATCAATGCGGGAGGTACTTCCCCATATGGATACGCGATGGGTATGAGAGAGATTGTGAAGAAGGTCACCGGCGAGGCTAAAGAGGAAAAAACAAGGGTTAACTTTGAAGCCTATGCAGGCAATTACAGTGCACAGCCTTGGGGGGGAGAGACGGCCATCCTTCCATGGCAGGGAAAACTGGCTGTTTTCGGGCTTCCGTCTGAAAATCCATTCCGGAGCCTGACACTGCTGAAACACATTAAGGGCGACACGTTCCGCCGTATACGCAGAGATGAAACCCTTGGCGAAGAAGTGGTGTTTGAAAGGGATGAGACTGGAAAAGTGATCCGGATGTGGCAGCACAGCACATACTCGGATAAAATTAAATAATATCAAGAGGAGTCATATTGGACTGCTTTCCCTAAAATCGATCCCAATATTTGGAAAAAACACTCTAATCGGCTTTTTGGGAATGCCGAAAAGAGGATGATTGAGTAGAAGAGCCACTGAACAAAATATCGTAAAATTAATTATTTCACGACTTTTTTTGTCCTGGAATTAATTAATGAATGTCGCTAGATATAACATTTTGCGTCATAAAATATTCTGAGTCAGCAGAAAAAATCAGACTAAATCAAAAAAAATGTAAAAAAATACTTGATATATTGTTAAGTTATCACTATTATTAATATGTAAGTATTATCAAAATGACAATAATATTAAATTGTTATTATAAGCGATGCAGGAGGTGCTGGATTGAGTACTCCCACTGATGCCAACAAAAAATTTCAGAAAGAATTAAACTCGGGCACGGCAGCCCTGGTGCTTTTGAGTATTCTGGCCCGTGCTGACGAGCCTATGTACGGGTACCGGATCGCCAAGTTCATGGAAGTGGATGAGGAAAACGTCCCGATGATGAAACAAGGCGCACTCTATCCTGTTCTGCGGTCTCTGGAAGGCAGCGGGCTGTTGGAAAGTCGTGTTGACCCTTCTGTCTCCGGGCCGCCTCGGCGCTACTACAAGATCACAGAATCTGGCCTCGAGATATTAAAGAGCTGGACACAGATCTGGGACCAGACAAAATCTTTTGTGGACGGGATCCTTAGAAGGAAAGCCGATGTGTAAAGATGTCAATGAATATTTAACGAAGCTTAAAAAAGAACTCGAAGGCGGCGACCCAGCCCTCCTTCAGGATGCTCTCTCGGATGCCGAAGGACATCTAAGAATGGCTCTGGAAGAAGCTCTTTCCGATAAGCCCAGCCTTTCCGAGACAAAGGCTATGGCGTCTATCATCGAGAAATACGGCAGCCCAAAAGAGATCGCGTCCGCTTATCGGGATATCGAATCCTGGACATCTCCGACTTTGTTTGTTTCCCGAACGACGGAAATGCGATCCTCATGGGCGCGATTCTTTGTTGTGCTGGCTGAGCCGAGAGCATGGGGAGCATTCTTCTAC
>Ga0180438_10005835_pt1 | contig 16908 bp, 12 predicted proteins | sample SS_ome_12_FD_132455 | JGI IMG/M metagenome (GOLD analysis project Ga0180438, IMG submission 132455) | Hypersaline lake sediment archaeal communities from the Salton Sea, California, USA - SS_3_D_2 metaG | ecosystem: Environmental > Aquatic > Non-marine Saline and Alkaline > Hypersaline >...
ACCTTTTGAAGATTATAATATAGAATAGGGGTTAAAAAAACTTCAATAGTTATTTTTAATAAAAATATAATATCTATATGATATTTTTGAAAAATAAAATATGGTTATCATCCCCAGGGAAAACTCTGGAGAATTCTTTGGCTTGTATAATATATTCGGAAGGTTTGCTGTCATTCTGGGCCCTTTACTGGTGGGGATTATATCCCGGCTTTCAGGAAGCTCCGGGTATGGGGTCTTAAGTATAGGTATATTATTTGTGATAGGTTTTATACTTCTATACAGGCTGGGTAAGAAAACAGCTACCGGGGAAGCCATAAAACAAACCATTGCATTAACGGGAAAATAGGGGATTTTTTACAGGGATGTTACCGGTGCAAATAAAAACTCCAAGTAATCTTTTACCGTAGCTTGCACCTTAGGCTAATCAACTACTTGGAGCCTTACTTTAGAACTTTTCTAAGGGACTTTCTGAAACTTAACTTAATTTTCGAGTCCTTTCGAACCTGAATTTCAACTAAATCTCTGACGTTGCCTTCGGTTCTAAAGTAATTATAAATCTACCAGAAACAAAAAAACATGTCAAGAGAAAATGAAAAATTTTTTAAAATTTTCTTAAAATTATATTAAATAGGTAATAGATCCGGCTCTGTGACAGCAAAGAATTTATATAAAAATAATTGAAATTAATTATACCGGTGATAGGATAATTATATTTTAAAAATTATGGCGGCAGGTTAGGGGAATATGAGGGAAAGAAGAAATTTTATATGGCTCCTGAGGGCAGCATGCTTAATGCTGGTAATGGCATTTTTCTGGATACCCGGGACCATGGAGGCCGATGACGCCGGTTTCATATCCGGGGGGATCCCCATAGACCTGATTTTGGTAATAGATGAATCTGGAAGCATGAAGACCAATGACCCTTATGATCTAAGAGTAGATGCTGCCAGGTTATTCATCGAGCTGAACCAGATACTTACTGAAGGCAACAGGGTATCGGTAGCCGGGTTTGGAGAGGCTACCAATATATATATAGAACCTGCGGAAGTAGCCATGAACAAGCAGGAAATAATGGAAGCCCTCTCCAGCATAAAAAGCAATCAGAAATATACAGATATGAAAGCAGTCCTTGAAGAAGTCAAATCGATGCTTGATGACAGGATAAAGAAAAATTATGCTGTAGTGATCTTTCTTACTGACGGAGACCTCGGTATAGATGATATCCCTATACCTGAAGGTATAAAAAAGGAAAGCACTTCAGGCGGGGAGAAACCGGAGCCTCCATCCAGAGATACCGGAGGACAGGAAGAGGGTACCAGGGAAGAAGATGAAGACACCACCCCTGACGAAGACGGGGCCGGAGAAAGGCTGGATCAATACCTGGAAGAATACAAGGAGGAGCTTTTCAGGCTCTGTCATGAATATGGAGAAGACGGTATAAAGATATTTCCCATTGCTTTTACTGGGCAGGCCAATACCGATGTGCTGCAGGAAATTGCTGATATAACCGGATCAAGGATGTGGGTCTCACAAACTGCGGCAGATGTAAGGAATGTCTATCTGGATATATTCAAATATATAACAAGTACATTTATTTCGGTAGTTCCGCAGGAGGGGGAGGAACGGCTTACAGGAGATGTTGAGCTTTCCAGCTATATAAGGAAAGCAGCAGCTGTTGCGGTGTCTAATGAGAATACCAGCGATCCCTATATAGAACTGGTGCCGCCTTCTCCGGCAGCCCATGAGAAGATAGCCGAAATCGACGGCGCTACCTACAGCATCAGGGTGGTAGAATCACCCGGAAAGGGAAGATGGAGGTATAATGTCAGTGGGGACCTGGTGCTGGCGCTGGATGCAGCTGATATAATCCTGGCCGATCCCCTGAAGGCATTATATTATCTGGATTCCGAGGTCCCCCTGGTAGTGCAGCTCTCATATGGTGATGCTGAAGATGGTGCAGACTATTCAGATTTCCAGATATCCTGCACCATAGAGTACCCTGAAGGGAGCAGCTCTGCCATAATAGACCTGCTGGATGACGGCACCGGTATAGATGGGGAAAAAGATGACGGTGTTTTCAGTTCTGTGTTCCAGGACACGGCCCTGCCCGGTGAATACATCATAGAATTTACCATCAGACACCTGCCGACTGGGTCGAGCTCCCTGAAAAAAACAGTATTTGCAGTGACTGATTACCAGCCGGTGAAGAAAGAACTTTACCTGAAGGTCGAGAACAGCATTATCACCGGTACTCCGGTGAACCTGGAGGCAAACCTGGAAGACTTTTCTGCAGGTGCCTTCAGCTATAAAATTACTGGCCCTTCAGGAGATACTTCAGGAGGCCTCCTGTCTGATGACGGTGCCAGCGGTGATTTTGATGATGTCAGGGGGGACGGTATCTACAGCAGCAGTATAGGTGGATTCGATGAACCCGGGGAATATACTATCACAGTGGAGGCCGGTTACGAGAGCCTTGAAGGTTTCTACCTGGTACAGACAAAGGAAGTAACACTGGGGAAATATATAGACATCACCCTGGTGCCTGATTCTATAATGGTCAATACAGAAGAAGGGACGGCCACTGTCAAGCTGAGGACAGCCTCCCTGTATGATTCTGATATCTCATTAAACGCAGGAGGACTGCAGGACGGTGATGATATCATAAGCAGACTGGAGCTGGAACAGGATTACCTGGAGGCCGGGGCCCAGCAGGATATCGGCCTCATAATATATCTTGACCAGGAGATACAGGAAGGTGATTATAAGGTCACCATACCGCTGGTGATCGGGGGCATATACACAAAGGATATTGAAGTGGATATTTCCGTTAAAAAGGAGACCATCTCATTCGATATTAAGACGCTTACCGGGCTGATCCTGACTATCTTAAGCCTTGTACCCCTCATACTTTTATTATATACAGTAATAAATATGAAGAAGTTGAATATAAAGATCACCCATCCCAGGGTACTGGTCGAATCCGGTATTTTTGTAGTATTGTTTGCTGCAGGAATGGTGGTTATCTTTATATGATCCGGATGGGGTGCCTGTGGTGCTAAGAGCGGGGAGCAGGGGATAAGTCTTTGATTTTTACAATAAAAATCTTATAGAACTTTTAGAAATCTTGGACCTTTTCATATTTATTGCAAAATTAATATGCTATAATTATTTTTGAAAATTGTAGTATATTTTACCTGTGACCAGGGGAGTTTTTTTTATATCTCTCCTCAGGCAGGTCAAAAAATACGGTAAGGGAAATATGGGCGAAGAGAAAAAGTTTTACACTGTCCAGGAAGCAACCGGCATCCTGGGGATAAGTGAAAAAGAGCTGATGAGGTTCATTGATGATAAAAAAATTCCAGTACTAAAGGTGGGAAGAGCCCTAAGGATCAGTGAAGAGAGTATAGATAGTTTTCTTGGAAGTCCCGATGAAGGCGGCATTGAAACTGATGACGATGAATCACTGGAAAAGGACCTTGACGAGGTCTTTGCTGAAGATATCCTGGAGGGGGACAGTGAATACCGGGATGAAAGTGATGTCGGCCACAAGGTGAAAAGGCTGCAGGAAGAGTGTGAAAAACTTATTGAGAAGAAACAGGAGCTTGAAGAAGACATAAATTATCTGCAGATAGAATATGAAGAGTTCAGGACTAAAATAAAAAAGTTGGTGGTAGAGGAGCTAAAGACATTTCTAAAGAAAGTCGATAATGGGAAAATGGATCTAGAAGAAAGATCTTTTAAAGAGTGAACATCATCGCCCCAAAATGGATATAGATAAGATCACAAAGGCGCAGCTGATAAGGAAACTGGTAGAGCAGCACAGGAAAATACAGAGTCTGGAAATGAAAACCCAAAAGTTTCCAGGCAGTGACAAAGACACCTCCAAAGATAATATAGACAGGTCAGAAAGCCTGCTAAGGACTAATTCAATCGGACTGATTACCATTGATAAGAACGGCATAATAACTTCATGTAACGATGCCATATTAGCTTTTTCCGGCTATAAGAGAGAAGACCTGATCGGCAAATACTTCACCAGAAGAGTATCAATAAGCACCAGGGATGTGCAGAGGTACATCTCCATATTCAGGGATGTACTGGCCGGAAAGGAATCCACACCCTTCAGGATAGCCCACAACCATCAGGATGGGAGTATAAAATACGGAGAAGTATTTTTCGGACCGGTTTTGGACGGTGATTCCAAGCATAAAGGCTTCAAGATTGCCATCAGGGATATAACCCGCCAGAAGGAGCTTGAAGACAGGCTAGGCGAAATAGAAGAAAAGATAGAGATATTCATGGATGCTTCCCTGGACGGGATAGTAATCCATGATAACGGCACCATTGTAAAAGCAAATAAGGCATTCCTGGAAATGTTTAGTGCCCCTGCTGAAGACATTGCCGGAAGGCATCTAATGGAATTTATCTCTGCAGAATATCAGGACATATTTTCTGAAAGACTGGAAAAGAATGTCACAGATGCAATAGAGGTCAGCGGCAACAAAAGCACAGGGAGCATGGTATATGCCGATACATCAGGCGGATATATAGTCTATGAGGGCAGGAAACTGCGCATGGAGATATTCCATGATATAAGTGATCTAAGAAGGTCAGAGAAGAAAATAAAATATTTAAAATTCCACGACAGCCTTACAGAGCTTTATAACCGTACCTATCTGGAAAAGGTCCTGGGAAATGTATACCGGGAGCGGAACCTGCCCCTGAACTTCATCATCTGCGACCTTAACGGCCTAAAGCTGGTAAATGATGCTTTTGGCTACAGGGAGGGCGACAAGCTTCTAAAAAGGGTGGCCAAGATATTAAAATACTGCTCCCGCAAGGAAGACATAGTAGCCCGGTGGGGAGGAGATGAGTTCTTTATCCTGCTTCCCAGGTCTACCGCCGCAGAAGTAGAGGACGTACTATTCAGGATAAGAAATATCTGCACCAATACAAAAGACCAGAAGATACCCCTGAATATCTCTATTGGAACGGCCACCAGGGATGACAGCAGCCAGGACTACAGGGATATCATAAAAGAGGCAGAAGCCAATATGTACACCAACAAGCTCCTGGAAAGAAAGAGTATCTATAATTCCATACTGGCATCACTGGAAAGGATGCTCTGGGAGAAGAGTCATGAGACAAAAGAGCATGCCGAGAGATTAAAGGGACTTATACTAAAGCTGGGAAAGTCTATAAGCCTGCCCCAGAACAAGCTTGATGAACTGGTACTATTATCTACACTTCATGACATCGGAAAGGTTGCCGTACCCGACAATATACTGCTTAAGAAGGGAAAATTAAATAATGAGGAATGGAAGATAATAAGGCGCCATCCCGAGATTGGATATAACATCGCCAAATCCACTCCCCAGATAGCTGTAGTAGCAGACGATATCCTAGCCCATCATGAATGGTGGGACGGAAGCGGCTATCCCCAGGGACTGAAAGGAGATGATATACCTATTAATTCATGTATTACCTCCATTGTGGATGCATATGATGTAATGATCTCGGGAAGACCCTATAAAGACCCTGTCTCTGAAGAAGATGCCAGAAAGGAGCTGGTAAGGTGTGCGGGGACACAATTTAACCCGCTTCTGGTAGACAGGTTTATAAATTACTGTTAGCGGTCCTGTCCGGGTCAATATTTCTAATAATCAACTTATAATCTTTTAGACTGTATCTGGTATGGAAAAATTGGTAGAACTGAAAAATATATATTTCTCCTATAATGGAGTACCGGCTCTGGAGGATATAAACCTGGACATATTGGAAAAGGACATGATGGCTATAATAGGGCCTAACGGGGGAGGAAAAACGACCCTGTTAAAAATTATACTGGGGTTGATAAGACCTTCTTCAGGCAGTGTCACTGTTATGGGGTTGCGCCCTGAAAAAGGAAGGGTGAATGTCGGTTACCTGCAGCAAAACCCTGATATAGACCTCAGTTTTCCTATGAGTGTGTATGAGACAGTATTGATGGGAAGATATCATGGGATTGCACAAAGATACACTTCCAGGGACAGGAAGGCTGTAAAGGATGCCCTGGAAACCGTTGATATGGGAAATCTGGAAAACAGGCATATAGGAAAGCTCTCAGGAGGGCAGCTGCAGAGAGTACTCATTGCCCGGGCCATAGTAAGGCAGCCCCGGATACTGCTGATGGATGAACCGCTTTCCAATATTGACGCCGGTACCCAGAGATCGGTATACGAGCTGTTCCTGAAGCTGGGGGAAAAGATGGCTGTGGTATTTGTGACCCATGATATAAGTGCTATTTCGACCTATGTGGAAAAGGTGGCCTGCCTTAACCGCAGGCTTTATTATCATGGTCCCAAAGAGGGGAGCCTGGGCAAGCTGGAGGATGCCTATGGATGCCCCATAGAGATGATAGCCCACGGTATCCCTCACAGGGTTCTCAAGAAACATACTGATAATCCCTGAGCTTTTTCGAATAGAAATTAGAAATGGAAGGAGCAAATGCCGGAGATCCTGCAGTATGCTTTTGTGAGGAATGCTATTATAGCTGCTGTGCTTGTAAATATCATATGCGGCATGGTGGGTACTTATGTAGTAATAAAGCGGATAGTCCTGATTTCAGGGGGGATATCACATGCGACATTTGGCGGTATAGGCCTGGGATATCTTCTGGGAATAGACCCCGTACTTACAGCCATACCTTTCAGCCTTGCTTCTGCTGCAGCCATAGGTCTTTTAAGCAGGGGTGAAAAATTCAGCAGGGACACAGCCATAGGCATATTCTGGGCTGCCGGCATGGCTGCCGGGGTCATCTTTATAGGCCTTACCCCGGGCTATGCGCCTGACCTTTTCAGCTACCTGTTTGGTAATATCCTTACCATACCTGTTATGGACATCTATATAATGGCAGCCATGGCGGCTGTAGTGATAATACTTGTCCTTGTCTTTCACAGAGAGCTGGCTGCAGTATCTTTCGATGAAGAGTTTGCCGCAGTTACCGGTATACCATATCAGGTTATAAATATGATGCTTCTGATGATGGTAAGTCTGAGTGTGGTGGTCCTTATCAGGATAGTCGGCATAATACTGGTAATAGCCCTGCTTACTATTCCTGCTGCCATCTGCAGGCAGTTTACCTATAAAATCAAAAACCTTATGGTAAGCTCCATCATAACCGGTACGGTCCTTACCCTGGCCGGGCTCTTTATATCATATCTACTGGACCTGGCATCGGGAGCTACCATAATACTGCTGCTTACAGCAGTATTTCTAGTCTCGGTTATGATAAAAAAAATCAAAAAAGGATCAGGGGTGACAAAGGTAAAAGATCATACCTCTTAGCATCCTACTTATCCTGGTGCCTGTAAAGCATGTGTGTCAGCTTTCTAAAAGGGCCAGTAAGCTCTTTTTGTATAACAGGTTGTCCACAAAATGTGTGATAATGTATATTCCTCAGGTACGACCTCAGCTCTATAAGAGCAATAATAAGAGAAAGGAATGCAGCGATAAAGAACCCAAAACCGTATGCTCTTTCCCCCATATATATGGTTCCGGCCGTGAACAGGGAATTTGTTATAATGAAAGTGGATGATATAAACAGAGCCCCCCTCCTGTCTTCAAAATACAGAAGCACCAGTATTATTACCAGCAGTATGATATTGCAGTATGCCCCCAAGGAAAGGATCATAAATATATCGAAGGATAAAGCGGAGATGCCCATAGCAGGAAGTAAATAGAAGCCTGCCACTATAAATACCAGGGAGAAAAAGATCTGGAGCTCCATGACATTCCTTATTTCGCTCCACAGTACCCATGACATGTTTTTTCTGGCATTCTCAATATCTGCGAAATTACCCTTTCCCGTGATAAGAGAATAATAAGACCTGTATTTTTCGTAAAATGACGTCTCAAGCGATACCACAAAGACTACCATCGAGGGCATAACCGATAAGAAAGCGTAGAAAGAAGGCACATCATAGGTGGGGGCATATACATAAGTAGAGGATACCGTTATCCCCAGGGAACTGCTCCAGAACAGAAAATTATGGATGTATAAGCCCAGTGTATAAAAAAATGACATAAAGAATAGCGAATAGTATCGGTCAAAATATGTAAGAAAATAAAAATATTTTCTGGGGGCCTTCCGGGGAGCGGTGTTAAAAAAGCTCTTCAGGTACGAGTGCAAAAGACTTATTATAATAAGAAAACCGGCATTCATGGCCATGATCATACCCAGGACCGTATTAAGGCCGGTAAATCTCAAGAAGATATAAGAAATAGCGATGGTAAGGCCTACTCCCCAGGAGAAGGCTTTTACTATCTTTATATAATCCTTCAGTGCAGTTAGATATACCATCATAAGGTAGGTTATTACTATCTCCATAAAAAGAAGATAACTGACCAGTTTTATCGCAGGCGGAAGGGGAGATGGCCACAGGAATAATATTGAAGCAACCGCAGCTATTGGTGTTACAAGCATTATTATCCCGTAAAGAGAAGGCAGCACCTGTTCCGGCCTCCTGGAATACAGCATATCAGAGACAAACCTGGTTATTACCATAGTAAAACCCGAGGTTATTATCTGGGCGAATATAAATGCATATATTACAGTTGCGATAAATAGCTCTTTTTCTTTAAAAGGCTGATCAGTGAATACAAGCAGCACCTGGATGGCCACTATCATAACAGTGGCCAGTATAAACGGTCCCAGCGATACTATTACCGAATAGATATAAGCCTTTATATTGCTGAACAGGCCTTTTCCCCTGAATAATTTTTTTAATTCAAATCCTATTCCTGCCATATTGGCCTAACCAAAAGATCCATAGACTTTTTTATAACTTTCTATGCATTTCTGCGCAGTATAATATTTTTTGACCCTGGCCTGTCCTGCAGCTCCCATCTTTTTCCTCAGGCTGTCATCGCTTCCCAGCCTTATTACGGCCCTGGCTATCTCCTGCTCATTCATCATGGGTACTACCTCACCCGATCTACCCAGGCCGTCCCCCCTACCGTAAATAAGCTCCCTGCATCCGCCTACATCTGTTGAGATAAAAGGTTTTCCGGCGGCCATCCCTTCCAGGATCACAAAAGGCTGGCCTTCACTTATACTGGTAAGGATCAGTATGTCCATCTGCCCTATAAATCTTTTTATATCCACCCGGCCGGTAAATATCACATCTTCCAGCTTCAATCTTTCCACAAGCATCAGGCATTCCCTGTAATAGTCCTCGTCTTCATCATTGGGGCCTATGATAAAAAGTCTTGCATCTCCCATGCTCCGCTTTACAATATTGAAGCTCTGTATCATAGTCTTGATGTCTTTTATGGGGGCTACCCTGGTTATAGACCCTATATTTAAAGGGCCGCCGCCGTTTGGCGGCCTGATGTTATTGAATTCTTCGGTGTATATCCCGTTGGGGATTATTTGTATCTTTTCAGCCGGACAGCCCAGCTCTATCTCAAGCTCCCTGTTCTTGTCAAATAAAGTGTAGACTCCATCAGCGTATTGATATACCATCTTTGATATATTCTTGAAAAAGTTTATCCACAGGTCCTTAAATTGCCCGCTTACCCATCCGGACTTTATTATCTCTTCCTCTCTTTCCCTGGAGTAAATACCGTGTTCCGTCAATATGAAAGGTCTTTTATAGATATATTTTGCCAGGGCTCCCACAAATCCAGTATAGCCATTGGATGCACTGTGATATAATCCGGCTTCAGGTACCGGCTGCTGCATAAGGTAGAAAAGGGGTAGGAGCATTGACCTGACAGTCCAGAAGAAATCAGTGAATGGTATGTCGGCATAATCCTGGGAATAAGCTTCCCTGAGTATATCAAAAAAATCTATGCTCATAAAAAAGTCAAGTGAGTTCCCGATCCTTTTGTTTTTTACCATCTCAAACACCGGCTCCCATTCAACAGCCCTGCCTGCTATGAGAGCTTTCAGGCTGTCCCTTACCCCCTGATGGAGCCTGTACCTGTTACCGTAACGGCCTTTTCCCTTTATTATGGTATCAAGAAACACTTCCTGTACCTCTTTTACATTGCCGGGAAGGCTATATTTAAAATTACCCTTTTGCCGGTTATCGGCGCCAATGGCATATATTATAAAGTCCCGGTCGCTGATATTATCAATCAGGATCTGGGCCCAGGTAGAGACACCCCCGGTCACATGGGGATAGCTTCCTTCAAACAGCATGCATATCCTCATTTTATTTTTCCTCCAGTCTTATAGAACCATAAGCCCGGGTCAGGGTGAGTAAATATGCATCTTCAGATATTGTTTTATGTTCTATGTTCTCTGTTTCTATGATGGCCCTGTCACATCTCATTATAAAGTAAGCATCCGGCCTGAAATTTTCACAGTATATATTTATGTCTGCACCCCTGTACTCGATGCGGGGATGTATCTGAAGATACTTGGTAAGTTCCAGGGCAGCCTCTGAGATGCTGTAGCTCCGCAGCCAGGAAAACCCCTCATCCACCTCAGTCAAGATCATTTCAAATTCTTCTGAAAGCTTTGACCAGCTCAGTCCCCTGCTCCTGCCGGTATCGAGCAGGTCGTCAGGATGTATAAAATGGGAAAATATACCGTGGGTATTGAGACCATTGAAAATGGACCACATGACTTCAGTCTCATGATGATAACCGGAACTTATCCTGGGAAATTCTATAATCCCGTCGGGAGCGATCTCAAATTCCTGCTGGTATACATCCCCTTCCTTATTTGGCAGGTATACACTGGCAATTACTTCTAAATCTTCCACAGCCCCTACTACTGCTGATCTTCCCTGGTCGCTCAGGATGTTTGAAGGGGGTACATATGCCCTGATAGTGTAATTAGGGAAAATGCTATGGATGAAATCCATCAGCTTTTTCAGTGATTCTTCCATGTCTTCCTGGCTGTTCCAGGGATTATAGCCAAGGTCCTGCTTGATATAACCTTCAGGTGCCAGGGACTGATGGTTATAACCATGGATGGCGATTTCTCCCCCCAGGTTCAGCAGTTCCTTTCCATAGACAAGAAAATTCTCTTCCTCTATGCGGCCGGGATCATCAAAGGGGGGAGTGGTATCATCGCCGTAATTCTCAATGGTAAAGGCGCTGTAAACCAGGTCATGCCGTTTGGATATCCTTATCATATCCGACCACCATACCTCCCTGTAAAACTGGGGGATGGTCCTGTTGAATTCTTCCGCAATGGGTTCCAGAGTCCCCCGGGGGATAGGGGCCGGAAAATCATCGATATGCAGCATCTTTATATTTGCCACCGGATATATAAAAGTTTCCCTGGATAAACACAGGATATTTGTAAGGATGCCCCGGTTGTTCTTCTCGTTAAGCATAGTCCCGTTGAATACTATGAATTTCCCCTTTCCGTACCCAGCCTCCCACAGAAGTGGAGTCCGGCGGTATGTGGAAAGATATAATACAGTGTCCCTGTAGGGATCCAGTACCGAGGCAATAGATGAATTACGGATAAAACCTACATCTTCCTCCATTTCATCTATTCCCAGAATAAGCGGTTCCTCCACCCTTATTCCGGTAGCATTATCATCAATACCGCTATATGACTGTATGGCAAGCATGTCGCTAATACTGCCGAAAGTGGTATCGATGACCGGCCGTATGGCAAAGATCAGCCGCCCCCCGGCATATACATGGTCTGTAAGGGCCGGCATGATGTCCTTGAGATGGTCCAGTCTTTCCAGTGAGATAATGATGCAGTGGTACTTGGAAATATCCACGTTCTCAGACTGGGTGATATCCAGGGAATCATAGTCGATCTTCATATACTGAAGGACTTTTTCTATATGGTAAAGGGTAGCCATGCTATTATTTTCATCCCTGTCTGAGAACACCAGGTAGCTGTCAAAAACAGCATCCTCAGGGATAGGGGCAGATATGGGTTCTTCAAGTTCCTTAACATCATTGGTGTTTGAAATAAACCTGGTGAATATAAATGTACGGACCACCTGGAAGCCGGTGGCTGCCACCAGTAGCACAAGAAGTATGTATATTATCCTCTTAAAGAACAATTCCTGTCTGCCTTTCCCAGAAATACAGCAGCTGACGGTTCTTTTCGCTGAGGTTGAATTTCTTCTTTTTTATGTGGCCTATCACTTTCCGCAGGGACTTTATATTGTTGGTACTGAAAAAGAACTTAAGGAGCATAAAATAAGGCGCCTGGTCATGGCTGAAATATCTATAGAATTCCTTACAGGTCCTTTCGGCCTCCTTTATATTTCCCAGCTCCAGGTCAAGGTTTATCTTATCTGTGAAAAACTGTTTTCTATAACGGTCTTTCTCCAGGTATTTTTCCAGAAGGAAGGACAGGTTTATGGAGAATTCCTTCTTTTCTACTTCATCAGGGAGGCCGCTGTTGATATATTTTTTTATAGTCTCGATATTTTCCCTCAGTTTTTTTATATTAGCCCTGTCAGACTCATATTGCCTGTTTTTTTCATACAGGAGCCCTTCAAACTGTTTTTTTATTTCCATTAGAGCCGCCCCTGCATAGTGGGAAGTCTCAGAATCCTCATTGGACACAGCCCTCCTGAGGACCTTTATATACCGGCTGTAGTCTTTTTTTAACAGGTCTACCAGAAAAGCCCGGCGCTGCTGGACGGTACTGAGAGTAAGTGAATCACTAAGCGGTACGATATTTACCTCTTTATTAAAATCTATTTTGTGGACATACTCTATGTGGCTGTCGTCTCTCACATATTTCTGGTAACTATTTTCAATATTTTCAGATCCTTTGACCACCCTGCTGAAAATACCGGACAGGATGAAGAAGAGAATACCCAGGCCGGGGAGAAAAAGTACCACCACAAACCGGTAGACGCTCTGCTGCAGGCTCTTTCTTTTAAGCATAAAGGCTAAATATATCAGGCTTATAAGGATGTGCAGTATGGTCAAAGCAATAATATTATAGGTCATCCTGCCCCTTTTGGATTACATTTGAACTGATACCATGTCTTTTAAGCCGGTCCACTACTATGCGGGCATGGTCATGGGCTGTATTGGAAAGAAGTATATACATCTTATTTTTCCTGCTTAAACCTATATAGTCATTATCCCGGATGCAGTTTACTATGGCATCTGAGAGTATATTCAGGGGATCATTCTGGCCCGAAGATATTTTAAGAAGTGAATAACTCATCCCCAGTTCAGATTCCTTTTCCCTTACCTCATCCAGGATCTTATCAAAAGTATGGGGATTGAGAATCCTTGTATTATTTATATATCTTTTGTCCCTGAGGCTGGCCTCAAAGAAATAGGCTCTTTTGAGGGCATTGGAAATCAGGCTTATGACTGTCTGGAACAGGTTTTCATAATGCATGGTCAGGCTTTCAAATGGTATCCTGTGAAGTGATACCAGTGCTATTACATTTGCCCCGTCCATGACCGGGGCCATTATTATCGGTATACCCTCCTTAAGTTCCCGGTTTACTATAAGGGACCTTGATGTTATGACCTCCTTAAATTCCGGGGATTTTTCCAGGTCTATTGAGTTGGGGATAATATCCCTCAGTGAGTTAGAACGGGTCTTGAGCCTCATAAAACGGGCATGGCCGCTGTTTTTTACAGTATATATAGAAACAGAATCAGTCTTCATTATCCTTTCTATGGCATCTATGGAAGCTGCAAATACTTTTTCTATCTCCAGGCTGTCTACTTCCTGCACAATACCGTATATAACTCCAAAACTGTCCTCTGTCTCTATTATCTGGTTCTGCAGCTCTTCCTTGACCACCCGGGTCTCATTATAAACGTCGTTGAGGAGGTCATATTTTTTGGTCAGGCTGTTTAATGCATAATCCTTTGCTTCCAGGTCCCGGTTCCGCTTTTCTATGGTATAGCCTGTTATAACCCCTATCAGCACATAGGCAGCTATCCTCAACAGGTTTCCTGGGGTATATATGAAACTTACTATATCTGTCCCTGAATAGAGCGCGCTCCCTATAAACAATGCTGATGAGAGTATCATGGCCAGGTATGCCTGCCTCTGTCCCCAGAGTATGCCCATGATGGCAATATAGATAAGGCTGTAGTCAAGCGCCAGTTCCGGGGTATAAAGATCAAGGAAAAGATGGTTGTACTGGATGAAAGCGACTATCAGGAAAGCTATTATATTCTCTATGTAGGCAAGGGGCTGGCGGGGAAAGTTTTTTAATGCCCTGCCTATCTTTTTACCCGGACCTGTTTTTTTTCTATCGGCCTGGTGCTGTTCCCTGTACCAGGTGAAAGTCTTTTTAAGCCCTTCTTCAAGGCTGTAGCGGGGTTCCCACCCCGTCCTTTTTATCCTGGTATTATCCAGCCTGGAGTGGTTGATGGAAAGTCTGTGATTATTCCTGTATTCTATCTTTTTTACCCCGAACAGGGTGGAAAAAAGGCCTGCCAGGTCACTAATGGAGCAGGATCTATTAGTGGATATATTTACTATCCCGCTGCCGCTGCCATCATGTAGGGCCCAGTATAATGCTTCCACAAAATCTTCTATATATATAAAATCCCTTGTCTGTGTCCCGTATCCATTAATGACCAGGCTCTTTTTACTTAAAGTGTTTTCCATAAAAGAAGAGATGACGCCTTCTCCCCTGTGCTGGCCGGGACCGTATATGTTGGATGCCCTTATGCACAGAGTTTCCAGGCTGAACAGCCGGCTCCAGGTATTTGTGTAATATTCCCTGATGTAATTATTCATTCCTGCAGGATTAACAGGCTCCAGGCCGTCTGTCTCCCGGAAAGGAAGTTCCCTTAGATTACCCGGGTTGCCATAGATAGAGGAACAGGATATGATGACGAATTTACGCACGCCGTTTTTTTCTGAGAGGCTCAGCATATTTGCCAGTCCGGAAAGATCGGCATCGTTTTCAGCACTGCTGCTGTCTCCAGGGCAGCTCACTGACCTGCCTGAAGCGAGATGTATGACAATATCAAAATTGAAAGACCCGAATATATTGCTACAATCATGACTTGTAGTGTCGATTTTATAATATTTATGCTCTACCGCCGGCCTCAGTGTTGAATTGCGGGTGCCGTTATCAATGATTACTATCCTGTGGCCGTCCTTTTTGAACCTGTCAGCTATATGAGGCCCCAGGAATCCATATCCGCCGGTTATTAGAATATTCAAGGTATTGGTCCTTTTCTGTAAAGTCCGGTCCTTTTTTATACATTTTTTAAAGAATTATAATTATTAAGATAATATTTTATACAATTATAGTAAAAAATTAAAGTAATAAATTATATTTTTAAGCAAACTAATAATACATTCATCTATAAATATGTTTATAATAATATGAGAAATATCATCCCCCGGGTCTTGCGGTCATGCCTGGAAAAAAGCAAAATAACATGAGAGCGGGCAGCTGTCCTGTCTATGTCTTAAGGGGTTTTCTGGACCAGGTCCCGGTCAGAACCTTACCTTCTTTTTATCTACGGCCCTTATGCAGGCTTCTACGATGTTTTTATCGTAAAGTATGTTCTTGTTCCCCCTGATCTCCTGGACTGCCTTTCCAAGTCCCAGAGCGGGGCGGTAGGGGCGGTGCGCCGTCATGGCTTCCACCACGTCAGCTACCGCCAGTATTTTTGCTTCGATGCATATATCATTTCCCCTTATACCTTTGGGATAGCCGGAACCGTTGATCTTTTCGTGGTGCTGCATGACTATATCGGCAACAGACCAGGGAAATTCTATATTTTTAAGTATATTGTAGCTGACCACGGGATGGTTCTTTACTATTATGAACTCTCCCTCATTAAGATGGCCCGGCTTTGCCAGTATATCATTGGGGACTGATATCTTGCCCACGTCATGCAACAATCCCGACACATATATGCCGTCGATTATATGTTTGGCAAGCCCCATCTCTTCCGAGATGGCGCTGGCCAGCAGGGCTACCTTTTTCTGGTGTCCTGAAGTATAAGGGTCTTTTATCTCGCTCATAAGGGTTATGGCGTCAATTGTCTCATACAGCGCCCTTTGCAGCTGTTTGAGCGTGTTTTTAAGCTCTATCTCAAGCTTCATGCCCCTGGTATCTGTGGAAATTTTTTTTGAGATCTCCAGCAGTATGTTTATCTCCTCTTTATTAAATGAGCTCTCAAGCCTGGAGAAAATATTTAAAAAGCCGACCGTATTATTATTATATTTCAGGGGGATCGACATTGATGAAGCGAGCCCCTGCCTGTCGATGACCTTCTTGAGGAGTGGAGAAAGACTGCTGTTATTCTTATCCAGGCGGTTGATCCTGTACCTTTTTGACCCTGCAGGCTGCCACAGCAGCTGATGTTTGTTTGCTGTCTCATCTAGAAGGTCATCTGCATTTTTTTTACTGAAGCTGTCATCCCCTGAAAATGCAATAGGGTCGATCTTTCTCATTCCGGGAACGTCACCGTTCAGAAGGCCTATCCACACAAATCCGTAATCACCGAGATGCCGGACCTCCTGGCAGACCTTTTTGAAAAGGGAGGAATCTTTCTTTCCGTGCACCACCAGCCTGTTTATGTTGCTTATGATAAGCTGGCGGTCTTTCACAGTCTTTATGTTGCCTGGGCCGCTGTATTTAAGCATTTCCTTGCACTAGGTCAACCTGTTTATATTATACTATATTTTAGTATTTTATTATTATAAAATATATTAAAATTTAGTAGTTAATAATATAAGTTTTTATCAAAATAGTAATGGTTTGTCAATTAAAATAAATTCATTATAAATATATAGGGTAAATACATTATTTGCTATTTTATTTGATATATTATAAATTATAGGGGAATTGTTACAACATTTGCAGGGATACTATTATGAGAAAAAAGAAATATTCATCCGAGATAGGAATAAACGGGCTTAACAGCATAAGCAACCTGGAAGCAGAAATAATGAAGATAGTCTGGGATAAGCAAGAGGTGACCGTA
>Ga0180438_10005837_pt1 | contig 16903 bp, 14 predicted proteins | sample SS_ome_12_FD_132455 | JGI IMG/M metagenome (GOLD analysis project Ga0180438, IMG submission 132455) | Hypersaline lake sediment archaeal communities from the Salton Sea, California, USA - SS_3_D_2 metaG | ecosystem: Environmental > Aquatic > Non-marine Saline and Alkaline > Hypersaline >...
CCAAGGATGGTCACACCACCCTCGGCCACAGTTGGATCCAAAAACCCAATGTGGAACTTGATTTTGTTCTCTGCCCCACCACCGAAACACACCTTTGTGAGATGAATGTGTGTGACCTGGACAATCTTGCGTCCACCACTCGCCCCATCGTGATTGTGTCCACTCGTGGGATTCTCTATTTTGGTGATTGCCAGGTTCGCGGTCGCTAACACCTCGTCCAATTCCGTGTCTCGCACAATGTGAGGCTCTGACAGCGATTGGAAGTATCCGTTTGGTAGTGTCATAATCCCTTCATCCTCAGATATGGTACTGTGTTGCACACTCTATAATCCAACAGGAGTTGCATGAGTGTGTCTCTGTCCGCTTGCAACTCCTCGTGCCACACACACAGGTACCCAGTTGTGCTGACACCAAAGCTCAATTCTGTTCCCACGGATGGATACGCACCTCCATCGTATGCAGATGCACCAACAGAGATCACATCACCGACATTGACCTTCTGTTCCACATTCACACCGACCCACCCAGTTGCCTTGACTCCATATGCCTCGTAAGCCAAATACAATTCGTCACCTGCCTGCCACGCATGACCAGCAGTCACCACAGGATTAGCCAGTTCTATTGCCCGTGTCGCATAGTTCACATAGAACTCATCAGAGCTGGGTGGAGACGCAAACACCTCTGTCAATGGATGTGTGGTACTCCCATCGTAGTAACTGATACCGTTGTAACGCTGTGGTTCGTAGTCCGATTCCAGAGTATCCCCAAACACCCGAGTTTCGTCACCAATCGACACAGTAAAGGTCGGCAAGTACTGTCTGTATGTTGATTCCCCAGGGATCTCGAATCGCACCTGTACCCCATCTGTGCACGGATGACCACTCACATCGTTCACTTCCACCCAGATGTACAACCGTGTGACGAAAGGCGATCCAGCCTGTATGTATCCCGCTCCTCCGGTGAATCCTGTCTGATACACCAGCGTTGGATAGATCGGATAGCCTTCGTATCCCCTCACCTCAACCTGGTACTCGTACTTGTTCAATTCGGTATCTCCAAGCACAGTTGTGCTGTCCTCTGGTGGATCGGCAAAGTACCCTTCGTTCAGGATCCACCCAGTCTTCCACCATTCCATCAGATCAATTTGTCCATCAATACTACTCTGTGAAGGACAAAACACCTCGCCCCAGTCTGGATTCGGGTAGTTTCCTGCATACAGGTATCCCAGTCCCTTTTCAATCCCTGCCGAGTCCTTCAACCATGCGAGCAGAGAGGTCACCGTTCCTGTCTTCGGTATGATACTCCCTGCGATTTGAGCCCTGAACTCGTCTTCGCTCAAATCACCACGGACAAGATTTAGATCGCGTCCATACTGATCAAGACCGGTCAAATGTGCCTTCCCTGTGAAGTTGAAAGCGGTTCCACCAAGCAACCGACGTTGCACACACAATTCTTGGAACACACGTCTGAGTTGCTCCTTCTCACTCATTTCCCATGCTGAAAACCGTTTCAGGTCCCCTGGTCCAAAGTTTCCATGGCGCAGAGTGTCCCGCATGACCCCAACAAGCCCATCGCGATAGATGTGTATTGATTCGGCAGTCAAATACCTAACAGTCAATTCGTTCACAACTGGGTTGCCAGGGTTGTGCAGCGTCAACCGGACCTGAATTGCAGTACAATACACATACAGATCGGGTCGATTAGCCCAGTCGTACTCGAACCAGGCTCCCCAGTCGTCTTCTTCCAGTTTGATGCGGTATTCGCAGGTAATGGTCCCCCCATCTTCGTCTGCTTCGATCCACAGGTCCCGCACGACCTGTATTTCCTCGAATTCTATTGCATCGCTTGTCCACACACCCTCGACCAACGGATCGATTAGAGATTCACCAGGTTGGTAGGCTGGATCGTGCCAAGCACACACATCGTCAATGTAGAATTCGTTTGGTCTCCAATTGAATGTTCCATGACCCCCAGGTGGTGTGTCCTCTGTAATCGCTCTGAACGAGATTCCACGCTGCCAGTCCTGGGTGGTTGTCTTGTAGGTATAGAATGGTCCATACTGAGTGGTCGAACCCCCAATTTCCGTGATCTCCACATAGGTTTCGTATGCATCCCACTCCGCAACTCCACCCACAATGTGTACCTCGTCACCGAACCAGTACTTGATGTGATACCAGGTGTCGTTAGACAGGGTCAACAGCGGTTTCCACTTGTTGATCCAATCTGGATCGGTTTTCTTGTTGTACCACCAGTCGTGAAAATCCTCGAAACTGTTCTGTTTGTACCTTCCACCTGTTGCAGGATCCAATCCAAATGTCGAGTCGTAATTCTGTACATACAGAGTGCTATCGTATGGGTTCAGTACCAATCCATAGTGGGTCAGATCCTCGTCCAATGGATTGAAATTCCCATAACCACACACCCAGTCAAAGGCTTTCGTGACATCTGTGAATCGAACCTTGAATTCCCACCCGATTTCATCCCTGTTCACAGGATGCACATTTCCCAGCTGAAACCCAGGTTCGTCGCTGTTGGTCCACCACGGAGTTGTCTGATGTGGACTCCCCGTTGCATAGAAGTAGTGGGTTGCCTGTACCTCGAAGATCTCTGTCACGCTAATGTCAAATCGCATTACTCGCTTGTAGGTATCTGCATCAAACTGATATGCTCTGATGGTGCTTCCACGATCCAGCGTGAACCACTCGAATGTCCTTCCACCCTGTTCATCACCCGCAGTTCTGATGTCTCCCCAATCCAGCGGCCAATTTCCCACAACATCGTCGTTGAAGTTCCACGTGGCCCTGTAATCGTTTCTAACACCAATTTGTCCTGCAGGCCCACCAACATTCCAGAACACAATTCCATCGTCCCAGGTCCCAGCCTCGTGCCACCTGTTTAACACAGACCACTTGTCCCATTCGAGACCTTCAACCACACCACTCAGGTCACATCCCCTCCCCTGTGTTCCGGAGCCTGCGTCTCTTGGATTTGAGCATTTCCAGTCACACTCTGATAGTTAATGTACACGATGGCATCTGGTGGGACTATGAGCCAGGTGATGTGGTTACCAGCGATGGACCAGTCAACACCTTCGTCGTACTCGGTACCAGTTTTACCCCTTTCGCTATAGATCTTGGCGGTCACACCATAAGGATACACATCGTCCACAGTAGCGATGGCAATATCATTGCCTAACACACCATCCACTTCTATTGGTTCGTCTTCCACATGAACGATCAGATCTGCCAGCTCTGTGACACCATCCTGTTCCATGACAATCTTGATGAGCTCGTTGCGCACAATCAACCCACCAACACCAAGACCCGTGTACTCGCTTTCGTCTGCTTCCTCGTCGCTGGCCGGACCTTCGATGTAAATCCGCACAAACTTGTTGACATTCTCTCCAACAGTATCGATGTTGTAACCAGCTTCTATGTCCACATCCACATCGACGAGAATTCCAATCTTGTCGATCTCCACGATGGTAAACGCAATAGAAGGTGGTCGTGCCAAATTCACAGCAGCTCTGACATCGTCCTCTACCTCGCTGGTCAACGGACTCACAATCGGATCCACCAACACCAGGAATCTGCTACTTCCAATGTCTGCATTGACATAAGCAACTTCCAGGATGTCATCTGTGAGCAGAGGACTCCCCAGATCTATGTCCCCAGTCAAATAGTCTACTTCGTACTGATAGGGACCCAGCGGAGCAACTGCTTCCTCCAGTTCGAACCATCTTGTCTCGCTGTTGTCCCACCACCTCACATTGCTCACAGGATCCTCCGGAATGTATTCGACAGTTACTGTGCTAATCCCTCCACCAGTCCCCGCAAAGGTTTCTCTCACAGTCCCCTCTTGCACAATGGCAGATCGTATCCCGTCGACATTTTCCACCTCTGCCTGAATATCCTCCACAGACTTCCGCTGTTTCGGTTTCTCCTTGATGCGTTGCCTGAATGTATTGTCTGCCTCTGTGTCTGTCCCACCAGTTGTTGCCTCGTCGTTGAGCACACTTGTGATTCCACTCACAGGTGTCTCGATGTTCACGATGCTTTCCGCAGGCACTCTACCGATGGCGCCAAAATCCAGACATTCTATGGCAACATCAACGCTGGTGGCTGCCGAATCGATATATGTGATTCGCAGGAAGTCGTCTGTATCAAGTCCGGCTCCACCAACTGTGTTTATTGTGATCTCGTTGGCACCTGGCCCCAACACATATTCGCCTGGATCTGGTACAGTTCCCTGAGTTAGCGTCACAAATGCACCATTTCCACCGTTTGCCGAGTCGTCCCACCACAACACATACAGCGGAGGATCGGCAGGATCGTATGCCAATGTGTATGTTGGTCCAGCTCCCTGCGCTGCCTCGGTGATCTGTTCGTCGTCAATCTGACCGATGTACTTGCTCACGGTAGTCTTGAAGCGCACAATCCCGTCGGCCAACTCGTATGTGGTCACAATTGTGCCGAGAGGTATCAGAGAGTAGTTTGTTCCTGTGAATGTGACTGTTCCTATCGACTTCGTTGGATCTTGTGGTTCCAACCCGAACAGTTCCCCGATCAGTTCCAACGAAGCACCCTCTGCTGTTGTAGCCCACATCGAATACCAGAACTGTTCGGCCAGTTCCCACAGATTGGCTTCTTCTAATGCATTTAGTTGTGCCAGTTTGTAGATCGAACTCGTTGGTCTGAGATCAATGCTTGCTCCGAGATAGATTTTGGCACGTTCGATCTTCTCAGCAATGATCTGTGCGAATGGCTTGCGTACAAATCCACTATCTGTGATTCCATAACTCATACTCGTACCCCCAACACGTTGGCAATGTAACTCTCTCCGCCCACCAGTTCCACATTCACGGTGAACGAGTAAATCCTGTTCACATAATCCATCTCCTCTTCTGTAATGTCGTGAACAGCCAGTATCTGTTCGTCTTCGAGTATCGCACGACGCAACTGCTCCTTGAAAACTGCAATTGTGTCGTCGTACCCGAAGTCGCTCCCAAATATTGCGAACCGGTCAATTCCATAGTCCGGATTGAACTGGTCTTCACCCAGTTCCGTGGTACACGCAATCACGATGCGCTGCCCTACATTATCTGGTCCATCGATCATCTCGATATCTCCACCAACAAACGAAAGGGCCCCAGTATCGTCAAGTTTGAAACTGGTACCGTAGTCTATCTCGATTTCTTCTGACATTAGTTTGTCCTCAGTTTGATTGGTGTTTGTCCACTCGACACGATTGTTGCGGTCAACACAACTGGACCAGAGGATGGAAACACACCAGTATCCCCCACAACAGTCACTTTGCTCGTGCTCACCGTGAGTTTCTGTTCCAGGCTCGGATTAATCGTTAAACTAAATGGTGTGGGTGTCCCACTCGCATTGTAGCTGCCAGTTACCTGTACACTACTGTTGACTGACAGCGTGTTCACTTTGAGTTTTGGGAGATACGATGGTGTCCAGGCATACGGGGGGATCACAGGACCAACGATCGTGATCGGTACAAATGGATCCGTGCTGGTGCCAGGTAGCAGCGTGGAAGGCACAAAGCTCATGTGATAGTCACTCCTGTGCTTTCGACCTTGAGTGTTGTTGCTCCCACTTGTATGAATACCGCACCATCGCTACCTGTGAAGTCGATAGTGCTATTGCCACTCGTAGGATCAATCTTGATGGCAAACCCTGTCCCTCTAATCCCGATTCGTCCTGTCCCGTCGATTTCTACACGACCAACACGACCAGGCTTGAGCACACCTCCAACATTCAACACCTCACCATGCTGCACAATGAACGAATCGTTGATGCCTGGTACGGTTGCAGGTCGCTCCCAGTCCTCCCTCCACCATTGCCCCAACACCACAAACGGATTTGTGTTTCCACGCAATGGTTGTGTGATAATCCGTGCTCCGGGCCAGAATGGCATCACCATTCCATACCCAGGACCAGCATATGGAACCAACTGCGGCACATCAAAGAACTGTTGTAAATCTCCCTGTGGTTCGTCGTCAATCTCGTCGCTGGCCGCATACTCGGTAGTACCAGATTGTGCACTAACCTGTCCTGTCTCCGCACCCTCCGTTGTTACCTCGGCCACATCCGGTAGGTTACCCTGCACAGCCTGATCGACAATCTCGCCAATTTCGTCGGCAATTGCGTCCACACTATCGTCAAACTCGCGTGTCTGAATCCTGAACTCTGTCTTATCCTCGATTGCTATTCCACTCATCTTGAATCCGTTGAACTGATTCTCGTAGTGGATATTGATCGAATAGATTGTCAGGTCTATTCCAGACGAGTTTACCCTCAAATTTTGTAGAGGATTCAGTACCCTCAGCGACTTGCTCTTGATTAAATCCTCCTTGATCTGGAATTTGATCTTGTTCCCCACATTCACGAATGGGACACCCAACATCACAAAATTGTAGACAGTACGCTCGATTTCCCCCGTTTCCACAATTTGTCGTTTCACACTATCCTCCGTCACAAATCGCGACATGTGGACAGACACAGGCTCAAGTTTCTTGCCATCGTCAAACGAAACAAGCGCATTGTCAAAGTTTATTGTGGGAACGGACAACAATTCGTTCAGCGAATCCAGATCGCGCACAAACCAAACCTTGGCCTTGCGACAGATGAAGTACATCCCGTACTTCTTGGCCAGTTTGGCTACGACACTTCTCCCATTGTCCCCCTTCTTCATTGTGTAACTCGGTATTTCGTGACCAATGTTGTCCACCTTCCCGATTTGAATCTCCGGACTCTTGTTACACAATTCTGTCACAACAACCGACGCATCGGTGACTCCACTCCCACTTGTCCCGAAGTTCCTGTTGTATGTTGTGATCCTCTCCAATTCCCATGCTGCCAGATCTATCCCCGAAAATCTGAATGTCATGTCACCAGCAGTCTCCCTCTCCTTGCCCATCCCCTTGCTGTCCAACATCCCAATGAACACAGTCTCAATCACACGTCGAGACCGGCCGAGATTCACAAATCCAGCCAGAGTTGAACCAAACAGACTCGAATAGCCTATTCTGATCTCCACAATAGAATTTTCCACTATTGCCTCGTACTTGTCCTGAGCCAGATTGAACACAACCAGATCAAACGAACTGTTACCTTTGGCCAGGCTGTATGTGATCTTGCACCGAATGTCCAGCGAATTGTCTATTGTCAGATACTTGGACCCAAGCCCAGGTGCTCCATCTCTCACATAGAAGTTGATTTCGTGAACCAACCGATACAAGTCCGTTTGTGAAAGGCTCGTTGCTCCAGGGACCAGGCTCAAATCCTACACCTCCAACACCCTAACAACACCTACCACAGACGCAGCAGGGTCGTCTCCTGTCTTGATCCACTTTTCTGTGATATCAATTTCAAGGAACAGAACTTCCATGTATCCAACTCTGTAAATGATGTTTGGGAGTACCTTCCTAACGAACACAATCTCGTCGTCATCCTGTCGTGTGGTGTCCGTCACCACAATTGTCAAGAAGAACTCCCCATACGTGTAATTGTAATCAAAGTCCACGCGATAGGTTCGGGGATTGTCAGGAACCTGGATCACAAAACTCTTGCTTTGTGGGAATCCCACACCCATGTCAAACGGAATTTCTAACCAATTGTCGCTCGACGCCTCCGTGTACCCCTCGCCCACCAGATCCTGTTGCTTTTCGTACGAGGACATGTGGATTATGTCTGGATTCGCCGGTCGACTACTCAAAAGACACCAACTCCTCCCCGATAAGTCCACACAGTCTTTGGCTGTAGAATGGGACTCGCAATCGACGTCTGTGTCGCTTTCGTGATCATGTTCACCGCTTCCTGCGAATCAATCGACACCAGCGTCCCTGCCAACCGTGCTGCACCAAGCGCAAAGGTCAACACCCGATCCAGTCTCCCCACCAACACTCGCTGCAACGACAATTTCCCCTGCGTCACACTCGTGCGACCCGCCACATCCGTGAAACTGAAATTTGTGACACGTACCTTTGTGAAACTGCTCAGCGCAGGCAACTGTGTGACAAAGGGCAGCGGTATCCCCAGGTTCGCCAACCCTTCCAACACCTGTTTGAATGTCCCACGCAGTTCGTTCCACAACAAGAAACTCAATTCTATTCTATCCAGATCCTCTCCACCATGCTGACCAACAGCAAATCCCTCGTCCGTTCTGTGAACCATCTGGTGGTATCCCTTGCTGTGTGTGCCTGCCTGTACCGCATCGAACACGAATGGACCAAACATAGTCAGACCCATTAGCCACCACCCCTCTGTCTACGCACTCTGCGTACCGCTTCCACTATGCTCCTCACCAATTGCTGTCGTGCTTCCTCGCTGGCCTCGGCAAATATTTCTCTGAATCGCTCCAACCCTGCTTCTGATGTTGTTTCGGCCAGTTCTGCCCCTGTGAATTCGAAGGTCCGATTGTCTTCAAGATTGATCTGTATGACCTCTTCCTCCCTGACCACACGCTCCAGGGCTTCTTGTCCCAATGGTTCCCCGACTTCCTCCTCTGGTTCCATCACGATCTCTGGTTGTATCTCGAGATCCTCCATTGGTGCGGTTTCCACTACAGGTGCCGCTGTTTCTTCTGTGATTTGAGCACCTCTGAGGAATGCCTGTTGTTCCTCGATAGCGGTCAACATGCGTTCCAGATCCTCAGATTCGCCAAAGAATCGTTGTGGAGCCTCGAGCCCAGCAACATCTTCCGGCTCGAACCGTTGAGGAACCAAACCACGTGCCAGACCTGCCAGTCCCTCCAAGCCAGGAATCACATCTTCCAACAAGCCAAGAGATTCGCCTCCACGCTCTCCAATTACCTCCAACCGACCAAATCGCTGTTCAATGTTGCGTGCAATCGTCTGTAGTCTCGTGAATATGCGTTCGTTTTCTTGTAGCAGTCTGAGCTGCAACTCTGGATCCTGCTCTTCCATGATCCTTGCACGTGTCTGTTCCACAGCACTAAGACTCTCGAACACCCTACCCGCAATTTCTTCGGCAGTTTCTTGCAGAATCCGTCCACGAGTAGGTCTTGCAGTCAGATGCTTCGACACATCAGACAACGCCTCGACCTGTTCCCTCACCAACTGCCGTTCTTCGTCCAAACGCTCGTTGAACAGTCGCTCGCGTTCCTCCAACAATTCCTCGTTCACAAGAGTTGGACTAACATCCACGCCCCCAGGCACCCCAGGCTCTTCCTGTGGTACCTCTCTGGCAAATCTTGGCACAGGAACCAACGGAGGTAGCTCCTCCACAGGTTCTAGATACACACCTGGTATTTCGTCCTCCCTGGTTGGAGGTTCGCTCACATACGCATATTCCAGTTCGCGAATTTCTGCACCAGACTGTGGCCCCGGAAACTCTATCTGTCGTTGCTCAAATCGCTCGATCTCGTCGGAGAGGCCTTGGAAGTGAATGGTTGTTGCCTCTACTAACTCGTTTATTGTCGTGAGTTTGTTGACCAGGTCTTCGTCATCCAACGATATGGAGATCGAGAGCTCGCGAATGTCTGTAACTGCCATCCACTTTCACTCCTCCGGTGTGACCTTCCTTCCGTACTGCTGTATTGTAGCAATGAGCCCATCGAGCATCGAAGACATTTCGTCCTCGGCCTTGTCTTTCTTCTTGTTGTCCTGTCTCTCTTTGAAATCCTTGAGGTACGCTACCAGGAATATCTGTTGAACCCTTGTCAAATCAGCTGGGTTGTGGAGGAGTTTCATGTCCCGCATGAAGTGGAGGCTCCCCAACAGGCGACCCCTCGTCGTCGATGCGAAAAAATGTTGCCTTCTCCGGAATCTTCTTGATGTACCCCGAGAGGTAGTACACCACGATGCTTAGTTTCCGGATTCCGGGAATCTTCCGGACATCGTCAAGGGTGACTGCCATCTTGAACATCTGACCATTCACCTCTCGTTGCCTGGTGTGGAAATCCTTCATTGCGGTCCACACAAGGATGTAATCAAGTTCGAAGATGAATCGCCTGTACACACTCGCCTTCACACCACCAGGACACGAATTCGGGTCCAGATTCAGTTTCTTGGTTGTGGTTACATATGTTGTGAGGGCATCGTCGTCCAAAATAGCCAGAGCATCGTACAGACACACATTGAACTCGTACTGGCTTAGCCCACGCAAATACACAACATGCAATTCGTCTTCGCTTGGTTCTCCGTCCGGATAGAGCTCTATGAAATCCTCGTAAGGAAGTCTTCCTTCCACCATCAGTTTGTTGCCTTTGACTATCCAAGGCTCGATGTTGGTAATTGGGACCTCCTTCTTGAGGACCTTGCGGAACAGCGTCACTTTACTGACTCAACCCCGAGAACACCCATGTCTGACTACCGACTTGAGCCACAGCCTCGAGAGCAGATCCACCAAACTGCAAAGTCGGCGATCCACCTCGAACATCGGCATCAATGAGATTGACACCACCTTTGTGTGTACACCCGCGGAATACCACAGTTTTGAAGATCCAGTCGGTCCGCTTTTTCAGGTTTCGTTCCGTGACTTCCAGATCAAACTGCTCGTTGCTGATGGCCTTTCGCAGCAACTCAACATTTCCCGCCAATGCATCTGGATCGTCGGCATTGCCGCCACTCAGAGATCTTATTGTCACCTGGAACGAAAGGCTAAAGGTGTTCAGCGACTTCCCAATTGGCATCGTTGTGCCAGCATCAGGGATGTCCTCTTCACCGATGTTGAGAGTCATTCGCACATTGACCCATCCAACCAGCGATAGGGAGTTAACACGGACTCGGAATCGCCCAGACCAGTTGATTCCCTTGTCCTGAGTCCCATCCACGTTATCTAATTCGCCAACCATTTTTCTTCATCCTCCTATGCCGATGTGGGCACAAAACGCACTACTCCAGACATCGAATGAGGTGCTCCACGATACACAACCTCCGCTTCCCAGTCCAGATATCTGTTCAGAATTGATGTGTCGAGCAGGGCCTGCTCTGCTGGGGTCAGGTCTGTCTTGTCGATGAGCTCCTCGATGTGAATTCGGAGCTCGTAGCCTTGCAGATATCGACGTGGCTCTATTGCAAATATCCCAAATGCCCGATGCAATCCATTGCGCTGCACCTGCATGCCCTCTTTGTCGTAGCCAGCAGTTGGATTTGCTATGTAACGTGGAGACACCAATTCTTGTGTCACACCATACTTCACCTCTTGGATGACACGAACAGTATCAATCCACCTCAGACTGTCGTCCTCGGAGAGCGTCATCCCTGGACCAGTCACAGCTGTGGTACTCCGTCGATCGACCCTGTCTATGGTCATGACATTGAGACCCGTGCTGGCGCGGAAGTCCCCAGTCAAGGTCGTGATTTGATCGTTGGTGAACCAGCTGGTCTGTTCCAGTCCCAGTACCTCCTTGAAGGCCATCGGCACATTGGGAGCATAGTACGAGGTCACACCCAACAGAGCACTCGCCGGATCCTTCAGGCTGTTGTGTGCCAGACACGCTAACAATTCCGTGCGCAAACTTAGGATGTGTGTCGCCACATTGCCGCTGTCTGCCTCGCCCTTGGGCAAGTTGACATACCCGAACTGGAAGTTGCCCTCGCTATCTGCTGTCAACAGATAATCCTTGAGCATTTCCTGAACATCTGGATCAAAACAGTAACTAATCCCGGCCAACTGACAGTCTTCGTATAGGAGCTGATCCAACGCAGCTTCCACCTGTGCAGGTGTGACAGAGTATCCATCAACCAGGATGTTGTCTGTCCCGTTGATCGGAATGTAGTCCGCCTCAAACCAAATTGTCTTGTTGCCCCAGTCCACTTCGTAGTGTGTGCCTTCCGTCACCGCTTGTATTCCAGAACCCAGATCGGCTTGCACCGTCAATGGAGGCAGCGGATAGTAGGGCAGCTCGAAGTCGCGCTTGCTCCCTGTTCCGCTGAATGTCCGCTGGGTTTCGCTTGTTGACTCGTGCACAACTCCCCAGGCCTGTTTCCCCCTGTTTTGGAAGAAAGCAGCCATCGATCGGCCCAATCCCGAGGTGGTAGAATACGCAGTCTCGGCATCACCCCGATTGCGATAGAGAGTCGCTTCGAGTGCCGTGACACCTGGTGCGTGGCCAACGATACCTCCAGTCCGGCCACGCTGCTCGGTAGTATACAGAGCCGAGGTGTCGACGGTCAAATCCAGGAATTTGAATCCCATTTTGTCTTCTCCTCATAAAGTCGTTCTAACATAGATCCCTTTCATGTTCAATTGTCTCACAGGTATCACAGGCGTTGCGTCAACCATCCCGTGCTCGTATCTGAACTCCACGGTGAAGTTCCAATGAGTTTCCTCACCATAGCTACCCACACGACGGAGTCCAGAGATACTCTGTACAGATCCGTTCACTATTTCGCCATCCCAACGAGCCTTGGCGTCGCTCATGATCTGTCGGTATATTGTCCATGCCAGTTCCTGATTCACGACCCTCCTACCACCCAACAATCCAATATCACCAAGATGTAGGAGAAAGTCCAGCGTGATTGTCTCGACACGTCCATACCGCTTGTAAATCCCAGTCACACCCTCGATCTGATGGATTGGGGTTGTGCCATGGGCTCCAACACGGAGATACACAGCCGATCCCGTTGGGTCCCATACCGATAACACAAATTTGTACTGACGACCGAAAATTGTTCTAAAGTTCAGATCAAACTCGGTCCAATCGTTGCGCACCACACCCTCGTCCCACTTCCAGACATTGTAACACTCCTTCCACTTGTTGGTGCGCAAATTTTCGTACACTTGTAAACGCAGGCGATTCCCTGCGCTCATTTCCTTGACATGAACCCGCACTTTCGTGAACTTTTGTGTGTTTGCAGCCTCAATCCACTCAATTGTGCTATCTCTGTCTTCCACAGTCAAGAATGCATCAATCAGATTATCTTGGATCAGCACTTGGCTTGTTTCCACAAAGTTCAACAGGGCCTGGACTTTCCAGCCTGCGTCTGGTGTGATCCCTTCCCAGGTCAATGCCATGAACGGGATCGTTGCAAGTGGATCTTCACGACCTCCTACGATCTTCTGGACCTCGAACTTTGTTCCGTCGTCCAGCGTGTACTGGGTCGGAATTGTGTCCTGTATCTTTCGTCGGTCCTCAAATCGCAAAGAATCGCCTCACGGAGTATCGTACATCCAGCCAATTATCGCTATGTCAATCTTGGCACGTGCGTCCCAGCCAGTAATTGCATCGAAAGTGAAGGATATCGTGTTCCCTGCTGTCAAGGTCAGGTTGCTGGCTAAAGGCACAAAGATACGACCGGCCAACGGACCGAACAACCCACCTCGCATCTCCATGTCGCTGATGCCACCACCAAACAGGGCTTGTATTAGCACACCCTCCACGGTAAGAGTGTCTGCGTACACAGCTTCCCAGTACTTGTACGCATCGTTAAGTACCCAGTCCCAGCCAATCGATGGAACGTCGACAGTCAATGTCCAATCGAAGTACACATAATCCACATAGACAGTCGTCGCATCGGGAGGTGCACTCCCCCCACTATCCTTGAGGTATACCACACCTGTGTCTATCTCAAACTTGCCGTATGCCGATGTGTCGTGGCCCTCGTCGCCTGCCCCTTGCCCATGGTGGTAGTAATTCGTCCCAGGGTTGGAGGGATTGTACTCGCTGTAAATTCCATCTGCACTTGTGTATGCGGAATCCACCAGTAGGATGTTGGGATGGTCCTTTCCACCCGCACCTGCCAGCGTCACCTGGCCTCCACTCGTACTATGTGATTCGTCAATCACATGGCGAAATGGCTGCCCAAAGAACTTCAGCTTGATTGCGGAGATCACAGCAGTCTTTCCTGTCGGCACCTGGAAGTTGTCGGTTACTGGACTGCCTGGTTCGAATCTGAACTCCCTCAAAAGAGACGGACCATACGGAACGTTCGGTTGGTAATAGTCTGGACTACTCATCTTGCAAACTTCTCCTTCCACAATGGCTTGAACTGGATATTACGACGCACAGGATAGTGCCCAACATTGCCTGGACGCCACATTGTTCCAGTCGGACTCTCAAATTTCATCACATGACGACGCAGAGGGGGCAGGAACGATGGAGGCATATCAGACCTGAGCATCCGGTAGGCGTGCTTTTCGATAATGGGGAGGAACAGAGTCATTAGGTCTTCTCTGACCAGTCCGTCCACCCGCATCCCCTCGCTGTGTGGAGTCGGATCGAGATCACCTTCCACCTTGATCCCATTCCAATAGTTCGGAACCTTGCCCTCTGCTCTAATCTGATCCCGATGTTCGAATTGTGGAAGCCCTTCCATCCGAATTTGATGGGTTCCAACAATCCAGTCAATCTCTCCCTCGGTGCGAATGTTATGTGTGTGGGTTATGTCGTCTGTCTCACCCTCGACACGGAACTGTTCCCAAACATAGAATGGCACCACTTCTCCAGTCGCTTCTATCTGGTGTGATCCTATCTGGTAATCAATCGTACCTTCCACACGCACCTGGTCCTTGCGCTGCAGCTTGACATAACCACGCACCATCACACCCCGATCGTACAGTTCCCCAATGACAGAGCCCTGCACCATCACCTGTTCCTTGCGCAACAGCTCGTACTCGCGCAGCGGGTGCATACTTTCCAACTTGTACTCCACAACACCATGCCACTCCTCGAAGCTAATTCCATGCTCCTTGAATCGGTATCTGAGCACACCAAGCTCCGGATCGTTGTACTCCACAATGTCGTGGTACTCGTTGATGAAATCCAGACCGTCTGGCAAATTTGCGGTATTGATTACCAGATGACCAGCGTACGTGTCTGCCATTCCCCACTTCTTCGTTTCGGTCCTGATGTGTCTGTTCCGAGTAAAGAATGCGTATCCCGTTAGATTGTAAATCACAGGGTCGGGCTTCACATATTCAGAATGTTCGTATGTCCCCTGATCCACAGGGAAGTGATACAGCCTCACAGTTCCTCGCATGCGACTGATGAAGTGATCCAACAGCATGCGCATGTTGTACGGGGGATTCCTCGGTTTGTCCCCGTGCCACCCACCCACCCTGATCCGAAAGGTCAAGTCACCAAGCACGATCAGGTCGCCGCTTACCATAATCCTGCCATCGGTGTGAGGAATGCCCGAGATGCCACCCTCGGTCCGGATCCCACTTGCGTAAGGTGCTAACACCAGCTCTCCTTCTGCTCTTGCACCCTCCCAGAAGTAGACTGGCACAATCTCTCCCTCGTTACGGATGTTGCCAACATAGTCTGCACCATCCAGATCTCCCCCAGTTCGTATTCCCAATCTATACGGAGCAAACACAGTCCCCTCGGTTCGCACTTGCTCCTTGTAATCCACAATCAGTACTGTGCCCTCGCTACGAATCTGACCCTGATGTGGTATGCCATCGAGTTGTCCAACAACCCGAATCCCGTTCTCGTATTCTGTGGGAACAACACCCTCGACTCGGATCTGTTCGGCATATTCCTCGTACACAACGCCCTCTGCTCGAATCTGATCCCTCCATACCCCCTCGACATCCCCCTCTGCTCTGATGTTATCCCAATGATAGAATCCAATGATCCCCTCTGCCCTGATTCTATCAACCAATTCGACCTGAGTCACACCCTCGACACGCATCTGTGCACTCAAAGCCTCTGCCCCATAGCGAGCCAGCGACCAATGACTCACAAATATCCTCACTTCTACTTCGTCACCGTCGAGCAGATCGGGGTTCAAATCCTTGATAGATTCCACATTGAATATCTCAAGCCAGATACCAGCGGCACGTCTGTCGTTAAAGAAATCTGTATACTCTGGATTGAGGACCCTGGTCTCGAATGTGACGAATACAGGGTTGTCGGTCCATTCTGTTGGCATCCAGTCCTGGTTGTAGAGTTGCCCCGTGGTACGATGATACCAGCGTGTGTCCACAAAGTTCCCTACGATAGTGCCGTCTCCCGTTCGATCTTCAAGGTCCTGTGAAAACAGTTCTATCTTGACACGACTGGTGAGCAGATCCAAATCACCAGCGTCCAGATCCCCGTTTGTTGGTAAGAACAGCCACCACTCGTCCTCTGTGCCAGACAAGTATTTGACATAACCACCGACCAGGGTTGCATCAAACGATTGGACCCACTTCCACGCATATTCTTCGTCTTCCAATACCAGTTCCGCTGTGCCCCACTTGCCTGCTTCTCTGTGAATGGTATCGTCGTCGGTTAGCCTGATGTCATATGTATCAACCAGTTTATCACTCGGGATTCCTTGTACAGCGTGCACAAGTCGATCCCAGAAGGGTCTCCCCACAATCTCTCCCTGAACCCTGCTCTTCGCGAACTCGTGATCTCCAGCTCTAAATCCGTCGACCCTCACCCCATCCTTAAATTCCAGGTCGTCTACAGACCCAACATTTCGGATTTGAGCCCTGTAATTGCCAGCGGTGAGTCCAGTTACCAGAAGACCTGTATCAAAGAGGAGACGAGTGTGAGCATCAATCCGGATGCCAGAGTCGTTAGCAGGGACAAGGTTGTCACCATCGGTGTAGTCTGGATAGGCGTCGACACCAAGAGCATCGAACAGCACTTCGCTGTTGGCCGACAATACGACAGTATCAAGTGGGTCCTCCACAGTCTCGACATAGTAGAAGTATGCACTCTCTGCCAGATCGACGGTGACTCGACAAACCTGCAACTCGTGGTCAAAGGAGATCCTGATGTGGTGCCACTCGTCCTCTGTCATGGGAATTGTTGTAGTTGTGTAAGTGTTAACAAGGAGTTGCCCTGCCTCCCATCTGATCTCACAGAACCCAAATGCCGAGTCGGACGACGAAAGTCGGACAATGTTGGTGACCGATGGTGCATCGACCACCTTGCACCAGAATTCGACCACACCAGATGTGGTGGTGTACTCCAGGGAGAGACTGGC
>Ga0180438_10005839_pt1 | contig 16900 bp, 11 predicted proteins | sample SS_ome_12_FD_132455 | JGI IMG/M metagenome (GOLD analysis project Ga0180438, IMG submission 132455) | Hypersaline lake sediment archaeal communities from the Salton Sea, California, USA - SS_3_D_2 metaG | ecosystem: Environmental > Aquatic > Non-marine Saline and Alkaline > Hypersaline >...
CGAGAAAGCAAATAAAATAACAGACTGCTCATATTTTACGGCGTTTCGGATATTTTTATTTGCATTAACGCATTATCTCCTAAATCGTGCTTTTATTGATGTCTGTTTCCGTAAGAATTTATTTTGTGATTAGTGTATAATTGAACGCCTGAAAATCGGATAATCTACCCTGGGCATAATGACCTCAACAGTAAACTCCAAATAAAGGAGAGAAATATGGAGGGTAAAAAAACAATAACCCGCAGAGATTTCATCAAAGGAGCCCTTACTGCCACGGCAGCGTTCACAGTCGTCCCCCGTTCTGTCCTTGGAGGGCAGGGATACACAGCACCGAGTGACCAGTTGACCAAGGCAGTCATCGGAGTTGGGAGCATGGGGCGAGGGCACTTGAATTACCCCGGAGCCAGACTCCTGGCCGTGTGCGATGTCGATGAGAATCATCTGAAGAAAGCGTTGGAGATAGGGGGCCCTGGAGTCAAAGGGTATAAGGATTTCCGGGAAGTGTTGGAGCGCTCTGATATTGACATAGTGCATATCCCGACGCCGCCCCACTGGCACGCTCTCATCGCTGTGGCGGCGGCTGAAGCCGGAAAGGATATCTGGTGCGAAAAGCCGATGACTCGGACCATCGGAGAAGGACAGAAAGTTGTGGAAGCAGTCCAGAAGAACGGAAGAATTTTCCGGCTGAACACATGGTTCCGGTTTCGGGACCGATTTTATGGTTTCGGCACGACTGTCAAGCCGATTAAAAAGATCGTCCAGAGCGGCCTGCTGGGCTGGCCGCTTAGAGTCACAGTCAGCGGCATAACTGGTTTTGATTGGAAATTTTACTGGAGCGGGAAGACTGACTTGAAGCCTCAAGCCGTGCCCAAAGAGCTAGATTACGATTTCTGGCTGGGCCCGGCTCCTTATAAACCTTATCATCCCCACAGAGTCCATGGTTCATTCCGCGGATACTGGGATTATGATGGGGGCGGATTGGGAGATATGGGTATGCACTACCTGGACCCGGTTCAGTACCTCCTGAATAAAGACCACACAAGCCCTGTTGAGATCGAGACGGATTGTCCTCAGCAGCATCCGGATGCCTGCGGCGCCTGGCGTTGGATTCGTCTGAAATATGAGGACGGCTGCGAAATCATCCTCGACGGAGAAAACAGGGACAAAAGCGCCCCTTTTATCCAGGGCCCTGAGGGAAAACTGTTCAGAGGATTTGAGTCAGATATCCCTGGGCTCAAGGAGAAATTAGTCTCATTTCCAGACCCAGAGCCGCAGGTGACAGACTTTTTCGAGGCAGTCAGAACAAGGAAAAAATTTGCTCTGAATGAAGAAAATGGACACCGCTCCTGTACCATCGTCAACCTGGCTAAGATTGCGGTGCGGGTGGGTAGACCCCTTCGCTTTGACCCGGTCAAACAGCTGTTCATCAATGATGAGGAAGCCAACCGTTTCATTCATCAGCCCATGCGGGCTCCATGGCAGATTTGAGAAATGACAATCATTTCAGGAGAAATTGGAATGAAAAATCCTAGAATAGTGAAATATAGAGCTTCAATTATTGTGTTACTCCTGGTTATGTGTTTTTTCGTTTCTTCAGCCTTGAGTCAAGAGGATTTGCGAACCCTGAAGACCAAGGTGGCTGATTCGCTGGCCAAGTTTCCTGCTCAGACCGCTGCAGAACGAGATCAATTGGCCTCTGAAATTATTCAGTTCGGCTCAGAAGGCATGAAACAAATCTGCCGGATGCTTGTGCCTCCAGGAACAGGAGATGACACTCAGGTCCGGTTTGCACTTAATGGCGTGGCAGTTTTCGTCAACCGTGGGGGTGCTGAGGGAGAACGGGAGATGTTCGCTCTGGCGCTTCTTGAATCTATGGAAGCCGCCCGAGACGACGAAGTCAAGGCGTTTTTAATCCGTCAGCTTCAGATAGCCGGCAGGGGAGAGGCAGTCAAACCTCTCGGCGAATTTCTCAAGGATAAAAGATTGTGTGAACCGGCGGCTCAGGCATTATTGGCTATCCGTACGCCTGAAGTCGAGAAAGTCTTGCTGAAGTCACTTGGTGTGGTCTCCGATGAAAACAGGGCGACGATTATCAAGGCGCTGGGAGAGTTGGGCAGTCAAAAAGCAGTCAAGAAGATCATTAAATATTCCGCAAGCGTAGACAGCAACCTTCGTCGTGTCGCTTTATACGCCCTGGCGAACATCGGCGATCCCCGCGCAGAGAATGTTTTGAATAGAGTGAGTGTGACAGCTCCTGCCTATGAGAGGATTAAGGCCCCTTCTCTGTATCTGCTTTATGCCCAGCGTTTGGCTGAGTCAAGGAGCCGTGAGACGTGTGTCAGGATCTGCCGGAAGATGATTGAAAACTACACGGCCCCGCAAGAAAGCCATATCCAGAGTTCTGCATTGAGTATTCTTGTTTCAGTTCTGAGAGAAAATAGCCTTGATGACCTGCTGGCTGCTGTGCTCAGTCCCAATAAGAAGTTTCGCAGGAGAGCGCTCGAGCTGGCCAATACGATTGAGGGAGAGGAAGCGACATCTGTCTGGATAAGAAAAATGGAAGACGTCTCGCCTGAAGTTCAGGCAGAGATTATCGAAATGCTCGAACAGCGAGGGGATGAATCCGCTCTTCCGGCCATTTTAAAAAGTTTGCAGAGCGAAGAGATAATCGTCCGTCTGGCTGCGATTCCTGCGGCTGCTAAGCTGGGAGGTCTGAGCGTTCTTGAGAATTTGATGGGCCGCTTACAGACCGATAAGGATAACGAGGCCAGAGCTGTGAAGCAGGCTCTCATGGGGTATTCAGCCGATCAGGTTGTGCCTCGGGCAGTCGAGGTTTTTGAAGGAATGCCTCCGCTGGGCCGCATTGTTTTAATAGAGATCCTTGCCGAACGGGAGGCTGTAGAGCATGTGGATGTTGTGTTCTCCGAGACAAAGAGTGAGCACAAGGAAATCCGTCTAGCCGCTTTGGCCGCGCTTGAGCCTCTGGTCAGCGAGAATGACCTACCGCGCTTGATCAAACTTCTTGTTGAAACCGGTGACAGAGAAGAGATATTGCTCATTCAAAATGCAGCCGTGATCAGCGCCAACCAGATTCCACTCCCTGAATTGCGGGCTGATCTGTTCTTGGGGACGCTAGCTGGTATCGAAGGAGCCAAGCGAGTGGATTTACTCAGACCTTTGTCCAGAATTGGTGGAAAGGAAGCCCTTCAGGCCGTTGTCCAGGAAACTCAAAGCGAAGATGAAATGATTCGAGATGCCGCAATCCTCACTCTGTCCGAATGGCCGGATTTGAACGCTGCAGACGAGCTATTTGCCATCTGTCAGAGCACTAAAAACACGAAGCACATCCAGTTGTCCATCCAGGGCTATGTCCGTTTGGTGAATGATACGGACCTGGATGACTGGCAAAAATTCTCCATGCTAAAGGAGGCCCTGGAGATTCAGATGGGAGCCGAGGAAAAAAAAGTAGTTCTTGCCGGTTTAGGAAATGTTAAAATCCGCGCCTCCTTGAATCTAGTGGCGCCATTTTTAGATGATCTGGAGCTGGGAGAGGAAGCGGCAGTCGCTGCCTTCAGTATCGCGTCTCCTCGAAGAGGTGAGGAGACCGGATTATCCGGCGCTGATGTGATAACTGTAATGAAGAAAGCAGTGGAGAGAATCGAGGACGCTTATGATAAAGAGCGGCTTGAAAGGTACATAGAGACACTCTTGAAACAGGAAGGATTCGCGCCGCTCTTCAACGGAAAGGACCTTTCCGGATGGAAGGGATTAGTTAAGGACCCGCCAAGCCGGGCGAAAATGACGCCAGAAGAGCTGGAAAAAGCCCAGGCAGAGGCGGATGAGGATATGCGGCTGCACTGGCAAGTCGTTAATGGAGTCCTTGTTTTTGACGGCAAAGGGCACAGCCTGTGCACAGCCAGAGACTACAAGGATTTTGAGATGTTTGTCGATTGGAAGATCGAGAAGGAAGGAGACAGCGGCATCTACCTTCGCGGGTCACCCCAGGTTCAGATCTGGGACATTGCCCAGTGGCCCGAAGGTTCCGGAGGGCTCTATAATAATCAAATTGGTCCGAACAAGCCGCTCGCCGTCGCCGATTATCCCATCGGAGAATGGAACAGCTTCCGGATCAAGATGGTCGGAGAGAAGGTGACAGTTTATTTAAACAGTGTGCTGGTCGTGGATAATGTGGTGATGGAGAATTACTGGGAACGGGATAAGCTGATCTACCCTGTTGGCCAGATCGAGCTCCAGGCGCACAGCACACCGCTCCATTTCCGGAATATTTACATCCGTGAGATCACTCCGGCTGAAGAACCGCGGATAGTGAGCGATGAGGAGATTGCCGAGGGTTTTGTGCCGTTATTTAATGGCGAAGACCTCACAGGTTGGGTGGGGGATACGGTCGGCTATGTGGCTGAAGAGGGGAAGATCGTCATTTACCCCAAGCGCGGGAGCGGGAATCTGTACACGGAGAAAGAATACAGCGACTTTGTGCTGCGGTTCGAATTCAAGCTCACGCCGGGCGCAAACAACGGGCTGGGGATTCGCGCACCGCTAAAAGGAGATGCGGCGTATGTGGGCATGGAGCTCCAGATCCTGGACAATACAGCGCTTATCTATCGAGACCTTAAGCCCTATCAGTATCACGGCTCTATTTATGGGGTAGTCTCGGCCAAACGCGGTTATCTGAAACCAGTCGGGGAGTGGAATTATCAAGAAGTCATCGCCAAAGGAACGCGGTTCACGGTTAATCTCAATGGGGTGACGATAGTAGATGCGGATATCCAGGAAGCTATCGAGCAGGGCACGATGGATGGGAGAGACCATCCGGGATTAAAACGGGAGACCGGACATATCGGCTTCCTCGGCCATGGCTCACACGTGGAGTTCCGCAACATCCGCATCAAAGAATTGAAATAAAAAGAAAAAAAGTAAAAATTGGGGACAATTGTTTGTGCTCAGTCATGAAGTCACACTTTTATTAAGGATACAGAGGATAAAAGTGTCATTGCGAGCAAAACGTGGCAATCTCGTAATAAAAGTTTGGAGACAGAAAATTTGGGAGTAGTCCCCAATTAAAGTTTGATTTCCTTGATTATCTCACTCATCTTTTTCCAATTGAATTTTTGGGTCAACTCCCTTCCTTCGCTGTCTTCGATTCCCTCGTAGGAGAAGGCAAACACAGCTCCTGACCTTTCCTGCTGGGAAGTTTGTTGGAGCAGAACGATGCACATTCCTGCCTTATCCGGCTTCTGATAGCTGTGGAAGACTAAAAAGTCATCTATCTTTTTGACATCCAGTATTGCATCACCGGCTTCCATCTTGAATCCATCATAATACATCGGATTCCACATCCCTGCAGCCTGATATCCGATCACGATACTGGCATCCAGAGTTTGTTCGTCTCGCTGGTATTCCCGGCCCACGCTGATTCCCCTGAAATTCTGGAAAGAAACGTCGGTCACTTCAGCCTCGTCTCCTTCCCAACCTTCGAGATCGATCAACAGAGGAACAAGATCCTCTGGTTTCTCGCACAGTCCAGCGACTGTGAGTAAAAAACAGAAGAAAAGGAGAGGGATGATCAGGTAAGTTTTTTCGGATTTCATGATTGCTCCTTTCATCCTGTGAATGCAGAAATAAAGGATTTTATACTATTCGAGATTTTTGCGTCTATTTTATCATTTAAAGTGGTTTTGTCCATAAAAAAGAGATGGGGAAAGCTAATGAATTGAAAATAGAAAATGGAGACTTAACCCTGATTATTTTCATCATTCAATCATTTTTATGTTGGTGGAGAAATATAAGTACGAAAAATCGTAAAAATTCTTTGATTCTTGTCATCCATTTGTACTATAATCCGTATATATACATAGAGGAGGCCCAATGAAGGACTTAACGCTTACAGAAGAAATCGTGTTGCTGGCTGTTTGGAAACTGAAGGAGGATGCCTACGGTGTGGCGATAAGAAAAGAGTTGTCTGAATCCACACACAGGATTTTTCCTTATGGGACTCTCTACAGTGCCTTGGATAAGCTCACGAGAAAAGGACTGATCACAAAGTCTTCCAGTGATCCCCTGCCCAAGAGAGGCGGACGAAGACGGTATTACTATTCCATAACTTCTCAAGGGATTTCGGCTTTAAAAACAGCCTTGGAACTCAAAAGATTGATTTGGGACAAAAAGACGATATTGGCCTTGAATAAGATCTAGCTCCATGAAAAATCAGAAATTAAAACCTCCCAGAATCGCCGAATGGATTATCAGAAGAATTGCGAATAGGGGAGAGAGTGAGATGATTCGCGCTGATTTAGAGGAGGAGTTCAAGGAGACGGCTGAGGAGAAGGGGACCGGCCGGGCTCGGCTGTGGTACTGGAGGCTTGTTCTTGTGTCCACTCCCTCATTTATAAGTAACTATGTTTACTGGAGCTTACAGATGTTCAAAAATTACTTGAAAGTTGCTTTACGAAATATCAAGAGACACAAAGGGTATTCCTTTATCAATGTTTTCGGTTTAGCCATTGCCATCGCTGCCGCGTTCCTTATATTTCTCTTCGTTTCATTTGAGTTGAGCTATGACAGATTCCACGAAAATTCTGACCGGATATACCGCGTCAGGAATGATCGAATCTATAGTGATCTACATGATAAAAGCTCTGGTTGTCCTCCGGCCCTGGGCCCGACGCTGAAAGAGGAATTCCCTGAAATCATTGAGTCAGCAAGAGTCTACCCTGCAAGCTTTATGAGCAACATCGTTTCCTACGATCCGAGCGATAGTTATGTTCAAACTGTTCAATTTAAACTCAAAGGATTTGAAGACGCCGGAAAAGTTTCTGTTATCGGATTTTTTAATAATTGGGATAAAGACCGGAATGTATTCCACAGAAAAGGAGATTATTGGGAAGGCAAAGTCATGCTTCCCCCGGGAAAATATGCCTATAAATTTGTTGTGGATGATACAGAGATTTTAGATCCCATTAATCCGAATCAAGTGACCTATGAATCCGGAACTTATTCCCTGCACATTGTTAAAGAGCAAATTACTCCTTCCAGAATGATCACCTTCTACGAGGAAAAAGTTTTTTATGCGGAATCGGCTTTTTTAAAGATGTTTTCCTATCCGCTGATTAAAGGGTTTTCTGAATCTGCCCTCGAAAACCCGAATACAGTTGTCATCTCTGAATCGGCCGCAAGGAAGTACTTTAGAAATGAAGACCCAACAGAAAAGATGATCATCCTGACTAATCAGTATGGAACACACCTTTGTCAAATTACCGGTGTATGTAAAGATGTGCCAGAAAATTCTCACATAAAATTTGACTTTTTGCTTTCCTATAAAACCCTGATCCAGAAGAATAGTCAGGCCGCACATTATTGGGGATGGAATATGTTTTACACTTACGTTTTGCTCTCTCCCACTGCCGAACCCCAATCTTTGGAATCCAAATTCCCCGCATTCGTTGAAAGACACGAACTCTCCGGAGACGACTATAAAAGGGAATTCATCCTCCAGCCTCTTAGAGACATTCATTTGTCTTCAAGTCTCAGGTGGGAGCCAGAAAGCACCGGTAATGCCAGGGCCGTTTATTTTTTAACCGTAATCGCGGTCTTCATCATGCTCATAGCCTGGGTGAATTACATTAATCTATCTACAGCCAGGTCGATGACCAGAGCCAAGGAAGTCGGGATAAGAAAAGTCGTGGGTTCCCGTCGAGTGCAGCTCATCAAGCAATTCATCTATGAGTCTGCGCTGGTGAACATCCTGGCGGTCATTTGTGGCCTGGGACTTGTTCTGGTTTTCTTGCCCTCTTTCAGTCGACTCACAGGTTTATCTTTGACTATGTCGCAGGGGGCTCATGCCTGGCTCTGGCTGGCCGCAGCCATTTTACTGGGCGCTGTGCTTTCCGCGCTCTATCCGTCTCTTGTCCTATCTGCATTTGTGCCCGTCACTGTCCTCAGAGGTATCCATGGTCACTCATCCAAAGGGATGAATTTTAGGAAGGGTTTAGTGATCTTTCAATTTGCGATTTCTATTATTCTCATCGTGGGCACGTTGACTGTCTATAAGCAGCTTTCATTTATGCGCAGCCAGGATCTTGGAATGAATATTGAGCAGACCATGGCCTTGAAAATCCCCGGAGCCATGGCTTATTCGACTGATCGAGTCAACAGGTTTAAAAGAGCGTTGCTCGATTACCCATTAATCAAGTCTGTCAGCGCCTCATCGACGATTCCCGGAGAAGAATACTCCAATGCAGCCAGTGGAATCAGGCCCTTAAACAGCGATCCTGAGGATGGTAAAAGATGTTTTTTCATCACCGTGGATTACGAATATTTTGATTTTTACGGGATTGATCTGTTGGCGGGCAGGAAGTTTTCAAAAGATTTCAATACGGACATGGATGCGGCGATATTGAATGAAGAAGCCGTGAAAATGTTTGGATATGAAAGCCCGGAGAAGTCCCTGAACCAAAAAATATTGCTCGGTGGACTCGGGGAGCAAATCATAGAAACCGTTGGTGTCATTAAGAATTACCACCACAAATCATTAAAAGACAGTCTGCAGCCGGTCATTTTTACTTTGACCGAAGGCGACCCGAACGGCAGGAATAGCTACTTTTCGGTCAAATTGGACACAAGGAATATATCCCATACTCTCTCTCTTGTAAGGGATAAGTGGGACGAGGTATTTCCCGGAAAGCCCTTTGAGTATTTTTTCATTGATGAATCCTTCAACAATCAATACAGGTCCGATCAGCAGTTTGGGAATGTCTTTGGATTGTTTGCGGCTTTCTCTGTTTTTATATCCTGTCTTGGTTTGTTCGGGCTGGCGGCTTTCATGGCCGAACAACGGACAAAGGAAATAGGAATCCGCAGGATTCTCGGCGCTTCAGCGTCAGGAATAGTCTTCCTGTTATCCAAAGAATTCACAAAATGGGTGCTGGTTGCCAACATTATTGCCTGGCCCGTGGCATTTTATGCCATGAACAGATGGCTTCAGAACTTTGCCTACAGAATCAGCATGGGAGTGGGAATATTTATCCTCTCAGGATTGCTGGCTTTCATCATCGCTGTCATCACAGTCAGCTATCAATCAATTAAAATCGCCATCACTAATCCCGTTGACTCTCTCAGATATGAATAGAGGACTTTGCCTCGAATGCTATCCTGTAAAAGGTAAAGGGGCCCTTTAAAACTTTTCTCTAATCGACTGCATTCTCTTCTGCTCTCATTTGGAAAATTCAGGCCGACGCTATTTTTTTTGTTAAGTTTTAAGACAGTCCATCAGTAATTATTTATTTGAGAAAAAATTAAAAAAAAGCTTGACAAATAGAAGTTTTGTTATTAAATTACTTTATATAATAAAGCACTTTAAATAATGTAAAAAAGGAGGCAAAATGAACGAGATGCAAGTCAAAGATGAGATTCGATTGATCCAGGAGATGATCGAGAGAACAAGGAAGATCACCGCAGGATCCTGGATGTTTTTCCTGGTCTGGGGGATAGTGATAATTCTTGGTGTAGTGGGTATGTACGCACTGGTTTTCATCGAAAAATTCAGTTGGATATGGCTCAATTGGATTGTTTTTGTGACTATTGGAGTAGCCTTTTCGATTATTTATGGAAAAAAGTATGAAAAGCAGCAGGGAGCTAGGACCTATCCCTACATTGCCACGGCCCATGCCTGTTATGCCTGCGGAATGGGTTTTATTCTTACGGGTTTCGTATTTCCCCTTCTTAAACTCTACTCATGGGGATTGATTGCTGTCTTTATATCACTGATCGCTGGAATTTTAGCCTTCACTCTGGGAGGGATTTATGAGTGGAACTTGTTGAAGTGGTGCGGTGTGATCTGGTGGCTGGGTGCAATCGGTATGATTTTTATCCATGAGAATTACAGAGCTCTATTTTTTATTCCTCTTATACTCATCGGATACATCATGCCTGCACTTGTTCTCCGCTCCATGTACCACAAACAAAGTGAAGAAGATGCCTCCTGAGAAATTTGCTCAACTTGACCCGGTGATTCATTCCAGGATAAGGCTGGCCGTGTTATCCATCCTGATTTCAGTCAAAGAAGCGAGTTTCAACTATCTCAAGGAGACGATTGGGACAACTGATGGCAATCTGAGCGCGAGTCTAACGAAGCTTGAAGAAGCAGGATACATTTCTGTAAACAAAACTTTTAAAGAGAAAAAACCCCTGACTACCTGTCGAATCAGCGAAAAAGGGAAAAAAGCCTTTTCCGTGTATTTGAAGGCCCTGGAGACTTACGTCAGTTTCAAGAAGTAAGAAACACGAATAGCCATATTGTTGAAATTATTGACCTTATTTACCTTATTTAAATTTATTCATCGAGGATTGACACGGACTGAGGCCTGTAATATTTTTTAATAGTCCTTTACGGGATTAGAAAAATGAAAGATCATCTGATCATCGTTCCGGGCGGATTGAACACAGATATTATCGGTCTGGGGGTCGAAAAGCTTTTGGCTCCGGGTGAGCTGACCCTGGGTGGGAAGCTGAAGATAGGACCGGGGGGTAAAGCCCGGAATATGGCCCAGATGGCGGCGGCTTATCTGGGTGAGGGTACAGTGGCGATGATCGGCCGCAGCAGTAAAGATCCCTTCGGTTTATGGGAGATTCCAATGCAGTCTCTAAATGATGCCGGAGTGGATACGACTTTCATAAAAATTCTGAGTTTTGATGAGGCTGGTCAAAAATATCCGGGAATCGCCTTGATACCCGTTGACGAGAAAGGACGCAACCAGATCTATGTCCTGCCTGGAGTCAATGAGGACTTCAGCACTCAGGATGTCGAAGAGGCGCAGGAGCTTTTTTCAGATGAAGGGAAAAAGAAAATCCTGCTTTTAGCTTTAGAAATTCCGATGGAAACTGCTAAATACTGCATAGAGAAGGCTGCATCCAACGGAATCCGGATTGTCCTTGATCCTGGCGGAATGAGCGCGCCAGCCGCTGAAATAATCGATGAGAAAATATTCCTTTTGAAACCCAACGAGCATGAAACAAAGATATTAACAGGCTTACCTGTTGATGACTTTGAATCAGCCAAAAAAGCGGCGGACATTCTGTTGTCAAAAGGACTCCAGAACGTTTTGATCACTCACGGGGCAGAAGGGGCATATTTATTCAACAGGGATGTCAGTCTTCACATTCGTGTTCCTGATGTCGAAGATTCCGCTGTCCATGATGAGACCGGATGCGGCGACCAGGTAACCGCCATTGTTGCCTCTGGCTTAGCGGAGGGCAGAGACTTTATCGAGGCCGCCGAACTGGCTGTTCGGGCAGGAACTCTTCAGTTCAACAAAGCAGGAATCCAGCCTGTCAGTCGGCAAGAACTGTTAAAAGAATAGCGGATTCAGAACTGGAGATTTCATCATAAAAATTAACGGTTCACTGAATTAAAGAAAAATAGGGGTTGCATCTCAACATTTACCATTGCAGGATTTTTGGCTGATTGAATTTCTCAAATGTTAAATGTTAAAATGCAATCCCTTTGAGCCTTTGATGTTTATGTTTCTTCGATCATTTTCACTTCCCCCCATTTTCCCGACCGTTCGATGCGCAGCGTCTTGATCTCTAGAGGTTTGAAAGACAGCTTTATTTGTTTTTTCACTCCCGTAATCTCCAGAGTCGTTTGTGTGTCGAGTCCGCTGCATTCCTGGAGACGAATGACGAGGGATTTGCTGTCCCAGGACTGCTTGCAGGCGATTAATCGGACATTCTCGGGCTCAACAGAGAGAACTTCGATTCCTTCATCTTTCATTGAAGCCGCCGGAAGATGGGAATGAACCACAGGCGGTGCGTTCAGCCAGTCGGCAAGAGCGGGAAGCAGGAGGCGGAGCGAATCGATATTGCCAGCGATAACCAGAAGCCGGATATCGTGGATTCCCTGATCCATGAATTTCCGGTAAGGGTATTTGGCTAGCTTGAATCCCTGCTCATGGCAATAAGCCGCGCTGCGGAGCACAGAGAGGCGCACTTCGCCATCTTTGAAATCCAAACCGTGCTGCCCGTTATTGACAACGCCCAGGGCTGTCCGGCTGTTCTTCCCCTCCCCTTGGAGCAGGAACCAGCGCCCGAAGACTTCCTCCTCTCCGTCGGCCTGACGTTTGATGATTCCTCCTGGGATTTCAGAGAAGATGAATTCATTTTTATAGGTTGTCGGGATCGATAATTTAAGGAGCTTTCTCTCTTCGTTCCAATGGACTCGAAGGCGGTATTCAAGAGCAGGCCAGTGAGAATAGGCGATGGTGTGCATCACGATTTTACTGAGATTGAAAGTGAAGATCGCTTCGTAGATTGTGCGTATGGGACCATTCTCGATGATATTCATACCTTGGGTGTCGACCTTGAATTTTCCTGCAATTTTGCGGAAGGCCCAGCGGTCGGTTCCCCAGGAGTCGCCATCATCTTCTGCCACAAGAGGCATCATCAGTGGAGCGGAGAGGCAATTGTGCCCTTCTTTCAATACCAGCCGGACAACTAAGCCAGTCTTTTTGCCAATTTCAAAATTGAGAGCAGGTTTTTCAACTTCTGGCTTTTTCTCTCCTTTAAACGCTTTGAGTTGGAAGTTGGCGGCGCCGACACAGGGAAGGTCAGCCATGAAGACTATCTTTCGGCGCCATTGATTGAAGGGAAGGAGCGCTTCAGGCTGTTCCTCCTGACAGGGGAGTTCTGTTCCGTCGGGTGTAAACAATCGTAAGTGCCATGGGCCCTTGAGAGGCCGGTGGGATATCATGCACTCGGCCTCCACCGGGGCTATGGTAATCCCTGGATTTGTGTTCATGACTGTAATCGGGATTGGGATCTCTTGTTTTTTGCCTTGGTTAAACGTTGTGGCTGCCGCTAAACGAATTTGCTTGGCCGTTTCCGATACTCGCCCATAAAGCGCCATGGCATCCTGTTCAGCAGGCTCAGTGCAGGTTCCTGTCAGGATATCATGGAAGTCATTGAACAAGAGGCCCTTCCATGAATCCTCGAGTTCTTTTTGCGGATAATCCTGATTGTGCGCCCACCAGGTTGCTGCGCGGAGCGTCTCTGCCTGAACAAGTCTGTGGAAAGTCTTTTGAGCCGTCCTTTTAAGGCGGGCGAGAGATGTGTAGCATCCGGTAAAGACTCTCTGCAGGTCTCCTTCAAAGACAGGTGCGGCTTTAGCCGCAGTTTTTATCGCATCATAAAAACGCTCTGGCGTGCTGTGGATAATACGGACACTTTTTTCTTCCTGGATGAAGGCATCGATTTTTTCCAGGTCTTCTCTGGTAGCTCCACCTCCGTGGTTCCCGAGGCCCCAGAATAGAGCTACATCGTGCTCCAATTCCAGGGCCTGAGCCACTCCTTCCTCGAGGCGCTGTTCGATGTTGTCGGTTTCAGTGTGGTAAAGGCCGACGCTGATCCTGTATCCGAGAATTTCCGAGCCATCCACTCCTCGCCATATATAAAGGTCGGACGGAAGCTCCAGCTCATGGGCCTGGGGCCGCATGTGGATGTACATTTTATATCCGGCTAAAGTCAGGATTTGAGGAAGACCACCGCTGTGCCCGAAGGAATCAAAGTTATAAGCGACCTTGGGCTGGGCGTTGAAGTGTTCGGAAAAGAACCGCCTGCCTTCGGCGATATGACGGATCAAGGATTCTGCTTGAGGAAGATTGACGTCGGGCTGGAGGTACCAGCCTCCACTGATACACCACCTTTTGTCTTCCACCAGTTTTTGAATCTCCCGGAAAAGCTTTGGATCGTATTTTTTGATCCAGCCGTAAAGAAGAGCTTCGTTGTGGTTGAATATGAGCTGGTCATGTGCCTTGATGAGTTTTACTGCGTTTTGAAAGGTTGAGAGTGCTTCGGCACAGCCTTCTTCCCATCGCCACTGCCAGACCGGGTCGAGGTGAGCGTTGCAGATGAGATGAACACAGAGCTTTTTCTCTTGTAATTTCTTTGTCTTGCTGATTTTGACTTTCAATCTCGTTCCCTCTTTACTCATTTCGCTGGCTTCCACCCTTCGATTCTCTCATTTTAGTAAATTTCTATTCTTCTTTATACTTCATCTCGTGAAGGAAGGTTTTTGTACCAGGTGAAATAGAGGATGATTCCGAGGACAACAGCAATGATGAACCAGATCAGGGCGTGATTCCACCGGCGCAGGAAGCTGTAAAAAGGAATCAGGGCCAGGGAGAGCTGGAAGACGGCGGTCAGGAGTCCGTTCAGAGCGTCAAAAGTGGGCATCGGGTCTCTGGCGGGGACGAGTCCTCTCCGGACAGCTTCTTTCCGGACCGGTCCCCAGAAGCCGAAAGGACGAATCCGGGAATAGAATTTAACGAGAATCTCCATATCTGTGGGTTGGCTGGTAAAGCCAATAACTAGAGTAGCCAGAAAACAAGCCAGAGTGTCGAATCCCAGCGCTTGAGCAGGTGAGAGAGAGGGGAAGAATAATTTCTGGAGGATGATCAGGGCTGCGGAGGCCGACATGCTCCAGACAAATGCCCTGGCGCTGAAACGCCACCAGTGCCAGCGCATGGTCGCAGGCACAAGTATCATGGTCACCACCACGAATATCATCGTCTCCCAGGCCGAGATGACATCAGCAAAGGAAAGGCTGGTTGCGAATCCGACAGCTAAAGCGATGATTGAGGCGATCTGGCCGAGCCGGACCAGTTGTTTTCCGGAGAGATTTTTTGTGAAGTAGCGTTTGAGAAAATCATTGACCACGACAGAACTTGTGACATTGATCATGGCATCGAGAGTGGACATCAGAGCGGCGAGGAGAACAGCCATGAATATTCCCCGGATTCCAACCGGCAGGTTGGCGAGAACAAGCGGCATAATCTTTTCTGCGTCGAATCCGGCCTGGGAACCGAGATAAAAGATTCCCAGCATCAGGAAAGCGCATCCGAGTATCCAGCGCAGTGTATACCCAACTGTCCACATGCCGCCAGCCATCGAGGCATCACGGGAGCTTCGAGCAGTCAGGAAGAACTGAAAATCCCAGACATTCGGTCCGGCGAGAACACGGAAGATAACCCAGGAAAAACCGGCGAGGATGATGGGACCGAAGAGGTAGAAATGCTGGTAGCTTTCCGGAGTCGACCCCGTATAGCCTGACCAGAGGTTCCAGGGAATAGAGAGAGAGCTCCAGCCTGCGTCCTGTTGGGAAAGAAACTCAGCAGGGGAAGTGTTCTGAAAGACCATCACAGCCAGGATAATTGCCCCCACTGCGATTAACACAGTCTGAAGCATATCGGTGAGAATCACGCCGAAGAATCCGGCCAGTACGACGTAGACTCCGACTACGGCAAACACGATGAGAGTCGCCCCCCAGCGGGGAAGAGGAAGGAATTCCTCCGAGAATTTTCCGATTCCCACGGCAATGTACATCAGGTTGAAGATCATGAGAAGCAGCAAGAAAAGCGCGGCTGCGATTCTCGCCATCTCCGCATCTTTGTTATCTCCATAGCGGGTTTTGTTCCATTCGGCAAAGGTCATCACGCCTGAGCGACGGATCCATTTGGCCTGAAAAGCCATGTAAAAACAGATGATGAACCATCCCCAATAGATATGGGTCACCCATATCGCTTTCAAGCCTAAGTAGAAGAGCGCTCCGACCATGGCCATGGTGCCGCCGATATCGATGTAGCTCGAGCAGCCAGAAAGTCCGAGCATCCACCAGGGCACGTTGCGTCCTGCGAGAAAGTAGGAATCCAGCTGTTGGGTAGCCCGTTTTTTGACCCAGAACCCGATAAGAGCAACTATGAACAGATAGGCCGCGATAAGAATCAAGTCAACGGAGTGAAGATTCATGATCTTTAACGGAAAAAAGGGGATGAACCCCTTTTGTTCAGAGTCATCTTAGTAAATAATTTGAAGTTTCACAAGACAAAAAAAGCGAATGTTTTTGACAATACACTCCTAAGGAAGACCGAGACGTTTAATACTGTTGATGGAGAGTGTATGTATTTATGTCTGTTTATAGTGAGCGGAGACTTTGGAGAATGTTCCCATTCATATTTTACTGCTGTCGCTCCATGCTGTATCTCTTCACCAAGGAATATGTTTGCCCGTTCTTGCTTTTGACTGAGTAAATCTTACCTTTTTTACCAACGAAGATTAGTTCATCTGCCGGAAGAGAAAATTTTCCGATGTTCCGTCCCTCTGCATCAAAGATATCATGGCAAAAGCCGCCCTTGCTGTCTTTCTCAAAAGTTCTGACGTATATCCTGCCCTCTTCATCGCAGATGAAATAATAAATAGGATTGTAATATTCTGGTATTTTGACTTTATAACCGGGGGGAGTGGTGTTGCGTTCAAGCATTTCCTTCTTTTCCGCTTCTGTTATTTTTACAGGGTCATAAGCTTTCATGATTTTCCGAAGCGTTTTTCCTTCAGGGCTGATGATGGATATCTCGTAGCTTGAAGGGTGGCTCCAGACGATATTATCGTTTTCCAACACCCGGAATTGGAGGCTGGTATCCAGCATCTCAATGACGTAGGGTGTCCTCTGCTCCTCAACAGTGACAATGGTCATGATGGGATTGAGATTCGGATCAAATTTTTTCAGTTCATGCACATACCTTTCTCCTGGAACGAAGAAATATCCGATGATGTTTCCTTGAGAATCCGCTATCGTCCTCTCGAACATTTGTCTGTCCGTTGAAATTTCCCTGAGACATTGCCCAGTTAAAGAATAATAAGAAATTCGTCTGTTGGATATGTCGTAAAACATCAGCTCTTTTCCGGATATTAAATACATCCGGTAGGGAAGCTGTAATTCACCGGCACCCTGGCCCTTTTTGCCGAAAGTCCTCAGGCGCTTTCCGTTCTTATCAAATACTTTGACCCGAACATCCTTCAGATCTAATATATATATATTCTCTTCTTCATCAAC
>Ga0180438_10005840_pt1 | contig 16899 bp, 25 predicted proteins | sample SS_ome_12_FD_132455 | JGI IMG/M metagenome (GOLD analysis project Ga0180438, IMG submission 132455) | Hypersaline lake sediment archaeal communities from the Salton Sea, California, USA - SS_3_D_2 metaG | ecosystem: Environmental > Aquatic > Non-marine Saline and Alkaline > Hypersaline >...
CGCGGAGTTCGGCTTCGCGATGGCGGCGGGGATGCCGTGCTTCGTCGTCTCGCTCCACGGTGATCACTGGAACCTCCTGATGTATCACCCGGATGTCCACCGGCTTCCCAGCGAGAACAGTTTGGTGGAGCGTCTGTTCATGCTTGTGAAGGCCAAGATCGTCGCCTGTGACGTCTGCGGTCGAGACATGGCCCGTACCATGCGCGACGGGGAGAGCCTTCTCACGTGCTCTTGCGGGGCGTCACGTATAGCGTCACCGATGGCTTGGAAGAACGAGCTCATCAAGGGACATCAGGCTGTCTGCTCCAACGTCGCCGAGGACAAGGGCGATTTCGTCTTCTGCTCCGTGTGTCAGGCCGAGTGGCATCGGCGGGATGATGGATCGATCGAGAGGGTCATGGTATGAAGATCGGCTTCAGCGGAACTCGTCGCGGTATGAGCAATCACCAGATCCGGACGCTCACCGAGTGGATGGAGGCGAACGCGGACATCGTCGCCGAGTTCCATCACGGGATGTGCGTCGGGGCTGACACGGAGGCTCACGGAATCGTCCGGGCGATGCTCTCGGACGTCGAGATCCACGGTCATCCCGGTTTCGAGCCGACACATCCGATGGTCGCTAAGGAGCTGATCGATGAAGTGGATGTCCTTCACGGTCAGGACAAGCCCATGGATCGCAACCGGGTGATCGCCGACACCGTCGACATGATGCTCTTCGCGCCCGATTATCCGGAGACCAGACGGTCCGGAACGTGGGCGACTTTCCGTTACTGCCGTAAGAAGTCATACGGCGTCGTCATGATCCCGAAAGGGACCTACGTCAACCCGAAGGGACTGTAGACTATGAGAGCTCTCATCACCGGCGGAGCGGGCTTCATCGGGAGTCATCTCGCCGACCATCTCATCGACATGAACCACGAGGTCATCGTCGTCGACAACCTGAGTACGGGGAACGAGGACAACCTCGTGGAAGTCCGGGACGCTCCCGGATTCACCTTCCACATCGGGGATGTCCGGGACTCGGCCCTGATGTATCACCTCGTGAATCAGGTGGACTGTGTCTTCCATCTGGCGGCGGTCGTCGGGGTGAAGCGGGTCCTACAGAATCCCGCCGAGACCATCATGGTCAACTCCGGCGGAACCGAGACCGTTCTCGAGGCTTGCCGGAACTACATGAAGCCGGTCCTGCTCGCCTCGTCCTCCGAGGTCTACGGAAAGTCCACCGTCCGGTTCATGGGTGAGATGGACGACCTCGTCCTTGGCCCGACCGCTTACAGCCGATGGGGATACGCTTGCTCCAAAGCTCTGGACGAATGGCTCGGCTTCGCATTCGCCCGCGAGTACAATCTCCCCGTCGCGGCGGTCCGGTTCTTCAACATCGTCGGTCCGCGCCAGACGGCGGAACACGGGATGGTTCTCCCGACATTCGTCGGTCAGGCGCTCGCCAACGAGGACATCACCATTTACGGATCCGGTGACCAGAGGCGGACGTTCACTCACGTCCTTGATGCGGTCATCGCGATCACCGGCATCATGGCGAGACTTGCCGTCGGTGACGTTCGGGCCGTCGGTCACGCCATCAACGTCGGGGCGACGGAATCCATCACCATCCGCGGACTCGCCGGACTGGTTCGTCGGATGCTGGATGGGAAGTGCGAGCTGAAGTTCATCTCCTACGAGGACGCCTACGAGGACGAGGGCTTCGAGGACATGATGGCCAGAGCGCCGGATGTGACCGCGCTTCGGGAGCTCATCGGCTTCGTTCCCAAGCTGTCTCTGGAGCGCATCATCGAGGACATCGCAGGGAGTATGTAGGAGGACACGACATGAAGATGCCTACGAACGTTCGTCGTCTCTGTGACCATCCCGGCTGTGACGCCGGGATCACCTATCCCGAGGATCACCCCGCTTTCATCGAGGAGTCGGGATGGCTGATCGAGTGGAAGGCAGACGCCCGCATCTCCACTCTGAAAGAGGACTTCTGCCCCGACCACGGACGCTGCTCGTGGTGCAAGGAGCGGAAGCCGCGTCGGCTGCTCACTCCGGGGACCGGCGAGTGCGAGGGTCAGCTCATCTGCGGCGAGTGCATCATCCGGAGGGAAGGATGAACTGCTTCATCAAGCTCACCGCCGCAAACGGTGGAGTCTCGACCCTCGTTCATATCCTCCACATCAAGGTCATCCGCCGCAACCGACAGGGAGGAGTGAGCATCTCGATGCGGGATGACGACTTCACTCGGGACTTCACCGAGTCGCTGGAAGAGGTCGAGCGGAAGCTGTCGGAGCTATGAAGAGGAAGCTCGAGATCGAGATCATCACGTCGGACGCTGTCCCGGATGGTGAAATGGTCATCGTCCCGGCTGACCTTTTCGACCCGTCTTTCATCCTCCGACATCCCCGTCTTCCGATGGAGAGCATCCGCGCGTACCAGAAGCGCATCGTCGAAGAGCTCAGTACGGGACGTAAGATTTTGCTTGTCAAAGACATAGGAGACGTGCTACCATGAAGGTCAAGATAGGGAACACCCTCTACGACTCGACGCAGATCCCGATCCTCCTCATTCTGTCCGACGAGGACAAGGACCTCCTCAGTCGGATGGACCCGGAGGCGAACAGCTTCTGCTCCTTCCCCGAAGGGATCAACAAGGAGGCGGTTCACAACTGGATGCAGAAGGAGCCTCGCCTCCCCGAGCCGGAAGAGCTGATGGACTTGATGGAGCAGTCGTGATCCTCCGCGTCATCGAGGAAAACGACACTCACGTGAAGGTCAACCTGTTCGTGAAGGATGCGTGCAACGGAACGCTGGTCTTCACTCCGAATGAGTGGAGCATCTTCTGCCTCCGGGTGGGAGCACTCCACTTCGACATCCAGCCGTCATGCCGACGGAAAGGATACGAGCCCGATGTTCGACTTGACCCCTGAACCATACGCGAGCTTCTACCGGCTGAATCCGGTGATCCTGGACGCCCTCATCCGGTGGGGACAAGAAGCTGGATACCTCGGTGACTTCCTGACCGCCGTCCTCGAGAACAATCTCATGGAAGCGGTCGGTCGGGCTGACGACATCAACCGGGAGCATCTCCACACGATCTGCATGTTCGTCCACAACGAGCTCCCGGCGAACTGTCACGGCTCCCCGGCGAAGGTCCTCGCATGGAAGAAGCTCCATGCTTGAGGCTCGGTTCCAGAGTATCCTGAAGGACGATCTCAAACTTGCCGGAGCGGTCGTGTTCAACGTTCACGGATCCGAGTTCCAGTCGTCTGGATGGCCAGACCTCATCGTCTTCCACGGAAAGCTGGTCGGCGGATGCTGCGGTCTGGAGCTCAAGATTCAGGGTGGGAAGGAGAGGACGAACCAAGTCATCAAGCTGCGGAAGCTCCAGGATCGGAAGTTCCGTGGCTTCTTTCTTCGTCTCTGGAACGATGGCGACTTGACGTTCGAAGTTCAACGACACTCGGACAAGAAGCCACGACAGGTCTTACAGGTCCGAGGCTGGCTCCAGATGTCCGGCAAGAAGGGATGCCGGGAGCGGGGTCACATCCTCCTTTCGGCGGTTGAGGAGGCTTGGGAGTCCGAGTTCGGAATCATTAACCCTGAGTTAACTGGTAAATGACCTCTGTCGGGCGGTCGCTTACCCTCTACGGCAATTGAGGGTTATGTCATTTCATTCATTTCGTTTCGCTCAGTTAGAAGAAGTAGATGTTTCCTTTTTTGAGAGATGCGGAGCGTTTCCTAAAATGGCGTGAAATGGGTCAGCGAAGGCGTTCTGCGAGGGCATTTACCAGTTAGCTCAGGGTTAACTATTTCAATGTGTAGAAGATCACGGTTGAGGTCCATCGGTCCCTGAGGACTGTAACGACTGTTCAGGAGATAGAGGATGTCCAAAGACCCGTTCAAAGAGCTTGCCGACTGGCAGAGGGACTTGGAATCAGCGGAGGCTCGGTTCGAGAAGTTCAAGGGGAGGAAATGCGATTGGGATGATCCCGAAGACGTGAATCAGTACCGTCGCGGGAGGAGGGCAGACGAACGTCGGATCAGGTTGGACAAGCTCGTTCCGGACAGGAAGTGTCCTCGATGCGGACTGACTGTTCTGCAGAATCGGTCGTGGGTCTTCTCCAAGCGGAAGAAGAACCTCGTCATCTGCCGTTCGTGCTATCACAGGTTGATGGAAATCAAGCTAGACAAGGAGGGCGAGTTGAGCCGGATCAGGCTGAAGAAGGCGATGGCCCGAGCGAAAGGGAGTGACCGCTTCATCTTGAGTGGAGTGTCCCTTGAGACGGCTATCCAACTTGCCGGGATGTCGAAGGCTCATTTCAGTCGGCGAGCAGGATGGTCGGCTCCGTACACGCAGAAGCTCGTAGCGGGAAAGGTGAAGTCGGTCAACGCTGATACGGCGAAGGTCATACTGATGGTCTTGGCCGAGGGAGGCGTGGAGTACGAACTGGAGAAGACCGACTATGAAACCATCTTCGGGGTGGAGAAGCGACGAAGTGGTTAAGAATCGGGGAGGGATTTCGCTTTACTTCCTGTTATGGATTTGCTATGATGGGTTCATAGTGGTAGCAGGAGAAAGAGTGGAGTTTCTTCTTCGTGGAGGACGAGACGATGAAGAAGGGTGATAGGGTCTTCTACAAGATGAAGCCCGCAATCGTCGAGAAGGGTGTCGGCGGAAACGATTTCATCATCCGGATGGACGACGGCGGAAAGCGGTTCGTGGTCAGCGGGAAGAACCTCGTTGAGTACGAGGTCGTGGAGAGCGAGGGGGAGAAGGTCATCATCGATGCTCCTGTTCCCGTTCCGGCTCCGTCCAACGACGAGGAAGTGGCTGAGGTCCTGAAGGGGGAAGGTCTGGAGGTCGTCGAAGGAGCGGACGCAGTGAAGAAGGCGATCGCGGAAACTCCGGTTGAGGAAGAGGAGGAGCCGGAGCCGTCCAAGCCTCAGCTCGCGAAGGTGAAGTTCGAGAAGATGGGGAAGAAGGAGCTCTACAACCTCGCGAAGATGTACGACGTCGCCGGTCGTTCCGGGATGGACGTCGATCAGCTGAGGGAGTCAGTCGCCGAGCATCTGGACCTCGTCTAGGCGACTGGAATCCATTGACTGAGAAAGAGGATTCGCTCCGATGGCCATCGTCCAAGGACGAAATTGGCCCTTTGATCCTGATGTCAAAGGACGTTCTGGCGGAGGAGGATCGCCTCCGAAACTTCATATACGACGCTGTCAGGGTTCCAAGCGAAATGGTGATCAATGTCCATTCTGGGCGGCTCGCAGGAGCGTCCTACCTGATGGCTCAGGATACTGCAAATCGCATGGCGGACACCATCCGCTGACGCATCAGAAAGCGACCCGAATGGGGCTCTACTCATACCGCGCGAGCAAGGAGCTGAAGGACCTTCTGGCGAAGGCCCGAGCGGGCGGTGACACGAAGCGACTGAACCTCGCGAAGGAAGTTGATCTGGCGAGGGTCACGTGCGAGCGAGCCATCCATCTGTTCGACGTATCCTGCCTCGGTCCCAAGTCCGAGGACATCACCCCAGAGCTGAAACAAGCGGCGACGAGGAACCTTCAGGACAACCTGAAGCTGGTCGCCGATTTGACGAATCAATACGCGAAGCTCCTCGTGGTGAGCGATGAGGTCTTCAATGCGGCTCAGATGGACTACATCCTGAAGGGCCTCGCAGAAGTCCTTGCCGTCCATCTCGAGCCGTTCATTGAAGAAAACCCCGAGCTCATTGATAAGATCATCAAAGGGGTCGGGAGCCTCGCTGCTCCGGACAAGGGTCGTACTGTCAACATCAGCATCGGCTGAGGCTCATCATGGCAAAGCCCGACGTCACCGCTATACAACGCGCATACGCACGTGAGAGGCACGAGGCGGAGCTGAGAAGGCTTGCTGAGGCTGAAGTGGGTGACGGTACGCCAGAGGAAGTGGACAAGGTCGTGAGGCGTCTACGGGCCTCTCATGCCAGAGCACGAGGAAGGGTGGAGAAATGACCGAGTACATCCCGCTCATCATCGCCGTCCTGACGACGGTGGTCGCCATCCTGAAGCATTACGGGAAGGCGAAGCACGCGAAGGCTCTGCAGATCGTGGTGGACGCGGTCGAGAAGGACGGCAATCAGGCCGTCAAGGACGACGTCTCCACGCAGACCATCGAGATGAAGGCCATCCGCGCGGTCATCGACTCGGCTGTCAAGAAGGCGAAGTAGGATGCCTCCGCCGAGCTACCCTTCTGGTCGTCAGTACTTGAGTCGTCTTCTCGACTCGAACGGCGATGGGACCGGGACCAAGAACATCATCTTGGACTACCGTGATCCCGCGGACGGTATCGGTGAGACCGACTACTTCATCCAGCCTCCGGCGGGCGAGATCTTCCTCATCACGCGACTGCTCGTTCACATCCGTGATGGAGGGTCCTTCGATGCGGAGAAGTACGGGAACGGAGTCACGCTGACTACGGGCATCGTCATCACCCTGAAGAGGGGTGCTGCGGTCGAAGTCGACTTGACCGATGGTGTCCCGATCAAGTCCAACGCTCAGTGGGCTCAGCTCTGCTACGACGTCGCCATCTCCACGTACGGAGCGGGCGATGAGTACCTTCACGCTCGCTGGTCGTTCTTCAAGGGAGGCGTCCCGGGTCTGTATCTTCACGGCGATGACGAGGACAAGTTCGTGGTCACCGTGAACGACAAGCTGGACACTCTCGACGAGCACTCGTTCACTGTTCAGGGACACAACGTCAGTCGCAATCAGCACGGAGAACTCATCCGTTAGTGAGGTAGAACCCGTCCAGTAGGGGAGCGGGTCATGTCGGAGCAGAAGGGCAATCGGTTGTTCACACGAGTCCTCGACACTGTCGGTGATGGCTCTGGGGATTTCCAAGCAACGGGAGACTACTCAGAGACCCCGACTGAGTTCTGCATCAAGCCGTCCAGCGATGACGGTGAGAGTGAATTGGTCGTCTTCTCCGGTGCGTTCCATTGGAGACAAGACGGGAAGGAGATACCGACTGGCGGATACGGTACGAAGGACGACCCTCTAGTCAACGGGATCCAAGCCTTCATCCGTCACGAAGGCGTCATCACGACTCACTTCATGGCGGGAGGAGCCGTCCATCAGAACAGCGGATGGGCCCTCTCCGCCACGACGATACACGAGCATCCCGGCAAAGGGAAGAAGGACCTCGCGTCGTTCACAGCTGGATACGAGTTCATGCGAACGTGGGGCAGTCAGATCATTCTGGTGGAGGGGAAGGATGAGCTCGTCTTCCTCTTCAACGACGACTTCACGGACTTCGAGGAGCAGTTCATCGTTGTCCACGGCTACGACAGAAGGAAGCGTCCGATAACGTGAGTTCAGCGACCGTCAACATCGGCTTGCCGGAGGGCTTCCACGCTCTTGCGGATGCTGACGATCGTGTAGCTGTGGAGCATGCGAAGCTTGACTGCAGGATGGTCGAAGTCGTCTGTGGATTAGCTCTTCGGGACTTCCTTGACGGAGCATCAATCGTCATCTTCCTTCCCAAGATCGCGAGGGCGAAGTTTCTCCTCACATCTTGGTTCCAAGACGTCGGGGTCAAGGTCAAGAAGTACTCCGACTCCGAAGGCGACATGAAGCTCCACTCGTTCCAGCGGGGAACCACGACCCTCTGGATCGCGTGCGGGACCAAGTTCCCCATCGAGGATCTTCCCTTCCACTCAGCTTCGCGAGTCTATGGGGTCGGTTGCGACGAAATCGTGACCGACCTCACGACTCTCTTCCCCGGCTCCCCGACCTTCTTCGCGGGAGTCATGGCGGACCGCGACCACTGGTTCTATGGATACTGTCGCTCGGGCAACGATGTCCTTCCCTCCAGGCACTCAAGGCATCCGGGCGGGAACGGGACAGCGGTCAAACCGACCCTGACAGTATCCGATGAACGCACTCATGTCGTCCGTCATCGGTTCGACAAGGACGCGGTCCTTCATGCCTTCCCCGATCAGAAGCGTCTGGTCCCACCGAAGACTGATCCCTTCTACGAGCGTCACTTCCTCCTGAAGGATGTGCTTCCTCGGTACGAGACTCAGTCCTTCATCACGTTCGCCCGGACACGATGCAACGTCCGCACGGACAAGCCTCTTCACCTCCTCAGCAAGAAACAGCAAGACGAGGCTCGGGATCAGCACGGGACGCCGGTCGTATCCTTCGATGTCAGCGCTCTCCAGAAGCGATACCTCGCTCAGAAGCGTCTGGCGGTGATGAAGGGAAAGAAGCCGTGGTTCCTCCTGCTGAAGTATCGCAGAGGCGGCTTCACCACGATCGAGCAAGCTGCGAGCTATATGGTCGCCGTCACGCGCCCGAGGAGCGCCGTAGCGACCCTCGCTCACACGGGGCAAAGCACTTCACGCATTTTCCGTATCGCCCTCCTCTACCATGATCAGGACCCCAAAGCGCCCAAGCGGATCAGCGACAGCAAGACCGTCCTAGAGTTCCAGAACGGATCGCAGTTCTTCGTCGGGACTGCGGGAGGTCATGGCTTCGCACGAGGAGATACGCTCCAGCGAGTCCACGGGTCAGAGGTCAGCAAGTGGATGCGAAGCAAGAGGGCGACTGCATCCATGGAGGATGTCGAGGACCTTGCCGCTGGACTGCTCGGAGCAGCGTCCAATGGTGAGGTCGTATTCGAGACGACGCCGAATGGTCGGGAGTGGTTCTGCATCCAGTACGAGGAGAGCAAGCTCGGGCTGAATGAGTTCACTCCCATCTTCCTCCGTTGGTTCGACGACCCGATGAACAGACTAGCTCCGGGTCAGTACAACGAGGATGAAATCTGTGACACTCTAACCGGCGAGGAAGTAGCCCTCATTGCGAAGCACGGGCTCGACTTCGCCCAGATTGCATTCCGGCGTCACGCCAAGAAGGTCTACAAGAGACTCTTCCCTCAGGAGATGCCCGAGGACGACAAGACCTGTTTCCTCGCCTCGGGCGTCTGCTTCTTCGACACCGACATCATTCTGAGCATGCTCGAACTGATGCCAGACCCGAAGGACGTCGGCAAGTGGAAGCATCTGCCGGGAGGGTATGAAGTTCGCTGGAAGGAACCTGAACTGGGACACTCGTACGTTGCGGGATGTGACACGAGTGAGGGACTTCCGGGCTGTGACCTGAATGGGGTCGGTCTTCTCGACAAGAGGACTGGAGAACAGGTTGCGTCGATTCATGGGCTCTTCAACCCTCGGGTCTTGGCGGAGCACGCTGTCAGGATCTGCAAGGACTATAACGATGCTCTGCTCGGCATCGAGCGTGAGAATCATGGTCACGCTGTCCTCCAGAGGGTTGTTGGGCTCGGGTATCGAAAGCCTCACTTCCGAGGCGGTCCATTGTTCTACTTCGACAAGCGACAGGAAGTCAAGAACAGTCGCGCGGGGTGGACAACGAACGGGGAAACTCGCCCGGTCATGTTGGAGGATCTGGCAGAGGCTGTGGAAAATCGTTGGATGAAGATCCACGATCAGGACTTCCTGGGGGAGTGTCTGTCGTTCCGTCTTCAGTCGAACGGCAAGTTCGAAGCTGACAGCGGAGCGCACGATGACCAAGTGATGAAGTGGGCAATCGCTTGGCAGATGAGACGTCACAAGAGGCCGAAGCCTCGCATCGCCATCGCTGGGAAGTAGGATCGAGGAACTGTCCATGTCCAATGACTCTAAGAAGGATCGTGTCTGCCCTATCTCGGGTTCTGATATCTGCGAGTTGTCCGCCCTCAATCGCGGTATTCAGGACCTGAAAACAGAGGTCCAGAGACTCCGCAGTCACCTGTCCCAACTGAGCGAGAAGGTCGGAACGCACGCAAGAGTGCTTTTCGGGAACGGGAAGACTGGCATGAAAGAGGGCTACGACAAAATGACCGTGAAGGTCGGAGCTCTGCTCTGGCTGAACGGTATCGCTGCGGCGGCTCTCATCGGGAACTTGATCGCAGCGATTGCAGGAGCGTACAAATGAGTTCAACCGAGGTGATTTCCGCGGACGAGGCTGCGATCCTTGCCGCTTCGCACGAGGACGAATCGTTGAACCCGGTTCGTGATCAGCAGATTCGGGATGAAGTCGGTCCCGGGATCTTCATCACCGACTGGGAGATGCTGTATGACCTGATGGGCATCCAGGGCTGATCGCTCCTGATGCTCCGGAAAGGAGGTGATCCGGTGAGGGTGATTCTTCTTGCCCTCGTGGTCTTGGCTCTGGTCGCTTGCCAGACGCCGGGATCGCAGTCGCCCGGGACGAAGGGCGGAACCGCTGCGGCGACGGGAGCGTTCGGCGCTCAGACCGTCGGTCGGGATCAGGGTGCGGGACAGACTCCGCAGACCTCGACGACGGGAACCGCGACGCAGAACTGGTTCTTCGCTTCGCAGGGTGACACGACGTTCCTGAAGGAGGTCCTCGAATACGCCAAAACGATGGGCGTCTCCGCGGACCAACTGACGGCACTCTTCAGCGCGCTCAATGGTGCGCCCGAGAACGTGACCATCACGACGGGTCCTCAGACCATCCAGTCCGGCTCCGGCGACCAGACCGGTGCGTCGGCCGGAACGGGTGGAGCGACGGACTCCGGGAAGGTCATCAAGGAGCCGAGCAACAACTGATAGGAGGGCGTCGTGGGACAGCCCGGACGACCTGAGAAGCCGGATGCATTCTGGTACGAGATAGGATCCCAGCTACTCGGACACTACGGGATTGACCCGACACTGAAGGGCGCGATACTGACCATTCTGAAGCCGTTCATCCTCGCCTTCATCGCCGAGGTGAACAAGAAGGAAACACACTCTCGGGAAGAGGTAGTGTCCCTCCTCAGGGACCACATCTACGGATGGCCGAAGCCCGGGAAGTCCTGAGTCCGGATGGGCGAGGGAGACAATATCTGGCAAGGCGGAGCCCTCAGGCTACGAACAATCGGGTGGAACCATCCGACATCCTCCAGCGAGTCTCCCTCTAACCCATTCATAAGGATCGCCAAATGAGCGACACGAACGGAAAGACAACGCTCCTCAACCATCGGGGAGTCCCGATTCAGGTTGAAGAGAAGAGCGCTCCGGCGATCCGAAGGAAGTCGACGTTCGGATCGGCCTTCTATCAGGACTTCAATTCGTGGGTCTCGTCGATTGCCGGAACCAACATCCCGCCCTCCATCAGGGCGAGGGATCCGTTCCACAATCACGCATGGGTCTTCGCAGCCGCTATGACTACTGCAACGGTCGCGGCTCAGGCTCCGTATACTGTCATGCGTGAAACGGACGATGAGCTTGAGAGCCGCAAGAAGCTCCATCTCAAGCGTTACGGCAAGTGGCAAGGTCCACCTAGTGGCTCACGGCGGAAAGCCGTCCTGAGGCACATCCTTCGGGGAAAGGGTCAGCGCATTCGTCGGAAGGGACTGGAGCCGGACTTCGACCATCCCATCACCGACGTGATGACCAATCCGAATCCCTACCAGACCGGGAGTCAGCTCTGGCAGATGACCCATCTGTGGATGGCCATCGCGGGCGAGGTCTTCTGGGTTCTGGAGACAGAGTCGGGCGATTCGCTTCTGGGTGAGGATCTCCCCGCTCGCATCTGGCCTCTGTCGCCGTATCTGTTCGAGCCGATCCTGGAGCATCGCTCCCACGGTCCACTCATCGGGTGGGAGTTCACGACTCCTCGGTATATGGAGAAGCGAGCTGAAGGATACAAGATCGCGCTCCCGCTGACCGACGTCGTCCACTTCAAGTTCCCGAACCCGACGAACCCGCTTCGGGGTCTGTCCAAGATCGGTGCTGTCGCGATGGGCATCGAGATGGACATGCTCGTGAAGGAGTACAACAAGAAGATCATCGAGAACGGTGGCGACCCGGGCGGCGTCATCCTCTACGATGCGGACCTTGACAAAGAGGAGGAGCAGGAGTACATCGCCAAGTGGGAGGAGCGTCATCAGGGAGCGACGAACGCTCGCCGGACCGCGATGCTCTCGGGCGGCTTCAAGTATCAGCCACTCGCTCTGTCGCCCAGAGATCTCGAATGGCTCCAAGCGCAGGAGTGGGATCGGGAGGAAATCCTCGCGGTGATGAACACGCCGCGATCGGTCCTCGGTGTCCCCGACCAGAACTACGCGACTCAGCTCGGCCAGGATGCGAACTTCTGGGACAAGAACCTCTTGCCGCTCCTCCAGCTTGAGGAGCAGACGCTTGATGCTTCGACGCTCTTCCACAACGAGCCCGACAACATCGTCGGTGTCTTCGACGTCAAGGACATCGAGGCGCTTCGGGCTGGAGTTGGTGAGAAGGTCACCATCGCGACAGGACTGGCGTCAGACTCGCTTCACGTCCCGCCCGATATCGCCTTCGAGACCGTCGGGCTTGACATCGAGGAGTACGAAGGATCCGACACGGCTCTCGTCAAGCCGGTGCTCACGACTGTCCAGGATGTGATCGAGTCCGCCTCTGAGGAACCCCCTGTCCCAGACGAGGGGACGGCTCCGCCTCCGCCCACCGATGTTCCCGACGAGGGGTCGTCCCCTGAGGAAGAGCCTGTTCCTCAGTTCGAACTTCTGGCGCACAAGAGACGTCGTCGCGAGGACCGGATCACACGGGACTTTGAAGCGACGGAGGAGGGACTGGAGGGTCGCTTCAAGCCGAGATATCGTGGATGGGTCGGAGCCGAGAAGCTGGTCACGCTGACGGCAATCGACTCGGTCGAAGCTGCTCTCCGGATGCACTACTTCACGAAGCTGGGACCGGAGGACAGCGGTCGGTTCATCGCTGCTCTGCCTCCGCTTCCTGAATCCAAGCTGCGGCTGAAGAAGCGGGTCCGTCCACTCTATCCGGCGACGCTGGAAGAAACCATCGCTATGACGATGGAAGAGCTTGGCGGGGTCCCAGTCTTCGAAGTGGATGACCCGGTCTTTCAGGACATCATCAGCAATCGTGAACAGACGTTCGTCAACGCGACTCCGGAAACGCTTCGCAAGTCGCTCATCAACCAGATCGTCACCGCGACGAACGCGGGCGAGGATATCCAATCCCTGAGGACACGGCTCGCTCAGGTCTTCGATATCAGCGCCTCGTCAGCCAAGACGCTCCAAGTGGCGCGGACGGAAACCGCGTCGCTGATGAACGAGCTTCGGGACGAGATCTTCGATGCTCAGGGTATCACCATCATCGCATGGAGCACATCGCGGGACGAGCATGTCAGGGTTACTCACGTCACCTACGGTGACAGCGGGGATCACGAGCAGGGATTCAACTTCCTCACTCTCACGGGGAAGACCCAATACGGGACTCTCGCTCGCCCGGGTGACGTTCGTTGCACAGACCTGTCCGAGTTGGTCAACTGTCGGTGTAAGAAGTCGGCGAAGAAGTGAGGTGACAATGAAGGCCCTCGAAGAACTGAAGTCGGCTGAGCTGATCGAAGAACCGGGTCAGCTCATCACCCGGCTTCAAACCATCTTGGCGGAGAAGAAAGCGGCGGGGAGTAACGTCCCCTCGCCGATCATTCGTCAGGATGATGAAGGCAATGTCGTCATCTCCAAGGGTGGATCGATCCTTGTTCCCGCGTCGGGTGTCCCGGACCTCCAAATCCCGGACATCGATCGGGCGAAGGCTCTCGCTTCCGCTCGCGGTATGGAGTGGCGCGAGGAGTACAAGGATCGGATGGTCCCGTACTTCGCCTCCGACGAACGTGTGGACGGACACGGCGACATCGTTCGCCAGTCGTGGATCATGGACGAGTTCGAGAAGAATTCGCCCTTGCCGTACTCCCACGAGTGGTGGGCTCCGCCGGTCGGCCGAGCGATCGATTGGTCCGTCGTCCAGCGGTCCGAAGAGGACTACGCTGGTCCGGCGCTCTGGATCCTCGGTCTGTTCGCAACGAAGGAGGATTGGGAGTGGGCTGACACCGTCTTCAGACTGGTGAAGTCCGGTTTCCTCCCGAGCGGTTCGGTCGGTTTCTGGTCGAACAAGGTGATCGACGTCAAGGACGAGGAGGAACGGTCGGAGTTGGGCCTCGGTCGCTGGGGCCTCATCTTCGAGGAGAACCATCTGTTGGAGTTCTCCCCGACGACAATCCCCGCGAACGAAGGAGCCCATTCCATCGCCGCATCCCTCCAGTCTCGCGGCAAGGAGCTTCAGCCTCGGGATGTCACGCTCCTGCGGGAGCTCGTTCGGCGAGACGTCGGTAGCGATCGTCAGGCGTGGATCGATAGCGAGTCCGCTATCCTTCACATCGCCAAGTCGATCTGGCCCGATGAGCGGTGGGAGTTCCACCGCGAGCAGGACGTCCCCCTGACCCTTGAGAGCCCTCCGCCCGCGCAAGCGCACGCACGCACGCGCACGCGCAAGGAGGAGCCTCAGGGCAAGGAGGAGGGCGCTCCCGAGCCGGTTGAGGGGGAGCCCAACGAAACAGTCGCTGAGCCTGACGTATCCGCCCGGCTCGGCGTGATCGAGCGATCGGTGAGTCACATCGCCAAGAAGCTCGACGAGTTCGCGGCGGAAACAACGCAGGTCTTCAGCGATCTGCGTGAGTTGCTCGAGAGTCTACCTTCCAAGGGTTCCGGCGAGGAGGCAGATGGAGCAACGGAGGACGCTCTGGACGAGGCGGTCTCGTCTTTCGAAAGCGTTCTCGAGAACCTCAAGAAGCTGAAGTCTTAGTTCGTCTCCCTTGGAAGGAGTTCGACTCATGGCAGTGAAGACCAAGGAAGAGCAGCTCGCGGAACTCGCGCTGAAGTTCAACGAGTTGTTCGAGGGTGACGACAGCCTTCCCAAGACGATCGACAGAGTCAAGGCTCTCGTGTCCGACGTGGACGAGCTGAAGACTCTCGATCTGAAGGAAGTCGTCACGCAGGTGGACAAGCTCCGCTCGGGGCAGGAGAAGCTGGTCTCGGCTCTCCGCTCCAGCAAGCGCGGGCTCTACGTTCCGGGGATCGAGGACCAGGAGTTCTCGATGCTCAAGGCTTTCGTCGCCATCAGGACCGGCGACTGGAAGCACGCGATGGCCGAGAAGGAGCTCCTGGACGCGGTCCGCGAGAAGCACGGCGCGAACCTCAAGGCGACTTCCGGTGCGCAGAACGTCGGGGACGACACCCTCGGCGGATACTTCGTCCCGGATCAGGTCATCCCGGACGTCATCGCGGCCATCTACACGCGCTCCGTCATGATCAACCTGAGCGGCGAGGGGACCACGAGGGTCTCCGTGCTGGACGGACTGGTCGGCGGGAACGTCAAGATCCCGAAGTTCGACGGTGGCCTCATCGCCTACTGGATCGGTGAGGAGGACGACTACGCCGAGTCCCAGGCCGAGGTCGGCGACATGACCATGAACCCCCGCAAGATGGGGATCCTGGTCCGGCTGACGGACGCGATGCGTCGCTTCCAGGGCTTCGGCTTCGAGAACCTCCTCCGGCAGGACATGATCCGGGCGGCGGCGAAGAAGCTGGACTGGACCATCCTCTACGGTCGGGGGACGGACGACATGCCTCGCGGCATCGTCCATCACCAGGACATCAAGATCTACTCGGCCGAGCAGCAGACGACGTACACTCCGGCTCAGGTCGCGACGGCGGCTTCGCCTCTCGACGACTGGGACGGTGGCGAGCTCGGCTTCGACGGTCTGATGGACATGCTCCTCGCTCTCGAGGAGGACGACATCGACCTCGACTCCTCGCACGCCTGGATTTCCTGCCCGAGGTTCTTCCACGAGCTGAAGAAGCTCAAGGTCGCCAACTTCTCCGGGCAGACCACCGAGCAGCCGTACCTCATCGGCGCTCCCTTCCTGTCGGACTCCGCCCTCGCCGGGATCATCGGAGCCTTCGACAAGTCCAACCAGATCCCGTCGGACAACCTTCCCGGTGAGTCCGCGGACGGGACGACCGACTCCACCAACGAGAAGTACACCGACGTCCTCGGGGGCAACCTGATGAACGTCATGCTCGGTCGGTGGGGTGGCATCGAGATCGAGGACGACGGCGGTCGGGGAACCGGCTTCACGTCGGATCACACCTACCTCAAGCTGCGGATGTACGCGGATGTCGGTATCCGCCAGGAACGCGGCATCATCTGGTGTCCGGACGCGAAGGTCCGCGCCTAGTCAGGGCTCTGCCCTAGAAAGCGAATTCCAGAGTCATGGCGAACGACGACGCTGTCAACAGTCTTGCCGCGATCGAGACCGTGCTGGAAGCGATGCGGAGACCTTCGGGTCTGCCCGCGAACGCGACTCCGGTTCACGGTTTCAACTCGACGGACATTTCGTCCACGGCGGTCCAGGAGATCATCGCCGCTCCGGCGGCGGGTCTCGCGCTGTTCATCTCGAAGCTCATCATCCACAACAAGACCCCCGCGGAGGAGGCGGACATCACGATCCAGGACGACGCGGGTTCGCCCGTCGAGATCGCGAACGTCCTCGTCTCCACGGCGGCGGGGAACGGCGGAAACATGGTCATCAACTTCGACCCTCCGGTCGAGTTGACGGCGGCGAAGGCTCTGGACGGGAAGGCGGGAGGTTCCCTCGGGGACACGATCGTCAACGCGTCCGGGTGGGTCGGCACCGCGACCCCCTAGTCAAGATCTTCTAGGGAAATCGCTCCCTCGTGCGCGTGCGCGGGGGAGCTCCCTTTCGTTTCAATCGGCAGAGTCGGTAGGACAATTTCCGACTTCTGGAAAGGAGAGCCTGACATGCCGATGCCTGGAAGGAACCCATTCCACGCGAACGTCCATGGTGTCGCACTCGTCCCGCAGTCGGTCACGAACACGACTGCGAACGGCGCGACCATCACGGAGCCGTGGAAGAAGGGTCGCTGGCTCACGTTCATCTTCATCGGTGGCGCATGGGCCGCGACGGTCGATGGGACGCTGGAGGTCCACGGACTGAAGCGCTCCGACGGAGTCACGTGGGAGGCGCTGAAGGAGGC
>Ga0180438_10005844_pt1 | contig 16897 bp, 10 predicted proteins | sample SS_ome_12_FD_132455 | JGI IMG/M metagenome (GOLD analysis project Ga0180438, IMG submission 132455) | Hypersaline lake sediment archaeal communities from the Salton Sea, California, USA - SS_3_D_2 metaG | ecosystem: Environmental > Aquatic > Non-marine Saline and Alkaline > Hypersaline >...
CATTAACAAAGTACCAATTGCGGCCGAAATGCAGGTCGCGACGCGTACTGCATTGACATCCATGTTGGCAGCCGACAAAATCACCGGATTGACAAAAATGATATAAGACATGGTGAGGAACGTGGTAAGACCACCAATGATTTCCGTACGGTAATTGGTGTTATTTTCTTCGAATTGAAAATATTGACGCATTTCCACCCCCGTGTTTTTTCTCAGATTATTTTTTTAACAATTGATTGTAACAGCCGTTCAAGTTTTCGTAAATCTAATTTTGCCAACAAAAAGGCGAGTCACTGCTGGTTCAAGCTGATTTCAAGCGACAACCATTTTTCTTAAATTCCGCTAATTTCGCTTTCAAATCCGGATTAACGCCGGCCAAGATCTGAGTGGCCAGAATGGCGGCGTTGATTGCGCCGGCTTTGCCAATTCCCATCGTTGCCACCGGCACCCCCGCCGGCATTTGAACAATTGAGTATAAAGCATCCACCCCGTGTAACTCCGAACCACTCAGCGGCACCCCAATCACCGGCAATTTTGTATGGGCCGCAATGACGCCCGGCAGATGGGCGGCCATCCCCGCACCGGCAATAATGATTTTAATACCTTTAGCTTCAGCGTTGGCGGCAAATTGGGCGGTTTCGGCGGGAGTCCGGTGAGCCGATAAAATGTGCACTTCGAAATCGATTCCAAAATGCGTCAGGTAAGTCTCACAATGTGCCATTACATTCGTGTCAGATTGACTTCCCATCACAATCGCTACGGTTGCCATTGTTTACATCCTTCCTTATTCATTTTGTAATTTTAAAATAATGGGCCTGAAAGACTATTTCGCTTGCTTTTTGGTGTAAAAGGTATTGGCCATAATATCGAGTTGACGCAAATACATGACTTTTTCCCGGTCGGGGGCAAACATGGCGTAATCAATCATATAAATCCGTTTGTCCTCCGGAATATAGGTAAAATAACTCCTGAATGGTCCTCCGTATCCTTTTGGCCAGCCATCTTCCAGATAGCCTTCGTAGATCCCCGTCAATTTCAGAGAGTGTTGTCCGGGAAATTCAACTTTCTCGGCGGTTAAGTACTCTTCATTTATTTTTTCAGCGCCTTCTAACTTGCCATAAATTTCATTCCGAAATTGAACACACCACTCCTTGCTGATGAGCGTGGGATCCTCAGCTTCAATCCAGCGAATAAGAAACCATCGTTTTGGCAAATCACGCAGGAGCATGACAAACTGGTTTTCCTGGCTTTCACGAAAGATTTGAAAATCATGCTGGATGCGGAGCGCCCAGCCATATTCGTTCAGTAACTGCTTGGCCAGAAGGTGTTGTTCACCACTGCCGTAAACTTCAGCTTTCACCAGATTATTTAAGCGGGTGTCAAAAATATCAAACAGAACATTTTTATTTTCTAACAATTGCTGTTTTAATGTGGCAGGATTATTTCCGACGAGGATCAGCATCAACTGATTAGTCGCCCACGGGTCTTTCTTTTGAAAGAAATAGCTTTGACCGGAGGCGACTTTGTTCAGTACTGAATCATGCAGCATTTTTTTAATAAATTGCATGGTTTCTCCCGACGATTCCAGGGTACTGAGAAAAACCAGATTGCGCCGTCGTTGATTGGCTAAAAATTCTTTCAGCGAATAGGGCTGAAGATTTAACAGCTTTTCATAGCCTGGTGTGGTGATTTCCTTTTCGAAGACAGTTCGCAATTCTGGTTCAAAAAGCTCCCAATCCGATTGATCGGTGACGACAGAAACCTCGTCCACCGGCCCCAGACTGGTTAAACGTCTTTCTGGAGTACAACCGCAATAACCTAAAATAATAAGGCCAAGCATCAAAGGGATAAAACCTGATAAGTTTTTCATCGACATGATGCCTCCTTTAATTGATGAAGTTCAGATGCTCCGCTGAGTGATTGCTTTTCTGCAATGACTGAACGATGCTTTTTTCGAATAATAAAAATGAATCCACCCGGCAGGGAAGAGACAATTCCAAAGAGATAGGCCATAAATTCCATCGAGGTAATTTGACTGGCGAATCCCCCAATGCCAGGCAAACCAAATAAATAGACGGCGCTTTGTTCCCGCACCCCAAAGCCACCAATGGAAATGGGAATGGTAACGGCCAGCGCAACAATTGGAATAAAAACAAAAAAATAAAAAAGATGGATGTCATTGACGCCCACGGCTCGGGCAGCCGCATAATGGGTTATAACGCGCAGACTTTGCAACGCGAAAGAAATGACCAATGTTTTGATTAAAATTCTTTGATGATGCTTGAATGAATTAATACTGAGGTACACCGCTCGCATTTTATTTTCGATTCTTGAATTTAAAACTCGCTTGATCAGACGGTGAAGTTTACGGGCCAAATTCGCATTAAACAGAAAGAACAACGCCAGCATCCACCCCACAAAAATCAGGAAAATGGCATAAACCAGCTCCCGTGAAAATTCCCTGAAACTCATCCACAGTAAACTGGCGAGTAACGCCAGCGTGGTTAAAACCACAAACCCGATGAGTCGATCCAAAAGCACAGTGGATACCGCGTCCGGATTATTCCCGGAGGATTTCGTGAGATCATAAATGCGAAAGGCATCGCCGGCAATATATCCGGGTAAAAAATTATTAAAAAACAGTCCCACATAATAATAGGAAATTGCCAGGCGGAAAGATAAAGAAATATTTCGAGCTTGCATTAACATCCGCCACTGAATCGCGCCCAGCAGTGTACTGGTACTGAAAAAAAAGAGTCCCCCGAAAATCCAGGCTAAATTCGCATGACGGAGCTGGTAATAAATCCCGTTTAAACTCATTTCCTTTTGTTTGAAGAGCCAAAAAATCAGGCCACTACTAATGACAATTTTCAGGCAAATGCTCAATACTCGTCTTGGCAATCTTTACTCCTGCACCAATACTGATGATTCTTTATCCTGTTTATTCTTTTTCTACCGACACCGAGTCGAGCGAGTCGGGAACAATCTGGATCATGGTATCCGTTGACGGAACGGATGTTGATTTAAGCGATTCCGCTTCGGCGCGCTTTTTCATATCCTGAATGTAAGTTAAAAATGACTGTGCCTGTTGATTCCAATCATCAGACAAACCAGGTTTATTGATGACTTCCTGTGCCAGCTCTTCGGCTTTGCGCCAGAGTCCCAGTCGTGAAAATTCAAGACTGAGGGACAATTTCGCCTGAGCCGGTGCAATCTGAGCGGCTCGATCAATGGCTTCGATATATTTCTCACGTTGGCCAGCCTCATTGTAGAGTTGCCCAATCTGGTAGACGAGTTGATAATTGTCAATGGGAATAATCTGTTGGGGAACCTTTTCTTCCATTTTGTCCAGGATTTCAACCATTCTCTGAAAATCTTTCTGTTCATAATAATGCAGAGCCAGTCGCATAAAACCCGCGCGGTAGTTGGTCAACAATCCCATGATATTTTCATTAAAATAGACAGCCGGATCGTTGAGACCGCGATATTGAAATTCCTCATACAATTTCTTTTCAATGATCGAAGGGGCAATCATGGCATCGGGATAGGTCGTCAGCCGGAATGCCAGCCCATCCATTCGCAAATAGCGTTCAATATTATAATCTTTCCGCTTGCGCGAAATAAGCTGATTTTGACGGGAAACAGTTACCGCAAAATAAATTGGTTTTCGCCAGCGATTGGCATCAACAATATCCAGAATCATCCGGTCTTGTACTCGAATGCCACCGCGCTCGCGGCTGCCCAGGGTAGGTGCCACTTCAAAAGCAATTTCGTGGTCCTCCGTCGAATCCGCGCTCAATAATCGATGCCGTTCCTCAATGTCCGGTAAATCCTGTAAATACTGCTCTTCAGGGACATCAATTGAAACAACTACCGGTTTCCAGGCTACAGGCATTAGCGCCTCGATTTCGGCATCGGTGAGACTAATGGGCACCTTTGGTTCCTCGTTTTTGAGCTGCTTGATATACCAGGGAGTGTTTAACAGACTTAAATTAACCACCCGAATATCTTTGCGAATACCCATTTCGCCGGTTTCCGGATCACGGACGCAGTTCTGCAAAAACCACAATGGGAAGGTATCATTATCGCCATTGGTAAATAGGATCGCATCTTTCTCGCACGACTGTAAAATATTATAGGAGTAATCATAAGCCACATAATTCCCGGTCCGATCATGAGATTCAAAATTGAATGCGTACATATTAATGGGAATCAGAAAGGCAATTAAAATAATGATAAATCCCATGTAAAGCACGCGTCGAGTCTCCTCTTCCTGGAACCAGTCACGAATTTTATCCAGAATGGCCGTAACCCCCAATCCAATCCAGATGGCATACGCAAAAAAGGACGCCACATAGACATAATCTCGCTCCCGTGGCTGAGGATCTTCCTGATTGAGATAAATTACAATCGCTAATCCGGTCATGAGAAATAAAATTAAGATAAAAAGTGCCTGACGCCAGTCCTTCCAGAAATGGTAAATCATACCGATTAAGCCTAATAAAAATGGCAACCAATATAGTCCACGAAAAGAAAAGGTTTCTTTGATATAACTGTCAGCATCATAAGTATTCCCTTTGCCCATAAATTGCCAGGCGAAATAACGCAGGTACATCCGCTTGATCTGGTAACGCCATAAATAATCCATCTCCCCTTCATAGGTAAAACGGCTCTCAGGCTTCCAGCGCTTACGGTCAGAGATACTCCACTGCCCATACTGCTCTCGATTTAAATAGCTAACCAGGGCTTTGGTTGTTTCCGGGTCGTTTTCGTCAATAGCCGGATCGAGACCGGACCGAATAAAAATCATCAGGTAGGACGAACAACTGATGAGCACCAACAATAAGCCATGGATAACCAGATTGAAAATCCGATTTCGCATCCATTTCGAAAAACCATACCCAAGGGCAACGAATGCAAATAGCAAAATGGCACCCAATAGGATATTGACTTCCCAAACCCGATTCCCTTCAACAAAAAACCAGAATAATGAAACGATTCCAATGGCTGCAAAGAGCATCCCGACGGATATTTTTACGAATGAACCCGTCAATTCCAGTTTTGGGAAAAGGTAAAAAACCACCGCAACAGAAATCGTCACCAGGATCAGCGGATTAATAACCGTAAATTCCCCTTTATCCACCAGCCAGGGCACTCCTTTCACCACGCCCGGATAGATTGCTACCAATAAAATGGTCGCAACCGCCACTAACAGCGCCACCGAGGCATAGTCCCGAAATTCAGAACTCTGGCGATAAATCAAAAGGTGGACGATGATGAATATCGGAAATAATAGTAGCGCGGCGGTTCCGTAATCCGGCGCTTGAAGCTTGTCAACGGTGGGAAACAGCAGTTGAATAAACGGCAATAAAACTGGCTGGTAAATCGGGTAAAGCAAAGTTAAAATGACTTTCATGAAAACCAGGCCGACGCCAAAGCTCGCGGCCGCAATGAGGGTGCTCAGAAATAATTTGCCAAAAGAGACCCGGTATTTTCGAAAATAGACTAACAGTGTAATCGCCGGTAGTGTCAGCACATTCAACAAGTGAATGCCAATCGACAGGCCGATACAAAACATAATCAGCAACAGGTAGCGATCACTGGAGGGATCATCGGCTTTTTCATACCAGATTAACACCAGCCAGACAACGATGGCCGTGAAAAACATACTAATCGCATAAACCTCCGCTTCGACCGCATTAAACCAGAGCGTATCGGTAAAAGCAAAGGTCAACGCGCCCAACACCCCACTGGCGTACACGATTACCCGGTCCTCCAATGTCTTTGGCGTGCCTCGCCAAATTTGAATCAGGCGAACAATAATTAAATAGGTTAACATTACCGTGATCGCGCTGGTAATGGCTGAGATGACATTCACCCGCAGCGCAATATCCTCAACGAAGGGGATCATTGAGAAAATTCGCCCAATCAGTAAATAAAAGGGAGCGCCTGGCGGATGTGGAATTCCCAGAATATAAGAACAGGCAATAAACTCGCCACAATCCCAAAAACTAACCGTCGGCGCAATTGTACGCCAATAGGTAATAAAAGCCACCAGAAACACAAATAAAGCCATTACGCGGTTAAAATACTTTTGTTGAAACATTCAGTACCTCCAGCTATATTCCAATCGGATCAAATTGATGACAAAAAAAACAGTGAAATTGTAATTCATGAAAATTTTTTTGATGACGCAATCGTCCGTTCAATAAGCGCCAGTGTTAATTGGGCTGAGTGGTCCCAGTCGAATTTTTCGGCCCATGTCCGCGCTTTTTCACCGAGCTTTTGACGCAACGGTTGATCTTGAATCAAGTCAATAATCATTCTGGCCAGTTCATGAATTTCACCAAACGGATAAAGCCGACCCGTTTCGAGGTCAACCACCGAATCCCGTAAGCCGGGTGAATTGGCGGCAATCACCGGCGTGCCACAGGCATTGGCCTCAATTACCGAAACGCCCCAGCCTTCCTTTGGTGACGGATTCACACACAACCAGATTTGATTCAGCATAAGAATTTTTTCGCTTTCACTAACAAAACCAGTGAATTCAATCGACTTTGAAAGCTGTAATTGTCCGGCTAATTTTTTTAATTCAGATAAATGATCGCCGTCACCCACCAGAATGAGCCGGGTTGCTGGTATTGCTTGCTGTACCGCTTTAAATGCGTAAAGTAAATGTTCAACACATTTATAGCGCTTGATTCGTCCCAGGTACCCCACCAGCGGTTGCGGGCTTTTAGGCTGCAATCCCGGTTGATAACGCTGACAGTCAACGCCATTGGTAATAATTTCAATCGCATCTACCTCCAGCCCCTTCTCGATCAGTTCTTCTTTTGAGCTGGGTGAAACCGCCATGATCGGGATCTTCCGGTAGATCCGCGGGATTAATTTTTCCGCCCAATAAACATAACTTGCCGGTAAAAATGAGACTTCCTGGTAAATCGTTTTGCCAAACAAATGGTGAATAATACCGATTAAAGGTTCTTTGACAAACAAGGGGCTATAAAACGGTATTTTATTAATATCATCGAACACCACATCAAAGCGCTGTTGCCGGCGCAGTTGGCGATACATTTGGGGAACAATGAAATTAAACAGTTCCCGCCGCCCACGCCGAATAATGTGAATGCCCTCCAGTACCTCCTCTGCTGACGCACCGGCATGTTGGCAACACAACAAAGTAACGTGATGCCCCCGTGCCGCGATGCGTTTAAAAATTTCGTGTAAATGAACTTCCGCCCCCCCACCTTGAGGATTGGTAATATCCTGCCAGTTCATCACCAATATTTGGTACAAATTCTTCCTCAAAACTTGAAAAACTAAAATTTCCTGTTTCCTTGATATATACACTCAAATATGCAACGCATAAAGGCGTTGCACTCCAGCGATTACGTTTAAATATTGAGAAGGTACGCGGCAAGATTAAATTACCTTTTCCTGCCCACAATCCCAATATCCAGGCCGGTGTAAAACGCGAATTTGCTGGTTCTTAATTTTTCTCTCAACTGCGTCCGCCAGCGACGAATGAGCGGCAACCCTCGGGGATAAAGGGGTAATTCAATATTTACTTTTAATAACAGCTCCCGCCCAATCCGGTAGCACAAACTGGGATGCATCCATTCACCGTAACGCTGAATAATGACAAAACCTGCTGAACTTACTTTGTTCTGTAATTGGGAAATCGTAAATTCGGTTTCCCAGCCGGCAAACCACCGGTTCAGCGCAATTAAAATTTTTTTAATAAGGGTATAAAAATGATATTTTTGGGGAACATCCACCAGCAACAGGCCATTGGTTTTTAAAATGCGAAAATTTTCATTCAGGATTGGTTGCGGATCTTCAAAATGCTCCAACAATCCCTGATGAAAGACTAAATCAAAACTATTCGTTTTGAAAGGCAGTTGAAACGCATCCCCTTTGATCAAATCCAGTTTAACCGGCGCATCGTGTAAAATTTTTTTGATAATTAACAGAGAGTTATCAGCATAATCTAATACGGTCACTTCCGCACCGGCTTCGGCCAGTAAAAAACTGTCACGACCCGTGCCGGCCCCCACTTCCAGAATTTTCTTGCCGTTTAAATCATTGATAATTGATCGAATATGCCCCACAATTCGCTCTGAATTGTCATAAACTTTCTGAACCTCGTGCTTACGCTGCCAAAACGCTTCCCAATGTTGTCTGGTCGAGATCCGTTTGTTCAATCCCATTCCCCTATCCAACCTGTTTTAAATCGAATTTGTCTCGATAATGTTCTATAAAATGTTCGCGCACCGGTTTGGCCGTGTCTGATAAAAGCTGTGGATCCTGTTTTACCAGTTCGAACGCATCTGCCCGAGCGATTTGCAAAAGGGATTTATCTTTGATAATATTCGCGATTTTCAATTCCGGTAAACCGTGCTGCCGGGTTCCGAAAAATTCTCCCGGTCCGCGAATTTCCAGATCAACTTCCGCGATTTGGAAGCCGTCATTGGTCTGCGCCATTGTTTTTAATCGCTTCTGGGCATCTTCGCTCAGCGGATGCGTGGCAATCAAAATACAATAGGCTTGCTCCTTCCCTCGCCCCACGCGGCCCCGCAATTGATGTAATTGTGTCAGTCCAAAACGTTCGGCATGTTCAATCACCATAATCGTCGCCTGGGGGACATCCACGCCGACTTCAATGACGGTGGTGCTCACCAGAATTTGAATTTCCCCTGCCTTAAAGGCTTCCATTATCCGTTCTTTTTCTTCGCTCTTCATGCGGCCATGTAAGAGGGCTACATTAAATTCAGCAAAGGTTTCGGCAGAGAGCTTTTCATAGTTTTCAGTCGCGGCGCGCAAATCAATTTTTTCAGATTCCTCCACCAGCGGAAAAACAATGTACACCTGATGTCCCTTCCTAACCTGGTTCTGCACATATCTATAAATCTCATCCCGTTTGTTTTCATAGCGCCAGGCGGTTTTAACCGGCAAGCGTCCTTTGGGTAATTCATCAATAATTGAAACGTCCAGATCACCGTACAGTGTGAGTGACAGCGTCCGCGGAATGGGGGTAGCCGTCATCACAATCACATCCGGATTCAGCCCTTTTTCCCGTAGCTTCGCCCGTTGCATCACCCCGAACCGATGCTGTTCATCCACCACCACCAGTCCCAGTTTTTTGAATTCCACACCCTCTTGAATCAGGGCATGTGTTCCCACCACAATATCGATTTCGCCCTGGTGAATTCGGTACAACAGTTTTTCCCGTTTACGCTTGGGTTGCCCTCCCACCACCAGCGCGATTTCAACTTGAATATCGGTCAGCATTTTATGAATGGTTAAGTAATGCTGTTCCGCCAGAATCTCGGTGGGTGCCATCAACGCGGCCTGGTAACCATTTTCCACCGCGATCAACATCGAAATCAGCGCAACGACGGTCTTACCGGAACCAACGTCCCCCTGCACCAGCCGGTACATTGGCATATCGCCCTTCATGTCATTGCGAATTTCCCGCAACACCCGTTTTTGAGCATTGGTGAGCTCAAAAGGGAGCTGTTCCACCAGACTCGAGGTTTTTTCCCCCACGGTTTTAAACTCGATTCCCCGGCTCCGTGCCTGCATAAAACGCTTTCGAAAGGCCAGCATTAATTCAAAGTAAAATAATTCATCATATTTCAGGCGATAAAGGGCCTTTTGTAAATTTTCGAAAGTGTCTGGAAAATGAATTTGTCGAATGGCGGTTGACAATTCAATTAAACCGTGCTTCCGGCGGATTTCTTCGATTAATATTTCAGGCACATCGTCCGCATACAGGTTTAAGGCCGTGCGCATCACCCGTCGGAAGCCCCGACTATCCAATCCGACTTTCCCCAACGCCTCAGAAGAAGGATAAAGCGGAATAATGATGCCGGTATTTAATAATTGATCGGCCTGTTCCTCGGCATCATATAACCGGTCAAAATCCGGGTGAACCATTTGAAAACCACCGAAATAGGTCACCTTCCCACTAAAGGCAATGGTCTCGCCGGCTTTAAACGCTCGATTCCAGTAGTTTATTTGATTAAACCAGACACAGTTTAAAAAGCCGGTGCCATCAAAAATAATGGCAATAAATCGAGATTTCCGTCCCTGTTTGATCCCACAACTTTCAATTCGTCCGACAACAGTGGCTTCGCTATTCGCACGTAAGTTTTTAATGGGTGTGATGGTACTCCGGTCCAGATATCGGCGGGGAAAATAATATAATAAGTCCCGGACCGTCTCTACCCCTGCCGTTTTAAGGTGCTCGGCGCGCTTTTCGCCAATCCCCTTTAAAAATTGAACCGAACTTTCAAGCGCTTGTCGTTGCGTTGGCTTCACATTCCTTAGAAATTAAAATGAAATAGTTAATTAGAGATTCTTCGGCAAAAACCGCCTCAGAATGACATTTTAGGGACTTTTCGTTCAGTCCCTAATTGGATTTTACCAGCGTAATAAAATGGTGTAAGTAATCACGGTTTCGCCGTCTTTGGGAACATCAATGGTAAATTCAAACGTATTGGCATCTTTCTTTTGGTGTGCGTGGCTGGCATTCCGAATCTGCCAATCACCCCAGGCGTGTTCAACCACGACCACCTGAACCGGTACTGATTTATGATTGCGAATCTTGATTTCATATTCTTCATCACGGGAGCGTTTGCCCAGTTGGTTCCGGGATTTTTGAGCCCGTTCACCAACGATGTCAAAAGCATTCCCTAAAAACACGCGGACATTTTCATCTTTTGGAGTATGTTTAATCTCATCCTCACCAATGAATTCCAGGGACTTGTCCGCCTCGTCTTCTTTGTACACGCGAATTTTACCCGCCGGTAACGGCATTCCCAGGCCCTTATCCTTACTATTTTTAAATTCAAGATGAACCCGTATTTTGTTCTCGTAATACTGCCCGTCAAAAATATAGATCTTTTTAACCGACGCCGTCGTTGTCGGAAATAATGAAATTTGCTTAATCTGGTTGTCATTGACCGTTGTTGGCCGTTGCAGAGTGTATAAATGATATTCAAAAAATTCTTTTTCTTCAAACTGCTGATCCGGACCGGCCGCTGCCATCACCGCCATCTCTCGAACGGGGCGTGGATAGCGCTTCTTTTCAACGCGATGCACATCCCCAGCCACTAGTTTCAAACGCGCATTCTGGTAGGTCGCGCCGGATTGATTGTCAATGGAAACCCAGCTTGACAGGTCCAGTTCGGTATCATTGGTTTTACTTACCGCTACGTATTCGGCGTGCCAATTGATTCCCTCGGTCAAATAGCTGATTTCGGTTTGATGCGTACCCGCTTTTTTCGTATCAATAAGCCACACCAGCGTTGGCCGGGTGATTAATCCGGTCGGTAATGCCGGAAATTCTAAATTTAAAATGGCTTCCTGATTGATCACCCGAATGGTACCGTTCTTTTCCCGGAGCATGATTTCGGTCTTGGCGGTACTGAGCAACTGACCGAGATAATTCTGCTCTTTGGTGATGACGTTGATTTCCTGGTCCAGATATTTCTGCAATAATTTAGAGGTGTTGATTAAATCGTATTCATAATTTTGCTCTAAAATCATGACTTTATCCGGGGCGGTCAGGCTCTTGAAATGCACGGAAGTGGGATCGATTCGCATCGCGACATCTTTGAATTGAATCGTACTCACGCCATTTTCTAAAGCCATTTCCCGTTTGTCTTTTACCAGCCCGAGATTATTATTATAAACAGTGAGGGCCACCTCCTGGGTCGCCGCCGCTACGGTTTGAACACTCATGATCGTGACACCTAATAAAATAATGATTTTCCTGATTCCCATTTTCTTCTCCTGATTTTTATTTGAATTGCTTTAAAATTTTATGGACTGGCTTTCAATGCGAAAACCAGTGTCTTTAGATCTCCCGCCGTCTTTATCTGGTGTTAATACACCTGAAAACTCATTTCGTTCAATAACAATAAGAAAGCACCAATTGAATTCAAGTTACAAATTCAACCGGTGCTTCAATCGGATTTATTCCTCCAAACTGGCACGATTATTTTTAAGCTTGGCTAAATTCGCTTCCCAGTCAATTTTTTTCTGCTGTTCCCGTTCAACCACCGCCTGGGGTGCCCGACTTAGGAATTTTTGATCGCTAATCTTTTTTATTTGTCCGGCTAATTGTTTTTCAAGTCTTTCAATCTCGCGATCGAGCCGGGCTTTCTCTACCGTAATGTCGATGAGCTCCTTTAGCGGTACAAATATTTCACAATCTTGCACCACTGCGCTGGCAGAGAAAGGAGGTTTTTTTAAATCCGGTCCCACCTGAATCTGGGCCACCTGCGCCAGACTTTGAATATAAATCTGATGATTTTGAATGCTTTGTAAAAGCTCAGCATTCGCGCCTTTAATGACCACATCGGCGGTTTTGCTCGGCGGTACGTTCATCTCACCGCGAATATTCCGAATCGCCCCGATTATTTCCTGCAACAGCTCGAGTTCCTGTTCTTTTTCACGATTGATATGACGCTCGTTCCATTTTACCCAGGCACTGACGATTAAGTCTGGTTCAGAATCGGTTTTCAATTGTTGCCAGATTTCTTCTGTGATGAACGGAACAAATGGGTGCAGCAGCTTCAAAAGTCTGCGAAAAATCGATACGGCCACTGTCAGGGCAAATTTTTTCGCGGCGGGATTTTGGCCATATAAGCGGGGCTTAATTAATTCAAGATACCAATCACAGAATTCACGCCAGAAAAAATTGTGCAGAATCAGAATCGTTTCGTTGAGTTTAAAATGGTCGATGGTTTGTGTTATCCGTTGCGCCGCCTGCACAAAGCGACTCATAATCCAGCGATCGGCCAATTCGGCCTGTTGATCGAATTCAGGAATTTCACCATTTACATCAATCGAATCGAATTGAAAATGATCATCCAGATTTAACGCCAGGAAACGGAAGGCATTCCAGAGCTTGTTGGCAAAATTACGCCCGATTTCAAATGAACTCTCGGCCAGATTTATATCCTGTCCTTCAGAGGAAAGCATTAACAATGAAAAACGAACCGCATCAGCACTATATTTTTCCACCATCTCCAGCGGATCAATGCCATTCCCCAGCGACTTGCTCATCTTCCGCCCTTTGGCATCACGAATGACACCATGAATATAAACATCGCTAAACGGAATGTCACCCATAAATTCCAATCCGGCCATAATCATTCTGGCCACCCAGAAAAAAATAATGTCAGGGGCCGTAACCAGTACATGCGTGGGATAAAAGTTTTTTAAATCGTCCGTTTTTTCGGGCCAACCCATTGTGGTAAATGGCCACAGCCAGGAAGAAAACCAGGTGTCGAGCACGTCTTCGTCTTGTTTTAAACGGGTACTATTACATTTCGTGCAGGTAGTGGGCTCATCCACCGCCACGATCATTTCTTCACAATCCTGACAATAATAAACCGGAATGCGGTGCCCCCACCAGAGTTGGCGGGAAATACACCAATCACGGATATTCGTCATCCAGTTATTATAAACTTTCGTCCATTTCGCCGGATAAAATCTAACCCGGTCTTCTGCGACTACTTTCAGGCCTGGTTCGGCCAGGATTTTCATTTTAACGAACCATTGTTTAGACAGATAGGGCTCCAGAATTGTGTCACAACGCTGACAGTGAGCGACGGCGTGGGAGTGCTTTTCAGTCTTCTCAAGTAATCCCAGCGCTTTCAATTCCTCGACCAGGGCTTGCCGGCATTCAAATCGTTCATAGCCGTTATATTTCCCGGCATTCTCATTCATCGTACCATCGCCGTGCATGACGTTCACGGTCAGCAACTGGTGCCGTTGACCGATTTCAAAGTCATTCGGATCGTGAGCCGGCGTCACTTTTACCGCCCCCGTTCCGAAGGCTTGATCCACCTGGTCATCGGCAATAATCGGGATTTCCCGGCCAATGATCGGTAAAATCGCGGTTTTGCCAATCAAATCCCGGTATCTTTCATCATTCGGATTAACGGCAACGGCGGTATCGCCGAGCATAGTTTCCGGCCGGGTGGTTGCCACCATGATGAACTGGCTACTCGCTTTAATCGGATATTTAATGTACCACAATCGCCCCAGGTGTTCCTGATGAATGGCTTCTTCGTCGGAAAGCGCCGTGTGACAACGGGGACACCAGTTAATAATATATTTACCGCGGTAAATGAGTCCCTTTTGATATAAGCGACAAAAGACTTCTCGTACCGCTTGCGACAACTTTTCATCCATTGTAAACCGTTCGCGGGACCAGTCACAGGAGCAGCCTAATTTTTTCAACTGTTCAATAATAATCCCACCGTACTTTTCTTTCCACTGCCAGACGCGGGCGACAAAGTTTTCCCGTCCCAGGTGGTGCCGGGTCAGTTTTTCCTCCTGCCGTAACCGTTTCTCAACAACATTTTGCGTGGCGATCCCCGCATGATCGGTGCCAGGCAGCCAAAGCGTACTTTCACCCAGCATTCGATGGTAGCGAATCAAAATATCCTGAATGGTATTATTGTAAGCGTGCCCCATGTGTAATCGATCGGTCACATTGGGCGGCGGAATAACAATTGAATAAGTGCCTGAGGTATGATTGTTAGTGGGTTTAAAATATTCTTTTTCAATCCAGTACTGATAAATTCTGGTTTCAACTTTCTTCGGATCGTAGACCTTTTCAATATTATTTAAAGACATACAGAAAAAACTCCTACCAGTTATTTAGCATTTCATAAATTTCTCATTAAATATTACCAATTCTTGGAATGTAACCTAATTCATCTAATCAGTTTAAAGAATAAATTTGAATTCAGGAAATATAAGCAAAATAATTAAAAAAGCAAAGGAATTTTTTAAGTTAGCATTTTTATAAACAATCCGGTTGATTAATACATTTGCCAATTAAATGTTACATTTTAACCTTTAATGAGTATGCCATTCAACCGCCTTTACCGCCCGAGCGGGTCGTGGATGGTGGCTATTAAAAACCAACATTTTTTCTTTCGGTTCAATGACCACCGACTGTTCCTCAATCGAACCGTTTACATCAACTACTCGCGCCAGTTCCAGTGCCAGGTGTTTGGCAAGAAATCGATAGGCGCCCGCTCTTTTCGAATATCCATAATCGTGCCCCTCTGCTGCCAGGTGCAGATTTTCGACGCTTGTTTCGGCGCCGTACAAACCATAGATCCGCCGGATGTAGGGGAATTCAACTTCAGGCGTGTTTTTCGTCCAATCCTGTCCGCAGGAAATAATCAGTTGTGGCCGGGGGGCTGCCAGCGCCGCGATTTCAGCATTATTGGTCAGATGACGGTCACTCTGGTGAATGGGCATCCCGCTTTCACAGTTACAACCGCCAAAAAAATGCGCCGAAACCATGACCACCGGTACCGACACCGCAATTCGTTCATCAATCGCCACCAGGAAAAAAGTCTGGGTGCCACCACCGGAAGCGCCGCTAATTCCAATCCGCGTGGAATCCACGTCGGTTAATGTCAGCAGAAAATCCACCGCACGAATACTGTTCCAGGTTTGAAGGGCCACCGCTTTTTGAAAAGCCCGGTGCGAATCCGGAAAATGATAATTTTCAAATTGAGTTGATTCTCCCCAACCGATCATATCATAAGCCAGCACCACCGACCCCATTCGAGCCAAGGTGGCACAACGAATTTGATGATCCGGACGAAAGCGCCCTCCGCCATCGGCTTCATAAAAATGCCCGTGGGGACACAGAATCCCGGCCAAGGTGCCCTGCTTCCCTGCCGGCCGGTAGAGATTGCCAGTTACGTAAAAGCCGGGTAAACTTTCAAAGGCCACGTTCTCCACGATATAGCCGTCATACTCTCTTCTCGAATGAATAATTGGATTTAACGCGTTCCTGGGAGGTAGCGGCAGCAGTTCCGCCCCTTTCAATATTCCCTCCCGCAGCCGTTGGGCACGCTGTTGCCATTCAACTAGATTGGAATAACTCCGCGCAAAACGATTCAGTTCTTCCTGCGCCGCCACTTCACTGTGAAAATGCCCCTGGCGCAGAATCGGCCGCGAATAATTCAATCTGGAGACAACCACCTGGCGACTTTTTCGACAAATGCCAACCAATTCATTCGGACTGTTTCGATCCCAGCCGATTCCCTGTCCGGGCAAAGGAATCGGTACAATTTCCACCAGTTCTAACACCGAACCGGCAGGCGGCACTTGCAGAACGTAAATTTCTGGTCGATCGTGACCAGTGCAAAATAAACAACCCTCCGGTCCCCACGCGCCGCCGGAATTACTCATCGGCTTAAATCGGGCTAATACCGTATCCGGAAAAATCCACGACGCCAGCGGGCGCCAATCATCGTTGAATTTTATCAGCGTGGTCCAACGATGATCCCGCAGCAGGGTTGATTGAAACCGGTCATAATGCCCGAACACCGCCCACCAGTGACCCTGGTAACGATCAATCCAGTTGAGAAATCCCCATTGAATGCCAAAACTGTGCGAATCAATATGTTGCAAAGTTTTGGCATCCCAGATTTCCACCGAGCTGGTAGGGGGAATGCCCGGATAATTCGAATGGGCACAAAATAGTTTTCCCTCAAAAATAACGCCGCTGTTGAGATGAACCATCGAACTTTTTTCTTCGGTTGGCCAGGTGTTAATGCGTTCACCGGTATGTTTGTCATATTTGGCAATCGTCCGGGTACCAATGACATAAACAAAATAATCATCAACCGCCACGCCCTGTTCAGCTTCCGGAGCGGAAAAGCGGTACAATTCGGTGAAGGAGCGCTCGCCACCCCAGCTATTCGTAAGTACCATATTAAGCATCCAGAAATAAGGAATGAATCTATTGATGAAGAGGTGTTTTTTATTTGTTTTCTTCATAATCCAATCCCTCTCAAATGAAAAATCCAGAAAATACAGAGCTTTCAAAGATTAAAGTGTGTTATTA
>Ga0180438_10005845_pt1 | contig 16895 bp, 13 predicted proteins | sample SS_ome_12_FD_132455 | JGI IMG/M metagenome (GOLD analysis project Ga0180438, IMG submission 132455) | Hypersaline lake sediment archaeal communities from the Salton Sea, California, USA - SS_3_D_2 metaG | ecosystem: Environmental > Aquatic > Non-marine Saline and Alkaline > Hypersaline >...
CGATGTTGACACTGGTCGTCGAGTATCCGCCTGAATGGACGGTCGCGCGGTGGCAGCAGGTTGCCGAAAAAGTCCGTCAAGAGTATGAGTCCCAGCCGGTCCGGCTCGTTCATTTGCGCGAAACGGTGGTCGACCCGCCTCTTTATGCGGCCGTGCGCATTTACGGGCCATCCGAAGAAAAGGACGAGTACAAATTCTTTCTCCTGATAAAGTGTCTGTCCGGCGCTTGGCGTGTGTTCTTTATGGACGACTCGCCGGCGGACGTTCCGCTTCGGCAACATCTTGATAGCATCCACGAGCGGTTCGTGGTCAGGTACGGCAACGCCGGTATGAGCGAGGAGGAGAGGGAACGGAAAGAGCGGGAGGATAGGGTAACGAGTGCACTTCATCGCGCGTTGTCTGCCAGACCCTCTCAGCAAACGCCGGAGGAGCGCCACCGCCTCGTGTTTCGCGGGTTTGACCTGACCGATGCGCCCCGGCGCGAATACAATGACGAGCCTGCGGAGCTGCGTTCCGGCGACGTCGTCCGGGCAACAGAGCCTGGTCCGCTTGTGCGCGGCGACCTTCTCGTGGTGGAGGTGTTCTACATCCCCGAGAAAAACGTCTTTTACCTCCAGTACTATTCGGGGTTCTCAAGCAGGTCACCACCGTACTACGGTCCATTTGAAGGCGACCCGTTCGAGCGGTTACACATAGCGCGACCTGAAACCTCGGTACCGCAGGCACAAGCCGGCGCCGCTGGACCCGGTCGAGCTGCTGTTCCCGAGAACGTCGTGCTCACAGGTTATGCGGATGAAACGGCTGAGGGCAAGCGCAGCATGGCCGCCTCGGGGCACGCCGTGCTTTTCGATCGACCGAAGGGCGCGCACTTCGTCGAGGCCGTGCGGATCTTCGCCAGTCGTTACGGCCACGCCGATCCACCGGAAGAGGACTTCCACCTCTATATTCTCAACGAGGTGTTCCAGGTTGTGGCGGACCTGCGTTATCCCTACGCCATGATAGAGCGAGGCGATATGAAATGGTACACGCTGCGGACACCGTCCATCGAAGTGCCGGAACGGTTCTATGTCGCTTTCGCCTTTAACCCGCACCAGACCAAGGGTATTTACCTCGGCTTCGATGAAAGCGTGGACCGGTCGCGCTCTTTTGTCGGACTGCCGGATAGCGGTTTCGAGGGGGTTGATGAAACCTACGATTGGATGGTCAGGGTGTACCTGTCGGAGCAGCCATCCGGAGAGAAGGGCGTTCAGCGGCTGGCTGACTGGACTCCGCCGGAGTACCACGACCCGTTCGAGGGTTGCATTGAGCTGAAGTATGACGACGGCGAATCGGACGGTATGCAGAGTTACGGCGGCGGTGGACCGGCCATAACATTCAAGTTGACCGATTTCCTGCCGAAGGCTGATTCTGCCCGAGATGTCGAGCTCAGGGGGTTTCGGATATACGCAAGTCGATACGGGTCGGGCTACGATCCGGAACAAACTCGAGTGACGGTGTCGCTGCTGGATTCCGAGAAAAATGTCGTGCGGAAGGACACGTTCCCCTACGCCCTATTCAGCTATAAGGCGAAATGGGTGGAGGTTACCTTGGCTGAGCCGGTCCCGCTGGAGGGTTTGAGAAAAGGCGACGCTCTGCTGATGGTGGCTTTTGACCCGGAGGCCACCAGGTACAAAGGTATCTATTTCCACTACAACGAGAATCCCACCGCTTCTCACTCGTCCGCAGGCACTGTTGCCAGGGGTTTCAAGGAAGTCGCCGATCGAGAATGGATGACACGCGCGTATGCGAAAACAGAATAGGGGGCACTTCGTTTTACGTGTGAACGATGTCGTCTGAAGCGCATCTGAGTTGAGTTAACGTGATTGTGGAAGGGACATGACCATGAAGAAGGCCGTAATTGTCGTGATCGTATTGTTTGTCCTCGTCAATCTGATCGTCATCGCGACGAGAGGCGGCCCAGGGGGCGGCAAGACCTTTGGCGACGCCAAAACACGCGACGACGACACCGGGGTACTTGTTTTCTACGACGACGGTACCAGCGACGGCAAGAAGAGCATCGCCGGATCCGGTCACGCGATCATGTTCGAGACACCTAGAGGGAAATGGTTGCTTGACAGAGTTGAGGTATTCGGCTCGCGGTATGGCACGCCACAGGCCCCTGACGAGGACTTCTTCGTGTACGTCTGCGACGAAGAGATGAAGCCGGTGAATGAATTTGCCCGTCCGTACTATCTATTCGAGCGCGGACAAGAGCGGTGGTACAAGATCCCAATCGATGCTGTTGCCGTTCCCCAACGTTTCTATGTTTGTTTGTCTTTCAACCCCGAGAGGACGAAGGGCGTCTACGTCCACTACGACCAGAGCGTCGACGAGTCACATTCCCGTCGCGCGCTACCCTACTCAACGGGATCTCCTGTGAGCGCGAAATACGATTGGATGATCAGAGTCCATCTGCGCAAAGGTTAAGTCGGGGATCAGCCACACTCTTCAAGCAAGAGCGGCCATCCTTTCATCCCCCAGTTGCGTTTCTGATAGGTTTTTGATAGAGTTCAGTCTCTTTTATGATGAAACTACGGTTTTCTTGGTGGTATTGCGGCGAGACATGGACTCGAGTCAGGCAATTCGATCTACCGGGGCGTTCCGGCTGGCTACCTTTCTTCGTGCGGTCGCCGAAGGATTCATAGCTATTTCTGTGCCGTTTCAGGCTATCAAGCTGGGCGCCGGTCCGGTACAGCTCGGCATTCTCGGCACACTTATGTCGGCCAGCTACAGCGGCGGTTGTCTGGTCTTCTCCCGTTTCATAGGACGTATTCCGAGACGTTCGAGCGTACTGTCGGTGCTGGTGTTTCTATCGCTTGTGGGATTAGCGATCGGTTACGCGCCCACGCTTCCGATCCTGTATGCGCTGGTTGTCGTTGCTGGCCTGGGCGCGTCCCTTTTCTGGCCGCAGGTCATGGCTTGGCTGGCCGACCAGGTTGAGGGTGAGAATCTGACACGCCAGTTCGGTGCGTTCAACCTGGCCTGGTGCTCAGGGTTCCCCGTGGGAATGATCATAGGCGGGAACCTGTTTGAAATGCATATGCTGCTACCGTACTACGGCATTCTCGTGGTCACTTTTATGGCGGCAGCGGTCTTGTGGCTTTTCACAGGTCCAGCGAAGAACGGTATCCGGCTTGAGCGGTCGAAACAGCCCCCGGAGGAGCACCCGGACGCGCCAACGATCGACATTTCGGAACCGGCCGTGGGCGCAACGAGGGCGCGCACGTTTATCCTGATGAGCTGGATCGCCATGTTCGCCACGTACTTCGTGTGCGGTAACTACCGCTATCAGCTGCCCAAACTCGCCAAATCGGTCGGGATTGGCGAAGGTGCGTTTGGCGCATTGATGTTCTTGCTGTACGGTAGTCAGCTGGCGGTTTTTTTCGTATTGATGCGCTCCGAACGATGGCATTTCAAGCGTAGATTCCTCTGGCCGGCGCAGATTGTGGTGGCCGTGTCGTCGATCCTCATCTATCTCTCCGTAAAACCGCTCGCGCTGGCTGCAGCTTTTGTGCTGGCGGGAATTGGGACAGGAATCACCTACTTTTCCAGCCAGTACTACGGTATCAGGTACGCCGCAGGCCGTGCACAGCGCGCAGCAATACACGAGGCGCTTATAGGCGCGGGATACCTCTCTGGAGCGTTTTTCGGTGGGCAGCTCGCGGAAGTCTACTCGCTGCGAGCACCTTACTTTGGAAGCGTTCTCGTCCTTCTCGTGCTGCTTCTCGTGCAGATTGCCCTTGAGAAACGGCGTCATCCGAGGCAAGCAACTCCCGTCCGCACCTGAGTTAAGCCGCTCACATCCCATTTGCCTGGAAAAACGCCCCCATTTATGTCACCTTTTGCCGCTTATCAACCACTTTTATTTGGAAGACGCGTGTATTATGATAGGAGCTGGTTTAGAGAGCGAAGGAGAATGGAACTGTGATGAGCAGCGATCTTGAGCTCATGGAGGCATGTTTGGCGGGCAACCGGCAGGCATTCGGGCGGATCGTCGAGCGGTATCAATCATTGATCTGTGCGATAGCGTACAGCGCCACAGGCGATCTAGGCGCCAGCGAAGATCTTGCACAGGAGACGTTCTTGACGGCGTGGAAGCGGCTGGGAGAACTGCGTGACCGGACCAAGCTGCGCGCTTGGCTCTGCGGTATTGCGCGCAATCTCACCAACAACTGGATTCGTCAGCGCAGCCGGGACATCGTGGCGCGTGCTGAGCCGCTGGAAAGCTCATCAGAGACGACAGCAACGGCGCCGACACCGCGGGAACAAGCGATAAGCAGGGAGAAAGAGGCCATACTGTGGAGCGCGCTGGAGCAAATTCCGGAGACCTGCCGGGAGCCACTCATACTGTACTACCGCGAGCAGCAGTCGGTTCAACGGGTTGCCGAGGCGCTAAAGATCTCCGAGGATGCCGTGAAACAGCGGCTCTCGCGCGGCCGCAAAATGTTGAAGGAACAGGTCGCCGCGTTTGTCGAGGAAACGCTTGGCCGGACCGGGCCGAAGAAGGCGTTCACGGTTGCTGTTCTGGCGGCGATCCCGGCTGCAGCGCCAAAAGCCGCTGCGGCAGGTGTTGCTGCGACGGCGGCAACAGGCGCGGGCTTATTAACTGGAGGGGTGTTAGGCACAGTCGGTGGCTTCCTTGGGGGGATAATCGGCGCTCTGGCCAGTATCATCAACACGAAGTCGCCGCGCGAACGAAGGTTCATGGTGAAAATGAGCGGCGTACTTTTTGCGTACGTCCTGACGGAGCTGGCGATTCTGCGCGCCCTCATCGTTCTGGCCAAATCATATCCTCGAGGTCCGATCTTGGGAGTGTATGTTGTGGTGAGCGCCGTCTACTTTGTGGGCCTGATACACCTAATTTTTTGGGCCGACCGCCGTCAGCGTCAGATACGGATCGAGGACGGTACATACGTCGAACGGAAGGTCCAGCCGGTCACTATTTCAAAGCCGGCTCTGTATGGCAGCCTTGGCGGCGCGGTTTTCGGCTCAGTGGCATGGCTATTTGTCATGGCGTTCGTTGCGAAGGACTGGCTGGTTGCTCTGGTGGTGATGGCAGCTGCTGGCGCCATTTTCGCCATCGGCACGAAAGCTTGTCTACGTGCTCCGGAGAACTACTATCGCACCGCAATGCGGATTTGTTTGGGCCTAGCCGTGCTAAATCTTGTGGTCGTCAATCTGCGATGGGACACGTGGATGGTTTTCTACCGTGAGAGCGGGCGCTACGAATACTGGAACGATGTGCCGCTTTGGGCAATCAATCTGCTGATCGTGGGGGTGTTTGTTTTCGTGTTCGACCTGTTCTTCCTGAGGGATCGACAACAACGTGCCGTGCCCCGGAGCGGACGGGACTGATTCAAGGGATGAAATCGCGAGCGATTCGTGGTACATTGGTACCAGTCGCGGTTCTGATGTCCGTTCGGGAGACAACACGGGAGGGCTGGGGAATTATGCCTACCAAGCTACGAGTTGCATTGATGGTTGCCTTGGCGGTTTGCGCGGTGAGCCACGCGGCCGTCCCAGAGTCGTCGTCCGATCTGGCCCGGCGTAACGCGGAGCTTGCATCGCCGGCGTTTACCGAAATGCACCGCTGGTTGCACGAGGTCGCGTTACCGAAGATCGATCCCGATACGAAACTTTTCCGGGCGACCGGCGATTCGTGGAACTATCGTGATACGGCCGCCGACTGTTACCCGTTCCTCGGCTGGGCGGCCTATTTTACTGATCGCGCGGCGTTTGACGGTCCGGTACGCGACGCGCTTCATGCCGAGACCAACCTGTGCTCGCATTACGGTCCGATCCCGGTCAATTACGACTTCCGCACAGACGAAAAGGAGGTCAACGAGAAGTATAACGACGTCGTGTTCGGCGCTTCGGAGTACATGAAGGACGGTCTTGTCGCGGTGGTCGAGGCCTCCGGTCCGGGCGATTGGCTCGACCGTATGCGAGCAATAGCCGACGAGCTGTGGCGTCGCGCGAGCATCGACACGCTGTACGGCAAGCTCGTATCGTTGAACCTCGAGGTCAACGGCGACCAGATGCAGGTGCTCATACGTCTTTTCGGGCTGACGGGCGACCGGCGCTACCTCGAATACGCACGACGTATCGCGGATTACTACCTCAATAACCCCAACTTCGTGCCGCAGCACCTTGACGATCACGGGTGCGAGCTTATCGGCGGGCTCGGGCTGCTGCAGGGTGTGGAATCGACCGTTGACCCGGAGAGGGAGAAACAGCGCCGGCCTCTTATCAAGAAGATGCTCGATACCATACTCGAACGCGGGCTGAACTCCGACGGCCTGATGCTCCATACGCTGGCGCGCACGCCGGGACCTCACGACGACAAGGATCTTACCGACAACTGGGGTTACAACTACGTGTCGTTCTACTGCTACTATCTCGTGACGGGAGACGAGACGTATCGCGACGTCATTCGCACGCCGCTGCGCAACCTCGCCAAGCCGAAGTACCATCTATATCCTTGGGAAGGTGATAACATCGACGGCCACGCGGATTCCATCGAGGGCGGGCTTTACCTGCTGAGCGTTATACCGGTTCCTGAAGGTATAGCGTGGGCCGATCGCGAGGTTGCCGACGCGCTGATCGGGAAGCCTATACCCGGCACGAACAAGTTCCAGTGCAACACTATCCGGACCGTCACGCTTTACGCTCTGAGCAAGACGCAAGGTATACACGTGCCGAAGTGGCGCGACGATCTGCGGCTGGGAGCCGCGCGCAACGGCGCCGGCGTGGTCGTTTTCGTCGGTGCGAAGCAACCCTGGGAAGGCAGCCTGATCTTCGACATCCCGCGCCACAAGTTGTGGCTCAATTTCGAGCGTGACTGGCCTCGGATAAACTATCTGCCGGAATATTTCACAGTCGAACCGGACAAACAGTATGAAGTACGGATCGGCTCGGGCGAGAAACAGGTGGTAACCGGCAAGTCCTTGCGCGATGGGCTATCGGTGCAGGTACCGGCCGGCGCCGAGCTGCTCATCCGGGTCGAACCGGCTGGCTGAAGAGCATGCGGCCCGGCAGAAGCCGAGCCCTCCCGGGACACCCTGTTCCGAGAGACAGGCAGGAATTTCTGTTCGACCACTAGAATCTCTGACAAAAAGGGGGTGGCACGGGCGTCTCGCCCGTGATTCCATGGGCAAGATGCCCATGCCACGCCCATGATGGATCATCTTATTAGACGCTCTCAGAAGAATGATGGTGGCGCAGGCATTCCTGCCTGCGGGCACTGGTGAGGCGGGGCGACGAGCAGGACGTACCACACGCGCTTTGCCGGCAACCCCGTGGCCCCGGTTTCCTGAGGAAGAAATCCTACGCAACGGTCAGGGGTGACCGGTCGCGATGAACGCCGAACAGCAGCTTATCCCTGCTTTTTCTCACTGATGTTCGTCATCTTTCTCTGAGTGAATCTGGTAATGTCTCCATACCTTGTCTCGGATTCGGAGTAATGCAAACAGAGATCTGGTATGTAGTTCGTCTTCGATCCCTTCGAATGAGCGGGCTAACCTGTACTCGCTTCTACTACGCCAGGAGTCTGTGCTCCGGCACATAGCCAGTACTTCATTGATCTCCCTCAGCAGGCTCTGCTTCTTACGATAGTAGAGGACAGAAACGCCTATGCCGAGAACAGGAAGAAACACGGAAAGAATGAGAAACCGATGTGCCGAAAAGGATTCCACGGTAGGTTCGGTACGCTCCTGCCCTCCTGTCGCGACCCCATGCCCGACCCTTCGCAATCATGATACCACCCGCCATATCACCAGTCAAGTGCCTTACGTACAACGTGAGTCGCAGGCAATTGTAGGGCGTGCGACATCTTGGATGCAAACCTCGGACTTTCGAATCACGAACTGGAAACCCTGCGATCCCTTCTTGCTATAGCTTCTTAGCCTCTCAACATTATTACACCAATAGTGCTAGGAGTCACCGAGCGCATGGCTCGCGGTCAGCGGCCTTCGGACGCGTTGAGGTCTCCGCAGGTCTGTGCTATGCTTTTCGTGACCGGCCAGCTTTCGCGGGGGGACGACGTTGCCTGCTCGAGGAGGGGATCGTGAGATGACAAAGCTGAGTGTTAACCTCAACAAGGTGGCGTTGCTCAGGAACCAGCGTACGATCGGGATTCCGAGCGTCATCGAAGCGGCGCGCACCTGTATCAGGGCCGGAGTCCACGGTATAACCGTGCATCCGCGACCGGACCAGAGACATATCAGACCCTCGGACGTCTATGAACTGGCGGAGATGTTGACTGTCGAGTTCAACATAGAGGGCAACCCGTTCGGTTCTCAATTCATGGAGATAGTCCGGAAGGTGAAACCGACCCAGTGTACGCTGGTGCCGGATGAACCCGGCGCGTTCACCTCGGACCACGGATGGGACCTCTCCAAAGACAGCGAACGTCTCGTGCCGATCGTCAGCGAGTTGAAAGGTCTTGGTAGCCGCGTCAGTCTGTTTATGGATCCTGATATCGACCAGATTCAGAGGGCGGGAGAAGTCGGCACCGATCGCGTTGAACTGTACACTGAATCGTACGCGACGGCCTTTCGGGAGGGTGACGTCGAGCCGGTGTTTCAGCAATACGCCCGTGCGGCGCAGAAGGCTCAGGAAGTCGGTTTGGGTGTGAATGCAGGACACGATCTGAACCTGCAAAATCTGGCGAAGTTCTGCTCGATTCCCGGCATACTTGAGGTGTCCATCGGTCACGCACTTGTCGCCGAGGCGTTGGAGATGGGTCTGTTCAACACCGTGACAGAATATGTGAAGATTCTGTCTGAGACTTGATTGGGCAGACCTTCGACGATGGCCGCTGCCGTTCGTGCGGGGGAGAGGCCTTTCAGCATTGAACTTATCGACTGACGACATACTTGAGAAAGCGCTCGATGGAGAACGCCTGAGCGTGGAGGAGGGTGTTGCGCTTTTCAGCGAGGACAACCTTCCCCTGTTGGGTTCCGCCGCGCACGAGATCCGCAAGCAGCACCACCCGGAACCTGTCGTCACGTACGTCGTTGACAGGAACATCAACTACACGAACATATGCGTTTCCGGCTGCCTTTTCTGCGCATTCCACCGGCAGCCGACAGATCAGGACGCTTACGTGTTGAGCCGCGACGAGCTGTTCCGCAAGATCGACGAGCTCGTGAGCGTCGGGGGAACGCAGATACTGATGCAGGGCGGGCTACATCCCGAATTGCGTCTCGACTACTACTGCGACATGCTGCGCGCGATCAAGGAGCGGTACGATATACACATACACACCTTTTCGCCGCCGGAAATAGTGCATTTCGCCCGGCTCGAAGGGATGTCTGTTGCCGATGTCGTTCGGACGCTGCGTGACGCTGGACTCGACACGATCCCCGGCGGCGGCGCGGAAATATTGGTCCAGAGCGTACGGGATCGGATAAGTCCGCGCAAATGTACCGCGGATGAATGGATATCAGTGATGCGAGATGCGCACAATATCGGTATGCGCACCACCGCGACCATGATGTTCGGCCATGTCGAGACGTACGCCGACAGGATCGAGCATCTCCGGAAGGTGAGGGAGCTGCAGGACGAGACGGGCGGGTTCACGGCGTTCATCGCGTGGACGTTTCAACCGGGGAACACCCGGTTGGAGCTGCGTACGGTCGGCGGCCATGAGTACCTGAAAACGCTTGCTATTTGCCGCATTTTCCTTGATAATTTCAGTAACATTCAAGCGAGTTGGGTGACACAGGGCGCGAAGGTAGGTCAGGTAGCGCTCTATTTCGGTGCGAACGACCTGGGCAGCACGATGTTGGAGGAGAACGTCGTGCGGGCGGCGGGCGTGCAGTTCCGTATGAGCATCGAGGATATGCGCCGGCTTATAACTGAGGCCGGGTTCGAACCTGTGCAGCGCAACTGTTACTACGAGCCGGTTGGCTCATAGACCGGCGAAGGCTCCCCTCACCCTTGCCCTCTCCCTGAGGGAGAGGGAACGCGGGGGAGTTCGAGGCAGGTGAAGGCAATGTCCAGCAGGGGCACTAATTCCTCGATCGTGACAGTGTTGGTGTTTGTAGCTATCGCGGCCATGTTCGCTGCGCCTGTTCAAGCAGCTAAAAGGGGCAACAAGTGGATAGCTCTGCGTTGGAGATTCGAATCCGGAGAAAGGATCGAGTACATGCGGACGGACACGTTGTCCGGCGACGCGGAAGAACTTGTGCCCAGTATAGAACGGAGCGGCCCGGCAACCATGACGATGAGAACCAATGTCAGGTGGGATGTGGTTGATGTCGACCGTGAAGGGACGGCGACCGTGAATATGGCGGTGGACGAGATACGCGGTAATGTGGAGGTCATGGACGAGCGCATGGACCTGCGGATTAACGCCAGCGGCATAAAGATTTTTGCAGAGGGCGGGATTGTCTATGACTCAGTGAGAATGGGTGGCAGTCGCCATCGCCTAATGGATAGGATTCTTGATACTTGGATGCTTTCCGCTGACACTCGATGGACGGACGTCTTCGGCAAGGGTCTCAGCGCGCGTATAACAAAACTTGGTGAATTTGTTATGCCGGAACTAGTGGCGAGGGATATAATCGATCGGAGGTATATCGACTGCCTGAAACAAGTGCAAGTTCCCGAGAGACTCCTCAGGCCGGGTGACGAATGGACGGCGGTTTATGACTTCTCGCCATTTGGGGTCCGGCGCACGCAGTTCCTTTTCGAGGGAATTGAGGATTTCGATGGCAGGAGGTGTGCGAAGCTATTCACAAGATCCGAGCAGGAGTACCATGTACCGCCGACGTTCCCTGGAAAGGACGAGGGGGCTTCACTTGACGTTTCAGGCGGCGGTCGTGGTCGGGGAGTAACATACTGGGATGTGGACCGGGGGCGAGTAGTGTCGTGGCAGTCCACGTTCGATACTGACTACGGTCTACACTGGGAAAGCGGACCCGGGACGAACGGTTCGCAACCGCAGGCTAAGGACATAAGAACGACTTACAATTCGAAGGTTGAGTTGAGGCTTCGATAGGATATTGCTCGGCGATACGGACGAAGTCATCGAGGAAAGGGGATGAGCGACATGTTGAGGATGAGACGAAGAAATGTGTCGGCGCTGGCGGCAATCGCCTGTTTGGTTGTCGTAGCGGTGGCTGCTGTGCCTGCCGACGCGGCCGGCAAGGGTAACAAGTGGATAAGTTTGCGGTACAACTTTAAGCCCGGCGAGAAGCTTGAGTATGCCGTGACGAGAACCGAGTCAGGTACAGCAGTTGTGTCGGTGGGAGGCAATAAGCAAGAGGTGCCGTCCAGCGCCAAAACGACGATGAATATCGCGTACGACGTGCTCGAAGTCGATCCTCAGGGGACGGCGACGGTCAAGCTGACACTGGACGAGATAAACATCGAGAGCCAGAGCATGGGTACTAGCGTCAACATAAAGGTCGGCGCCACCGGTGTGAAGGTGTATTCGGGCGGTATGTTGGTTCTTGATTTAGGCCAGATCGGTGGTACGGAAGATCTGCCGATAAGCGAGATGCTTGGTCTTGGAGCGATGCCGGAAGGCGTGCAACTTGCCGACCTGTTTGGCAAAGGTGTCAGGGTGACAGTCACAAGATTGGGTGAGATGGCCATACCGGGAACCGCCGAGAGCTCTCTGGGAATGCTGGAGGGCTTCCAGTTCGATACGCTTACCGCTAAACTGGTCAGACCGGGAGATACCTGGGAGAGGGACCTTCCGTTTCCGGGAGTGGACAAAGAGCAGATCGAGTCGCACGGGCTCAAAGTGGTGCAAATCTTCGAGGGGATCGAGGATTTCGACGGCAGGCGTTGCGCTAAGATCGTGTCGAAAGTAGACGTGGATTGTTCAGACCTATACAGCGAGCAGGATCTGGCTGCCGGGATGAAGATGCTGAAGTTACGCGGTGAAGGGATAACGTATCTCGATATTGAAACAGGACGATGGCTGAAAGCGACGGGGGAGTTCGTGCAAGACGTCCAGGGAGTGCAAACTGCAGGGCTGCAAGCCTTGATGGGAGGGGCTGCGTCGCCGGGAGCGACCGTTGAGGTCAGAGCTTCATCGAAGGTCCTGACTGAGATGGTACTGAAAGAGTAGCGTCGTTTCGTGGTTCGTGTCTCGCGCTGCGGCCGGTGACGATGTGATGGCCGGCAATGGTTTGGTTGTACGAGCTTCCGCTCAGGCGAAGGGAGACTGAATGAGCTCGACGATTATTGTCGCGGGTAGTGTGAACATGGATTTGGTGGTCCGCGCGAGCCGTATGCCGAAGGAGGGGGAGAGCCTGATCGGGTCCGGCTTTAAGATGGTGCCGGGCGGGAAAGGTGCGAACCAGGCGGTGGCTGCGGCCCGGCTTGGAAGCGCCACCCATTTTCTCGGACGTGTCGGGAGCGATGTGTTCGGCACGAGTCTGCGGGAGAATCTCGCGTCGTGTGGAGTGAATACCGACCACCTTATTGAGGACGACGGTCCGAGCGGGATCGCCATGATCATAGTGAATGAAGCCGGACAGAACAGCATAGTCGTCGCGCTTGGCGCGAACGACGAAGTCCGGCCCGACGATCTGAGCGGTGCGGCGGATCTTTTCAGCGTAGCCGATTTCCTTCTGGTGCAGCTTGAGGTACCGCTGGAGACGGTTGAAGCGGCGCTTGATATGGCGCGCGAGGCGGGCGTCAAATCCGTGCTCGATGCGGGGCCTCCCAGAAAGCTGACGCTGGAATTGCTATGCAAAGCGGACATTGTGTCGCCGAACGAGACCGAGACGGCGGCTCTGACGGGTGTGGAGGTCGTTGACCCGGCGACTGCGCGGGAGGCGGCAAAGAAGCTGCTCGACGGCGGTGTGGAGACCGTAGTGCTTAAGCTCGGCGAGCAGGGCTCGTTTGTCGCGACGCGGGATCTGGAGGAACACGTGCCGGCCTTCCGGGTTGACGCCGTGGACACGACGGCGGCAGGGGACGCGTTCACTGCGGCGCTTGCTGTTGCTCTGGCTGACGGGGACGACCTGGTTGACGCGGTACGGTTTGCCAACGCGGCGGGTGCGGTCGCGGTGACCCGGTTTGGCGCTCAACCTTCAATGCCGACGAGGGACGAAGTTGAGCGGCTTGTTGACGAGCGAGGCGGACTATGAAGGTCAAACTGTGTGCCTCAGTGATGTGCATGGATTTCAGGCAGCTCGAACACGAGATCCTCGAGCTGGAAAGCGCGGATATCGACGAGCTGCATTTCGATATCATGGACGGGACGTTCGTTCCGAACATCACGATGGGGTTCGAGGCGATACGCGCCGCGCGGCAGGTTACCAAGCTGCCGTTGGTGGCGCATCTCATGATCGTGCGGCCGGAACGGTATGTCGAGCGGTTCCGCGAGGCGGGATGCGATGCAATAACGATACACGCCGAGAGCACCCGCCATCCGCACATGGTAATCAAGCAGGTTCGCGATGCGGGGGCGGTACCCGGACTCGCGCTAAACCCTGCGACACCGTTGTCCACTGCCGAATATCTTCTCAGCAACCTCGGCAAGATCCTGTTGATGGCGGTCGAGCCCGGTTTTGCCGGACAACGCGCAGTGCCGAATATCGCCGCGAGAATTCAAAAGACTGAGGAGCTGGTCAACTCCAAAGGGAGCCAGATCGAGGTGGGTGTTGACGGCAACATATCGGCGGAAAACGCCTCCGAACTTATCCGTGCCGGCGCTTCGTTCCTCGTACTCGGTACGTCAAGCATATTCAACCAGCCGGACAGACCCGCCGCTGCTCTGCGCTCGTTCAGGGATAAGATCGGCGCGGCGTGAGCATTTCTCGTGGTGACTCATCGCCAGTTTCCCGGTACGGCGGGATTCTTTGATAATCTGGTGGTGCTCTGTCCCAGGTTTGCGAACGAGCGGCCCTTTCTCCGTTGTTCCCGCCTTGCGCACCGGTTTACGCCTTACTCACGTCATCCCCGCGCAGGCGGGGATCCATTTTGGTCTGACAAGTCAGTCGTGTTCCCGTGCCCCTGGATTCCCGCCGCCGCGGGAATGACGAGAATGAGAGGTTTCTCGCAGGAAGGGACGGAAGACAAGCGTTGTCTTCCTCGGAAACTGGGGATCACTGAGTTTCTCGTGCCCGTCGGTTGACAATACCGCACCCGATCGGATAGAATTGTAGCGGGTAGATCCGGTCTGAATAGCATGCCCAAGGTGGGGACGTAGCTCAGTTTGGGAGAGCGCTTGTCTGGCAGACAAGAGGTCGGGAGTTCGATCCTCCTCGTCTCCACCATCTTTACGTTTTCCTGAGAATGTTCCTATCTAGCACCATCCGTCCGCGCGCATATCTGTCAGCGAGGCCTTGAATGCCTCGATTAGCTTATCGACATCTTCAGGCGTGTGCGCAGTGGAGATGAAGGCGGTATGCGCGTCGGACATGTAGACACCGTGTCGGCGCATGTAGTAGGCAAGCAGCTTGCCAGCAACGTGGTTGGTGTTTTCCTCGAGCTGACGACTGTCCTCCGGATCGATTCCGATGAAATGTGCGATAAACGCGCTCTCGAGGCCCATCATACGAAACGCGATATCGTTCGCCCGGGCGAACGAGCCCACCTCGTAAGCCAGTCTGCCGCCTTGTTCCGCGAGATACGGATATACGGTATCTTCGTTCTCCTTGAGATAGCTCAACTGTGCGAAACCGGCTGCACATGACACCATATTCCCGGCATTGGTACCGACAACGATGATCTTCGTGGTAATGTCCTCGAGCGGGTTCCCGGTGGTTACCGCCACGTCCATGATGTCGCGCCTGCCGACCACGACACCTAGCGGCAGTCCGCCGCCGACTATCTTCGCGAATGTCGTCAGGTCGGGAACGATACCAAACCTGTCCTGCGCACCGCCGAAACAGCCCCGGAAACCGGTAACGACCTCGTCAAACACCAGGAGAACGTTGGTTTCTTCTGTGACTTTCCGCAGTTCCATAAGAAACTCGATGTTCAGCACTGGCCAGCCGGGCCCCATTGGTTCGAGGATGACGCAAGCCAGCTCGTCCGCGTTCTCGCGTATGATATCGAACGCTGCCTCGTTGTGGGGAGGAAGAACCATGGTGGTCTCGGTGACGTTGCGGCATGTGCCCGGGCCGTCCAAGACCGGTTCGGGACGTTCCTTCGGCCCTCGCCGTTCGGCACCGAGATTCGAGCTGACCAGCGCGTCAGGATGCGTGCCGTGATACCCGCCCTCGAACTTCGCGATCTTCTCCCGGCCGGTGTACGCGCGAGCTACCTTGATTGCAGCCATTGTGGACTCGGTGCCGGAATTGGTGTACAAGCACCGTTCAGCGCACGCCACATTGTCCATGATAAGCTTTCCAAGCTTGTGCTCGAGTTCGTGACCGACGACGACGCTCGCGCCGAGCGCGACCGTTTCCTGCACCGCCTTGACAACCGCCTCGTGTGCGTGCCCAAGTATGAGCGGGCCGTAGGACATCGCGACATCGATGTACTCGTTGCCGTCCAGGTCAATCATCCGGCATCCCTTGGCTTCCTTTATGATCATCGGCACGAAAGGAGCATGTCGGGGACCGCTTGTGAAAAACGATATGATCCCGTCCTTCTCTCTCTGTTCGTGCGCCTCCATACATTTCTTCTGCTTGGCCATCAGTTCCTGGATAATGGGCAGTTGTCTTACCTCATCTAGCATGATTCTCCTCCCTCTGGAACGTTCGTGTGATCCTACGGTGGATCAATCCGACATGAACTCGCTCCCGTTTCTCGAGATCATCCACCGAATCCCCCCTCAGCTCTTTCTCGACGCTGGCAACCCGCCCGGCCGCCACAGCATCCCGATCGGCTCGCATTGACGGCACAATTACCGTGGCGTTTGTGAGGACGTGGTCGGACCGTTGGACATCATGCCATCAACGGGCGCGGTCTATCGAATCCTTTCGCGAACATGTCCCTCACGATGTCTGCGTCCATACGAATCTGGAAGTCGAACATCCCGACGCAAATGAAATCTGCGCCGTTGTTGAACGCGTACTTGAAACCTTCCTTGGGATGTATAGCCCCGGCGCCCAGCACTTTGAAGCCGATCCACGGTTTCTTCACCGTTTTCATGAACTCGATAGTCTCTTTTGGCGTCTCGGCCCAGACACTATCGTGACGAGGCACGGGCCCGGCGGACCAGTAACTCTTGCTGTTGAGGGTTTTCATGTAGAAATCGGGGTTGAGGCCCGCTTTTTCGCAAGCTACGACCACGTCCAACATGTGTGCTCCGATCCCCGCGATCACGCCGTGCTCCTTCATACACTCGACGGCCATTGCTATCAGGTCGATGCGGCCGCGTGCGGTGAAGTCGTCGGCAACGCCCCCCTGCAAATAAGCGCCTGTAGCGCCGTTGTCAACGGCTAGCCGGATGTCTCTCTTGATATTCTGCTCAGACGGTTTGATCTGGGCGATCCACTGAAGTTTTCCGCCCCGTTCGTTCCAGTGCTTGTCAAGAATCCTGAGACAGTGAGAGTCGAGCCGCACGATGGCGGTGTTGATTCCGTTCTCTTCCGCTATCTGGAACGTTTCCAGAACCTTGTCATCGGTGAAATACTGTTTCAGCAACGGTGAAACGTAAATCAGATCTCTGCTGTGGGCGTTGCCGCTGATGAGGTTGCCTCCACAGATCAACCTGCTGATCTCGAGGTCGCCGATCTTACCCATGGGCAGGCCTTTGCCGGAAGTGTTCGACGCCGGCGGGTCGGATTCGGCTTCAGCCCGTGCCAGCAGCGCTTTCTCTTCAAAACTTAAACCTAAAGCGGCGCCGGCAGACGTCGCAACAGATTTCTTCAAGAAACTGCGCCTGTCAAGTCGTCTTGACATGGTTTACTCTCCCAAACCTGGCTGTTACGCCCTCC
>Ga0180438_10005848_pt1 | contig 16882 bp, 13 predicted proteins | sample SS_ome_12_FD_132455 | JGI IMG/M metagenome (GOLD analysis project Ga0180438, IMG submission 132455) | Hypersaline lake sediment archaeal communities from the Salton Sea, California, USA - SS_3_D_2 metaG | ecosystem: Environmental > Aquatic > Non-marine Saline and Alkaline > Hypersaline >...
CATTCTCGGAGTTCCAACTGTATCTGATCGCATCGCCCAAACGGTGGTAAAGTTGGTATTGGAGCCGATTTTGGAACCAGTGTTCGATGAGGACTCTTATGGTTATCGCCCTGGCCGCTCAGCACTTGATGCGGTTGAGGTGACTCGGAAGCGGTGCTGGTATTACGACTGGGTGGTAGAGTTTGATATCCGCGGTCTATTCGACAATATTCGCCACGATTTACTGATGAAGGCTTTGCGTCATCACTGCGATTGTCGTTGGGTATTGTTGTATATAGAGCGTTGGTTGAAAGCTCCTATCAGGCAGCAGGATGGCAGTCTTGTGGTTCGCCATAAAGGTACACCACAAGGGGCAGTAGTTAGCCCCTTATTAGCGAATCTGTTCCTGCACTATACATTTGATGCGTGGATAAGACGTGCAATACCTGGGATTCCATTTTGTCGTTATGCTGACGATGGGTTGTTGCATTGCAGAAGCCGGTATCAAGCTCAATACGTGATGAGGTGTATCTCAGAACGATTCCGGCAGTGTGGGCTGGAAATCCATCCTGACAAATCAAGTATCGTTTATTGCAAGGATGTTAATCGTACTGAAGATTATTCGAGAATCAGCTTTGACTTTCTTGGGTACACGTTCCGTCCTCGACGGTGTGTTAATCCGCAAGGTCAAGTTCACGCGAATTTTCTTCCAGCGATCAGCCGTGCGTCAATGAAGGAGATCCACCGACGCATCCGTGGCTGTCATATCCAGTTAAGGAGCGATAAGACTTTGTTGGACCTCTCACGGATTCTCAATCCCATTCTGCGAGGCTGGCATGCCTACTATGGGCGTTTCTACCCCTCGGCACTTGGTCAAATTTGGAATAACTTTAATGAGTATCTTGCCCGCTGGGTACGCAGGAAGTACAAACGTTTCTTCCGACACAAGAGACGGGCGCGAAGATACCTCGCGCGTCTCGCGCGTGCTCATCCAGATATGTTCATCCACTGGCATCTTGGAGTATTCCCATGTGTTTGAATGATAGGAGCCGGATGAGCTGAGAGGTTCACGTCCGGTTTTGGGAGGGGCCGAGGGTGAAATCCCCTCGGTCTACTCAACCATTTCCGTTTGTTGCATTTTTTAACTCTAGTAATCGTCCCAAGTTGTGTGGTTTTGAGTAATAGAAAAAAGGCCTCTTTGCCGATGTGGACTAAAAACACTCGACAAGGAGGCTAAAAATGATTCGCTATCATGTTCCATCGGTCGGCAACAGCCTAAAACTTGAAAGAACGTGTCCTCACTGTAACCGACCTAACGGCAGAATTCACTCTGCTATCACCCAGCGGCATATCAGTGACCCGAAGATAGAGACTGTAATCCAACGCCGGATGATGTGTCCTTTCTGTAAAACCACTTGGACCGTCCGCCTACAAGGCGTCAGCGACGGTCGTCAACGAACCGACCGGCTGATTTGTATCGGCGTGGTCTTGTATATGTTGGGGCTCAGCTACCGCGGCGTCGAACAATTTTTAACGATGTTCGGCTGGCAAGGCTCAAAAAGCACTATTGAGCGGGATTTGGCTCGGTCAGGCCAGAAGGCCAAAGCCCTGCATATGCAGTCGTTGCGTATGGGTGTTAAGGTTCTTGGTGTCGATGGTACCGGAGCCAGAATGGCCGGCCGGAGCCGTGCGGGGATGCTGTTCTTCGTCGATATAGACAATGGTAAGCTGTTGTTTGCGGTCCGTGCCAATGAAACAGACAGTCGGCAGGTTCGTCGTCACGTGCAGGAGATTGCGGCTATGGTTGGAGCTGAGCAACTACGAACAGATGAATTGAGCGTGTATGATGGTGCGTCCTGCGGTATTGAACGTACAATTTGTCTGGCTCACTGGCTCAAGAGTAAGTGTAGGCGAGCCTGGGAATTGTCCCGTCAGTTCGCAGCCGAAGGGCTTTTATATGAGTCTGAGATGATGTTTGAGTTGAAGCGATTACTGCACGAGAAGTGGCAGTGTCCTCAACTGCCGGAGGAGATTGAGCGTTTGGTTCGGCGATTCATCAATTGTCACAGGGGTATTCATGGTAAGGCGAACCGGTTGCTCCAGCACATCGAGCGTACCTGGTCTTCTGTAGGTCGCGGTCCGGGGGATCCGACTAACAATGTTACTGAGCGTGTGATTGGGCTAACGTATAAGATCCGTAGCAAGACCATGAGAGGATTTAAGAGTTGGGACAAGGCTTTGGCACATCCTTATCTGTCGCAATATTTACGGGGTGAAAACGGTGTATCTGACCTAATGAGGGTCATTTGATGGTTTATGAAGGGCTGGAAAATCACCTGCAAAATTCTTCCACAATCCTTGGGACGATTACTAACTCTAAGAATTATTGACAACGTTGTTGTTTTTTCGTAGAATGTCAATAATCCTCGCAGTTAAGGATGTCGCACAGTCTTTAAATAGAAAATCACAGGAAAAGCATTTACCATGGAAGAACTCTTAGAAAGTCTTCGTGAGTTTGATGCCTTGCGTGATACAGGTGAGCACGACCGAAGGGACAGTGTAAATGTGCGGATATTACCTGGTCAAGAACCAGCATTTGCCTCAACCGACCTTTTTGACAGTATTGCTGAGCCGCTCCAAGAGCGACTTGTTGAGCTTGGGATTGGAAAACTCTATAACCACCAGGCTGAGGCAATCAAGTTAATCAAAGATGGTGAGGATGTGGCAATTGTATCCCCACCTGCAAGTGGCAAGACATTGTGTTTTAATGTGCCTATTATCTCAGAAGTACTGAGAAATCCCACAAGCCATGCGCTAATGATTTATCCCATGAAGGCTCTGGCCAATGATCAGCGGTTGCAGTTTGACTCATTAGCTAGAGGTTTGGCAGAGCCTAATATTGACAGTTGGTTATATGATGGCGATACGCGCAAGGACTGGCGGGATTTGATCCGACAACATCCACCAAATGTTTTGATAACCAACCCTGAAATGCTTCATCTGTCCTATCTCGGTCGCTGGGAATCGTGGCAGGATTACCTTGCTAACCTACGGTTTTTAGTGATTGATGAGATACATGAATACAGGGGATATTTCGGGACTAACGTTGCACTTGTTCTTCGACGCCTCCAACGAAAGCTCTCGGAGTTGGGATCGGCGCCCCAAATGATACTGGCTTCGGCGACCTGTGCCAATCCAGAAGAGCATGCCCGCAGGTTAACAGGCAGAAGTTTCAAAATAGTCAGTGCACACGATACAGGTATGACACCGACAAGATGTTTCATATTCATAAATCCTAATATCCCTTCGTACATGTTCTACCGCATTTACCTTCTGAGGATTATAAGGGCAGCCTTAGCCTGCCTCAAGAATGAGTTAACGACGATTGTGTTCTGTCCGACACGGCGTTTTGCTGAGGAAGCTGCTCGGTCCGCAAGAAAGCAAGCAGAAGACTTCGAGTTGAATCCTTCACAAATTGTCCCTTATAGAGCTGGGTATTTGCCCGAACAGAGACGTAAAGTGGAAGAAGGTCTCAGGTCAGGCAAGTACAGAGTAGTATTCTCAACAAATGCTCTTGAGATTGGCATCGACATTGGACGTCTGGATGCTTGTATTCTTGCCGGTTTTCCTGATAGTGTAATGTCTGCCTGGCAGAGGATCGGTAGGGTTGGTAGAACATGGACTAAGAAAGCCTTTGTGCTCTTCTACCCGTTGGATAATCCTATTGACCGTTTTTACGCGGACAATGTAGAAGCGTTCATAAGGAAACCTCTTGATGAGATCATGATCGGCTTGGATAACGAAGAGCTCGTCGACCGTCATCTTTCGTGTTTACGATCTGAAAGCGACCATCCCTTAAGCGAAAATGATAGAAGTATCTTGGGAGATTTCTTTTATGAAAGAGGTATGGAGCAACAAGGCCAAGTAAAGCCAGTTCGACGATATAGACCGCATGGCCAGGTGCCTATTCGCAACGTCTATGGCACGGAATACAAATTGGTTTATCATAATGAATCGATTGGCACTATTTCCGGTCAGCAGCTGCATAGAGAAGCGTATGTTGGTGCCATATACAATCATTTTGGTGAGTCATATCTCGTTAGAAGTCATGGAGCGGATGAAGTATTCCTTGAGGATGCTGATCCCAACTTTCGGACCGAGGCTATTACCTATTCGAATGCTGTCGTAAGCGGCATACTGAGAGGGAAAAGGTTTAGAGATATTGTGGCATGGCACTACGGAACTCTCAAGATATTCGATAATTTCGCCGGCTACCGGCTGATTGACGAACGAAGCGAGGAGATTCTGAAAGAGGAACTCGTTCAGCCACCAAGAGCACTTTCTCGATCTGTTCGTGCATGCTGGCTTAGCTTGGAAGACGATACACTTGGTGGATTGCAAGATTTGTCTGAGCGGTTACGGGTCGTAGAATGCTTTTTTCGTACAGGAACGCCGTTTATAATTCCCTGTGATAAGTTTGACATTGACAGTCTTCATACCAATCAATTCCCGGCAACAGCTTATATATACGAAACGGTCCCTGGTGGTATTGGAATAGCCGAAAAATTATTTGATGTTTGGCCGTCAGTATTGCAGCAAGGCAAGACCATTGCAGAAAGTTGTCCATGCCGAAATGGATGTCCTCGTTGTATTCATGTGATTCGGTGGGACAAGAATGCAGAGACCCTGAAGAAAGAAAAGGGTCTTGAGATTGTGGATGTATTACTATCGCTGGCTTCAGATATCGAATATGAAGTCTTTGACCCCATTGTCCAGGGTTGGCGAAAGAAGTAGAGAGGTCCTTAATTTTGTATTATCTGATCCACCTTCAATTATAAGTTCTAAGGACTGACTTAGTTTTCTGCGAAAGGATCCGTTTCTACGTCTGGTTCTTTGTAAGGTTTGACTCAGTTAATACGGCGTGCAGAGTTTATGAGCACAGCAAATCTCCAATAGGACATTTCTCTAATATAAAAAAAAGTTGACCTCGAACCGCACTCTGGGGGGTTCAATAACTGGCTGACAAATCGATACCTTTATATACTTGGACCTCCCAAAGGTCTCGTAGAGGTGATGCTTATGCCAAGAGGAAGGCCCCCGGTTTGCCCTTTTTGCAATAGTCATAATAGCCAGAAGAAGGGTTTTAGAACAACAAAAACTATGGGAGTTCGACAGATAAGACTCTGCAAGAACTGCAAGAGGAAGTTCACGCCCAAACACCAAAAACCTGTTCAGCAAGCAACAGTAAATCCATGAACATAATAACCGTAGCTTTCGATATGGCGAAAGCAGTAGAGATATTTGTGCAAAAGGCAAAGAGATTCTTTTACAGTGTCATGCTGCTTGCCCATAGTTGTCCAAGCTGTCATGGCTCACTAATAATGATTGCAGAAAGCAAATGTAGATGTACTACATGCAGCTTTGAATTTGATCCTACAGTTCAATTTGAAAGATGCTTGAACTGCGGCGGTGAGCCGGTATTAAGGATAAGAAAATACCAATGTAGTAAATGCCACAGTGACATAATGTCAAAGTTTTTGTTCGCCGGTTTGATTTTTAATGCAGACTACTTCCGCCAGAAGGTCACCGAGTCAAGAGAAAGGAAAAAAGAGCAGCGAGAGCGCGTCAGGAAGATGCTTGCAGAATGTCGGTCCAGCGACTTATCTTTGGAAGGCATACAGTTGGATGCTGTACCCGGATTATTGGAAACCCTGAACAGTCTCACACAAGATAATGATGAAGCCTTTAAGGTTGAGCAGCGAGATGCATTTGATTTAGAGCGTTACGAAATGCACGTTCGCAATCATCTACAGGATTTCCCGTTGAGTCTGGACCAGATCCCGCAATTAATTGAGAATGGCCGAAAGGATCTCATATGGCGGTTTATTGCGATTGTTTTCCTGGCTCATGCCGGCATTGTTGATATCTGGCAGGATGGCCAGGATATTATGGTGATCAAACATGAAGTTAACGGAAAAAGACAAGACATTCTTGGAGAACTTGAAGATCCTGATGGAATCAAACGACCTTTGGGTGGAATTGAAGCCTGGTAGGTCAAGCTATATGGTTTTGAAGGGAACATATGGCGAAAAGATTCATAAGACCTTCAGAATGACGCGGCAAGGTGTCAGGTGGCGGTTCTATCGTTTATTCAATCAGGTATATGTTGATGCGTTTTCTACGATATTGATGATTGAGAAGACCTTTGGGATACAACTGAGGGAGCATGCGATTAGGATAAGTAAGGAAAGATACGCGATGAGGCAGGAGGTTCTCAAGAATGGATTTCAATCTACAGAGGATGTTTTTCAGAAATAGGACTACACTTTTACCCTACACTTTTGGGCAACTCTGTTTGCGGGTGTTTATCGGGTTCTGTTGTGTTCCGAATTTTTTAAGGCCTTACAAAATTGTATAAAAACACAGATATTTTGTGTTATGATCATCTGCAATTTTTAGCAGGTGGGCCATAGTGCACTTCCACTTGAACCGAGACAGCAAGCCTTGTGTTTAGACGTAACTCCTCAATCAATAATTGACTCTGTCAAATTGACAGTCTGGCCGTTTCGAATAGAAGATACCTAAATCAAAAATACCCTTTTCAAGCCAAAAAGGCCGTTTCCTTTATCCGGTCTTTCTGGCATAGGATTTGCACTATTATTGGACAATAAGGACGGCCATCAGATGATGGATCGTCGGGGCGAGCCTGAGCATGCGTTGGGGCTCAAACTCGCGTACATACCGCTTTCCACATCTGAGATTGTTCTGAAGGTTAGTTGAATGACGAACTGTTGATATTTGTGAAAAGGGAATTGTTATGGGTAAAAGTAAGCATGATAGGATTGCTGAGCGGCTCGCAAAAAAAGAAGGTGTCAAATACAATCGCGGACAAGGCGCTGACATTCAATCTTCGCGCAGGATAATTGAGGTAGAAACGGTAAATACAATTGGCGATGCAACCAGACAATTAGCAGGGTATCAAAAACGAGTTTATGTGGCTGGTGCAGATGCCGAAGCAACTAAGAAAGCACTTCAGCATTATGAAGGTACAACTATAGGTGTAATTGGGTCGAGCGGCAAGATTTTAAAACGTTCGACGAGAGGGCGAAAGAAATAAGTTGTGTGTATCAGAATGAGAAATTTTAAAAGAGGATAAAAGACTTGTGACACGTGACTGGGAAAGCACTTTCAGAAGCTGGGCATCGCCTCCCGCTAAAACTGAGCAGGATCGTTGTGAGAATGCAGAAAGAGCTATAAAAAATGCTATCGCAAGAAGTTCGCAACTCAGTAAAAAAAATATTAAAGTCTTTACGCAAGGTTCTTATCGCAATAACACAAATGTGCGTCAAGACAGTGATGTTGATATTGGTGTTTTGTGTTATGATACCTTTTTCCATCATTTTCCTGAAGGATATTCTAGAAGCAGTTTCGGTATATTGCCCGCAACTTATCATTATCCCCAATTCAAAGATGAGGTAGGTCAGGCTCTTATTGACTATTTTGGCGCATCCTCAGTCAGACGGGGTAATAAGGCCTTCGATATAAAAGAAAATTCCTATCATGTAGATGCCGATGTGACGCCATTTTTTGAACATCGTAGGTACAGTAAAAATGGTTCGTTTTTGTCGGGTGTTGAATTACGGCCTGACAATGGAAATCCATTCAAAATTATAAACTGGCCTGAGCAGCATTACGATAATGGTGTCTCCAAAAATAATAATACTGGCAGACGATACAAGGCTATGGTACGAATTTTAAAAAAACTCTGTAATGAAATGACTGACAATGGCACAGACGCAGCACAGCCAATTACCAGTTTCCTAAATGAATGTCTTGTGTGGAATGTACCCAACAGCAATTTCGGCAACAACTACTATATAAATGATGTCCGTAACTGTCTTGCGCATCTTTTTAACAATACAATATCTTATGAGAAATGTTCAGAATGGGGCGAAGTAAGCGAATTAAAATATCTTTTCCGTGGGTCTCAGAAATGGACATGGCAACAAGCACACTCGTTTATTTCTGCGGCGTGGGATTATATAGGATTCAAATAATATGATGAAAAATCTGAATTTAAAATACTTTATTTATATATTACTTGTGGTCTCTTTTCTTATATGGTTTGCGTTTGCGATTTTCAGTGGAATAGACCAGATTGAATTAATAAGACTTATAAAAATACTGCCTCAAGTAGCCTTTGTTGATATGATTCTTTTTGGCTTATTCATTAAGTGGGGCTGGAAATCCAAATATTTTAAGGGATGGTTGGTCCCGTTTCCCGATCTTAATGGGACTTGGCAGGGAATAATACAGACTAACTGGAAAAACCCTGAAACATGTGAAATACCAGGGCCAATACCAGCTATTTTAACTATCAAGCAAACATTTACAAATATCAGTTGTATAATGAGGACTGCTGAAATGACCAGCTATAGTTTTGCCGAAGAGTTCAAGCTTGATAAAGACCGCCAAATAAAGCAGCTTGTTTACACTTATTCAAGTAAGCCATTGCTTTCTGTTGCCGACAGGAGTGTTCAGCATGATGGTTCAATAACTTTTGACATCATCGGCGATCCTGTCGAAAAACTAAAAGGTCAATACTGGACTGCTAGGAAATCAACAGGAGAAATCACTTTGACATTCCGTGAGGATAAACTATTGGATGAAATGCCGGATGACTTAGGAGTTCACCCTTTATCCAAATAGTAATCGGTATTATACAATAAATGATATTGCGCCCAAGATAACAGCTGATATCAAATCACCCTCGAATTTCATTTTTTTAACACTAACTCTCTCGAATTAGGCTGCATCAAAGAAGCTAACCAGAGCATTCTGGGCAAGGTAACAAAACTTTCCATTTTCTCTTCGCAGCTTGTTTGTGTGTCTGGTTACGGGGCAGTTCGATACATCTGGCGAGATACTTAATTATCAGATCATAAATTTTGTAGTCATGATTATGGTAGAAGTAAATATTCGACACTTTTAAATACAATATTTATATTCTATTTTATGGTAATTAAGAGATTCTATTTCGTTCAGATTATTTTTGAACCTTCATAAAGTAACCAAAATACAAGTTCTGTTTCTATAGAGTTCTTGCGGTTTATACAGGCGATATTGGTAAATACTCTCCTCACTCTACTTTGCAAATATCCACAACGACTGCCAGAACCATCCGTGGTCGAGACGCTCCATAAGGCCATCAAGTGGCGGTGGCAGGTCGATTTCGGCAAGGTTGCCAGCCAGGCTGACATCTCGCACCGGGAGGGCGTGACCCGCGCCCGCGTCACGCAGGTGTTGATGCTCCTCCGTTTGGTCTCGAAAAAACCAAGGGCTCATCCTTGCCATACCGGAGAGTATAAACGCGCCTCGCGTCACGGAATGGGAATTGCGACCAATAGCCACCATTAAGAATCAAAGACACCAAGTCAAAGCCTTCTATTGACTTGCTGACCTCGTCTGAAAGCAGCAACCGAGCACATTGCCGCGACCTCACGAATCCGCCGCTTCGGTGGCCGATGCCTGTAGGTCGTCGAGAGCATGCGTCTCACCAGTTGTCACTCCTCTCACTGTGCAATCAGGTCACGCACAAGCTCAAGCGCCTTTGGCCTCCGTTGCTTCCGAAGGAGATGCTGCTCGGGATCACAGGTTCCAAGCGGCAGGCGAGCATACGGATTCCCTTGGAAGCGCATCCAAAACCATGTCCACCAGTAACTTTTGCCGCGACACTTACGCTCGACAAGCGAACGCACTCGCTCAAATGTGAAGGCTAGGCCGCGTTGGTCATGTATGGAGGGGACATACAGCAGTGTTGCGAGCATTCGACCAACATCGTCGTGTACCGGCGTGGGGCACGCAACGACGCAACTGGCGCCTTCGCCCAGAAAAGCCGCAGCTAGATCCTCCCGTTGGCCGCCAAAGTCGCGCGATCGGCCAGCCCAGCAGGCATTGAGTACGACAAGCGGCCTGGATGTGAACAAGGTGGGTCGTGAACATGTCTGTTTGAGTTCGGCCATCCTCCGACGGTCAAAGAGGGCATCACCGTATTTACTGCTATCTGGATTCCATAAAATGAGGGCGATCTCGTTTCTAACAATGTCCCCGTGCCCGGCGAAGTGCACAATAGTCGGAGAGGACAGTAGAACAGACTCCAATGCCCCTGTGTGAGCCGAATGACCTATAAGCGGATCCCCGCCAGGCACAAACTCATAGTCAGCCTGCCTCAGCAATTTGGTCACCTCTAGCGCCTCTGCCAGCGCCTCTTGCAATGGCACCTGATCTGGAATATCCCATGGACAGAGAATAGCCGCAGAACGTGAGCCTACACCACAATCTTCAGGTCCAAGGCGCATCAAGACCTCTTCCGAAAGAGAAGGCAGTCGCGTCAGATGCCTGTGAAGACCAAGCCAGTCGTCTTCCTTTGGCCCGAATCGCATCGCCTCCCAGGGCAGGTCAAGTGATTCTGGATCGCCACACAGCAGAACTTCATGCTTGCTTCCCGGATCAAGTGCCTCTCGGACGAAGGTGGGCACGGATGACCAAAAGTCCTCACCCCTGTGCACCACATGGCCAAGATCGACACCACGCCTCATGGCTGTCTCGTTGGTGAAGGGCTCGTGCAACAACATGGCCAAGGTTCTTGCTGATGGAGCAAATTTCTCGGTTATCTCATATCTGAAGGGCTCCACATCTGAAGACACGATGCCGAATAGCACATAGTCACCCGATAGCTTTTCCACAATCATGAGCCGCAAAGGTGTTCTGACGACAGTTTCAATATGACCCAGAGCAGTTTGCGCGGCGGCCAGCCTGCCGTCGGTTGAGCCAGAAGCCAGCCTACTTGTCGGGTCGCGTACTGTCGCTAAAACGGCGTACACCTCATCTGCACAGCCACGTTGCACTGAGTCCGTCATCACCAACCAGTATGCCCCGGATACATCGCCTTTGGCGAGAAACAGGTGGCCCTCTAGTCGCTCAGCCAATTCAACGGCCTTTTTGGCTGTGTGTAGAGCGTCTTGGTATAATCCGAGCTTCGACAAGCTCAGTGCAAGATTATTCAGCGTGCCCGCCAATTGTCCCTCATAGACTTCAGGTTCTGCTGACGCCAACTGCGCCCAAGATTCCACTGACTTCTCCAGAGCCTTCCTCGCTTCCGAGTAATCGCCCGTCCGAAAGAGCGTTGAGCCGAGGTTCCCAAGCACCCCTGCCAGTTGTGGCAGATGCATTGCCCTTTCCGTCTCGGGCAACTCTTCCAGAATAGCAATGACCTCCTGAAAACCAGCTATTGCCTCAGTGAGTTGGTCAATCGAGCAGCGCAGCGCAGCAATATTCCCAAGGGTTTGAGCTACTGCTGGACCATACTGACCGGGCCTTTGGGCGGTGAGCCGACGGCGTATATTAAGGGCTTCGGTGTACGCCGCAAATGCTGCTCTTATGTCAGTGGTATTCCCTGTCATTTGGAGGACATTGCCCAAGTTGTTCAACGACGTTGCTAGGTCTGGCTCAAACACCAGTGGCTGAGTCTGCGCAAGCGACCGCCGGATAGTTACAGCTTCACGAAGATACTCAACGGCACCATTGAAGTCCCGAAGGTCATCAAGGAGCATACCCAGGTTCGACAGAGTAGCTGCCAAGTCTGCTAGGTGTGCCTCGGGCATATCCGTGGCGAGAACGCGCCGAATGACGAGTGCCTCCTCGCTAACCTGCCGCGCGGCATGGAAGCGGCGCTGCTCAGTATAAAGCAGAGCAAGGTTCGAGAGAGTTCCTGCGAAAGCCTTGCGGGCTTTCAGTGTGTCAAGAGGCAGTCGTCGATGGATCGCTGCAGCTTCGTCCAAGAGCTTCTCCGCTTCTCGGAATCTCTTATCTGCCGCAAATCCCGCGGCGAGGTCGGAAAGGGCAGACGCAAGGTGACGCTGGTCTCGCTCGGGGTCATGACCGGGATACTGCCGGCGAATCGTAACCGACTCACTCAGGGCTTGTATGGCATCCCTATGGCGTCCCGCAAAGCGAAGAGCGTTGCCGAAGTTGCCTAAAAGGCCGGCCAACAGGGTCGCATAGCACTGTGCACCCGAGCCGACAAGCTGGCGAGCAATCGAGATGGCCTGATCGAAAAGGTCGAAGCTCTCAGTGTCCCTTCGGAGCTTGGCTGCACCAGTGGCAAGAAGTCCTACGAACAGCGCTTTGCACTCTAGATAGCCGAAGGCAGTACTCTCTTTGGCTAGATCAGCGCATGTCGTCTTGATGAATTCGCGATGTTTACTGTCATAGGTCTCTAACTCAGCCATGGCCAGAGCGACAAACCGGAAACCGAGGATACGTATGATGCAAGCTTCTTCTAAACGTTCTGTCGCAATAAGCTGATCGACAAGTGGTGTGAAAATGGAAGGATGAACCTGCCGGTTTTCTTGAACGTCCGAGTGTCGTAGGAAGGTCACAATGCCCTGATCGTCACAGGAAGCAACGGCAAGTTCAAGACAGCGAGGATTGGTAGTCACCGCGAACTGCCTAGCATATGCTACCCAAGGTTGAGGCGCAGACGTGGTCACTCGACCCTCCCCGGTATAGTAGATCCCTTTACCACCCAGCAGCTTACGAGTTGGTCCCGGCTGGTAGGCAGCACATATCTTCCCGCCATAAACTGGGACTTCCCAGATACCATAAAATCTTCCTCGATTCTTCTAGTTTATTGTTCAAGAATATCCAAGCTTCGTCAAGAATGCAAAGACCAAAGTTGCTTCTTGTGACGGTTTCTCTTGCTGGTATCACAGATTTACGCACCAGACGGTTTCCGCAGTGTTTTTTCTAAGCTCTTGAGCCGAACCTTATGCACTCCTCCCGTCGAAAACCCAGCTCTTTTCTGGGCTAAGAGGTCCAATTATGGAGCTGAAATCGGCGATTTCAAGCAATTTTTTGGGAGTAGGAAACTGCTTGAATCTCTCTTAACCAAACGCCCTAACCTGTGCCATTTCTGCTGACGGGAAACAATGTTTTGCGTCTCGCACCTAGACAAAAATCCAGATCCATAACCATCCAGGGAGAGCATTCAATTGGAAAGGTTTCCACCCTCCGAAACCAACTCGTCGATTCATATAGGAAAACCCATCAAAAGAACCTGTCTTCCAGTTCAACCTGCCTTTTTCGGTGCATCTCGGCCATGATGACCAACATTTCAGTAGAATCGAAACAATTAAATAGTAGTGCCTCCAAATTTTAACATGGCCTTCACCGTCAGGTCTCGCGGCGAAGGCCATGTTTTCCACAAAAAGGCCGGGGTGAATATGAAAAGTGAGAGAGCCGACAAAAATTGAATTCCACCATCGAAGAATCGGCCAGATATCTGACTTTGCAGAATTGATAGAAATGCTGTTCCCAGGCAACCGAAATCAGCAACATGCTGCAACGTGTATATTTTATGAATTGAAGTGGGCCAAATATATGGTGCCTAACCTTGCGTATATGGAAAAACGATATGATGTATCTCGCAGGATATTACAGCGTACAAGAGCCAAACTATCAAAGCTTGGGCTTATTGAGCATATCAGCTACCTCAACAACAGGTACGGCGGTCAGCATGGATGGAGATTGTCTACATGTTTTGAACGGACTCTAAATAAACTGGCATCAAAATGTGCTGATTTCAGAATAACCGCGATCAGCTCAAAGGAGAAAGAGATGATGTTTTTGGATTTTGCTGATGCAAGGCGAAAAATCCCGAAATGCCAGAATCAAGATATTCCTGAGCAAAAACAGGAAAGAGGTGAGGTTTTTTGAATAAAAGAGAGATTGTCTTGCTAATGATCATTATGGCATTTTTCGTTTTGGTAATGCTCTATATGGTCAAAACCAACAGCATTGCACGACGACTTTCAGAACTTGAATTTGAACAACAGCCTTCCTGTAATGTGTCAGTATCAGTAACGTGCATTCCAACACTACCTCCAACGGCAAATACGATAAACCTGACAAATGCCGATCTTAGACATGATCATTTACAGGGGAACTATCAACAGGAACTTTCAATTGATTCAGAGCATATTGCCTATCCCCAGATTTGTGTGTCTCAGTGGCTGGATAATGCTATCACAGTCAGAGATACCCTTAACTGTATTGAAGGCTACATTAAAAATGAACAGCTTCCAGTGCAAGGGTCTTAACCTTGACAATTGGTAACTCAAATGCAAGAGCCAGAGGTGGTGAAAGATGCCCAAGCAAAAACTAACTTCACAGAAGATATTAACGGTTTGTATAGTTTTCCTGTTGGTGGCTAACCTACTGCTAACCGTGAAGGTTGCTATAAACTCGGAAAAACTGAAATCCTATCAACGAGAGTCACTACCGTGTCAAGCTTTACCGATACGGTTTGTGATGGATGAGCCGGAGTGTGCCGACAAGTTGCTCAGATCGATGAATGTGAGCAATGTTCGTGTCTTGACAGGGGAGTTTCGTGATGGTTAAATGGCCGACTCATCAAACAATATGCTCTACATCATATCCCTTCTTCTGAAGGTATGCTGCAATTATTGAACGGTGGCAACGGTTAGTATCCCTTTCTGCACACATCAGGCAAAATGGTTTTGGCACCTGTGATAACCGTTCGGCAAGTAGATCACCTGCTTTGTCCATTAAACGCCTATATCGCTCTTCCCAATCAGTGAAGTCGGAGAAAATATTGCCGAGTTCAACAAAAGAGAAATAATGAATATTGGATCTGCTAAGAAGCCCCTGAATACCTTTGTTTGTATCTTTTGCCTTTGCGTAAGTCCCCATGCTTGATCGGTCAGGACGAAGTCGTACATCAACAACTGCCTTGATGCTATTTTCTTTGAGCAGATCAAGGAATTCTTGAGGTTTCCTACCTCCGTAGCCTATCGTGTATATCTTCATTTTTTTGGCCTCTATAGAGAATATAGAAGAAATCGTTCATTAACCATTATTATTATAAAGACCCAGTCTGCTATATCCAATGATACTCAAGTTACAAATGAATGATGAATCGATTATTTGGATATTTTAAATGCATTGAAAAATCATTGAAACGTTATCAAGCTATAACTTGGTCTGTATGGATAGACTGTACAATATGCTTATATAAGCTCGGATCTCCGGCAACGGGAATCTATATAACCAGGATATCCCGTTGCCTTACTGGCCCGAGTGGACAGTAAGAAATGTGTAGTAAAGCAGTTTACTTAACTGAATATGACTGGAACAAGATGTATAATGGAGGGAAAGACAATGGACGTAAATAATATGCTGAATCGAAAAGAAATCGAGAGTATCCGTACCAAGCCAGGTTTCGCCAATAACGGAAAACCATTTGACCATGTTGTCAAGGACAAAGTCGCTAAAGGTGAATATCGGCTGGAATGCATGCCGGCAGAAATACTTGGAACACCACGCCCAATCGAGGTATATCGGTCAAAACGAGCCAAAAACAATATCATCAAGCCCTGGAAACCCAAAACAGATGATGACAGTTATTGTCCCGCCCACTGGTCTGATATCGCAATAGGAAGGGGAGCATGCGGTTTTAGATGCAGAGCGTGTTTTTTAATACTGACTCATCGCACATTCTGCGATCCATCACGCCATGTCTTGTATGAAAATGTTGATGATTATGAAAGAGCAGTAAGAAAAGAATTGAAACACCCAGGTCGAAATCTCGGTCTTGGTATAGATTGCAGTGATTCTCTTTTATATGAGGGTGTAACCGGCCATGCACGCCGATTGATTCCTCTATTCGCGAATAAAAGAACAAATCCGTATGGTCGGAAGTTAATTCTGCTGACTAAAAGTATCAACGTTGAATACTTGCATGGATTACCTACGGACAACATCCTAATGACGTTTAGTTTGAATCCTGAATTCATTGCTGATTTGTGGGAGGGGAAGTGGAACGATAATTTTCGTATTACACCAAATATCAAAGACCGACTCACAGCTTCAGTAATTGCACAAGAAATGGGATTTGAAGTTAGATGGCGTATTGATCCAATACTACCGGTTGATAATTGGGAAAAAATCTATCGTGAATTCTTTTTGGTAGCTGCTGCTGAAGGCCATAAGCCAACTCGTATAACACTTGGTACTTATCGGGAGATGGGCAGGTCATTACTTACGATTACAAAAAAATGGGGATTACCACCTATGGAATTTATTCCTGGTAATTTAACTAAAGATGGTATGCACTATCATATACCTGCAAGGCAAAGAAATGATATATACCAGCAACTTATTTCATTTATCAAATCTGCGTGGCAGCCAGCTGGTACTATACCGATTATAGCTTTATGCAAAGAAACCAAAGATTTACGCGAAGCTTTGGGTATTAATCATAACCATTGTAACTGTGAATAGAAATGCGATTGATGATTAGTGACTAAGTAGTAGCTAAAACCGAAACCTTTTTATACTCAACTGCATTTACTACTGATTAATCCTCACAAAATGAGTATTACAACATGGCGAGCCGTCCCACGGGACATAAAGGCTCGCTGAGGATTTCAGCACATGAAAGCACTGGCATAACCGAGTCATCATGAAGTAAATCCTCGACGAGAAATATGGATTGGCGAAAGCCAGCCGGATTTTAAATTAGATATTTCTGTATTTTCTTTGGAGAAAGACTTTCTCGACAGAGGATGATCTTAGATCTCACGGTGCTTACGCCATTGAGAAATCATTAAGAAAATACTCAGATGTAAGCAGAGACTAAAAAGAATTTGGTACACTATGTCAAATATACATTAACAAAGATATATGCTTTTATTTTGGATGTCAAGGGGCGCTCAAAATAGGTCAGTAATGGGCGCTTGAAAATAGGTCATTTTGAAAGGAAGTTTTGCCACAGTAACACTGAAATCCTAACAATGACGGGATTTCAGGAGAACTGTTATGG
>Ga0180438_10005849_pt1 | contig 16878 bp, 16 predicted proteins | sample SS_ome_12_FD_132455 | JGI IMG/M metagenome (GOLD analysis project Ga0180438, IMG submission 132455) | Hypersaline lake sediment archaeal communities from the Salton Sea, California, USA - SS_3_D_2 metaG | ecosystem: Environmental > Aquatic > Non-marine Saline and Alkaline > Hypersaline >...
CGCCAACGCCGAAGCCATGATGGCCCTGGCCGCCCTGCATGACAGTGGCCTGTGGAACCAACGCTGGACAACCCTCGACCCACAAAGGAATTAACGCCGCCATAGAATCTGGCCCGACACGACTGAGCTTGACGCCGGCCCGGCGGGGGGAGTATCGTCCTCGCGGTGGATAGGACGTTTTTCGGGCGACGGAGGGCCGCGGCGAATGGGGCTGAGTGACGTACAGGCGACCTGGGAGAAGCTCGGGCGGCGCGATCCGTTCTGGGCGGTGCTGACGCTGCGGCCGTGTAAGCACAACCGCTGGGAGCCGGGCGCGTTTTTCGAGACCGGGCGGCGGGAGGTCGAGGAGGCGCTGGCGCACGTGCGCGGGCTGGGCGTCGAGCTGCGGTTCGGGCGGGCGCTGGACTTCGGGTGCGGGGTGGGGCGTTTGTGCCGGGCGCTGGGCGAGCGGTTCGACGAGGTGGTGGGCCTCGACATCGCCGCGCCGATGCTCGACGTGGCCCGGCGGCACAACCGCCACGGCGACCGCTGCCGCTTCGTGCTGAACACCCGGGGCGACCTCGGGCTGTTCGGCGAGGGGACGTTCGACTTCGTCTACAGCAACATCACGCTGCAGCACGTCCCGCCCGAGCATTCGACGCGCTACGTGGCCGAGTTCTTTCGCGTGCTGCGCCCCGGCGGGGTGGCGCTGTTCCAAATGCCCGCGGGCGAGGCCACCGGCGACCGCACGCCGGCCGGGCGGTGGCGGCGCTGGCGGCGGCGGCACGTGGCCCCGTGGCGAAAGCGGATTCGCCGCCTGCTGGGCATCCCGGTGATCGACAACTACCCGGTGGCCCGCGAGACGGTCGAGTCGGTCATCGCGTCGGCCGGGGCGGAGCTTCTCGACGTGGCCCCCGACGCCTCGGCCGGCCGGGGGTGGGAGAGCTACCGGTACTGTGCGACGGTGCCCGCGGCGTGTGCCGGGCGAACTCCGGCGATGGCGCAAGCCGTAGGACGGATTGCCTAATCCGGATGGTTCCCGAGTGCTCGTAGTGACCCGATTTATCGGGTCCGGGCCGCGTGAATGCGTCACGGACCGCATGAATGCGGTCACTACGAACCGTGGGTTTCTCCGGCTCGTGGACGGATTGGGCAATCCGTCCTACCGGGCGTTGTCGTCGGCTTCGGCCGCCGGGTTCTTTGCCCTGTTGCGGGCTGCGGCGGCGCGGTCGGCGAACTTCTCGCGGACCCTGTTGAGCAGGCGGCGGGCCCAGGCGAACTCGACGGCCAGGATGGCCAGCCCCAGCGGGATCATGACCACGGCCGGCCCGGGCGTGACGATCATCACCACGCCGACCAGCAGCACCGTCCCCCCCACCACGGCCACGACGACCCGCCGCGCATGGCGAATCGCCCCGTTCAGCGTCGCCTGCACCGGGCCGGGCGACTTGCCGGCGCTGTTGTTAGGGGGTTCCTTTTCCATGCCGGGGAGGTTCTCGCTCAAGGACGCCGGCCTGTTGGAGGCTCTCCGAAAAGTGTTTGTAGTGACCCGATTCATCGGGTCTAGCTCCGAAGAGGTGGCCTTTGGCGCGTTCAGGACCGCATGAATGCGGTCACTACGAACTTCTCGGGCAGCCTCTAAAGAATTTCACCGGGCGCGGCCCCTTCTTGGGCGCAAAAAGCCGCCGGCCGGCCCTGTTCAGTTACGGCGTAATTCTACCGCCCCGCCCCGTTCCCGCGCACCCCTGACCTTCCCCGGCCCTTGCAGCGGTCGTCCCACCCCGCCACAATGTGGGGGAACCGGACATACGGGCCGAACCCGCCGCGAGCTGAGGCCCCTGGCTCGGAGTGCAGTATGAAACCTGTAACCAGAGACAACGAAAGCCCGCATGTGGGGTGCCTCAGCGCAGTCGCACCGTTGTTCTTCTGTGGAGCTGGCATCTCTGTCGTGCTGCTCCTCCTGCCCTGGGGCGGATACGTATTCACAATTGAGAGTCTCGTATTGCTGGCCGCTTTTCTCGTGCCTTCAGTCCTATTGCTTAGCGGTTTCTTGCTTCGCCACATCGACAACTCGTTTGCCCACTTTGAAGGGCGGATCAAGAAGCTGGAGGAGCAGGTCGTCGAACTGCGTGCCGTCGCAGGTCCCCGTCTTCAGGGTGAAGGCGAAGACGCCAGTGCTGAGGAGTAGCGGCAAGATCACCCGTCTTGCTGCCAGTAGCACTCCATCTTGAACGTGTTCCAGACAACTGATCAGACCCGCCCATGCTTGCGAAGTTGAAGACTTATTCCCTCCTCGGCATCGACGCCCTGCCCGTCGAGGTCGAAGTCGACGTCTCGCCCGCCGGGTTGCCGAAGACGGTGTTGGTGGGGCTGCCCGAGGCGGCGGTGAAGGAGAGCACGCACCGGGTCGAACGGGCGATGGTCAACTCGGGGTTCGTGCGCCCGCAGAACCGGGTGGTGATCAACCTGGCTCCGGCCGATCTGCCCAAGGACGCCGCCTCGTTCGACCTGCCCATTGCCCTGGGTATCCTGGCCGGGAGCGGGCAAATCGCCTCGGAGCGCCTGGCCGACTATGCCGTGGTGGGCGAGCTGGCCCTGGACGGCACCACGCGACCGGCCAAGGGGGCCCTGTCGATGGCCATGGCCGCGGCCGAGCAGGCCGGGCTGCGCGGGATGCTCGTGCCGGGCGACTCGGCGGCCGAGGCGGCCGTGGTCGAGGGGGTCGAGGTGATCGGCGTGGCCAGCCTTGCCCAGGCCGTGGGCTTTTTGACCGGCCAGATCGACATCGAGCCGACCCCTTCGCGTCTCGACGAGCTGTTTCGCGAGCTATCGAGCTACGAGGTCGATTTCTCCGACGTGCGCGGCCAGGAGATGGCCAAGCGGGCACTGACCGTGGCAGCGGCCGGGGGGCATAACCTGCTGATGGTCGGCCCGCCCGGCTCGGGCAAGACGATGCTGGCCAAGCGGGTGCCCACGATCCTGCCCGACCTCTTGCCCGGCGAGTCGATCGAGACCACGCGGATCTACTCGGCCGTGGGCCGTTTGAAGCCGGGCCAGCCGCTGTTGGCCACGCGCCCCTACCGTTCGCCGCACCACACGATCAGCAATGCGGGCCTGGTCGGCGGCGGGTCGATCCCCGGCCCGGGCGAGATCAGCTTGGCACACAACGGCGTCCTCTTCCTCGACGAGTTGCCCGAGTTTAATCGCCAGACGCTCGAGGTGCTGCGCCAGCCGCTCGAAGACGGCACGGTGACCATTTCGCGGGCCCTGTCGAGCACGACGTTCCCGGCGAGCTTCATGCTGATCGTGGCGCTGAACCCGTGCCCTTGCGGCTACCGGGGCGACTCGCGCCGCGGGTGCCATTGCACGCCGCCGCAAATTGAACGGTATATGAGCAAGATCAGCGGCCCGCTGTTGGACCGGATCGACATCCACATCGAGGTGCCGGCGGTCCCGTTTCGCGAGCTGTCGGCCGGCGCGTCGGGCACGAGCAGCGCTGCGATGCGCGAGCAGGTGATGGCGGCCCGGGCGGTCCAAGCGAACCGCTTCGCCGGCACGCGCACGCGCCACAACGCCGACATGACCCATCGCCAGACGCGGCAGTTCTGCCCGCTCGATCAGGAGGGCAGCAACCTGTTGAAGAGCGCGATGACCGAGCTGGGTCTTTCTGCCCGGGCCCACGACAAGATCCTGCGCACGGCCCGGACGATCGCCGACCTGGAGGGGAGCGAGCGGATCGATCCGATGCACCTGAACGAGGCGGTGAACTACCGGATGTTGGATCGGGACTTTTGGACGTAAAGGGGAAAACCATGTTACTGGCCCAAGCCGAGGTCATGCTGATTGTCGGGGCGGCGATCTTCGTCCTCGCGGCGCTGATCTGTTTCGCCATTTTCTTCCGGTTCGGTAGCCTGTGGTTTCAGGCCTACATGTCGGGCGTGCCGCTGCGATTGACCGAGCTGATCGGCATGAGCTTGCGCAAGGTCGACGTTCGGGCCGTAATCCGAACCCTGATCATGGCCACGCAGGCGGGCGTCCCCCTGTCCCGGGTCGACGTGGAGCGGGCCTACTTGCAGGGCGTCGACATCGAGAAGATCACGCTGGCCATGATCCGGGCGAAGAAAGAGGGAATCGAAGTCACGTTCCAGGACCTCGTCGACGCGGAAATGGAGAACCGGCTGGAGGAGAAGCTGTCGCGATGATCCCAGGGCAACAAGTCGCGGGACCCGGACGCACGAACGACGTCATCACCATCTGGCGGAACTCGCTCCGCCGCCTGATCGACTTCTACGACGCCCGGCGCGGCCCGCTGGGGCCGTTCTTCGTCCGGCTGTTTCTGTTCTTCGTGGTGATCAACGTGGCCTGCTACTGGTTGGCGATGTTCACGGCCTTTCCCGAGCTGACGCGCGGCTCGGCCGGGGTGCAGAACTTCAAGATCCAGTTTCCCGTGGGAATCCTGGGGGCCACGTTCGACAGCCTCTCGTTCTTCGTCACCGTCTGGATCGTGCGCCACGCGCTGAGGACGCAGAAGACCTGGCAGTACGTTGCCCACCTGTCGGTCGATCTGGTGATCGCCGTGGTGGCCACGTTCTGGGTCCTGTTCGTCTTCTCGTTCTCGGGCTGGTTGATCCAGGTGCTCGAGGCCACCCCCACCGACCTGGGCGCCCGCACGGCCAAGTATCACAGCCGGCTGGTCGACGCCATGATCCGGCCGACGGACAACGCGCGGAACATCTACTTCGGCGTGATCATGGGCATCTCGGCGAGTTTTCCGACGTGTGTACACGTGGGTATGTTTTTGCGGTCGGCCGGCCTGGCGTTGATGGAGCGTCTGGGCCTCCGACGCGAGGGGCCGGCCGAAGACCCCTGACGCGGCTCGTGCCGAGGGCAAGGCTGGGCGGTCTTGCCGCGCGCGAGGGTGGTCGGCGTCGGCGTATCTTATCGCCCCTATGCCCCCCCGATCAGGTGGTTTTGTGCGCCACCGGTCGGGCCAAGAAAGGCGGCCTCCGCCGCACAAGCGGTCGATCGGCTTCAGGAAGCGGCGGGAACTGGGCCCCTCTTTGGTGGCAGCTCCCTATGGGCAAAGGCGCCGACCTATACTTCCCTGGTGCCACTGCGGTGGGATGCTGCGCAGAGGCCCCGCGCGCAGGGCGGGTGCGCGCGTGGCCTGGTGGCGGTCGGCAGCGGCACGCACAACGGATCCGTATCGTGCGGGAGAAGAGCTTGCGTCGGACCAGGCAGCGCAATGCGAAGCTGACAGTCGTCGACGTGGCCATCTTCCTGGTGGTCGCGGCGGTCGTCGGCGCGGTGGCGGTCCCGGTGATCGAGAAGGCCACAGAGCGCGCCCAGCAGAACACGCTGCTGGCGAACCTTCGCATCCTGCGCGAGCAGATCGAGCTGTACAAGCTCCAGCACGTCGGGGCGCCGCCTGTGCTGCACGAAGGGACGTTTCCCCAATTGATCCGGGCCACGGACCCGATGGGGCGTCTGGGCTCGCCCGGCAAGAAATACCCGCTGGGGCCGTATCTCCGCTCCGGCGTACCGGTCAACCCGGTCACGGGCCGCTCGATCGTGACCCCAACCGATACGTTCCCGCCCGAGGCCGCCAGCGGCAACGGCGGCTGGCTCTATCACCAGCGGACCGGCGCGATCGCCATCGATCTGGAGGAGTACCTGGACCGCTAGGGCGCTGGGGTCAGGTCTTGACTTGTGACTTTGCGGGGCTCGTCGGTCGCGCCCACCATGCCGGAACGACGCGCAAGGTTACAAGTCAAGACCTGACCCCATTGTTACCGCTTCTCCAACTCCCAGCGGTCGATGACCTTCTGGGCGCCGGGCGTGAGGGCCCGAAGCTTCTCGGCGATGGCGCCCCGTTCGGAAACGGTCGCTTTTTCGAGCCGGCGGGCGAACTGGGCGATTTTCTTCTCCCGGTGTCGCCGGCGTTTGAGTTCCTTTCGGCGTTCGCTGGAAGGCACGCTTCTGCTCCTTGGCCGCGGCGGGAGACCGGCCCGGCCGGTATGGACGGAGTTGCGCGGGGCGAAGCCGCTTCACCACGCTGGCCCGCCCTGCTATGGCGAAAGGGCTTACTCTAGCGGTTGAGCCGGCCGGCGTCAACCGAGGGGGGCCGGAGGCCGGGCATCGGACCGGAAGGTCTTTGGCTGGGAGTCCCGCGCGCGGTGCACGCGAGTTCGTAGCATGGGCCCCCGGCCCGTGTATGTCGACCACGGGCCGGGGGCCCATGCTACTTTGGTTGTGGCCGCGGGCCGCGTTGGACCGGAAGTACCCCAAGAAAAGAGGGCGCCGACGCCGGCAGTTGCCCCCTTCTGCCAAGCGTCGGCGCCGCAAGCGGGCGGACGGACTTGATCGTGCTTTTCAGATCGTCCTTCTCAGCGGACCAGCCAGACCGGCGAGTAGATGAATTGGCTGCTCTGTTCGCCGGTGGCGGGGATGCCACCCTGGGTGATGAGGTCCGCCGGCTGGATGATCACGCGTTTGTTGTTCATGTTTCCGGTGAGCTTCACTTCCATGATCCGGATGCTGACGAAGGGGCGAACGATGGTGTACTGCGCGTTGTTTCCCGGTCCGACGACGCCGTTGAAGACGGGGATGATCCGGGTTTGGCCCCGGATCGCGGCCAGCTCGTCTTTCACGCCGGCGCTGATGCCGGTGTCGCCGTTAAGGACCAGCGTGCCGTCCGGACCGAACTCCAGCTTGCCGCCGTGGTAGGCCAGGTCGTCGGCGCTGATGCCTTCGAGGATTTGGCGGGCGATGTCGGCCGTGCTGTTGTTGCTGCTGCCGATGTCGACGGTGCCGCGGTTGCCGGGCGAGCCGGTGCCCTGGGGAAACAGGTTGACTTCGGGGATGCCGTCGGAACCGGGTTGGACCTCATGGGTCTGGTCATTCCAGTACCAGTTGTCTTCGGCGGTGCCATTCGCCAGGTCCTCCCACATCTTTTGCCACGTGTAAAGGTCCAGGGCAAAAGGAAGCATCTGGAGGTTCTCGCCGGAGCTGGGGGCCCGGAAGCCATTGAAGTTCTTCAGCAGCACGGCCGTGGCCTCGGCGTGCATGGCGGTGTCGTCGTACCCCAGGATGCGGGCGAAGAAAAACGGCACGGCCCCGTTCTGGTTGGACGTCTTTCGCACCGAGACCTGAACGGCGTTGGGCGAGGACTCGCTGTTGAAGTCCACCTCGGCCAGGCGGTCGAAGGGATTGGCCAGGTAGCCCACGGCGACGTCCTGTTGCGCCAATCCCATGCCGTTTCCCATCACCACGTTCAAGTTGGCGTACTGTTCGGCGAGCGTGCGGGCGTTGTCCTCCATGAACTGCGACGAATCGCCGCCGGTGAGGGCCTCTGCGTCGAGCAGCTCCCAGGCCGCCGCAATAGCCGACGCGTCGGCGGTCCGCTGCAGCTCGGAGCGGACGACGCTTAGGTAGCCGACGTCCACGGCAAAGGCGAGGAACGCGAACATGGCCGCCATCAGGACGACGGACAGCACCAGCACGTTTCCTTTCCGGCGGGTTCGTTTGCGTGGGGAGGACATGGTCGGGCCCTTTCAATCGGTTGCCCTGCGAGGGGACGGATTGCTATTGTTGGTGAACGACGCGCGCGGTGTTGTCTTCCAGGACTTCACCGGTCGAGAGCGTCACGCGCACGCCCTTGAGCACGAGCGACTGCACGCGGTTGGCGGCGTAGCCCACGCCGGAGTTGGCCGCCGACACGGCCGGGTCGTACTGGTTGAGGCTGTCGAGCTCGGTACACACCGCGGCCTTGAGGTATCCCTGGCCGCCGAAACTGCCCCAGCTTGTCGACTGGCCGTCGCGGATCTCGAACGTCAGCTTCCCGTCGCCGAGCACGAGGGACTGCGTCCACACGACGTGCTCGCCGGGCGTCGCCATCACGGCCGGGGCCGGGAACTGGCGGTACGCCAGCGGCAGCTCGTTGTTCCAAACCTGAAGCTGCAAGCCTCCGGCCGTGAACTCGGGCAGGCTCTGCTGGTTCAGCTCGAACGCCGCGTGCACCCCCGTCACGTTGCCCACCGGCGAGATCACGGTAGTCACTTGGGGTCCGGAGCTGTCCGGGTCGGGCGTGGCAACGACCAGCTCCCATTGCTCTTCGACCTGGACGACATGGGGCGCGGATTGCCCCGCGGCCAGGGTAGCCCAACCCACCACGATTAGACCGGAACAGAGCAGCCGGAAACACCACGTGGCCGTGGCCGGGTGCAGACGGATAGCGCAGATTTTCATCGGAACGACCTCCATCAAGGTAGGTGAGGAGACGAGCGGGATCAGTGGCGACCGGCAAACCTCCCGGCCGGTTCGGCTTGCGCACTCCGGCCGGCGGCGACGATCTGCCGGGTCGATTCGGACGAGCGTCTACTGAACGGGGTACTTCCTACCCAATAGAAAATGTAGGTCATGCGCGGCGGAAGTCAAATCGGCGGGCGGGAAGCGCCGCCGGGTGGCTGGCAAGGCGCTCGGGGCAGCGGGAGAACTCGATGGCCTGTCCCTTGACTTCCCGTGGGCCGGCGAAATACTGGGGATGGCTCTGCGGTGTTGCTGCCCTCCGGGGGGTGTGCTGATGCGGTGTTTGGCCTGGTGCTCGGTGCTCGTCGTGGCTTGGCTGGTGCCGACCGGTCGGGCAACGGCGGCCCCTGACGCGGCGAGACGCGAGACAGCGGCCCCGGTCGATGTCCCGGGGGGGGCGGCACTACATATCGGTGGGGCCGGCGACCCGGGCGGCCTTTCCGGCCCCGGAAAGCTGCCCCCGCAGAAGAAGCCACTCATCCGGGCAGTGTCCAAGCGATTCGTGCGGGTCTTGGGTGGGCCGATTCTGGTCTCGGGTGACCGGGCGGGGCACGGATATTCGGCGCGCCCGAACGCCGGAGTGGCTGGTGGCGCGGCCTCGCGGCCCGGGCTCCGGGGGGTCGGACGCTGCGTTCTCCTCTGCCGCTGGCTGCTCTGACGCTCTCCTGACGGTTGTGTGCGTGAAGCTTCCTGCGCGGCGGGCGCCGCTGCCTGCCGCGCGCGAAAGCCCTACTCGACCGGAAGGAGAGGAAACCCATGAACCCCACGACCAGGGCGCAGCAGCAGCGAAGGCGGCCGTCGGGCGGCGAGGATGCGGAGCGTCCGGAACAGCGTCGGGAAGCTCCCGAGGGCGCGTCGGGCTGCCTGCTTCGTGTATACTGGATGTTGCTGGGCAACGCGCTGGTGTTTCTCTGCGCGTACCTCATCGTGCAGGCCGAGGGCGCGTTGACCCTCGTCGATGCGGTCTACTGGCTGGGAGTGGCCGGGCTGCTGGCCGCCCGCTACGCCGACATCCGCTACATGGAGGGGCGCACGGCCGACGGGCAGCCGGCGACGATGCGCGATTGGCGGCGCTACCGGCTGGGGGTGCTCGGGACGTCGGCCGTCCTCTGGGGGGCGGTCCACGCCTTGGGCTACCTCGCCCGCTAAGAGCATGGTTCCTGCGGAGGATTGAGCCGTGATGTGGCTGTTCGTGCTGAGCGTATCGGGCGCTTTGTTGATTTCCGCGCTCTGCTCGCTGATGGAAGCGACGCTCTTGAGCCTGCGGCCCGGCCAGATCGCCGAGATTTCGGCCCGGTCGCCGAGGATCGGCGGCGTGTGGCAGCGCTTCAAGGCGGAGATCGAGCGGCCCATCGCGGCGATCTTGATCCTCAACACGGCGGCCCACACCATCGGCGCGTCGGTGGCCGGGGCCCAGTTCAACGCCCTGTACGGGGACGAGTGGATCTGGGCGTTTTCGCTGGTGTTTACCTTCCTGATGCTGCAGTTCACGGAGATCGTGCCGAAGAGCGCCGGGGTGCGGTACAACCGGCAGGTGGCCTGGGGCATCGCCGGGCCCCTGTCGTTGCTGGTCCGCGTGCTGTTGCCCGTAGTCCACGTGATAGGCTGGATCAACCGGCCCTTTGCGCGGAAGCGGGACCGGGCCGGTGACGTGCCCACGGTCGAGGACATCGCGGCGCTGGCCGGCCTGGCGCGCCTCTCGAAGCAGATCACCCCGCGGCAGGAACGGATCATCCGGGAGGGGGCCCGGCTGTCGAGCACCAAGGTCCGGGCGGTGATGCGCTCGCGCCTGGAGATCGACGCCCTGGACCTCGACACCCCGCCGGACGAGGTGGTCGGCGCGCTGGTCATGTCCGGCTTTGCGCGGGTGCCGGTTTACGAAGGGGACCTGGACCACGTCGTGGGGTTCGTTTACATCAAGGACGTGCTGCGGCAGTTGCACATGGGATGGCCGATCGACCTGCGCAAGCTGCTCCACCCGGCGCCGTTCGTTCCCGAAACCCTTCCGCTCGATCGGCTGCTGCAGGTCTTCCGCAAACAGCGCACGCAGATGGCGATCATCCTCGACGAGTACGGGGGGACCGTGGGGCTGGTGACCATGGAGGACGTGCTGGAAGAATTCGTCGGCGAAATCCACGACGAGCACCGGCAAGACGAGAAACTGGCGATCGCGCGGCGCGACGAGACGACCTGGGATGTCGGCGGGGGGGTCGGGCTGCGCGACCTGTTCGACGCCCTGGGCCTGCCCCAGCTCCGCGCCAGCGCGCCACCCGATGTCCACACGGTCGGCGGACTGATCCAGTGGACGCTGGGCCGGATTCCCGAAACCGGCGACCGGGCCACGTGGGACGGCCTTACGCTGGAAGTCGCGGCCATGGACGGCGTTCGAATCGACCGGGTCGTCGTGAGCCTGTCAGCCGGATGCGACGGCGCCGGGACGGCGTCGTAGCACGGATTGCCCAATCCGTCCTACGAGCTCGGGGCTACTCCACCGCGTTGGTCGTCCTTCGGTAGAAGCGGTGCGCGACCTCGCCGCCGGCGCCGACTTCGTCCATCAGCCGCTCGACCTCCCGCTCGATCTCCGCGGGCGTGGTCCGCCGGAGCCGGCCCTGGACGTCGATCGCCCCGTGCAGCGTGATCCGCCCGGCGAACTCCCGCTTCAGCTCGTACGGGTCCATGCCCGCGGCCTGCGTCTGGATGGTTTACAGGGCGTCCGTCCCGCACTCGATGAAGCGCGGGATCAGCTCGCGGCTGGAGCCGCAGCAATGGTGCGTGACCTTGGCCCCGTAGGAATGGACCAGGTCGAAGAACTCCTTCTTCTTCGCGGCGAAGATCCGGTCGAAGCTGGCCGGCGAGATCAGCAGACCGCGCTGCGTGCCGAAGTCGTCGCCGCAGAGGACCAGGTCGATCCGCCCCGGCCGGCCTCGAAGATCCGCTCCGTGTGGGCCAGGGCGGCAAGGACTCGATCGCGGGAGGTCATGGGGCTCATTTTCGATCTGCCGGCTTCATGCGATGCCGTCGAGCATAGTCCGGCGGACGTCGTCTGTCTACGGTCCGATTTTGTTGAACGGGCCGGCGCCGCCGGCTATAATCCGGCACTTGGCCCCCGCATCCCGCCGATTCCCCCCTGCCAGGAGACCGCCGCCATGATTCGTGCTCGCCGTGTTGCGTTGTCCGTCTGGGTTCTCACGGTCGCCGCGTGCGCCGCCGCGCCGGGCGCCGACCCGATCTCCTCGATCCCGCTGCCCGAAATGGTCGTGGCCAAGTCGACCGAAGCCCCGACCATCGACGGGCAGATCGGCCCGGACGAATGGAACCGCGCCCCGGCCTGCACGGCCTTCATGCCGGCGTTTAAGAACGAGCTTTCGCACGTCCAGAGCGTGGCTTGGTGTACGTACGGTGAGGAGCACCTCTACGTCTGCATCAAGAACTACCGCGGGCCAAACTACACGATGCTCAAGAAGCGGGGCCGGCTGCCCGACGAGGAGGCGATCGTCTTCGACACCTCGAACGAGATCTGGTTCACGCCCCCCGCCTCGCCCGCCGAAACGTACCAGACCCTGTTGAACACCTATCCCGGCGTGTTCGACGTGAAGATGATCCCTTCGGTGGGCTATCGCTCGGGCTCGTGGAACGGCAACTGGCAGATCGCGGCCAGCGAGACCCGCGACCACTGGATCGTCGAGGCCCGGGCACCCATCAAATCGTTCGGCCACGAACGGATCGGCGACGGGGCCGAGTGGCGAGGGCTGTTTTGCACCGACGTGCTCGGTGGGGCGGGCTTCACGGCCTGGGCACCCGGCGGCGGCTTCGCCGAGATGAACCGCCACGGATCCCTCCATTTCCGCGAGAACAGCCCCACGTTCCAGTTCCTCGACTGCGAAACGATCTTCACGGGCCGTTTCTCGTTTCCCATGGCCGTGGCCGGGCCCGCGAAGGGGCGGAGCACGGTCAAAGTGACGCTCCGCTTCGGGCCGAACGTGGAGGCGGCACCCGGCGACCTGCTGCTCGAACGGACCCTCGCGGTGGCCGACGGGCAGTACGAGGCGTTCCGCATGGAAGGCGACCTCGCGAAGCTCGACTTGCCGAAGGACAAGCAAGGCGTGCCGCAGGGCTACTGCGAGGTGAAGGCGGTTGCCGACGGGCGCGCGGTCCTCTACCACCAGGTCTTCCCCTTCGCCCTGGACGGCTACCGCCGCACGCCGCCCGCAACGATCGTCAAATCGCCCTACAAGGAGCCGATCGGGTTGAAGGCCAGCTACGCGCCGCTGAGCAAGAAGCTCATCGTAAAGATCGACCGCCTCTACTTCGATCGGCGCGAGGACGCCACCGGCGGCACGGCACGGCTCGTCGACCCGCGTACGAAGAAGGTCGTGGCGGAGCGGGCGATCGCCCCGTTCTACTACGATTACTCCCAGTTCCCCATGGACCTCGGGCATCTCAAGGTGCCCGTGGAAACCAAGGCCGAGTGGGAGCGGAACCGGCCCGTGCTCGAGGAAAACGAGCGGATCAAGAAGGAGAACCAACAGCGCGAAAAACAGGGCAAGCCGCCGCTGGCGCTGAAGAAGCTGCCCTTCGACGCGGCCGACTACACGCTTGAGGTCAAGCTCACCGACCAAGACGGGAACGAGCTGGTCGCCCAGGACACGACGGTGGCGCTGAAGGGCTACCAGTTCGAGTGGCTGCCGAACAACGTGGGCATCTCGGAGAAGGTGATCCCGCCCTGGACCCCGGTTAAGTTCAGCGGGCGCGACACGATCGAGGTCTGGAACAAGCGTTACACGCTCGACGGGCTGGGGCTCGCCCGGGGCATCGTGAACGACCGCCGGCGCCAGCTCGCCGGGCCCATGCGCCTGGTGGCCGTGATCGATGGCAAGGAGGTCGCGCTGAGCGCCGACCCGCCCAGACTCCGCCAGCTCCGCGAGGCCTACGCCGATCTGAGCGGCACGGCCACTGCCGGCGACCTGCGCGTGGAAGTCGACACCCGGGTCGAGTTCGACGGCTGCGTGCAGAACACCATGCGGATCGTGCCGCAGAAGCCGGTCAACCTCGAGCGCCTCTCGCTGGTCGTGACCATGCCCAAGGCCGAGGCCGAGTGTTTTGCCACCACGGCGGGCGGCTGGGACGCCACCTTCGGCTGGACCCCGGACCGCTGGGACTCGCGCGAGACCTCGGGCAGCTTCCTTCAAGGCAATTTCGTGCCCTACGTGCTGCTGACCGACTCGGACCGCGGCTTCTGCTGGTTCGCCGACAACGAGCAGGGGTGGATCCTCGATCCGGACGAGCCGACGATCGAGTTGGACGCCGATGAGAAGCTGGTCACCTTCCGCGCGAACTTCGTCACCGAGCCGGGCGAAATCCGCGAGGTGACCACCATGCGCTACGGCTGGACCGTCACGCCGCAAAAACCCCAGCCGGCCGGCTGGCGGTGCTGGAAGGCCGACTTCCACCGGCCGTTCCCCGAGATGAACGCCGTGTTCTGGGGCATGGACCAGACCAACTGGGCAGTGCTCTGGCCCTACTACGCCAGCCCGTATCCCTGGGACTACGAGAAGTCGAAGCCGGCCTTCGACCGTGCCCGCGAGATGGGGGTCGTGCTGGCGGCGGGCAACATCGCCCACGCCATCGCCCGGTACCGCGACTATAAGAACCGCTGGTTCAACGAGGTGGCCGCCGATTGGGGCATGGTCCCCGGCGAGCTGTCCAACGGCAACGTGGCCTTAAGCCGCGGCCCGAACGACTTCCGGCTCTGGCACTGGGACCGCTGGATTCGGCTCTCGGGCCTCAACGGCCTCTACTTCGACGAGACCTATTTGCCGCCCGACCGGAACTACTTGACCGGCGGGGCGTATCTGCTGCCCGACGAACGCGTGCAGCCGGGCTACAACTACCTGGGCTTGCGCGAAATGTGCAAGCGGATCCGCCACCTCTTCCACCAGCACGGACTCGACGGGCCGCGTCTCTGGTTCCACACCACGGCCGGCCACCCGACGTACGCCTGGATGCCCGACATCTCGATGGAGGGCGAGAACGTCGAGCCGACCGGCTTGGACAACGATTACCTCGAGTGCCTGCCCGCGTCGCGCCTCCGGGCGATCGCCATGGGGCGCAACCTGGGCACCGTGCCGCTGGTGATGACCCAGGCCGAGCGCCACTGGGACGACAACTACTCGCCCTTCTGCGTGCCGCAGATGGTCGGCTGGCTCTTGGCCCACGACTGCCTGCCCGAGCAATCGCAGTTCTGGGACGTGCTGGCGGTGGAGAATCAAATGTGGCGCGACGACGTCACGTTCCACCCGTACTGGAAGGAGGGCCAGGGCATCGAGTCGCTTACCGACGACGTGATCTGCTCGGCCCACGTGCGCCGGGGGCACGCCCTGTTGTGGATCGTCAACCAGTCGCGCTCCGACCGCCGGGCAAAGATCTCGCTCGACCTGAAGCGCCTGGGTCTAAACCCCCTGGACCGCAACCGGCCGATCCGGGTCTTCGACGCCGAGACCGGCGAGCCCTGCGCCCTGGCCACCGGCAAGCCCACCGTGGCCGAGCTTTCGCTCGACGTGCCCAAGCGGTTCTGGCGGGCGGTGCGCCTGGTGCAGCCGGCCCGGCTGGCCGAGGGGCAGACGTTCACCGCCGCCTTCGACTCCGGCGAAGGCAAGCCCGACGAATCGCTCGGCTACGGCACGCCGCTGGGCCGCACGTTCGACCCGGCCGCGGCGCCGGCCGGGCGCCGCGGCAAGGGCGTCTCGCTCGACCAGCCCCTTTCGTACCTGGCCCGGCACCACGTATTCACCGACCGCGGCCGCATCGCGTTCCAGCTCCACTTCGACCCGGCCACGGCCCGGGGAACGCTCGTCGAAATCGACCGGCTCAAAGTGGCGCTCGACCGCGGAAAACTCACCGTCACGGCCGACAATGCGAAAACGAAGCTCGCCGAAGCCGAGCTCGGCCTGCCCGAAGGCGCGGCGTGGCACCCCGTCGAGGTCGACTGGCAAGGCCGCCGCCTGCGAATCCGCATCGCCGACAAGCCGCTCCCCGACGTCCAGCTCCCGGCCGCCCTCCCCCTAAAACCCCAAGCCCGCGGCCTCGCCATCCGCGGCAACCGCCCACGCACCGAACCGGCCAAGCTAACCTTCGGCCGCCTCGACGGGGCGGTGATCGACGACGTGGTGATGGGGGGCGATGGGCAACCGTAGCCGTCTCGCTCTAGCGAGACGTAGGGAGTAAAAACGCCCCCGCCGACCTTGTGTCGGCGGGGCGAATGCTTGGCAGCTAACCGGCGCGCCCGTTGTCCCTGGCCCGGTGGCCGGCTCCTCGGAAACTCAACCCGCGGCGACGTAAGGGTGCCCTGTACGCGTACAAATTTGTTTTGTTGTTTTGGGGGTCAGGCCGGTACTAGGGATTAAGCGTTTTCGCGGATCGGGCCGACGGGATTCGTTAGTACCTGGTACCGGCCTGACCCCAAGTGACGCCCAAGCCCTTGGCGCCAAAGGACTTAGGCGAAGGGGATTTTTCTGGAAAAATCCGCGGAGGGGCGCCCGGGGGCGTGGAAAACCTGTCGACGGGCCGGCTCAGTTGGCCGGGCCGTCGCGGTCGGCGACCCAGCCGTAGGGGGCCGGCTCCCTGGGACTGGTCAGCCGCTCGGGCCGGGAGGTGCTGGTCAGCGAGAGGTGGGCGGAGCCGTCGCCCCGGTAGATTCCCAGCCCGGCCCCCCACCCGTTTTCCACGACGATCGCCCGTTTGGTTCCGTTCTGGTCGTAGACGTAGAGCCCGTGGACGTGTTCGAGCGAACCGACCCGATCGAACCCCAGCCGTGCCCAGACCTGGCCGTGGCGGTCGACCACAGCGAACCCCCGGGCCCGGATTTCGCGGTCGCCCGAGTCTTCGAGCCCCGCGACGCGGCTTTGCAGCCCGGCCAGCTCCGCTTCGAGCCGGGCGATCCGCTCCAATAATCTGGCGTCGTAGGCACTTTTTGCGGCCGGCGAAGCGGAGACGGAGGGACGGAGGGAGGGAGGGATGGAGGGACGGAGCGACGGGGAGACGGAGGGATCGGGGGATCGCTCCGTCGCCGCGGCCCTCTGTCGCTCGGTCCCCCGGCCGGCGATCGCGAGCATGACGCCGCCGCAAAGCAGCAGGCTCAGCACCGAGCAAACCAACCCCCAGTGTGCGGCCTTCATCGGTCTTTCCTCCCCGGTTTGAGCCGTATGCAGATTTCCGCCAGCAGGATGGCGTGGAGACAGGAGAGCGCAGCCAGCCCGTAGGGCCAGCCGGGCCGGCCCTCGTCGCCGGCCGAGCCGCAGGCCACCAGCAGGGCCGTGCCGATCAGCGCCAACAGGATCTGCAAGCCGATCATCGTTTCGCTCCACGGCCAGTATAGCGGGCCGAACCACGGCAACACTACCCCGGATTATTCGTGAGCGAGGGATTTCTTGGACCTCCGAGGGCGTCTAAGTGCTTGATGAGACAGCGCTTGTGGCCGTTCACGGGTTCATGAAGTGCTATAGGTTGATTTTCGGGTTGTCGGGTAAATTGTCGCATCATGCGGGTGCGACACGGGAAATGTCGGAACTGCGCTCGGCTAGTCGAACGGGTGGC
>Ga0180438_10005850_pt1 | contig 16876 bp, 19 predicted proteins | sample SS_ome_12_FD_132455 | JGI IMG/M metagenome (GOLD analysis project Ga0180438, IMG submission 132455) | Hypersaline lake sediment archaeal communities from the Salton Sea, California, USA - SS_3_D_2 metaG | ecosystem: Environmental > Aquatic > Non-marine Saline and Alkaline > Hypersaline >...
CCGTTTTTTGTCCAAAATGCAAAAGACGCACCTTGTCGGTGCGCCCTGCCTACGATTCTATGGGGTTGGTGATCCTCACCTCATGGGGTTGCTACTTCCTTTTCTATTCGCTGCGCAAGCCCCGATCTGCTCCATTCTTCACAGTTGGTGTTTGTGCTCTGCCCCACTCCGTGGTATAATGCCTGCGGTTTGGCAACCATAAGTCCTTGTGCATTGAACCTGGGACACTGACAGAAGGTTGGAGCATGAGCACCATCCACGACCAAATCGACACGCTCGAAGCAGCCCTCAAGCGGCTCCGTACCGGTGAATTCCAGGTCTTTAACCAGCTTCCCTTCCTGCTCGACGAACTGCGGCAGAGCGCTGCCCACCTGGAGCGCCGGCAGGCAGAGCTGACCTCGCTGTACGAAGTTGGCCAAGAGATTGTCTCTATCCTCAACCTGGAACAACTGCTGGAGTCCATCCTGGACCGGGCCATCGTGCTGGTCAGCGCCGAGCGCGGATTCCTGGTCCTGTGCGATGGAGAAGAGGACGATTCGCCAGGCCAGGACGATTTTCAGGTGGCCGTGGCGCGCCAGTTTGCCCTGGGCGAGGTGGACGATGCCCAGATCGAGATCAGTCACGGCATCATCCGCCGCGTGCTTTCCAGCTCCGAACCGGTGGTCACGACCAATGCCCAGGAGGATCCGCGTTTCGAGACAAGCCGCAGCATCGTAGCCTACCAGATCCGGTCGGTACTCGCCGCGCCTTTGGTGGCCAAGGGTGAGCTCATCGGCGCCATCTATGTGGACACCCGCCTCAGCTCCCGGCTCTTTGACGAGAGCGACCTGGCCCTTCTGTCCGCCATGGCCAACCAGGCGGCCGTCGCCATTCAGATGGCTCGCCTGTACGAGCACCTCCACAGACGGAATCTCGAACTGCAGGCGGCCTTGCACGAGTTACAAGCAGCCCAGGACGAACTGATCCGCGCCGAACGACTTTCACTCGTCGGCCGCATGGCTGCCAGCATCATCCACGATCTAACAAACCCTATGACTACCATCAAGGGCTACGCCACGATGCTTGGGCGTGAGAATCTTGCCCCGAGCTCACGGCAGCGCTTCTCACAGACCATCACCCGTTCGGTGGATACCTTTGTGGAGATGACCCAAGAGATCCTGGACTATGCCAAGGGAGGCGGTCCTCTCCAACTGGTCGAGGTCCAGGTGGGCGAGTTCGTATGGGATTTGTGCTCCTTCATCGAGCACGATTTCCGCGAACGCGGGATCGAGATCCGGCGCGAACTCGACTACACCGGCGTGCTGGTCGTGGATGAGACCAAGATCCGGCGCGCCCTATACAACATAGCTACCAACGCACGCGATGCCATGGAGTCCGGTGGCATCCTGACCATCAAGACCTCTGTCTCCAACGGTTCCCTCGAGTTCCGGCTGAGCGACACCGGCACCGGCATCCCCGACGAGATCCGCGATGACCTCTTTGAGCCCTTTGTGACCTACGGCAAGGCAACCGGCACCGGCCTGGGGTTGGCCATCGCCAAGAAAGCAGCCGAGGATCACGGGGGCAGTATCACCGTCGAGAGCTCCCAGGGACAGGGCGCCACCTTCACCCTGCGGCTCCCCTTTGTCCCCCCACCTGCCTAACGCGGTTCTGGCGACCGTATCTCAAAACGCACGATAGCTTCCAGGCGCTGGCACACTCGCCCCATCCCAGTTCCGCACCGCCGGGTGGCATCCCAGGACTGCATTCGGTTCGGCTGGCACAAAATCACCCCAAACAGAATCGAACCGATCTTGACACAGTGCGGCATTTGGTGTATAATGGTCTCCGTACAATGACTCTTGGTCAGTGAGTGACCGTGAGTTCGGTCTCCATCACGAAGGAGAGAGGGGATTGAGCACAGCAGACCGAAGGGCACGCGAGAAAGCCCAGCGACGCCAAGAGATCTTGGATGCCGCTCGACTGGAGTTCTTCGAGCGCGGTTTTCACCGCCCCACCGTAGACGATGTCGCGGCGCGAGCCGAGGTCAGCAAGGGTACAATCTACCTGTACTTTGAGAGCAAGGAGGAAATCCTTGCTCATCTGCTTTTAGAGGGCCTCGAGATTCTCGTGAGAGATATGGAGGTCGCCTGCAGCCCAGACGCCGCGCAATCACCCGAGGCCAGCCTGCAAGCCCTGGCCAATGCCTACCTCACGTTTTGCCAGTCCCATCGCAGCTATTTCCGGCTGATCATGGCTTTTGACCGCGGACGATTCGAAGAATCGATCTCCCGCGATCTGTACCAGCGGGTATTGTCCCGGAGTCTGCAAGGGTTAAACCTACTGGCCCGGACCATCCAGGCGGGCAAAGACACAGAATACTTCCAAGTAGACGATCCTTGGCAGGCAGCCGGTTCGGTGTGGGCTGCCCTCAACGGTGTCCTGGTGCTCATGGCGCACCCGCTGCGCCAGCAGTTGCTGCGGAGCGATCTCAAGACTATGTTCGAGGCAACGCTGGATCTTGTTGTCAAGGGCCTGAAGTACGGTCCCTACAATGCAAAGGAGGGATACGCATGAAAAAGATCGTCATCGTCGGGGGTGTCCGGACCCCTATCGGCAGCCATGGCGGAGCGTTCCGCTCGCTTACGGCACAACATCTGGCCGCCCTGGTCTTTAGGGAGGTGATCGAGCGCGTGGGGATAGATTCCCTCTTGTTCGACGACGTGATCCTGGGCTGCATCAGCCAGCAGAGCGATGCCCCCAATATCGGCCGGGTGGCAGGACTCCTGGCCGGGGTTCCAGCCCGTGTTCCCGGTTGGACGGTGCAGCGCAACTGCGTGTCAGGTATGGTCGCCATCAGCAGCGCTTACCAAGCGATCCAGGCAGGGGATGGCGAAGTGTTCCTGTGTGGCGGCACAGAGAGCATGAGCACGTCGCCCTATGTGGTGCGCGGCGCCCGCTGGGGCCTGAAATTGCGCCACGACACTTTCGTAGACACGCTGTGGGAGGGTCTGACCGATCCGGTGTGCGGCCAGATCATGGGCCTGACGGCCGAGAACCTGGCCATGATGTACAATATCAGCCAGGAGCAGCAGGACAAGTTTGCCGTGATGAGCCACAAGAAGGCCTTCCGCGCCACGCGCATGGGCCGCTTTCGCGACGAGATCGTGCCGGTGCGCGTCAGCAAGAAGGTGGCGGGCCAGGAGGTGGCCTATGAGGAAATCGTCCAGGATGAGAACATCAACCCCACGATGAATGAGCGCAAGGCTGCCCTGTACCCGAACATCTTTAAGAAAGGCGGTTCAGTGACCCCGGCCAATGCCTGCCCCATCAGCGATGGAGCCGCGGCCGCCATTGTTATGACTGCCGATAGGGCCGCTGAACTGGGCCTCGAACCGCTGGCCACCATCCGCAGCTATGCCTATGCCGCTGTCCCCCCTGAGATCATGGGGCTGGGACCGGCCTACGCGGTGCCCATGGCCCTGGCAAGGGCAGGGCTCAAGCTGACCGATATCGATCTGATCGAGTTAAATGAAGCGTTCGCTGCCCAGGCGCTGGCCGTGGGCATGGAACTCGAGGACCAGGGCTGGGATTGGGACAGGGTTAACGTCAACGGCGGCGCCATCGCCCTGGGACACCCGGTTGGCTGCACTGGCACGCGGATCGTCGTCACCCTGCTCAACGAGATGATCAAGCGCGACGTGCCGCTGGGCGTGGCCACGGCCTGCGTGGGCGGCGGCATGGGTGGCGCCATGATCATCGAGCGCGAATAGGAGAAAAGCCAATGGCAGACGTAACGATGTGGACGGACAAGAAGGTGAAGGCTGCCTTTGAGGCGAAAGGCAGAGAGCGCCTGGAAGAGCTGCTGCCGAAGTTGGAGGGGCAGACCGGTGTGATCGCCATCGAACCGGAGAGCGGCGATCACTTTGTTGGTGCCACGCTGGGCAAGGCCGATGCAGTTGCCTATGTCAAGTATCCCGACGTGTGGATCTACTTTGCCCGTCTGGACGACCCTGAGGCCGCCATCGCCCTTCCCACCTGGTAGCCCACTTTCTCAACCTACCAGGCTACGGATCTACCAGCATACAGGAGGAGCAAATCATGTGGATATTCAAAGTTGGCGTCGTTGGCGCAGGGGCCATGGGTGGTGGGATCGGCCAGGTGGTCACCTACTCTGGCCTGCCGGTCGTCGTCAAGGATATTGACCAGCACCAACTCGACCTGGCCCGCGAGCACGTGGAAGCGATCTACCAGAGTCGCGTGAACAAGGGCAAGATGACCCCAGGCCAGATGCAGGAGAAGTTGGACCTCATCGAGTACACACTCGATTATGACGAGTTCGCTGACGTCGACATCGTCATCGAGGCCGTACCCGAGGTGATGAAGATCAAACAGCAGGTCTTCAAAGAACTGGACGAGGTCTGCACCCCCGACACCATCCTTGCCTCCAACACGTCCGCCCTATCCATCACCGAGATGGGTGCTGCGACCAGTCGCCCCCACAAAATAATCGGGATGCACTTTTTCAACCCGGCGCACGTCATGAAGTTGGTGGAGGTCATCCCGGGCGCAGACACCGACCAGGACACCATCGACACCGTTGAGCAGTTCACCCAGGAACTGCGCAAGATCCCGGTCATTGTCAAGGAATGCCCCGGTTTTCTGGTTAACCGCCTGTTGATGCCTTACCTCAATGAGGCGGTGTATGCCGTGGAGGAAGGCGCTGCCAAGGCCCAGGAGGTGGACGAAGCGCTGGGCCGCGACGGCTTTGGCTGGCCGATGGGTCCCTTCTTCCTGATGGATTTTCTGGGCATAGATGTCTGCGCGCACGTCGGCGAATACCTCTATTCCCAATATGGTGAGCGAGTCGAGCCAGCAAAGCTCTTCTACAAGCTGGTGGAGAAGAAGCGCTTTGGTGAAAAGTCAGGCGCAAGCTTTTACATCTACTCTGCCACCGACGCTGAGCCGCTGGACGACATCATCCAGCAAATGCAAGAGGCCGGAGAAGTCGAGACGGGGACCACTTTCAGTGTCGACCGCTTGATCATGCCCTTCCTCAACGAGGCAGCCCGCTGTGTCCAGGAGGATATTGCCAACGTCAACGACATCGACATGGCTTCCATCGCCGGCATCGGCATGCAGGTCAACAAGGACGGCGAGTTGGTGCGCATGGGCCCCTTGGAGTACATGGACGAGATGGGCCTGGATGTCGTCGTCGAGAAGTTGGAGGCCCTGGAGAAAGAGTTCGGCCTGCGCTTCCATCCGGTGGACATCCTCTACCAGAAAGTGCGCGCCGGAGAACTGGGGAAAAGGACAGGACGCGGGTTCATGGAGTGGACTGCCTGATCGAGAGTGCGAAGCGCAAAACGCAATCCACACACCTTGATCCGTTTTGCTTTTCACCCATTGCGTTTCGCGCAAACCAAGAGATAGAAAGGAGCCAAATATGGGTGAGTATGAGACGGTAAAACTGAGCATCGAGGACCGGGCGGCGATCATCACCATCGACCATCCACCAGCGAACGCTTTCAACAGCCAGGTCCTCGCAGACCTGGACGCGGCCTTTGACGAAGCGACAGCCGACGAGCAGGCAAAGGTCATCATCATCACCGGCGCTGGACAGTTCTTCATTGCTGGCGCAGACATCAACGAGATCAAGGAACTCAAGGAGGACCAGGAGGCGCTCCTGGTATTCGGCAAGAAGGGTCATAACCTCTTCTTCAAGATCGAAAGATCCAAGAAACCAGTCATCGCCGCTATCAACGGCCGCTTCTGCCTGGGAGGCGGCAACGAGATGGCCATGGCCTGCCACATCCGCCTCGCCGAGGACAGTGTCCAGTTCGGCCAGCCCGAGATCTCCCTGGGCATCATGCCTGGCTGGGGCGGGACCCAGCGGTTGCCACGCTTGGTGGGCAAGGGCAAGGCGCTGGAGCTGATCTTGGGCGGCGGCAACATCAAGGCCCAGGAGGCATTCCGCATTGGCCTGGTCAACAAGGTTGTACCGGTTGGCACGGTCGTCCGCGAGGCCAAGCGGTGGGCCAAAGCCCTCTCCTTCTGGAGTGCAGTCCCGATGGCTGCCATTATCACTTCTGTCAACGAGGGACTGGACGAGGAAAACCTTGAAAAGGCCATGGAGATCGAAACCCAGCAGTTCGCCGCGCTTCAGACCAGTGAGGATATGGCCGAGGGGTTAACTGCCTTCCTGGAGAAGCGCCGACCCAAGTTCCAGGACAAGTAAGGAGCGGCCAGGGGCATTCGGCGGCATCGCAGTGACGGGGGACAGGGACAAGCCTTGCTCCCCCGTTGCCGCCAGTTGCTCCTTGCTCCGGCAAGTACCTGCCCGGCCAGAGGGACCACCGGAACTGGAGACCGTCCACGACCAGGACGATGCATTTGGTGGATTCAGTGGCCCAGTGGATTGAGTGCCTTTCAGTGATTGAAAGGAGGGACCGTATGGACTTTACACTCAGCGAAGACCAATTGATGTTCAAAAAGATGTTCGCCGACTTTTGCGCCAAGGAGATCCGGCCGCAGGGTGAGCAGATCGACCAGGCCGAAGAGGTCCCGGCCGACCTGCTGGAGCAGGCGGTGGATCAGGGATTCTGGGCAGCATTGGTACCAGAGGAACTGGATGGCTGCGGTCTGGACATCTATACCTATATGCTCATGCTCGAGGAGTTGGCCCGGGCCGACATGTCCACCGCCCTCATCCTTAGCGTCCACAACAGCCTGGTCGTCAAGCCGCTCATTGACCACGGCACGGACGAGCAGAAGAATCGCTACCTGGAGGCGCTGGCCTTTGGCGAGATGCTGGGCGCCTTTGCCCTCACCGAGCCTGGCGCAGGGTCTGACGCCGCTGCCCTCGCCACCACAGGGACCCTTGACGGCGAGGACTACGTGCTTGACGGCACCAAGATATGGGTCAGCAATGGGGCCACGGCCGGTCTGTTCCTCGTCTTTGCCAAGACCGAAGAGGGTATCACCGCCTTCCTCGTCGAAGCCAGCACGCCAGGACTCCAGGTTGGCTACCGGGAGAAAACGCTGGGGCTGCGGGGCGTGTCCTGCAACACCCTCTACTTTGACGGCGCCCGCGTGCCGGCAGCCAACCGCCTGGGCGAAGGTGGGCAGGGACTCAAGATTGCCCTCGGGGCCCTGGAACTCAGCCGGCTGGGCATGGGTGCTCTGGCCCTTGGCGCCTCAGAGCGCGCGCTTGAGGAGGCGGTCCAGTTCTCCATGGAGCATATCCAGTTCGGCGTTCCAATCGCCCAGAAGCAGATCATCCAGAACTATATCGCCGATGCAAAAACCCAGATCGAGGCCCTCCGCTGCCTGGTGACCCACACTGCCTGGCTGGCCGATAGCGGACAGGATTTTGGCCTGCAGGCTTCCATTGCCAAGCTCTGCGGCGCCCGCACCGCCTCCGCGGTCACCGACAAGATGCTCCAGGTCCACGGCGGCTACGGGTATATGAAGGAATACGCCATTGAGCGCTACTACCGGGACTGCCGTTCCCTGGAGATTATCGAGGGTACGAGCCAGATCCAGCAGTTCCTCATCGCCCGCAATATCTACAACGCCGAGGGACTGGCGATCCAACCCTGACGTTTACAGATTTGCGCATCTGCCGGTTTGCGCTCTTGTACCTCTGCAGATTTGAAAAGGAGACGGGACTATGGACTTTTCCTTTCCAAAAGAGTACCAGCTCTTCCGTCGCATGGTTCGCGAGTGGGTAGAGAACGAAGTAAAACCTCTCGCCAAGGTGATCGATCGGGAGCACCGCGTTCCCCACGAAACGATCAAAAAGGCTGCCAGGCTGGGCTTGATGGGTGTGCCTTTTCCCCAGAAATATGGCGGCATGGGTGGCGGTGAGATCGGATACTGCATCTTGATGGAGGAGCTAGGCCGCGCTTGCAGCAGCACCGGCACCGTCATCGGCGCCCATACGGGCATCGGCGCCATGGCCCTCTACCTTGACGGCACCGAGGAGCAGAAGCAGAAATACCTGGTGCCCATGGCCCAGGGAACGGCCATCGGCGCTTTCGGCCTGACCGAGGCTCAGGCTGGTTCTGATGCGGCTGCCATCAAGACCACCGCCGTACGCGACGGGGACGATTATGTCCTCAACGGCGCCAAAGTGTTCATCACCAACGGCGATATCGCAGACATCATCACCACCATGGCCGTGACCGACCCGGCACTGGGCGCCTATGGGGGCATCACCGCCTTCATTGTCGAAACCGACACACCTGGGTTTAGCATCGGCAGCCTGGAGAACAAGATGGGCATTCGCGGAAGCTCCACCGCCGAGTGCGTCTTTCAGGACGTGCGCGTGCCCAAGGAAAATGTGCTGGGCCAGTTCGGGGCTGGATTCCTGACCTTCATGAAGACGTTGGACATTGGACGCGCCAGCCTCGGTGCAGCCACCCTGGGCGGTGCCCAGGCCGCCATGGAAGCCAGCATCCAATGGGCAAAGGCCCGAGAGCAATTCGGCGCGCCCATTGCCACCAAGCAGTCGATCTACTTTATGATCGCCGACATGGCTATCGACATCGAGGCCCTGCGCTCCCTCATCTACCGCACCGCGTGGTTGATTGACAGCGGTCAGCCCCACATCCTGGAAGCCGCCGCCTGCAAGACCTTTGGCTCCGAGGTGTCCCACCGTTGCATCGACCGCGCGATGCAGATCCATGGCGCCCTGGGCTACAGCCGCGACCATTGGATCGAGCTTGGCTGGCGTGACCAGCGCATCTCCGAGATCTATGAGGGGACAAACGAGATCCAGCGCATCGTCATCGCCGCCAGCCTCTTCCGGCCCCACGGCCTCCGCATTCCCACGTAGCCAAGGCGCAAGGAGAAGGGTTCTATGAAGATCATCGTTCCCATCAAGCAGATCCTTGACCCGAGTGGTATGACGTTCCGGCGGGATAAGGAGAGAATGTTCATCAACCGGGAGGAATACATCGTCGACCCTGCCAGCAAAGCAGCTATCGAGGCTGCACTGCAGCTCAAAGGCGACGATGATACTCTGATAGCCATCAGCATGGGCCTCCCCCAGGCCGACGACGCCCTGCGGGAGGCCCTGGCCATGGGCTGCGACGAGGCTTTTTTGCTCTGCGACAATGCCTTTGAAAATGCCGACATCACAGTCACTACCAGTATACTGGTCGCTGCCATCCTCAAACTCGGCGGCGCTGACTTGATCGTGACCGGGCACCAGTCGGCGGACACCGGATCCGGGCAGATTGGCCCCCGCCTGGCCGAAGCTCTGGGCTACGCCCAGGTGACCGATGTCTCTGCCATGAGCACCGAGGACGGCGTCCTCCAGGCGACCCGTCGCTGGGGCACGGCCGAAGCCGCTTATGCAACGGTCGAGGCGGTCCTCCCGGCGGTCGTAGCGGTCACACCGGAGGCCTTTCCACCGCGCTATGCCCACGGCGCCCGCATCATGAGTGCCTACCGAGACTGGGATGTACCGGTGTGGGACATGGCCTACCTCGGCCTGGACGAAGCCGCCCTGGCTCCCCTGCTGGCTTTTCGCAGGGAGGGCTTTCCGCCACCGCTGGAAGTGGGTGAACGCTTCCACGGGGACCCTGCTGACGTGGCCCAGGAAGCCGTCATGGCCCTCAAGCTGCAGAAGCTGATCGGCTAGGTAGTTTTCGGTGTAGAACTCGCTCATGCCCCATCTCCGGAGGCGGGAGCATTCTGCACCAGAAGCTGGGTAGGAGACAAATATGGACTTTAGCTATCTTGACGACTGGACTGAGGACGAAGCCGGAGGGCCTGTCGAGGAAATCGGCGAAGGCTATCGCAACATCTGGGTGGTCGCCGAGAACTCCAACAGGACCCTGCTCCCTGCCACACTGGGTGTAATGGGCCAGGCCCGCGAGCTGGCCGATATGATCGGTGTCTATGTGTACGCCGTGCTCCTGGGCGAGGACGCTGAAGCCCTCGGGCAGGACCTGCTTGCCTACGGTGCGGACAAGGTGCTGATCGCCGACGAGCCAGGCCTGGCAGAATACCGCCCTGGACTTTATGTCCAAATCGTGGCCGACCTGGTAGACCAGTACCGGCCCGAGATCCTGCTCATGGCAGCCAGCCCGCTGGGCAACGACCTGGCTCCCCGCCTCGCCCAGCGGTTGAATACTGGCCTCATGAGTCACTGTATCAAACTGGAATTGGATATGTCCGAGCGGTTGCTGCTTGGGACCTTTGCGGTCTTTGGTGGCGAAATGTACCACACGGTGGCCTGCCCGCAAGCCAGGCCCCAGATGGCCACGCTCCAACCTGGGTACTTTCGCATGCCCTACCCGGACACCTCCCCCGCCGGAAGCGTCCAGACCGTGGATCTCGATCTTGGCGCGGTGACCGGTCGCCTGACCTGGATCGACCATGCCGCCTCGGTTGCCCTGCCCGACGTCTCCCTATCCAAGGCAAAAGTGGTGGTCTCCGCCGGGCGCGGCATGGGTGACGCCGACGGCTTTGCCCTGGTTGAGCAACTGGCCGAGGCTCTCGGGGGTGTCGTCGCCGGTTCGCGCGGCGCATTCGATGCAGGTTGGATCGCCGAAGAGCAAATCGTCGGCGTGGGTGGCGTGTTTATCGCCCCGGACCTGTACATAGCCTGCGGCGTCTCTGGCGACATTTACCACTACTTTGGCGCACAGGACAGCAAGTTTGTGGTGGCCATCAACCCCGACGAACACGCACCGATCATGAAAGCGGCCAACATGGCCCTGGTCGGCGATGCCAGACAGATCATCCCAGCCATACTCGATGCACTAGCCAACTAGCCAACCGTTCCACTGCACAGGAGGTCAGGGACAATGGGGTCCCTGGCCTCCTACACCGATCTCCCCGGACAGAGTCCCAGCTTCTCGTTTTGCCAAAGCGACCCAGGTGTGATAAGTAGTTGCCAGTATATCACTTTGACTTGGGCAGTCGCCCTCCCGGTCCTTGAAGAACTTTGATGCGTTCCACCTCGGAGCGTTCAATCATCCAGACACGGTTGAACTGCTTGGCCTTGATTGTGCCATTGCGTAGCAGGCGCCGCACATAGTCAGGATGATAGCCCAGGATCTCCGCTGCTTCATCTGCCGTCAAGGTGTCGCCCATCTCTTCCCTTCTTAGTTCTTATCATAGGACATTATACCATGATCCTAGTAGTCTGTCAAGTCGATGGAGGTATGTTTCTCGGCTGCTGAGTTGCAGGTTGCTCACTGTTATGCTATACTCATTCGTGTGCCGTGCAATGAGCAAGAAGTAGCAAGCTGGATGATGCCAAGGACACTCAGGAGATGGTAGCCTTCCTATTCTGGAATATCAGGAAAAGACCCGTCCAGAGAGCTATCGCAAATCTGAGCAAGACACTGGGTGTAGATGTACTCTTGCTAGCAGAATGCGAGATTAATCCTGCAATCCTCCTGAGCGAACTCAACTGCGAGAAGGCCCAATATCACTATGCACCTGGTGTGAGTGAACGTATACAGTTCTACAGTCGATATGACGCCAGTCATGTTTCTCCAAGCTATGACGAAGCAAGTGAGCGTATCACCATTCGACATCTCAAGCCGCCCGGTCTTACCGACATTCTTCTTGCGGCCTGCCATCTCCCTAGCAAGGCTGCCAATTGGGATGAAGACAGTCTTGCCCTAATGTGTCCGGGATGGGCATCGGCGATCAGGGACAAAGAGAAAGATGTAGGACACAGTAGAACGATACTCGTGGGAGACTTCAACATGAATCCCTTTGAGAGTGGCGTCATTGGAGCAACCGCATTCCATGCAGTGATGAGTCGAGCGATTGCCCAGAGGAAGACGCGAAGAATCCAATCGGAAGACTATCCGTTTTTCTATAATCCCATGTGGAGCTTGTTTGGCGATGCAACACCCGGCCCGCCAGGGACCTACTATTGGAATGGTTCGACAAGCACGGAGTATTTTTGGCACATACTGGATCAAGTTCTGATTCGACCCGAATTGCTGGATAGATTCAAGAATGACGACTTGCGTATCATAGAGTCAGATGGTACCAAGTCACTGCTCTCATCCAGCGGCTTGCCGACAGAGTCAGATCATCTGCCCATCTTCTTCAAGCTGCGTTTGTGAGTTATTCTGGGAGGTACACTAATGGAAGATTTCTGGCCTGAGGATATTGCAGACAGTAGTGGCGAAGCACCTGTAGCACTCTTAAGATATCAGGCACGCATGTTGGGTGAAAGAACCAGGAATTTGATCGAGGCCCAGGTTAAACTGGTAAGCAAGTCTCGCCCACACGATAGATTTGATGCTAGACTCGCTTTCATAGACTTCCCACGCGATTTTCTGTACGCCTTCTATATCGTCGCTCCGACTCTCGACAACTACAGCTACTTGCTCTTCCATGCGTTCTATGGCCCCGAATTGTATCCCGCCGGATTCAAGGTGCATACGAGCATAATCCAAGGCCTGAAACAGAAACTAGATCAGTATCGGATCGAGTGGATGTACACTTCGGCTCGCCCAAGTCCTTCCGCGCCGGTCATGGAGAAATTCGCACCCGAAAGCGGACAGGACCCGGAGCCAGACGACTGGATTCTCGTAGCAAAAGAAAAGAAGCAGTTTGAGAGCATTCTTCAGGCAATACTCCAGGCACCGAAAACCAAGAGGGTAGTACATGGATTACTAGACCAATTACCCGACCTCGGACCAGCCGTCCATGAGCTGTGAGACCGATGCTCAGTTCATCCGCTCCTATGTCGTGCCCGCTGCGCTTCGATAATCAGCTCCAGCAGCCGCTCAATCCTCGGATCGAGCTTCTTGGTCTTCTTTTTCGACGTAGAAACACCCATCTTTTTTTTCCTCCATTCCATCCATCCTGAACAGCGCCACGAATGGCGGCCACGGCTTCACGCACACCAGCCGCCGCGCTGCCACGTCGATCACCACCGACTCGAAGATCGTTCTCAGCATCTCAGCGCGCAAGCGCAAGGGTGCATCTTCCCAGGCATCCGCGAGGCTTTCCAGCGTTGCGCCTGCTTCTTCCACCTCTGGCGCTTCCGGTTCTTGGAGGGCATCGATCTCCGCTTGCACTTCTGCTCGCCGCCGGTCGTATTCTCCCCGGCTCACGTCTCCATCAATGTATACCTCGCGCAATCGCCGCAGCTTGCCCTGCAAATAGCGCCGCTTGCCCTCTGTGCTCTCCTGTTCTTCGCGATTCTCGACAAGTTCTGCCAGCCGTTCGCGCCAGTCTTCAGGCAATCGCAAGCGTTTGACCAACTCGCCCACCTGATCATCTATGGTGCCAGTCGGGACGCACCGCCCACCCACCGGGCAATCTACGCCACGCTTCCTGGCTGCGTCGATGTAGTAGGGCTGCTGTTCGGTGCCGGTCATGTGCATGGGCAAGCCGCACAGATGGCACCGGACCAGGCGCTGCAACAGGTACACGCGCCCGGTCTTTCTCCCACCAGCCCCACGGCCTGCACGCCGCTTCGCTCGTGCTGCTTGGCACTGGTCAAAGAGTTCGCGGTCAATGATGGCTTCGTGCTGGCCCGACCACCACCGGCCGTGATACTGCACCTCGCCAAGATAGGCCCGGTTAATCAGCATGTGACGAACGGTGGGAGCCACCCACCGATCTGCTCTGTAGCCGCAGGGAGGATACGCAGCCCGATTCAGAAGGTTGGCAATGTCCTGGTCGCTGTGTTCACCGGTCGCATAGTGCTCGAAGGCAAAGCGCACCGCTGCCGCTGCCTCTGGGTCAATCACATGCTGGCCGTCAACCAACGTGTAGCCGTGTGATGGCGTTCCCGCATTGCTCAATCCCTGCTTGGCCCGCCCGCGTTTGCCCTTCCTGACTTCGCGGCGCAGGTTGGCAACATAGTACTCGTTAAAGGCACCCAACATCTGAAGGAACAGCATGCCCTGTGGCGTTGAATAGTCAATCTGTTCGGTGATCGACAGATAGCCCACTCCCCACCGGCCCAACTGCCCAAGCGTTTCGAGCTGGAGTTGCAGGTTGCGATAGAAGCGGTCGAGCTGGTGCGTGAGCAGTATATCGAGCTTGCCCGCTTCGCAATCGTCCAGAGCTTCAGAGAAGGCAGGCCGATCCTTGACCGTGCCGCTATGCCCAGGCTCCACGTATTCAGCCGCGACCGACCAGCCGCGATCCTCACAGAATCGCTGCATCGCTGAAAGCTGTTCGTCAATGGAATAGCCTTCAGCCTGCTCCTCGCGTGAAACCCTGGCGTACAACCCGGCTCGCATCACATCTCCAGCATTAGCGACAACTGCCCCCACTCTACTGGCGGGAGCTGGTGCCGCAGATGGTCCACACCGGCGGGATCGAATTCCAGCATCAGCGCCAGCCATGCCGCGCCGTCGCTCTCCAGAAAAGCCCGCGCATCCCCGGCGAGGCCCACACCAGCGGAGATCCCCGCTTCCTTCGCTGCCTTGTCGCCATTGGTGCTGTGGGCATCGCGCCACGCTCGCACCAATACCGCGCAAGCCAAGCGCCGCCACCCTGTCAGCTCATCCACGATCACCCTTCCCCACCTCGGGCAGCCCCAGCGCCCCCCAACGCCAGGGCTGCCCGCATGGAGTAACTAGCCGCCCAGCGTTCTTATCGGTCGGCCCTTGCTGTCACGGTATCGGACGTGTCCGTCCGGCGACTGCGGCAGCGTCACCTTGCGAGGCGGCTCAACCTTGATCTCGCTCATGGTGCCGCCCTCTCCATGCCACCAGCCCCACATGCGCCAATGCTCCAAGCATATACGTACTGCCTGGACAAGAATGTTGGGCACATTGGCCTTGATCATGCCGCCATGCGTTCGGATTCTCTGGTGGCGCTGCCTCTTGGCCTCCAGAAGCGCTGCCACTTCCTCCACCAGCGCCACCAGCCGCTCGGTGTCCTTGTAGTCCTCCTGCCATTGCTCCTCGACAAGGGCGGCATTCTCCAGCTTGCGTTGCGCCTCGACCGCGGCCCGCGCCTCCGGTAGCCGCTCCTCAACTTTCACCAGGATGCGTTGCTTGGTGTTGCGGTCGCTGGTCATCACCTCCAGCCGGTTCACGGCCTTTTTGTCGAGCACGTCGGTGGCGTCAATCTCCGCATCGAGCTTGGCGATGTCTTCGACCAGGCTGTCACGCTGGCTCATCAGGTCGCGCTCGACCTTCTCTGCCTTTTCTAATTCGCTGGTTGCCATCACGCCACCTCCCTCTGCTTCTTTTTCATGTCCATTACCCTCCATTAGTTTGGTTTGTAGTCCTTCCCGATGTTGCGCAGCACCCAACGCGCTGCATCCTTTGCCGATTCGAGGTCGGTCGCACTGTGCAGAATCGTGTACCACTTCGACCACATCCGCACGCCCCAACTATCGGCACTCTTTTCCTTCGGCGTCTCCCGACTGCCGCCCTGAATGCCCCGAATGGCCTCCTTGCGCAGCTCCACCGCTGGCGGCTTCATCTCCCCACGCATCGCGGCCCGCTCCGCATCCCAGTCGATCCGCTGCGATGTGGAGCTGTCGCCGTTCAAAATGTGACCGGCTTCATGCCACAGCGTCAGAAAGAATCGACTCGTGTCGCTGTCCCTGCCAATGAGGATGCGGTAACAGTTCGCCCCTGCATCCCAGCCGACCGCGGCCTTATACGGCACGCCCGGTGCACTGTCAATCAGCTCCACTTCCACCCTCGCCGGTCCTTCGATGTAGTTGGGCAGCAGATAGGCGAAGAAGTCCGCCGCCGTCCTGTTTGTAACCTCCATACATCACCCCCTATGATAGCAAGCCCCAATAGCGTGGGGTATTGGCCGCCTCATCCGCACAGTTCGCCAGCGCCACCAGCAGGTCAATCTTGGCGCGCCCGCTCGCCTTCTGTAAGAATATCTGACCGTTGCCCAACTCCTTGGCATTCGCGCCCGCCGCTGCATACTTCAGATCAGGATGGTCGTACAGCACGAGCTGCCGGTTGCTGATCAGCTCGTATAGCCTGGTATCCTTCGGCCCTCGGCTCGAATGCGTCTGTGGCACCTCCACCACGTACATGCCCGCCTGGAACAGTTCATCGGCGAGGTGTTGCGCCTGGTAGGGATCGAAGTACACACCGGCGATTTCGTACCGCTCCCACGCCCTGAGCAGGTAGGGCTTGACTGTGCTTCCCAGCTTCAACCGCTGCCGCCTATCCTTGCCCTTCCAGACCTTGTGCCATGCGACCTTGACCCGGCCCTCGTCATGGTAGACACCAATCAGCGCGCAATCATCGCCCTTGGGACTAAGCGCCACGTCCAGGCCCACATAGATGTACTGCGAGCTGCCCGCCTCCAATGGCCGGTGATTCGGGTCGATGAGCGCCTCCCAATCGGCCTGCTCCACAAAGCTGCCGGTCGGCTCGGCAAACTCGCACAGGATCATCCTGGCGTACTCGCTGGCCCGCAACGTCTTGCGCTGATTCTCGCGCCAGTCCTCCGTCTGCCACGGCTGGCGGCATTCATGCGACCAGAATACGAACGTGCGCCCGTTGCGCCAGCACGCCGGACCATCGGCATTGGCAATGTGCACCAGCTCGGGCACCAGCTCGCCCCGTTTGGTGCCCGTCTCCAGCAGCCTGAGCCACAATTCCCCCTCGCCGATGTAGCCACCATACCCGATGGCAAACTTGAGCGAGTGCAGCCGGGTTGGGTCGGTCTTGAATTCGCCCCATAGCCTCTGAGCGTCTTCGTGGATGTAGCCCCACAGCTCATCGAAGCAAACCAGGCTGAAGCGCGCCCCTGCCTCGCCTCTGGAGCTGCTGGCAATGGCCCGGACTTTGTTCCCGTTGGGAAGTGCAGTCTCCAGCTTGCCGGTGTCCAGGTTCAGCGCCGGGTTCATCCTGACCGAATCGGCGAAGCTGGCATACATGATACTCGCCGCCTGGTCCCGCTTGTTGGAGGC
>Ga0180438_10005851_pt1 | contig 16875 bp, 14 predicted proteins | sample SS_ome_12_FD_132455 | JGI IMG/M metagenome (GOLD analysis project Ga0180438, IMG submission 132455) | Hypersaline lake sediment archaeal communities from the Salton Sea, California, USA - SS_3_D_2 metaG | ecosystem: Environmental > Aquatic > Non-marine Saline and Alkaline > Hypersaline >...
AAGACAATACCACCATTTTTTGCATATATCCCCGAAAGCAAAACAACATCTGCGCCGGAGATTTTTGCGCCTGTTTCTTTATCAATAATTGTCCCGGTTACACGACTGGTGATAAGCGCAAATCCATTTGTTTGCAAAAAACTCAAAACAATAATGATCCCAATAATTAACTTAAAATGTTTCATCTTACCTCCTAAAGCATTTAAATTTTACCATTTTTTAATAGACTCATAAAATAAAAAATAACCGGAAATAATTTTACTATGCTAAATAATCATTCTTTTTAGATCTATAAAAAGGCTCTTTCAAAGTCGTAAGTTTTCAACTTTAAACTTAAACGTTGAATTTCGAATGCTAATTTTCTGACTTGTCTGACCTACTTTTTTCATCTTTTTTAAATATTACAAATACCTTTCCTTTAATCCTTTGGCTTTTTTCAGCCCCTCATCTGTAAGGATCAGAGACTTTCTGAATTGTTGGATAAGGTTATCTCTTTCCAGTTCATTGAGAATATCAAAAAGATATCCTTTCCAGGCTCTAAACACCTTTTTACCCGGCACTCGTGTTGAATCTTCGTACCAACCGCTTAAATATATTAATAACAGGTGGATATCTTTCAGTCTATCATCCATTTTTTCCTCCTCTTCCTTCCATTACACCTCGTTTTTTTTCTTTCTCTGCCTGTGATTTTTTGTGGATCATCATCTGCTGAGCTGCTTTATTTTTCCTGATTTGATATGGGTTTCGATTTCGTCTTTAAAAATATGTGTACATTCAGTTAATTTGGCGAGAATGAGCTGCGCAATTCCTGGAATTTGAAGTAAAATAAGAAGCTCTTCGTATTGATCTTTCACAGGAATTCCATGTTCTTTACAACATTTCTTTAATAGAATGGGGGGTGGGCCTCCCATGAATTTTTCCGGCTGCACAAGCGTTGGTGCACCGGTTAACAGCCAATTTAGATCCAATTGATAGGTTTTTTGAATATAATACATACACATGATCGGCGGCATTTGTTTGCCTTGTTCAATGGCTTTCACCAGTTTAACCGATCGTTTCATCTCTTTGGCCAAAGCTTCCTGGCTTTTGCCGACAGCTTCCCTGAACAAGCGGAATCGGTCACCCACAGTGTCTCTTGATTCTAATTGAATGATATGTTGGTCACTCATCGAACCTCTTCCTCCTTCTTATTTCAATATTATATAATATATTTTTTATTCTTTTTTTTTCTTTTTGCCATTGAAATTTACAGGCTGATGGTTTATATTTGATATTTCCAATGATAATGGTGTATTGAAAGAGGTTGATATGCGGTATGTAAAAAAAATGAATACCAGTGCGAATAAACATCGGACCTTCACCTGTTCCAGGTATTTTCTTCTTCTTTTTGCCAGATGGCTTCTCTTGTTTCACAATCATGGCACAAATATAATCCATATTGATAAATTTGTCAAGTAAAAAATGATAAAAAATAAAAATTTGGATAATTTTCATGCTCGCCTGAAAAAAATACGACAGACCCTGGGGTTTACGCAGGAGGCCTTTTCAAAGATTCTTAGTATATCAAAACCAACGCTTGTACGGTATGAAGGCGGTGGTCGAGAACCGGACGCGGGTTTGTTGTCCGTTTTAATAAATAAATACAGGGTGAATATCAACTGGCTGTTAACCGGGGAAGGTGAGATGTTCCTGCCGAAAAAAGATAACCGATCGTTATATATTCTCAATCATCTTGATAAAGAGGTTGTGGAGATGCTTGAGTTATTAAATATCCCGGAAATTAAGCGATCCATCCTGGCGGAATTCGACCAATTAAAGCAAATCTTCAATCCTTTGGTGGATAACTATTATGCAAAAAAAAAGGCCCGTAAGAAAAAATAGCCGCATTATTTTTTTCCTATTGTTATTGAAATTTAGTCAGAAATAGTATAATATTGGAGTAATGAGGCGTTTAAAAACGAAAAAAGATATACATATGGATAATTTCTATTCACGGCTAAGAAAAATTCGTAAAACCCTGGGCTGTACCCAGGATGAATTCGCACGGCATCTCAAGGTCTCAAAACCAACTGTTGTCAGGTATGAATCTGGCGGCAGAAAACCCGATGCCGACTTCTTATCCATTTTGATAAATGAATTCAAAGTAAACATCAACTGGCTCCTCACCGGAAACGGTGAGATGTTTTTAAAGGAGAACCTTCTGGAATCAAATATCACAATCGATCCCAATGATGAAGAGTTGTGCCAGTTGATTGATCTTTTGCATATTCCTAAAATGAGGCGATCTATAATGGCAGAATTTGATCAATTGAAAATTATTTTCAAATATATAGTTGAAAAATATAATGAAGAAAAAAGCGAAACCAAAAAAAAATAAGGGAGGATAAATACTATGGAATTTAACCCGGAAATGAGTGACCGCGAATTGTTGGAATTGCTAGCGGCTGCCATACGTGTGCCTACGGTGAGACGGAACATTTTGGCAAGGCTGGAGCAATTGGTGATATTACATGGAGATGAGATCGAAGCACAGGATTCTCAAATACCCTTTATCACAGCACGCCCACCTATCAGCCCTCTAAATGATGTCCCGTTTCCTGGACATACACCAACAGCAGAGCTCAGGGTATACCCCTTTAACCTGGTAAAGCAAAAGAACCAGGAGCTCTGGATCCAGGAAGTGCCAGAAGGTGCGGAGGAAGAGGGCGCAAATCTCTATTTCTTACTGCCCGAGCTCATCCAATACATTACGTCGAAAATGGTAAAGAAAAATATGAAGAATATTTCGGAAGAAAGGGTTGTCCTATATACCAGTCGGGGCTTCCAATCTTATAATATTTTTGCAGAACGGGTATCGAAAAAAGAAATTTCCGGCACCCTGTTTGACTTAAACGAAAATATGGTCTATGATGGAGCGCAGGACACGGCAAATCAAATGTTCAATAATGTGATTTATATCAATACTGAAAATTTCAAAAATCTACCGGAACAGGAAAGGCTTTATGGGATGATTGAATTTATCAATATTTATCCCGGGTTGAGAAAATCCCTGTTGGATTATTTTTATATTATTTTAAAACCTATTTTTATGAATGCTCGTGAAAGGCTTGCAAAATAAACAAAAATTTAAATCACTCCTCACAGTTGCTTAAAATTTCAAGGCCCATCTGTGTTGAGTAGTTTCCAAATAGTGTCGCATCTGAGTATTTCTGTAAAAGCATCCAGCATGTGGAGATATCCGGTTTTTCATTTACCTTCACTTTATCTCTTATTAGGTATAGAATATTTAATAGTTCATTAATGTTGTTGATACTGTGCTTATAGACCCCCAGGATATCGGCGTTTATCAAGTATCCTTTAACGATTCCGGCGATTTCTTTGTTGAGATTGTTTTTTGTGATAAAGGTATCGTAATCATAATCTTTAAACCATGCCATTTTTTTTTCGATATACCCGATTCTCTCGCCGATCTCTGCGGCTCTGGCATAGTTAACCTTTGCTGCCTCCAGCTCAGCCATTGCTTTTTCAACATATTCCAGGGATAGGGAAAAATTGAAATCCTGCCGTGCTGACTTTTCAAATTCCATAAGCAGAAGGTCTGTATTTGCTTTTGAATGTAAAAAATGGATCGCCCCGGCTACCACATTGTCCTCAATCAAAATTTTCTCCGATCCATCAGTGAAAATACAATTCAGGTCATTACAGTATATTAACGCATATGTGTGTACAGAAAATAAAAAAAATAACAAAACAGATATAATTTTTTTCATCACAACCTCCTGGGATATATTCTATCACATTTTTGTCTTTCGTACTATATCCGAGATAAACCCGGGTTGATGCGGTAAAACCTGGAGTGCTGAAGTGGTGGAGTAATGGAGTGATAAACCAGAACGGGCGGCAGTTATCAGGACCTGCACAAATGAATCGTCACAAAACAATGGCAGTAATTTCATCGATCTTGAAAATCTTATACAAAGAATTTTCACAGATTTCCCTGTACTTTAAATAAACAGACAGGATATCAAACATCTCTTTGCTGAGATAGACAATGGTTTTTCCCTCGATTTTGTTTATATAGGATAATAAGTGCCTGAATGTATGATTAAAATCTTTGCTGCTGCCGCTGGCATAGTCACTAATGATAAGACATTTTTGCAGGTTGGCGAACTTAACTGCACAGTAGAATTTTTTAAAGGTTTCAAAAGGGACCTCTTCGATCCGTTTATTCAACGTCTCCGGCGCGATCTCCATTTTTTTCATGTAAACCCGAGCCCGTTCCACATCTGTTTTTTCAATTGTTTGGGCCAGGTGAAAGAAATCCTTCAGCGTTATATTGGAATCAAAATCTTCCGGGCTTACCTGGTCGATAAATAGGGTCTCGTCTCCTCTCAGTGAACGGAACAGTTTATCTCTTTGCTGTTCACTCCCGCAGTACACATAGCAAATATCGCCCACCTTAACCCTATGGAACTCAAAAGGGCCGTCATAGGGCATTTTCCAATTGTCTTCCAGGTGACGTATAATCAAACGTCGGGAAATCAGAAAAAGGATCAAAATAAGAATTACATTGATCCCGATTGCTGTCCAGAAAGTTGGCGGTATATGGCTTCGAGCTTTAAATATATTTTCCAAATTTATTACAAAAGATTCAATATCCTCTTTTTTAGAAAATCTTCTCTTTTTTACATAGAATTTCATAAAATTATGCCGCATTTCTCTAATATAATCTAAAAATTGAAGATGACTGTAATAACCTTCTCCAGACACTTCACCTGATAGAAAATCAAAGTATGTTGTAGGAGTAATGAGTGATACTCTTTCAAAAAGAGAAAACATTTCCATCAATTCAATGTGACGCTCATTTTCTAATTTTTTATTAGCCAAATAACTTCCTTGCATGTATTGGTTTACAAGGTCTCGCTTTAATTTTAGCATATCAACTTTATCGTTAGCTCTCATCTTTAAGACAATTTTTTTGGCTTCCCTTTCAAAATCCATTAGATTTCTAAGTTTTTCTAAATTTGTTTTCTCAATTGATTGTATTCTTGTTGATGTGTTTGCTATATATTTATCTAAAACCCCTGGGATGAAAACTACTAATGAACTCCAGAACAAGAAAACAAATATAAATGTCAAATTTCGATGTTTAATTGTTAGAAGTGATAGTAATAGCCCTGAAAAATAAAAAAATAAAAGTAAAGTTAGGGTATACAATATTAAGAGAAAAAAATTTTTATATTCTGAGGCTGATAAATTAACGCCCAATAATCTTACAGCTATAATAACAAAAAAATAAAATATTAAGAATATAATGGCGGCTATAATTAATCTCTTAAAAATCATAATTATAATATATTTAAGACTCTTATAAAAATGAATAATTTTAATGCTTTTAAAAGTATTTACAGAAAGAATTAAAAAAAATAAACTGCCAAACAAAATTAGGAAATCTAAAAATCCACTAAAATGTGTATTCTTTTTTAAGGCTTTTTTAAATTTGTTAAAATTATATATTTTCAATACCTCGCTAGTGTCAATTTTGCTAACAGTATTATCCAAATAATAGCAATTAAAAAAAATATTTAATGGAGAGGGCATAGAAATGACTCTGAAACCACTGCATCCGTATTGTTCATAATTGATATATTGTTTTACCTTCAATTTTTCATATTTAATAAAATTTTCTTTTTCTTTTTTGAAGTCTTGAAATCCGGTAACCCCGGAATAGACAAAATAGAAAGAAAACAGGGTAAATAGTATAAATACAAAAATGTTTTTTTTACTGGCAATTTTTTTTAATTCCAATAACATTTTTCACCCCTCCTCGGTTGGTTTTGGAAATTGAAGTATCGATTATTGAAAATGTATATCCATACAATCACTCTCACCACTTCAGCGGCTCTGCAAACGGAATCGAAAATCTTCATTAAACCCCTCAAATGGTGATTTTAATGGATTCGGATTCCTTTGTCAAGATAAAAAATAGATAAAAAAACAGTTTATAATGCGGAATTCGCATATACTTAATTAAATTCGTATTTACTTAATTAATTCACTTCATTTTTCACTTTTCCTGATGTTTTTTGCCATTGATGGTTAATTTGCAGCATCAATATAACGAACGATATGGTTGCCTGCCATGAAATTAGCCACCAAGACACCAAGGCATCAAGTTACACAAAAGGTTTTATTATAAATAAATCCTTGGTGTCTCATGCTTCGTAGCGTAGCTACTACGCAGAGTAGTAGTACTCATGCTTCGTAGCGGAGCCACTCCGCAGAGTAGCATTCTGTGTGCTCGTGCTACGTAGCGAAGCTACTTCGCAGAGTAGCATTCTGTGGGCTCTCTTTAATTCAACAGTTCTTGAACGTGCTTGAATTCCTCTTCTGCTTCAGCCACCAGGTCCTGGATAATTTGTTTGACACTTTTGATTTCATTCACCAGTCCCACACTTTGACCCGCCATTAGTGAGCCGAATTCTATATCCCCTTCATGGACCGCACGTCTTAAAGCGCCTGCCCAGTATTCTTCTGCCTTGTATTGCGCTTCCACTCGTGAGATTTCATTTTTTTTCAATTGTTCCAGCAGGGTAAGCTGCAGCTTCCCGAATTCCAATGTTCCTTTATTTTTTATTGCGCGCACCGCCACCACAGGGAGGGCAGAGTCGTATTGGGGTGTGGCAAACGCTTCCCTCGAACGGGCTCTTTTAAATCTCTCTTTAAACGTTGGATGCGCCGGGCTCTCTTCTGCCATAGCAAAAATGGTCCCCATTTGAACCCCGGCTGCTCCCATGAGGAAGAGGTGGGCCATCATCTTACCTGTTGCAATCCCGCCTGCCACGAATACCGGGATTTCCGGGAAGTTAAACAGCACCTGTTGAATCAGTACTACTGTGGACACATACCCGATATGACCACCTGCTTCACTACCTTCAAGAACAAGAGCATCTGCGCCGTAATCGATCATTCGTTGAGCAATGGATTTTGTGGATGCAAAGCATATGGTTTTAACTCCTGAATCCTTTGCGGCTTTTATCTCGCTTTTCCTGGGGAAGCTGCCGGCAAAGAAAACAATGGGTGCTCCCAACCGGGTGACTGCTTTTAGATGCTCCTGATAATTAGGAGCAATGGTGATTAGATTAACGGCATAGCTGGCTTTTAATTCATTTAGAACGTTAATCTCGTTTTCAAGGAGTTCGATTGGCATATTGCCTGCTGCCAGAACGCCCAGACCGCCTGCATCGCTCATGGCTTTTACCAGTTTGGAATCACTGATCCATGTCATGGCCCCGCAAATGATGGGGTATTCAACCTCAAGAAATTCCTGGCCTCGTTTCCAATGTTTTAGTTCGCTTAAATGTTTCATGTGGAAATTGTAACAAAAAGGGTCTCATTTGTAAAATAATGAAAAGTTTTTGTCCAACTTTTTTCTAAAAAGTTGGCCGCCGGCGGCATAATAGGTCCTAAAAGATAATCTTTTAACCTATTTTTATATTTGCATAAAAATATCTATTATTTTATAATTTTTTTTTAAGGAGTGCTGTATGAAGCGATATGTTTTTGTTTTTTTAGGGGTACTCATTTTTTTGACGGTTTGGTGTAAAGAGGGAAAAAATATGAATGTTAATCAAAACAATATGAAAGCTAGCCGTCCGGCAGAGGGAACCGCTGGCATGGTCAGTTCGGCTCATCCCATTGCTACCAAAGCCGGTCTTGACATTTTAAAAAAGGGTGGGAATGCTTTTGATGCAGCCGTTGCTGTTGCAGCCACTCTTAATGTGGTTGAACCCATGATGTCAGGAATCGGTGGATACGGTACGATTTTGATTTATGATGCAAAGAAATCTCACATCCGGTTTCTCGATTCCAGCGGGAAAATTCCTGTTAATACCAATCCTGATGCCTTTAGAAAACCCACCCCTGGTTATCGTGAAAACAGGAAGGGTCCAAAAGCAGTCTCCACACCAGGGAATGTCAATGCATGGGCGGCAATGTCAGAAACCTACGGCCAATTGGAATGGCCCCAACTTTTTCAACAGGCGATTAAAACAGCCAGGGAAGGCTATATCCTGGATGAACGAACCGCTTTCCTTATCAAACGCGCTTTTCCTGATTTCCCGGCGCATGCGAAAAATATCTATGGTACGAATGGAAAACCGCTGCAAAAGGGTGAAAAGCTGGTCCAGCCAGACCTTGCCGAAACTTTGCGTTTAATTGCACATGAAGGAGCAAAGGTGCTTTATGGCGGAAAACTGGGAAAACGCATCCATGATGAAATGCATAGAACCGGTGGGTTTCTTTCTTTAAAAGACTTACAAAATGATAAGGCAGAATGGTGGGATCCCATCTCCATCGATTACAGGGGATTCAAAGTATATACCGCTTCCCCTCCCAGTACAGCTTTTCCATCTCTTATCAGGCTGGGATTGATGAGCCGATTTGATGTGAAAAAATCAGGTTTTAATTCCCTGGATATACTTCACACGTTTATCGAGGTAACCAAACATGCGTTTTGGTGCAGGCTGCGGTATGCTGGTGACCCTGAGATCAGCCCTCCACCGCTGGGCATGCTGCTGTCGGAAAAATATTGGAAAGAACATGCTGAAAAAATCAATTTGAAGCAGGCCAAACCATTTACTTACCCGGGATTATCCTTGACCGAGCACCCGCATACCACCCATTTTGTTGTTGCCGATTCCCAGGGGAATATTGTAAGTGCTACCCAGACATTGGGTAATTCCTTTGGCAGTCGTATGATGCCAGAAGGTACCGGTATCTGGCTTAACAACTCGCTTGCTTATTGCACGTTTGAACCGGCGGGAAACCCGATGGATGCGCATCCAGGGAGGCGAAAACTTTCGGGTGACTGTCCCACTATTATCGTAAAAAATGGAAAACCCTGGGCCGCTTTGGGCACGCCTGGCGGTCATACCATAGGGCAAACAGTTCCCCAGATGGTAATAAATTTAATTGATTTTAATATGAATATTAGAGAAGCCATTGCAGGTCCCCGGGTCAGTTTTATAGAGCCTGATATTATTGCTGTTGAAGAAGGGATAAAGGAAACCGTGATAAAAGCTCTTCTTTCCATGGGGCACAAAATAAAGGTCTTAAAGAAACCGCGGGGGTTAACCAATGCCCACGGTCTTACCATCGAATATGACAAACATGGAAAACCGGTTCGTTTCACCGGTGCATCCGATCCCCGCGGGATAGGTCTAGCAGAAGGCTTATCCGCGGAGTGAAGGAGTACGGAGTGCCTAAGACAAACTCGGTCAGCTCTTCCTCCCAACACTCCAGTACTCCACTATTTCATCATTCCAACACGAAAATCCCGGTTACTTTTGTAACCTGAAATGAATATCAACCGTGAATTTAACAGGTTTGGGCACACCGTTTATCATGTAGGGCTCGTACACCCACTGCCTGACCGCATGGACAGCAGCATCTCTTAACAACGGATGGCCCTCGATTACTTTGACCTTAACAACCCGTCCATAAATGTCAGTCGATGCCTCAATTTTTACGATTCCTTGAACACGTGCCTTTAGCGGTGCTATTGGGTACTGGGGGGCGACTCGCTTGATGAGTTTTGGCATTTCAATCTGGCTGATCTGGATTGGTTTGGTGTTAGGATCAACTTTTGTCTCGAAGATAGGATTATTTTCACCCCAATCCGGCGCTCCATCGGCAATAATACCAGGACCACCGCCTCCAAATTCTGAGAAATCAATGGGCTCTTCTTTAATTTCATTGGGGATTTCAGGCGGTGCAATTAATTCGTTTGATTTAGGAGTTTGGGGTTTAGGCTTCACTTTTTTCCCATCCGGTCTTTTTTTGATCTTCCCGCCTTCCCCTGATCCCTTTGGCGGTGGCGGTGGTGGGGGTGGTTTTGGTGCCACCATAAAAATATCCACCACTTTTACCTCTGGGAAATGAGTATCTGCCATCATTAAAGGTACGGTAATAATTGCTGCCACCAGCAGGCCATGAAAAAGGATTGAAATGGGGAAAAACATCCATCTACGGGTTGATCTTGGTTTAATTAACATTGTCTCAAATATTTTTTTACTCATTTTTACCTCCACCCCTACGATAGTATTTTTGATGGATGAAAACGTCCGGGGGTAAGATTCAGGACAAGCTCAAAAACCTCCATTTGTCCTGAAACGTGATTCAGGAAATAGCAGGAAATAAAATTCCAAACCACAAAATACAAATTACAAACAAATCCCAAACCACAAATAACAAATCACAAACCTGAACTTAAAAGACCTCTTTGGAATTCTATTTAAATATTAAGAATTCTTAAAAGTGTGTCAGTGCTGTTTGTAATTTTGGATATTGGAATTTGTGATTTGCTTGTAATTTGGGACTTGTAATTTGTAATTTCCAGGTACACACTTTTTGGGGTTGCAATCAGGTTTGTCTGATTTAGGCACTTTCTGGGGAGTGGCGAAAAAAGTCCAGGCTTTTCCTGCCCAGTTTCTGGGTCCTGTAGCAATCAAAGTATTTGCCATCGAATTTTAAAAAGGTGGGACGTTCCAGCACAATAATACCGTTATCTTTTAATAAATCTCTTTTAAAGATCACTTTTAACGGGTTGGCGTATTCCAGCAGTTGGTAAGGTGGGTCCAGGAAAATGATATCGAATTTGAAACCCTCTTTTGCCAATTGGATCACACTTCGGTTGAAATCACCTTTAATAATGCGGTAATGATCGGGGGGGATATTGATTTTATCAAGGTTATGCTGGAGCGCTTGAATCGTTTCGCCCAGTTGTTCGATAAATACCACGTATTCCGCACCTCGTGAAAGGGCTTCGATACCGATATTGCCAGTGCCGCCAAAACCATCAAGAAATATGGTTTCCCTGATGTTATCCTGGATAATGTCGAAAAAAGAGAGTTTGACCTTAGCCGTGGTGGGTCTGACATCCGGGTGTTTAACCGATTTTAATTTCCTTCCTTTGTAAAGTCCTGCAAATATTTTTAGCATAAAACAAGGATACACTGTTTTCCTCCTCCCGTCAATATTAAAAAAAAGAAGGTAGGATGATAAAAAATGAGAGAGAAATTCTTAGCTCGGCAAGCTCTTAGAGGCTGCGTGTAACATTATATTACAATGGGAAAATGCTTTGCTGTTGATGGTTTTTACTGGTCAAAAGGGAAATTAGACCGAATCTGAGATCGAAAGTGTAATGATTTGAATACCTTTTGAAATGCCGGACAGATAAGCTTTTTGGGAAGAAATGAGATATGCCTGAGAGAAATTCCAGGAGGTTTTGATACAAAATATTACAACACGTTTTACTCACAGTTTTACCTAAAAAGTGAAAAAGGTCATCAACAGCAGCTTTTAGCCGAAAGAATCAATGTTGGCAAGATATTTGCTAATCCTGTATATGATTGGCAGGCATGCCATAAACTAAAGGTAGCATGAATAGTGTTATGAGAAAAATTATTTTTATGAGTTTAATATTGCCTGTTGTGATAGGAGCGGCTTTTCCATCGGAAGTTACTGCACTGGGTAACACAAATCCCCGGGAGTATCAATACATGTATATGATAGAAGGTCTTCATGGAGATTGGATTTACCTGGATCATAAAAGCGAAATTAATTTTGCCGACCTGGAACCGGGGGAATACATTTTTAGGGTAAAAAGGGTCGATAATGCTGGGACACGGAATGAGGAAGGAATAGCATTAAAAATTATTATCACACCACCTTTCTGGCAGACCCAGTGGTTTCGGATGTCTTGTGTTTTGCTCCTGGTCATAATGCTCTTTATATGGTATAGAACGAGGAAAAAGAATCTCTCCCTCCGACTGAAAACCGACGCTGAGATGGGCCGGATTTTTGAAGAATATAACATTTCCTGCAGGGAACAGGAGATCCTTCAACTCATTCTTAAAGGGAAAACCAATAAAGATATTGAAGATGCGCTTTTCATTTCAATTCGAACAGTTAAAAACCATATTTATAATATTTACCAGAAGTTCGGAGTGAAAACCAGGCTGGAATTGATCCATCTGATTCTAAAATCAATGGCAAGACCTTAGTTCGCTTCGTTCACAACCTACGGCAGGGGAACCTCCAAAAGCTTTTGTAAAAAAGCCAACCCCGGAGTGGTGGTAATCTTTGTCAGAATTCTCGTTCTTTTTTTAATTTCGCAAACATCTCATAGAGAACAGGGAGGACAATCTGTTCGAAGAAAATGGCAACCAAAAAACCGCCGATGTATACCACTGCCAGCGGCTGGTGGAGCTCAGACCCGGAAGTGGACCCCAGTATCAATGGTAAAACGCCCAGTATCAGTATGAGCTCGGTCATCAATATGGGTCTGAATCGAGTCACGGATCCCTCTAATACAGCTTCATGCAGGTTTAATCCTCCCTTTCTCAGGGAATTGATTTTCCCAATAAGAATAATCCCGTTCTGCAATGCAATACCAAAGAGCGCAATGAGCCCGATAAGGGAAGAAACATTCAGTGTCTGTCCTGCGATGAAAAGTGCGATGATTCCACCGGCAAAGGTCATGGGAATATTGATGAGAATTAAAAATGACTGACGAATGGAGCCTAATGAAGAGAAAAGTACCACAAAAACAATAATTGCAACGATCATCATCATGACAGAAAGCTGCCTCATGGATCTCTGCTGGCTTTCAAACTGACCTCCAAAGGTAACAAAGTATCCGGAAGGAAGGGATACGGATTTTTTTATCTCTTCATTTGCTTCCTTTACAAAGCTTCCGATATCTCGGTCCACAACATTGCAGAGAATAATTTTCCGACGCATCATGTTTTCTCTAAAAATGGTTTGGGGGCCTTCACTCCTTGAAATATCTGCCAGGTCTGAAAGAGGAATTCGCTGCCCATCTGGCGTATCAATGAGGAGGTTTTTGACGCTCTCTTCATCCTGGCGGTATTTTTCCGAAAGTCGCAGGTGAACAGCGGTGATTCGATCTTCCTCATAAACATCGGTGACCTCAACACCGTTCAGGGCAATTTCAATGATATCTGCCACATCATCCACACGAATCCCGAACCTGGCGATCTTTTGCCGGTTCAATTTAACCAGGAGTTGGGGTACTCCGGCTGTCTGTTCAATTTGCAGGTCAGCAACACCTTTAATGTCGGCAATAAAATCACGGATTTCCTCAACTTTTTCATTTAAAACCGCAAGATCAGTGCCAAAGAGTTTGATGGAAATTTGACCTTCGGCACCGGTTAACATTTCAGCCAGTTTGTTGGAAATAGGCTGTTCGAATATGTAAGCGACCCCGGGAATTTTATTCAATTCCTTGCGCATGGCATCGGTCAATTCTTGATATCCTCTTTCTCTTTCTTCTCTGGGTTTTAAATACATCATGTAATGGCTGTGATTAACAGGATGGACATGTTCTGCACCCTCTGCCATCCCGGTGGTCCGGGTGACTGAAATCACTTCCGGAAATGAATTGAAGATTTTTTCAATTTTCTTCCCGATTCGAATCGATTCTTCCAACGACGTTTCCGGCAGCATTACGGTGGAGGCCACGATGGCACCTTCATCCATTGAAGGCACAAACTCTTTTCCAAGAAAATGGTAACAAACCAGGGCCAGGATAATGATAACCAGTGAAATGATAAGGATGGTTTTTTTATGGGTAAAGGCTTTTTTTAACAGTTTCTTATAAATGTTGGTCAAAGAACTGACCATACGATTGCCCTGGTTTTTTATATGGTGTTTTTTAATAAAAAGTGACATTAACACAGGTTGGAGGGAAATATTGATGATCAAGGCACCGAAAAGCGCTGCTGCCACTGCAAATGCTGTTGGACGGAACATTCTTCCGCCCATTCCTTCAAGTGTTAAGAGTGGAAGGAAGACAAAAATAATGATCAGGCTGGCAGAGAAGAGGAAGTTGCCCACTTCTTTTGCGCCCTTTCCTGTCAGGGAGATCACATTGCTGTTTTTATCACCGCTTCCAATAAACCGGAAAATATTTTCCACCATAATGACTGATCCATTGGCCATTTTGCCAATACCGATGGCCAGGCCGCCCAGGGCCATAACCGTTAAAGAGACCCCAAACAGATGCATGATAATTAAAGAGACAAAAATAGAGATAGGAATCGTTAAAGAAGCAATGAAAGACGCCCTGAGGTTCGCCAAAAAAAGTATGATGATCAGCACGACTAAAATCCCCCCTTCCAGCATGGAAATTTCCACATGTCTTTGGGCACTCGAAATTAATGTTGACTGATCATAACTGGGAGAGATGTTAATGTTTTCCGGCAGCTCTTTTTCTATCTGGTTGAGAAATTCTTTGATATTGTGAATGGTCTTTAATGTATCGCCTCCATACTGTTTTTGAACGACAACAGAAATAGCTTCTTTTCCATTGTGGCCAGCATCCCCGCGTCTGAATTTACCGCCGATTTTCACATCCGCTACATCTCTTACATACACAGGGATGTTGTTTCTCGATGTGATCACTGTATTTTGGATATGTTCCAATGTTTCTATTTTCCCCAGGCCCTTAATAAAGAACTCCTGGTTCTTTTTAAGAATAAATCCCCCGGAAAAGTTGCGGTTGCTTCCTTCAATGGCATCTTTCACATCCGTGATGGTAATGCCGTAATGTTTCATCATATTGGGTTTCAGGAAAACCTGGTATTGCTTCACAAATCCCCCCAGGTTAACGACAAAGGAAACGCCGTTTACTCCCAGTAAACGGTAACGGATTTTCCAATCAGCAATCGATCGAAGTTCCATTTGTGATGTTCCTTCTCCGGTTACAGCAAGCTCAATGATTTCGCCCATCCGTGAAGATACCGGTCCAAGTGTTGGTCTTGAGGTGCCGGCAGGTAATTGTCCAGCCAGGATTTCCAGTTTACCCGATACAATTTGCCGGGCCAGGTAAATATCCGTGCCCCAGTCAAACTCAACTGTCACATGAGATTCACCGGTGGTGGATTCAGACCTGACACGCGTGACATGGGGAGAGCCATTTAGCAGGCTTTCCATGGGAAATGTAATCAATCGTTCAATATCTTCGGCAGCCATTCCTTCATTGGTGGTAATGATATTCACGATTGGGGCATTTAAATCAGGATAGATATCTTTGGGCATATGAAAATAAACCAGAATACCCACGATTGATATGAACGAAACCACTAATATGATCAGCAATCGGTTGTTTAATGAAAAGTCAATGATTTTATTTATCATCTCTTTCTCCTTTATCCTTTCTTATGAAATCAAATGAGTGGTTTAATGGACATGAGCCCGTTTCAACGCTTCCTCGTGGAGCCTGGATTTTAATTGATAGTTTCCTTCCACCACCACTAATTCTCCGATTGTCAGTCCCTTTAAAATTTCAATATCGCTGTTGTATCTGGTTCCAACTTCCACCTGCCGTAAGATGAAACGATCCACATCCTGGACAAAAACAATTTTTTGGTCGCCGTCATCAAGAACCGCATCTTTAGGGACAATGATGGCATTTTCCTTGTGACCGGTCATGATTTTAATGTCTGCGAACATTCCCGGCTTCAATTTGAAATCCTTATTTATAACTTTGGTTCTGACAGTGATTGTCCTGGTATCCGGGTTCACCACATCGCCAATATAGTGGATGTGTCCGCTGAAGTCTTCAGTCGGGTAGGCGGGAACCGCAATTTCTACTTCCTGGCCTTTGTTCACCTTTGATAGGTCTTTTTCATATATCTCGGCATCGATCCATAAATTCCCCAGGTCCATGATAACCATGATTTCCGTTGAGGCATCGATTACAGCTCCCAATACAGCCGTATTCTTTACCACCCGCCCTGATATCGGGGCATTGAGTGTTACGCGAGGACTGACACTTTTTGTTTGGGATATCTCTTCAATCTGTTTTTTAGAAAGCCCCAGTACAATCAATTTCTTTTCTGCTGCATTTAGACTGGCACAGGCGATTTGATACCTGGCTTTTGTTTCCAGGTAATCTTTTTTTGCACCAATATCTTTTTTGAAGAGGCGCTCCTCCCGGTCAAAATCCAGTTTGGACAGTTCACAATCGGTAAGGGCCTTTACAAACTCTGACTGGGCATTGCCCATCTCTTCGCACTCTAGGGTAACCAGCGGCTGATCTTTCTCTACCCACTGGCCCACGGATGCATGAAGTTTAACGATACGGGCAGAAAAGGCGAAACCAACAATGGCTTTCTTGTCATTGGGTGCCAGAACTGTTCCCATCGCCTTAAGTGTGGATTTGACAGGTCCGGGTTTTACGGTTGTTGTCTTGATATCGATCTGTTTTTTGACTTCATCGGATAAATGAATCACCTGGTCTTCAACGGTTTCAGCCACTCTGCCAGCTCTTTCTCTTTTCCTGAGTCTGTGCTGGTGCCCTTTCTGAGTGGTTTGGTCCGCCGTTTGAATTTTTTTCTCATCAGTTTGGGTTTGGGCTTGTTCACTATTATGATCTCTGCAAGCGCTCATAAAAACCAAAGAACCACAAATTGTTATTATTACAATTGTTTTTTTTATCATTTTTTTCTCCTTAAACAAAAGTTTTGTGGGGTCCAGGGGCGGTTTTTCAAAAGAGCCCCTGGCCGCCGGAGGCATCATATTACTCAAAAGGTCCCCCTACAAACTTTTCCAGTTCAGCCAGGGCCAGTTGGTAATTGAGTAATGTCTCTGCATAGGATTGTTTGATCTCAATCAGTGTTTTTCGTGACTGGATCAATTCAATACTCCCGATTTTGCCTTCTTTATACAGCAATTCTAATTTTAAAAAATTGAACCTCCGGTAGATTTATATTTTAGAATATAAGACATATTCGAGCGAAATATTTCAATCACTTTTCTCAAAAATATCAAAAAAAATTTAAATTTATC
>Ga0180438_10005852_pt1 | contig 16874 bp, 20 predicted proteins | sample SS_ome_12_FD_132455 | JGI IMG/M metagenome (GOLD analysis project Ga0180438, IMG submission 132455) | Hypersaline lake sediment archaeal communities from the Salton Sea, California, USA - SS_3_D_2 metaG | ecosystem: Environmental > Aquatic > Non-marine Saline and Alkaline > Hypersaline >...
GCCCAACGGGGACATACAGCCGTGCGTCTTCATCCCCATAAAGATAGGGAACATCCGGAAGGACAGATTGAAGAACGTGTGGGCAACGTCCCCCACCCTTAAAAAAATGAGGGAACGCGAGAAGTTCGTCGGGTGCGGGGAATGCGAATACAGGTTCGTGTGCGGGGGGTGCCGGGCTAGGGCGTACGGCTACTTCGGGGACGTGCAGGCTCCCGATCCCGGATGCATAAACAATTTGAAGTACTGGGACATGCTGAAAATGGGAGCGGACCTGAAAATACCGGTGGAGAGGAAGAAATTCTTTTTATTCTGAAGCCCCAAATATATTACAGTGTAATATCTATTTGGAGTACCAGGTGCATTAAATGAAAAAGAGCAAAAAACAATGTCCCGAATGCGCGAAGCCCGCCAGGAAGTGGTACAGGGAACGCCTGTTCATGGTCTCTGCAGCCGTTGCTGCAATCCTTATAATCTCATACTTTGTGGACTTCCTCAACCCCCTGACCTTTGCCTTCCTCGACTACCTTGGAATGATATGGTGGGCCCTGCTGATTGGCTTCCTGCTGGGCGGCGTGATCGACCACTTCATCCCCTCCGAATACATCCGGAGATACCTGACCGTGCACAGGAAGAGGACGATCCTCTATTCCGTTGTCTTCGGATTCCTTATGTCAGCCTGCTCGCACGGGATACTCGCGATAGCGATCGAGCTCTACAGGAAGGGCGCATCCACGCCTGCGGTAATCGCCTTCCTCCTGGCCTCTCCCTGGGCGAACCTCCCCGTGACGGTTCTCCTGTTCGGATTCTTCGGCTTCCATGCCTTTTACATCGTGATATCCGCGATAATAATAGCTATAGTGACGGGACTGATCTACCAGGCCCTCGACCGGAAGGGATGGATCGAGTGCAAGTACTGCGATACAAAAATCGATGAGACCTTTTCCGTACGCAGGGACATGAAAAGGAGGATGAGCAAATACGAACTAAGTAGAAAAAACATCAAAAAAGATCTAAACGGGGTCATGAAAGGTTCATGGTCCCTCACCAAGATGGTCCTCTGGTGGATCATAATAGGGATGTTCATGGCTAGCTTCGCGAGAGCCTTCGTTCCGCACGAATGGTTCATGATATATCTCGGGCCGAGCCTGATCGGGCTGGCCGTCACCTTAATACTAGCGACCGTTATCGAGGTCTGCTCCGAGGGATCCGCTCCTCTCGCTTTCGAGATATTCACGCAGAGCAAGGCGTTCGGCAACGCTTTCGTCTTCCTGAGTGCGGGCGTCTCCACGGACTACACGGAGATCGGCCTGATATGGTCGAACATCGGGAGACGCGCAGCGATACTCCTTCCCGTAATAACCGTCCCGCAGATTCTTTTACTTGGATGGATCTTCAACGTTTTCCTGTAGGCGGGAAACATTTATATAACAGTGTTATATACATTTAAAATTCCAGAAGTCCGTGATTAATGATGAAAAACCAAAAACACCCCGAACCAACAGTGGGAGCAATAATATTAAACGACAAGGGCGAGATGCTGGTAGTCAAATCACCGAAGTGGAAGACCTACACGATCCCCGGCGGCCACGTAGATGTTGGCGAAACAATAGAGGACGCCCTACGCAGGGAGGTAAGGGAAGAGGTGGGCCTTGACGTAGACGTGATAAAGATGCTGAACGTTCACGATGCGATAAGGCCCAGGGAATTCATATCCGAAAAGCACTTCATATTCATAGACTTCCTCTGCAGGGCGAAACACACGAACGTCAAGGTCGACAAAGTGGAGATCACGGATTTCATCTGGATCAAGCCGGAGAAAGCAATGGAAATGGTCGACGGCCATACAAAGAAGGACCTGGAAATTGTAATCAGGGAGAAGGGATGAACATGTATTCCAAAAAGGTAATCAGATACTTCACCCACCCCAAGAACGTGGGAGAGATCAAGGACGCGGACGGCAAGTCCACGGAAGGGTCGCTCGCCTGCGGTGACATCGTGAACATCTACATAAAGGTCGACCCGAAGACCCACGTTATCAAGGACATCAAGTTCAAGTCCTACGGCTGCGCCGCTAACATCGCGACCACCTCGGTCATGACAGAGCTGGTGAAGGGGAAGACGATCGAGGAGGCGAAGAAGATCAAGTTCTCGGACATAACGAAAGCGCTAGGAGGACTCCCCCCTGTAAAGGTCCACTGCTCCGTCCTGGCTATTGACGGCCTGAAGTCCGCGATAAGGAACTACGAGGAGAAGCACGGGCTGGCGAAGGAAGAGGACCTTAACGAGAGCCTGATAAGATCGAGGTTACGCCACGTGATGGACCCCTCTGTCGGGAGGGACATAGTCAGCCTCGGGATCGTGCAGAAAGTCAAGCTTGAGAAAGGGATAGTCAATATCCTCCTGAAGATCCCGAAGGACCACAAACACTTCAAGCACATAATGGAAGACATCGAGGAGAAGATAGCCTACATACCAGGGGTAAAGGGAGTGGAAAGGGAATTTCTTGATTAATTAAAACCGGAACCAAATTATAATTGTGTCCAAATGAACAAAAAGATAGGACAGATACTAAGAACCAGGATTGGGGAGGAGAATTACGAAAAGCTCCTGGAAATAAAGAACCCGAAGCTCCACGAGTTCCTTGCCGTTTTCATAGAACTGCTGAACCCCTCGAAGGTCTTTGTATGCGACGATTCGGAGGAAGACGTAAATTTCATCCGGGAGGAAGCGATAAGAAACGGCGAGGAGAAGAGGCTCGCTTTGAAGGGCCACACCATCCACTTCGACGGATACCGTGACCAGGCGAGGGACAAGGAAAGGACGAAGTTCCTCGTCCCCAAGGGAACGGATCTCGGTCCGCACATACCCTCGACGGACAGGGACGAAGGTTTGAAGGAGATCCAGGACATAATGAAGGGCATAATGAGAGGCCATACCCTCTACATACTCTTCTTCTGCTTGGGACCTGCGAATTCGGGGTTTTCGATCCCCTGCGTCCAGCTGACCGATTCTTCCTACGTGGCTCACAGCGAATCCCTTCTATACAGGAAGGGCTACAGTGAATTCAAAAGATCCGGAGGCAAGAGGTTTCTGAAATTCGTCCACAGCGAGGGCGATCTGGATGATAACAAAACGAGCAGGAACATTGATAAGAGGAGGATTTACATAGATCTCGAAAACGAGATCGTCTACTCCGCTAACATGCAGTACGGAGGAAACACGTTGGGACTGAAAAAGCTCGCCATGAGGCTGGCGATCAACCGCGCGTCCAGAGAGGGCTGGCTGACAGAGCACATGTTCCTCATGTGCGTTCACGGACCGAACGGACGAAAAACATATTTCACGGGAGCCTTCCCCTCACTCTGCGGGAAGACGTCGACCTCCATGGTTCCCGGCGAAACCATCGTGGGGGACGACATATCCTACCTCAGGAAAATGAAAGGGGAGATACGCGGAGTTAACGTGGAGAAAGGGATGTCCGGTATAATAATGGGCGTGAACTCCAAGGACGATCCCCTAATATGGAAGGTCCTCAACAGCCCCGGGGAGATCATATTCTCCAACGTCCTTGTCACTGACGGAAAAGTCTACTGGACAGGGAAAGACGGCGAACCACCTAAAAAGGGAAGGAACCACTCCGGAGAATGGGCAAAGGGGAAGAATGATAATGAAGGTAAAGAGGTCCCTCCTTCCCACCCCAACGCGCGTTTCACGCTCGACCTGAAACTTCTCGATAACCTCGACCCCGAACTGGACAACCCGGAAGGCGTAAAGGTCGGGGGAATAATATACGGGGGAAGGGACTCGGACACCTGGGTCCCGGTGAAGGAATCCTTTGGCTGGGAGCACGGGGTCGTAACTATCGGGGCGTCCCTGGAATCCGAGACCACGGCAGCGACCCTGGGCAAGACGGGCGTCCGCAAATACAACCCGATGGCTAACCTCGATTTCCTCTCGATCCCCGTGGGAAAATACATACAGCACCACCTGGACTTCTCCAGGAGTGTCAAGAATCCCCCGAAGATATTCGGAGTGAACTACTTCCTGAAGGATCCGAAGGGCGAGTTCCTGAACGAGAAGACGGACAAGGCGGTCTGGCTGAAATGGATGGAACTCCGCTCGCACGGGGAGGTCGAAGCTCTCCGCACCCCCACGGGACTGGTCCCCAAATACGAGGACCTAAGGAAGCTCTTCAGGGAGGTCCTCAAGAAGGAATACACCAAGGAGGAATACTCGGAGCAGTTCAAGATCAGGATCCCGGAAAGCCTGGAGAAGATCGGGAGGATCACGAAGATATACAAAACAGAGGTCAAAGACACCCCCGCGATCGTATTCAAAATCCTGGAGGAACAGAGTAAAAGACTGGAAGACGCACGAAAGAAATTCGGGGATTACGTCCCCCCGGACAGTTTCTTATGATTTTTTGTAGCCCTCTTCGAAAACTATATCCTTCAGTTCCCTCCTGCTCGATCCCGGTTTCTCGTCCGGATATCCGACCGTTATGATCCCCACAACCCTGACATTGTCAGGAACCCCCAATATCCCCTTCGCCTTTCCCTCATCAAACGCCCCGATCCAGCACGTCCCGAGCCCTAGCGAATGGGCCGTCAGCATGAGGTTCTGTATGCACGCCCCGCTCTCCTGGAGGGAATACAATTCCTTTCCTCTCTTCCCGTAGTGGGAGATTTTCGAGAAGTTCACGCAGACCGCGATGTTGACGGGCGCGTCGCTCGGCTGCGCCTGCCCGTAACTGGCGGAAGAAAGCCTATCCCTGGTTTCCCTGTCCTTCACGACAACGTATTCAACCGACTGGAGGTTCCCCGCTGAGGGCGCCCAGCGTGCTGCATCCAGCACTCGCCTTATTTTTTTCTCCTCCACCGGCCTGTCCAGGTATTTCCTCACGCTCCTCCTGTTGCGAATGGCTTCTTCCACTTCCATGTCCTCACACTATCTTTAACAGATCCTCTATCCTGTCGATCTCGTAGTCAGCCCCGGAGTTCTTGACCCCTTCCGTGTCGCCGTACTTCGCGAAGACCGTTTTCATCCCTGCCGCCTTCGCGCCCTTTATGTCCTTACCAGGTCGGTCCCCGACAAAGAGTATCCTGCCCGGTTCCACCCCGATCTTTTTCACAGCCCTCAGGAAAGGGATTTTTGACGGCTTCTCCTTTCCTGTGTCTGTGAGCGTTACAACCACGTCGAAGAAATCCTCTATGCCCATTTCAACCAGGCGTATCCAGGCATTGACAGAAGGAGCGTCCGATACGATCCCGATTTTAAATCCCCTTTCCCTCAGTTTCAGCAGGGTTTTGACCGTCCCCGGGTAAGGCCTCACGTACGCTATCTGAGCCTTCCTGTAGGCAACCACACCCCTGGCAAGGATCTTGTAATCTATCCTCCCCAATGTTTTCCTGAGGAATTCCTGGAAGATCCGGTTGTACTCGATCCCCTTCTCCCCGTACATCTCGTAGAGGATCTTCATCCCCTTCTCCTTGCTCATTTTAAGGCCGGAACTTATCATCGCGTCCATGGCCGCCTCGCAGGACTTCCTCTTCATGAGCATGAAGTCTATCAGGGTGTTGTCCAGATCGAATAGAACCGCTTCTACCATGGTTGAGAATTGGAAAGGTGTATTAAATAAATTTTACATCAGACAAGGCGTCCCCTTTTAAGTCCTTTCAGAAGCCCTTTCTCGAACGAGAGGAATTCCAAAGTTTTAAGCGATTCCACTCTCCTTTTTTTAACATAATCCACTATATGTTTCTGTTTGCCTTTTTCGGGTAAAATGTTCTCTAGTAAAATGTTGGTAGGAAGATTTTTTTCCAGCATGAAGCTGCCAAAATTTTCCCCCAGTTCTGACGGGCTTTCATAAGTATTTTGAAGAGGCCATCCTATATCCATGTGTTTGAGATCCGTGAAAAGCCCGTATTTGTCTTTCATTCTTCCCTTCAGACCCTTCCAAGGGTACACTTTCATTCTTCTTTTTTGAGAAGTAAATTTTAAAAACCTAAAAAGGCCTCATGTCCCTTCTCAGCCTGAAGATGCTCGGGATCGACCCGGTCTGCGTGAGGATCTGCTCGTATATGTTGTCTATGTCCTCCTCTGCCAGCTTCGCCACCTGGTCGGCCTCGATCAATACGCTAGGTATCCCGTATCCCGAATGGTGGGATGAGATGGAAAAAACAATGGAAGCGAACTTCCCGGCCTGTTCCTTCTCCCCGAGGAAATCGATTCGAATAGGACGGTCGAACCTCGCGGTCTTCATGTAAAAAGAATGAATCTTCTCGCTGAAATCCTGGAAGTCCTTCATCACGGGATGCTCCTTCGCCTTGTCAGAATAGGGGAAAACGTCCGTCCTCTCTCCCTCCTGAAGTATCCAGTAGAGAAGGTTCGTGTCCCTCGTGTTCTCGAGGATTTTCCTCAGATCGGAAACGCTTGCATGCGATACCTTTGAAAGCACGTGCTCGTTGACGATGTCGCAGAACTTCGTCCCCCTGGAGTCCTCCACCACGCCCGCCAGCATTACCTTTCGAAGCAGACAACTCTCGAACAGTTTCTTGTAGAGAGAGATCATCTCCTCATAACTTTCGTGAACCTTAGATCCCTTCGCGGGCCTGTCCTGGTAGTGCGGGATTATCGAGCCGTCCAGGAGAAGGATATCCGGCTTCAGTTTCTCGACCAGCCCTATCGCCGTTTTGATCTCCGTCCGCTGCCTCACGATCGATGTCGTGTGCACCCAGTCCAGGTCCGAGAGAGCCTCCATGACGAACAGCTCGGGTGTGGGCATCTTGCCCGGGTGGTAATCGACATTGTATATCCTCCCGTTCTTGTAGCAGAAACACACCCCCACGCCCCTGGCCAGCACGAAGTCAAACCCGTGGAGCGATCGCTTCACGATCCCGCCGTCCACCGCCGATATCTTCATGTCGCTGATGTCGAAGGCTTCGACTTTTTCCGAAAGCTTCACGTCACTCTTGACGCTCTTGAGGAAATCCGCAAGCTTCTTCCTCTTTCCCTCGATTTTCGAAATCCTCTCCGCGATCTCCTGGATTTTCGGAATGAGCAGGTTCATACGAAAGGTTTGTTTTATAATCTTAAAAGTTTTTGATAAACATGGTGATCGGATGATGATAGAGACGGGATTCGAGACAGAGATGAGCGACCTCGTTGTCGAGAGAGGATTTCAAACGAGCAAGTGGACGATAGGACACGGCGGGAGCGTGGTGACCATAGGGCCCGTCAAGAACGGCGTGGTTTACCTCGGGTGCTGCGACAGCCACGCATACGCGCTTGACGCGGAGACAGGCAAAGAGATTTGGAGATACAAGGCAAGCGGCGTCTTCGGCGAATCCCGCCCTATAATCCATGAAAACTTTCTTTTGATCGGAAACTACGACGGATATCTCTACGTCATCGATATAAGGAACGGTAGACTGGCCTGGAAGTTCAAGACGGGCAACAGGATAACCGCATCCGCACTCGTCTATGAGGGGAAGGTCTATATCGGCTCATGGGACGGATACCTTTACGTCCTGGATTTTTCAAACGGGAGGGAGGAAGCGCGGTTCATGCTGGGGGATAAGATAGGGGCAGGTGTCCTGATCCATAAAGGCAGAATGTATATCGGATCCTTCGATGGCAATTTTTTCTGCCTGGACATGGAAGGCAGGGAGATGTGGAGATTTAGGACAGGCGGATCCATATTCGATTACCGGCCCCCGACTCTTCATGAGGGACGGATGTACGTGGGTTCTTACGACGGTTATCTTTACTGCCTTTCACCTACAGATGGTAAGCTTTTCTGGAAGTTCAGGACAGGGGAAGCCGTGGTCTCTTCTGTGACCATCCGCGGAAACAGGATATATTTCGGCTCTCACGACAGCAATGCTTACTGCATTGATATGGACGGCAGGGAGATCTGGAGGTTTAAATGCGGCAACTGGGTGGGTGACGTCAAGCTGATAGTGGAGAATGGGGCCGTCTATTTCGGCTCGGTCGACAGCAGTTTCTACGTGCTCGACGCAGATACGGGCAAACTCGTGTGGAAGTTCAGGACAGGCGGTGACATATGGTCAGATGCATTTCTCCATAACGGACTTGTTATCTTCGGTTCCTGGGACTGCCACGTGTATGGGGTGAACGCCAAGACGGGCAAAGAGGTATGGAGGTTCGAGACGTCCTCGAAGCAGCAATCTCCACTCGACATAATAGACGAGGTCATATTCAGACCCGAGTTCGCCGGCAGGGAGCCGGAAAAGGCGCAGGATGCGAACAAGTACGACCCATTCCCAAGGATAAACGTCTCGGAATCCATGTACAGCCCGATAATTGAATACGCAACAAAGGACATCTACGGATCGGGGAAGAAGAAATACGATCAAATTTAACTACCAAAAAGTTTAAAAACTACCTAATTAATTATATGGCATGGTCTACGGAGGAAAAAGGATAGTAGCAGTGGAGCTGGCCGGAGGGAAAGCCGAACGCCTCTGGCCCCTGACCGGACCCTACCAGTCGAAAGCAACGTTAAGGGTAGCGGGAAAAAGGCTCGCCTACTACAACATGGACCGCATACAGGATGCACAGATAAAAAAACTTATCATACCTGTCGAATTCAACAAGAAGGAGATCAGGAGAAAGCTGGATTTCAGCGATTACGGGTTTGACAACGTGGTTTTCTCCGAAGCCAAAAAGGAGTATTTCCCGCCGGACATCAAACCCCATTTCAGGGGAACCGCAGACGCGGTCGGCCAGTCGGAAGAACTTTTGAAGGGATCCGATTACGTGCTCATCGTCCCTTGCGATCACTTAACCAATGTGGACTATGGGGAATTCATTGAACACGCGGTCTTCAACCATGAAAATTACGGAGCTGTAGCTACCCTAGGGGCGATGACCAAGCCGGTTGAGGAGATCAGGGGTAACTTCGGCAACCCGAAGATTGACAGGAACGGACTTGTTTTAGAATGGGCGGAAAAGCCTGAAAAGCCAATCTCGGATCTCGCAAGCCTAGGAATTTATGTCGGCCCTGTAAATGAACTCCTGGAAGCGATAAAGAGCAGCGAAGGGCACGATTTCGGCAAAAACGTCATGAAATATCTGAGAGAGAAGGGGGAACTTTATGTTCACTATTATCCCGGCGAAAGGTATTACTGGAACGACGTGGGAGTCCATGAACTCCTCATGAAGGCCAACATGGATCTGCTGGAGGAGATAGAAAACATCAAAATCCCACTTGAGAGGGTTAAATACAGGGAAACCAAACTCGGAGGAACAATAAAAAACTGCTTGATATCTAAAGCAGGCCCCAAAATACACGGAAAAGCGGAAAACTCCGTGATAGGAGATTACAGCATTATAGATCCGGATGTAAGGATCGTGAACTCTGTTCTCATGAGTCAGAATTCCATCAAGAAAAGCGGAAGTGGCAAACCTTTCACGATAAAAGATAGTATAATAGGGAAATACTCCTACGTTTCGGATACCTCCCTGGACGGGGCTGTTGTCGGAAGAAGCGTTACGCTGCATGAATGCAAAGTCAGGCCGGGAGTGAAAATAGACACGGACGCGGAAAAATACGGCGAAGTAATAGAAAGCGACTTGAGGCTCAGGCAGGACGGCCTGTAACAATACGGATTTTTAAAATTTATGTTCAAACATAAAGATGAACACCTTTTACGTGAAAAACAATCCTGATTTTTACCTCATGTCCACAAGGATAAGAAAGGATATAATCGAAATGCTTTACAAGGCCGGTTCTGGGCATCCGGGGGGATCGCTCTCCTGGATCGAGATAGGCAACTATCTTTTTTTCGAGAGTGATTTTTCCCTGGAAGACAGTTTCGTCCTTTCCAAGGGCCACGGTGTTCCGACACTCTATTCCGTACTGAAACATCTTGGAATCATTGAACCAGAAAGCCTAGACACCCTCAGAAAGGCTGACATGGAAAGCCCGAGAGGGGAGAGCAGGAACCTCCAGGGGCATCCCAGCACAAAAACCCCCGGCATCGAGGTTTCCACGGGCAGCCTGGGAACTGGGATATGCATCGCACTCGGTAAAGCGGACGCCCTCAAAACCACATACGGGAAAAAAGACGGGCGCAAGGTTTTTGTGGTGACAGGGGACGGCGAGCACCAGACCGAAGAGTTGTGGGCGGCAGTGAGGGACGCCGGGAAAAACAAGCTGGACAATCTCATTGTTTATGTCGACCACAACGGCCTTCAGATAGACGGGCCCGTGGATGACGTTTCAAGCATCTACCCGCTGGCTGATAAATACCTCGCGAATAACTGGCGTGTGATTGGTAAAGAACAAAAACTCACCGAAAGGAAAGATAACCACCTTTTAGGAGGACACGACTACAGATGGCTGAAAAAGGCCTGGGAATTTGCGATGTCCCATGAAGAAAAGCCCACCGTGATAATAGCGAACACGGTCAAGGGGGCGGGAATACCCTTCATGGAGAACCGGGCGGGCTGGCACGGGAAGGCTCCCGGCGAAAGGGAATACAGGGAAGCCATGGGACACCTGAAAATGCTCGAGGAAAGGTGTATAGAGCTTGGAGGCGTTGTCTGAATGGAAGCGAAATACAGGATCGGGGAAAAGGCAAGCCTCAGGGACGCCTACGGGAAATATCTGGCGGAACTGGGCGAAAAATACAAAAACATATTCGTCATGGACGCCGACCTCGGGTGCTCGACCAAGGCGGACATATTCGGGAAAAAATTCCCAGAAAGATACGAGAACATGGGGATTTCCGAGTCACTGATGCAGGCCAAGGCAGCTGGCAGGGCCAGCGAGGGTTACAAGGTATTCACGCACACGTTCTCCGTTTTCGTTGTCAAGGGAGCGGAAAAAATATTCCAGGCCATAGCAATGGACAACAGGGACGTCAAGATAATAGGGACCCACGGAGGAATCGCCGTGGGGCCGGACGGTCCCTCTCACCAGGGGATAAACGACGTTTCTGTTTTACGATCCATACCGGGGCTTTATGTTTTCTGCCCAGGAGACGCCTCTGAAACAGAATCAATGCTTGATTTCATGATGGCCGATGAAACCCCGACATACATGAGGATACCGAGAAACAAGCTTACCACCATACACGGCCCTGATTACGTTTTCAGGCCCGGGAAAAGCGGTTTTCTATGGGGCGACCATGCCTTTGACAGAGGGAATAAAACGGTAACTATCCTTTCTTACGGCGAGACCCTTCACACGTCCATTGACGCAGCCAAGTGGCTGAAAAGGTACTACAAACTCAACACGTTCGTTGTGAACATGCCCAGCATAAAGCCCCTGGACAAGGAAAACATAGAGTTCGCAGCCAAAGAATCGGATATGATAGTGACGGTGGAGGACCAGGTCCTCGACGGCGGCCTTGGCGAGGCGGTTTCCAGAGAGGTTCTCGGGCTATCTTCCACCGGTAAAGTCAAGAGCCTTTTGCCGATAGGTCTGGAGGGTTTCGCGGAATCGGGGTCAAAAGAAGACCTCTACAAGAAATACGGGCTGGACCCGGAAGGGATAAAGGATTCTGTTATACGGAGACTTAAGCAAATCTCTTAAATAACCCCTCCAATTATTTCTCATGCTCGAGATCACGTTCCTGGGAACGGGAAGCGGCCCTCCAACCAAGGCGAGGAACCACTCCGCGATCTACCTACATTACGACCAGGAGAACTTCCTTTTCGACTGCGGCGAGGGCACGCAGCGCCAGATGATCATAGCGAAGGGAATATCCTTCATGAAGCTCGACCATATTTTCATAACCCACTGGCACGCGGACCACTGGATAGGACTGATCGGTTTATTGTATACCATGAACCTCGAGGGCAGGAAGCGCCCACTGTATATACACGGGCCGGACGCCGAGAGGTTCATAGGGGACATCCTGGACCTCGATTACTGGGGTACGGGTTTCCGCGTGATCCCGAAAAGCGTCCCGTTCGAGGGGAACAGGGAGGTTAAGGTCTGGGAAACCAGGGATTTCGAGATAACCTCCATCCCCACGAAACACACGGTCCCCTCCGTCGCGTACGCCTTCAGGGAAAGAGAAAGGGTTAACGTGGACATAAAGAAGGCGGAGAAGCTGTTCGGCCTGAAACAGGGGAGGCTGGTGGGGAAGCTCAAGGAGAAGGGAGAGATAGAATTCAAGGGAAAGAAGATCACGCTCAAGGACGTCGGCGTCAGGAAGCCGGGGATCAAGGTCGTCTACTCGGGGGATACGGAGCCCTGCGGTAACATCGAAAATATGTCCAAAGACGCGGATCTCCTGATACACGATTCCACCTTTTTCGAGGTCATGGAGGACCGCATGCACTCGGGGGCGAAGGAAGCCGCCAGGATCGCGAAAAAAGCGAACGTGAAGAATCTCGTTCTCACCCACTTCTCGAGGAGATACACGAACCTCCAGGAACTCGAGGACGAGGCAAGGAAGGTGTTCAAGGAATCCCACGCGGCCAGGGATTTCATGAACGTCCTGGTCAAGAACACTGGGATAAAAATCAGGAAATAGGTCACCATTTCTCCTTCATGACATGGACGAACAGCCCTATCACGGCTATAACGAAGCCCCATACTATGAAGAAGTTCCCTGAGCCTACCATCTCGGGACTTAAAAGGGTTCCTCCTATGTTAACTATTATCCCCACTATTATGAAAATCAGAGCGACAAGCGAGAAGTTCGCGATGTTGAATTTCTTGCTCGAAATCCCGTATTTCATGGGAAAACCTATTTCTTCCTCCTGAGCCCGCTGAGCAGAGTGGAAAGGTCCAGCTCGTACCTCCCCGGGCCCGTCCTTATGACAAGGGGTTTCTGCGTGAAGAGATTGACGACATCGATCCTGTACTTCCCGGGCTTTATCACCCTTATGGCCTCCACGTCGAGTATTACGGTGTCCTCCTCCTCAATCCCTTCCTGTTTCTTGACGATCTCCCTTATGTCCTGCTCGATCTCATCCATCTCCTTCTTCGTTATCTTATCTATGTCCCTCTCAACCTTTTCGAGAACTTCCTCCCTCACGTAGAAGAAGAACTTGGATCCGCACACATCGCACCCTTTCATAAGGTAGTCCGCATCGTCCGTATGTATCTTGCCGCATTTAGTGCATTTGTTTGGAATTAAATCACCTTTAAAAAACCTACATGTGGAGCAGAAGCTCCTCGGGATTCTTCTCTATCTTTTTTATGATCTTCGCGGGGCCTATGATGGTCAGACCTCTCTTCTTGCCCATTATCCTCTCTATGATCATGTTCTTGAACTTCTCGAGATTCGTAGCCTCCTTCAGCTCTGCCAGGTCCATCGAGCTCAGCTCTATGCCCGAGAACTTCTCCGAGACCACCTTCATGGTGGCCTCTATCAGGTCCGCCTCCTCCTTGGGATCGAGCTTGGCGTCCACGAGTATTATGGTCCCCTCTTTCAGGTCCTTGACGAGGTTCTTGACATCCTCTCTCTTAAGCCTCTCGTAGGGTATAAGCTTTATCCTAATGTTCATAATTCACCTATATCTTTTTCAGTATCCTCTTGTAGAGCTCGTTCACCATCGCCCCGGTCCTGGCCGAGATCCCGATGACCTCGTAACCTGGGAAGGCGGTTCTAACGCGGCTCGTGCTCGAGCTCTTCAGGTCCACCTTGTTCGAAACTATGACTACCGGGATGTTCCTCGCGTCCAGGTTCCCGAGGATAGTGATGTTTACCTGGTTAATGGGGCTCCTGGTCGAGTCAAGAACGACCAGAACCATGTCCATCTTGTCCAGCCACTTGATCGATTCTATTACCCCCCTGGTAGCCTCCTTGGCGCGCTCCTTCGCATCCTTTCTGTTCATCCCGAACTTGAGGAAGTCCTCGAAATCGATCTTGGTCGCTATCCCGGGGGTGTCAACCAGGTTGAAAGTGAGCGATCTCCCGTTGTCCCTTATCGTGACCTTCTCCTTCATCTGGATCTCCCTGGTCTCGTGAGGGATGCTCGTCACGCTCCCCAGTTCCTCCCCCAGCCAGTCCATGCAGATCCTGTTCGCGAGCGTGGTCTTCCCCGAGTTCACGGGCCCGTAAAGACCGATCTTTATCTCCTTCTTTTTCTTGAAGATCTTCCTTATGGCAGAAGCCAGCCTGTTTTTGATCCTTCTGAAATGCCTTACAACCATCAAACCAACCTGAAAAACTTTGTATAATAATTGTACGAAGGATATTTAAAATAAACCCTTTTACCAAAAGCGTTTACGGAAAACAGATGCTTACGCTCGCTCCACTGCGTTCCGCTTGTCAAAAAAAAATTATGCGCTGGCCGGGAACTTCAGGCATACATGCTGAAAGCATGTCAAACGCCCTTTGAACCCGGGTTACAGGCTTGGAAGGCTTGCACCTTTCGAAAAATCTGTGTCCTACCAGGCTAGACTACCAGCGCATTTTTCGAGCGACAGCCTGAAATATAAATTCAAGATGTCAATCGCTTGTTTCGTAGGACATGGACAAGTCCATGTCAAACTACAGGTCGAAATCCTCTTCTTCCCTGATACCTTTCCTTTCAGCCGTTTTTGCAGGTGCCCTTGCAGGAGGGGTCCCCGAAGATCCGATGCTCCCCTTTATGGTTTCGGTCAGCTTCTTCATTATCTCGGGCGTCAGTTTCTTGGTGGGGATTATGCTTTCAAGGCCCGGAGGTCCCTCGTTCAGGAATCTCGGGATCACGTGAAAGTGGACGTGGGGAATGACCTGGCCTGCAGCTCTCTCGTTGCTCTGGCCTATCGAGATCCCGTCAGCGTTCGTCCCTTTCTTTACAGCGATCGCGATTTTCTTCACTATCCTTATGAGATCCGCCACTTCGTTATCCGGCATTTCCAGCATGGTCTCGTAATGGCGCTTGGGAATGACCAGCGTGTGGCCGGGATTCCTGGGGTTTATGTCCAGGAACGCGAAGCAGTTCCCGTCCGAATACACTTCCTCCGAAGGTATCTCGCCTGACACTATCTTGCAAAACAGACATTCGTCTTCCATAGTATACCTCTACACCTCTTTATTTAAATATCTGGATGGGGCCATTGGGATACGCACGCAAAGACGGGTCAGGCCCGTCAGGCAACATTTTCTGTTGCGGTCTTGCGGTTTGAACCCAAGTCTGAGGCTCTTCTGCCCATTTCCCAGGTTTTGCTCACCCGCTTTGAACGCAAGCGGGAGCGGGAAAGCGGGTCCCAAAGCCCCGATGCTAGACCAAGCTACACCATGGCCCCGATCCGATAGTAAAAATAGAACTTTATTATAATAAAAAGGTTATTAATAACTTACCTTAGCGATATTTATATAAATTACCATTATATAGTGACAATTATGTTAGAGTACAAGAAACCTTCTTTCGATGGCAGTTACGGAATTAGGGAACAGAAAGGAAAGGACGTTCTATACCTCTTGAAAGATCCATTTTCAATATCCCCCATGCGTGCTGCCTTGTCGGAAGGGGGATTAAACAAGGGACGAAAAGACATGCTGAAAAGCGTTTTGGACATCTCCCTTGAACGGGATCTGGGTTCCCTTATCGTAGGCGTTTATGCGGGAAGAAGATTCAAGGAGGATCTAGACCCTTACGGGGAGAGGGCATTGGAGGTCACGGAAACCCTGCACGAGTTCGCTACCAGTGGAAGGGAAAAGGTAAAGGACCTTGGATACGTCCCGGAAGCGAAGCTCGACAAGCCGGAAGACGTTAATTCGTGGCCTGGACTTTTCATGGCTGTTTATGATCTAAAGATGGACGGGAAACTGAAGATCCGTATAATCCCCTATGCAAGATTCCACAAACCGCCAGAAAACCCTTTGCTGCCCATGGAAACGGTCAGGGAAAGGGGAGTGGTCATCACGGGCAGAAAGGAAAATTACGATAAATGGAAAAGACTGGGTTATGAAGTTGAACTGGCGGGCGGTCTTGAAAAACCTTGATTTCCTGGAAATTATTTATAAATTCGGATAATAATAAGAAATCACGCCTCAGTAGCTCAGCCGGTAATTTCGAAAGACACGAACGAAGTTCGTGTCGGTCTGCATAGAGCGATCGCCTCGTACGAGGCTTTTCCGGCAGCAGGAGCTTGCACAAAAGCCCCGCCGCCAAAAGGTCCGTGAGAGCGATAGGTCGGGGGTTCAAATCACAGCTTTTCCTGCTCCCAACAAAAGCTGTGGAGCAAAAGGGAGCTAACGCTTCCGGTTGTGAGAAAATCCCTCCTGAGGCTCTGAATACCCCTTTAAATCAACTTATACTAATAATAAAATATGCTTAACCTGAAACTTTACCTCATCCCTCTTTTTCTTTTGATGGCCATTCTCCTTGGCATGTATCTATACCCTGTTTACATGGAGTCCGTAATTTACAGCTGCGAAGAGGACAGTGACTGCAAGGCAGTCGGATGGTGCTGTGGCTGCACTTCCTACGGAATTAATAAGGTCGTAAATAAAGATTATCTGGATTACTTTGAGGTAAAAAGGACGAATGAATGCGGAGAGAAACTCTATTGCTTGGCTGCCATGTCAAACCACTGGACATGCTTTGCAGAAACCAAATGCATTGATAACAGGTGTGTTTTGGAAAGAGTCGAGGGCAAGGGCGGAGATAAGCCCTGATAATTCAAAGACTGCCCTTAGGTATTAAATGATCGATATATTGGTTCTGGTTACTTCTCAAAAAGAGAATCATCGATATCCCCGATTTTTATGTTCTTCATTTCAGTGGTTATTGTCATACCGTTACCGTAAATATCCTGTTTCTTTATTGGCAGGCCGTTCTCATTCCAGAACCAAACCTTGAGATCATTCTGTCCAGGTGAAGTAAAGGAAACGGCTGTGGTTGTTTTCCAGTCAACGATTTCGTTGCCGAATATTTCCCCTTCCAGCCCAAGTACC
>Ga0180438_10005853_pt1 | contig 16871 bp, 12 predicted proteins | sample SS_ome_12_FD_132455 | JGI IMG/M metagenome (GOLD analysis project Ga0180438, IMG submission 132455) | Hypersaline lake sediment archaeal communities from the Salton Sea, California, USA - SS_3_D_2 metaG | ecosystem: Environmental > Aquatic > Non-marine Saline and Alkaline > Hypersaline >...
CAGGGAGGAATCCACGTCTACGACCTTGCGGGCAATCAAATACAGTTCTCGCGATCCGGCAAGATGAACAGCGTGGACATAAGGTACAATTTTCCCCTTGGCGGCGAATTGGTCGATATCGTCGGATTTACGAACCGCTCGAACGACAGCATCGTGTTTTACAAGGTAAATCCTTCCACGCGGCGACTTGAAGGCGTCGGTTCGGTGAGCACCGGACATTCGGAGATTTACGGGTTTTGCATGTATCACAACTCTGTGACGGAGAAGTTTTATGCTTTCCCGAATTTTATGGACGGCTCCGTGCAACAGTGGGAGCTTTACGACGACGGCAGCGGCGCCGTCAGGGGAACCAGGGTTCGAGAGTTCGATGTGGGCACGATGACCGAAGGATCGGTTGTGGATGACGAATCAGGTGTGCTTTATGTTGGAGAGGAAGACGTCGGGGTGTGGAAATACGGCGCCGAACCGCAGGACGGTTCTGCGCGGACGCTTGTGGACTCAACGGGCGGTCACCTCCGGGCCGACGTTGAGGGCATGACGATTTACTACGCTGGTGACGGCACGGGGTATCTTATCGTGTCCAGCCAGGGAAACAACACATTCGTAGTTTACGAGCGAGAGGGTGACAACAGCTACATGGGGACGTTCAGGATTGTCGGCAATGGTCCGATCGACGGCTGCAACGAGACCGACGGGATAGATGTTACCAATGTCGGTCTGGGTGGGGCATTTGCCGGGGGCTTGTTCGTTGCTCACGACGGTGAAAATTCCGGTGGGAGCAATTCGAACTTCAAGCTTGTCGGCTGGGGTTCGATCGCGGGCGCTTTGGGCCTTAAGATTGACACGGGGTGGGACCCGCGAACGGGAGGTATCGAGGCCGATTTCAATCGAGACCGAAAAGTCAACGGCATGGACCTTCGAATTCTATCGGAAAACTGGTTGAACGAGTGTCCCGCGGACGACCGGTGCGAGGGCTGCGACCTGCGTCAGGACGGGGCGGTAGATTCGCTCGATCTGAGCGTTTTTGCCTTATATTGGCGCACATAAAACAGGACAACCAGCGTTGAAGAGACAGACGCACTTGTCCCGACTTGTCTAATATCGTTCTATCGGCTGAGGGATTCTGTCCTGCGGGTCGCGGAGGTTTATGGACTTCACGCCGCCGAGAAGTGAACCGTATTGCCGGTAATACTCGTAGAGGCGGGCGAGTTTCTCATCGTCGGGGACCTCGAAGTGCTGTACCCAGGCGTCTTTTTCGGCGCCCCAGACAATCTGGACGTCATTCTTCGCGCAAAGGACAATATGTGGTTTCCTGTTGTTTCGCCGTCCGCCGAAGTTGCTAACGTCGATAGCGGCAATTTCATGCAACAACGGTTTGTCCGGCGTCACCTTTTGATCCATCTTGTCAAGCAGGTTAATGATTACTGTTGCCGCCGCCAGGTCGTCGAGCTGCAGGGGCTCTCCCACCGTGGGGTTGTCTATTAGCGCTGACAGGCCGCGCACCTTTACAATCGGCAAGGTCGGTATGTCCACGTAGTCGAGCACAACCAGCTCGGCGTCCACGTAGAATTTTTGCCTTCGCGATTCGACAAGCACCAAAGGCTTTCGCCATGGGCCTGTTATATGCAGGGTGTCGCCGAACTGTTGCACTTTGACTTTCTTAAGCCACGGGACCAGATATTCTATATTTTCCTCCAACGGCTTTGCATTGAAATGTTCATCGAGCTTGAGGTTTTCACCATTAGTCCATGCGGCTGCAAGGACCTTCTCTTCGAGCTGACTTGTCACCCACGGAGGTTTGGCAACTACCAGAGCAGCTCTTCGTTCATTGCCAAAGACCGCTCTCCAAACGTAACCGCGAAGCAGCACAAAACCAACACCGGCGGCTCCAAGAACAACGACTATCCCTACCACCTTCAATAATCCAATCAGAATGGGATGGTAGGATGTGCCCTTGCGCTTCTTGCGTTTTTTTTTCGCCGGGCCTCGTTTCAACGATATTTTTTTCGTTTTTTTCTTCTTAGCCATGTAACCTGACGCTGGAATCCAGCCTAATCCGATCGGATGAGTGGATGTTCAGTGCGGCTTCAACGATTTTCACACAGAGGCGGCTCATCGGAATACCGGCCCTTTCGGCGGCCTTGGGCAGACACGAATGGGTAGTAAAGCCGGGAATGGTGTTGACCTCCAAAGCGTGGGCGAGACCATCATCGCTTACGATAAAATCAACTCGCCCAAAGTGCCGACACCCGAGCGCCTCAAAACAGGCAAGGGCTTTTGTCTTGATATCCGCTTCTATCGCCGGGTTCTCGATAGTGGCAAACAGGTATTCCGTTTGCTCATCGAGGTACTTCGCGTGATAGTTGTAGAATTTCTCTGCTGGTCTGATCTCAATAACGGGAAGCGCCTTGCCCGAAAGAATTCCGACGGTTACTTCCCGTCCCGGTACAAATCTTTCGATCATGCAGTCTCCGAATTCGCGGCGGCATTTTCGCGCTTCCGGAATAACCTGTCGCGGATCGTAAACAATGGTCACGCCGACACTGCTGCCCTGTGTTACGGGTTTGACGACGTAGGCATCGGCAAAGTGTTTCAGTTTATTTTGGAGCTCGCCGGCTTCGAGTTTGTGGTCAAACTCAATCGCATCAGGCACCGCTACGCCGGCCCGGGCAAATGCCCTTTTGCTTGCCAACTTATCCATTGCCAGCCTGTTTGCAGTCGGTCCGCTGCCGGTGTATGCAAGCCGGCGGTCCTCCAGTATTTGCTGGAGCTGTCCGTCCTCTCCGAACTGTCCGTGTATCGCAATAAAGAACACGTCAATACTGGTGTCGTCCAATATTTCAAGGATATCCGGTGTGACGTCGGCGAGGACCACGTCAATTCCAGCCTGCTCCAACGCCCCGCCAATGCAGCGTCCGCTCTGGAGGCTTATCTCGCGTTCCGTGCTGATGCCGCCGGTGAGGACGGCGACTTTCAATTTGGTGTGTTCGGTAATCAACCTGTTCTATTAATTCTTCGGCGCTTCACTTCCAGATTTCCACTTCCAGTTCGAGATCGATATCAAACTTTTCCTTGACCCTTTGTTTTATGGCGTCTATCAACCTCAGGACATCGCGGCTCTTGCATCCCTTTTCTGCGATTATGAAATTGGCGTGTTTTTCGCTGACATGGGCGCCTCCGATATTCAGGCCCTTTAGCCCTGCGCGGTCAATCATCGCGCCGGCGGAGACTCCGCGGGGATTCTTGAATATGCAGCCGGAATTCTTCGTGCTCAATGGCTGATTGTTTTTCTTATAAATCCATATTTCCTTTACAGTGCGGAGTATCTGCTCTATTTCGGCGGAATTGAGCCTCAGCTTTGCGCTGAGAATAAACCTGGCGGTGATGTTTGTGCTTCGGTAATCGAACATCAGTTCGGGCTTGTTTTTTTCGAAGACATTGCCCTCGAGGTCCATCAAGGTGACCGACTCTATTACCGTTCCGATGTCGCCGAAGCTTCCTCCGGCGTTCATCTTGACCGCCCCTCCGACCGAGCCGGGTATACCGGTCAGGCCCTCTATGCCTGAAAGGCCCTTTCGCACGCATGAAAAGACGAGCTTGTTAAGCTCGGCCCCCGCCCAGGCGGTGAGCAGTTCGCCGTCGAACTTAGTCTGCCGGAAATGCTCTGCATCGAGCCTTATCACCGCCGCGCGCAGGCCGCTGTCGCTTATCAGCAGATTCGAACCGTAGCCAAGCACGTAAATTGGAACGTTATTCTCGGTGCAACGGCGGGCAACTTCTTTTAACTGCTCGATGCTTTGCGGCCTGATAAGATAATCGGCAGGGCCGCCGAGGCCGTACCACGTGTGCTTACCAAGATGGTAATCGGTCTCAACTATTTCTTCCAAGCCACTGAATATACTCATCTGCCACCTTCCATATATCACCGGCGCCCATCGTGACCATTAAATCACCCTCAGCGACGTTTTGTTTCAGGTAGTCGCAAATCGGGCCGAACCCATCAACGAACAGCGCCTCGCTGCCGTTGGACCTTATCCTTTCGGCAAGCATCTGCGAGTTAACCTCTTTTCTCGACGACTCTGAATCGCGCACGAAGTAGATTTCCGGCACGATAGTAACATCGGCAAGCTTAAAGCTTTCTGCAAAATCATCAAGCAAAAATCTTGTCCTGCTGTACTGATGCGGCTGAAAAACACACCACAGCCGCCTCGGGTTATAACGTTGGCGTATGGCCTCGAGCGAGGAGCGGATTTCCGTAGGGTGATGGGCGTAATCATCGAGCACCGTTATCCGGGCGAAGCGTCCCTTCAGCATGAGCCGCCGATCAATACCCGTAAAACCGCTCAGCAATTCGAGCACCTGGTTGGGATCGAGTCCTGCATTAACGGCCATCGCCACTACGGCCAGGGCGTTAAGGACATTGTGAGCGCCCGGTAGAGAAATGGCGGTCGCTCCGAGTTTTGAGCCTTGTTTGTAGACGTCAAAGCTATATAGTCCGTCGTTTAGTCGGAGATTGTCCGCTGTAAAATCGCAGTCTCTGAACCCGAACGTTACTACCTCCGAATCGTCCCCGATGCGGTGGATAACCTTTGCAACGTTGCCGTCGGCGCCGTTGGCGACAACCAGTCCGTCGGTTCTGGTTCCCAGGGCGAAGTTGATGAACGCCTCGACTATCTCATCTTCGTCCCTGTAGTAATCCAGGTGATCCTGCTCGATGTTCAGTATCGCGGTGATTTTGGGTCTTAGGTTGAGGAAACTGCGGTCATATTCGCACGCTTCGGCAACAAAGTAATCTCCATCACCGACGCCCGATGAGCCGCCGAGCTGGCCGACCGCCGCCCCGATAATAAAGCTCGGATCCAGACCCGCCCTCTCAAGGCAAAAAGTAAGCCATGCGCCGGTCGTGCTCTTGCCGTGGGTGCCGCTGACAGCGATACAGTCGTACCGGCTGCTCAACAAACCCAGCATTTGGGCGTACTTGTAAATTTTACACCCTCTTTGACGCGCCAAGCTCAGTTCGGGGTTGTCTTCTTTGATAGCGGCGGAGATGACGACAGCGTCGGTCTCGCCGCTGAGATGGCGGGAATCATGGCCGATTCTTATATCTGCCCCGGCTCGGCGAAGATGTATCACATTTTCGCTATCGCACTGGTCCGAGCCGCTCACTATTGCTTTATTCTTGATCAACAGCTGCGCCAGCCCGCTCATCCCGATACCGCCGGCACCTATGAAGTGAAACCTCACGCCCTCCAGGTTCGCCGCCCGAGCCAAATGCTCATCGCCCCGAGCGCCCTTTATCGTTGCTTGATATGACTCTAATTCCGCCTTGGCCATCCCTAACCCGAACTTTCGCCTTTGCGGCGATAAATCCCTCGCCGCCTAAACCACGACCGGCAAGCCGAGCCCTCATGCGATTTGCGGCTAGCCGGCGGATAGTCTAACAAATGTCACAGCCGAACGAAAGAAAAAACTTGGATTCAAAATCCACCGAAAGACCGGTCAAAATATGAGTTGGAGTGTGCCCTGAAGAACTCTTTGTGTTGTCATAAGAAGCGCTTTATTCCTGAGTTCTATTGCCAGCGGCCCCAGAGGCGGATGTTGTCGAATCGGCCGGTATTGTCGAATGAGCCTATGCCGGCTCTGCCCCACTTGAACGTGCCGTCCACAGCGGTCATTGCCGGTTCGTTCAGGTTGTCAAAGTAGAGTTCGATTTTGCCACTACGGACGTCGCGGACCAGCCGAACGTCGTGCCAGTTGTCGTCCCAGTTCGTTCCCGATGTTCTGTTTTTGGCAATAGAGAGGCGGGGTTTACCATCGACTATGAAGATCGAATTTGAGGCCTTGTCCGCCCGCTTGCCGAGATGGACATAATAGAAGTGCGACGGGTCCTGGTGGCCAAAAAACAGGCACAAGTCACGATGGCCCGTATCCTCTCCCGTTGAGAGCAGTTTAAGCTCGAGCACGAAACTGCCCGCCACGACGTCGCGAATGAGATTAATACTCAGTGGTGAACGAACGTCGGGCTCATACTTGCTCAGTCCGGTCAGGGCCAGCGATTTGCCGCCGAGCGTCTCTTCGATTCGCCAAACAGCCGGGTCTGTGGCCTGCCAGTAATCGAGGCTGCCGTCTTCAAAGTCGGTTTCGAACAACAGCGGCATATCGAGTGCTTCGCCGGATGAGGCGCGGACGGCATCTTCGTCAACCGGGACCATCATCTCGATGTCCTTATACATTACCTCAACATCGTCGCTGCCGTGAAGCTGCAGGGCGAGATGGCCCTGCAGGCGACTCGGGTCGTTCTTCAGTTCGACGGTTTTACGGCCGTTGAGATGCACGACAATGTGCCTTCCATGGGCGGAAACGGTCATCTCGTTCCACTGCTGTGGTCTGAAGGCCTTTTTGAGGACCTCGGGGTCGGGTTTGGCGACCCAGCCTCTGCCGCCGGTTTCGTAAAGGCCAGCGACGTTGTCGATGGGGTCGACTTCGGCCTGGAAGCCGTGAACGGCAACAGGACCATCAACTTTTTCGGTGCGGAAGTAGAAACCGCTGTTGCCTTTTACAGACTTGAACTTCAGCCGCGCCGTGAAGTCGCCGTAGCATTTATCGCTGATCAACAGGCCGTGACGCTTGTCGTCTTTGGAGTTTGACCCGACAATAACGCCATCGCGAATCTCCCACTTTCCACCAGGCAGCGTATGCCAGCCGTTGAGACTTCTACCGTCGAACAGTGGTTTCCATATGTGACGGCCAAGTTCTTTTATTCTTATGTTTCGCCACCGGATTTTAAGCGGCTGCTCCGATCTGGTTGAGTGCACCTGCAGGCCGAAGAAGCCGCTGAGGGTCATCGAATCGACGAGGTCGGCAGCGGGCACATCGTTGACCCAGGTTCTTACGGAGTCGCCCGCGGCTTTGATACGATACTTGTTCCATTCGTTAATACTGAAGGCCTTTCCGGCAGGCTCGTTTTGTTTGAGGTCGTCAAGCCAGCCGCGTCTGGCTTCGTCGTAAACCCCGCCGCTGTAGGCACGGTTTGAGGGGTCGATCTCGACCTGATAGCCGAAAACATGGCCGTCGTGATAGTTCGGCAGGCTATTGCTGCGAATCTGAACGCCGGAGTTCAAACTCGGATCGACCTTCAATTCCAACTCAAGAATGAAATCACCGTAAGTTCTCTCAGTACAGAGAAAGCTGTTGGCCGTCTGCGGTCTTGAACTGCCTACTATCGCGCCCGCCTCAGCGCGGTAATCGGCCTGGCCTCCGAGGCGCTTCCAGCCTTGAAGGCTGCTCCCGTCAAACAGCATCTTCCATTCAACGGCCTCGGCAGATACCGATAAGCAAGAAAACAATACAAATAGCAGGAACAGCCGTTTCTTCGGATTTTTCATTATCATCGCTCCTTTCATTTCGTCTAAGAATTCCCCTTGAAGCTCTCGAACTCTCACCATTGCGCTTCCTCATAGGGCCCTATCGGCCCTTTGCGTCCGGGCTTGGGGCGGCCTTTGAGGATGGCGTCGGCAATAGGGATGTCGCTGCCCTGTGTTATTTTCATGTTGGATGATTCCGTCTCGACAATGGATACTTTCTCGCCCAGGTACTCGATGAGCTGGGCATCATCGCTGATTTTGTCTTTGTCAAGTTTCTCGATATTCTCATAAGCCTTTTTCAGCAGTTCGGTTTTGAAGACCTGAGGTGTTTGAGCCTCGTACAGACCGGTTCTGTCGACGGTCCGGATTATCGCTGCCTGCTCGACCTGCTTTATTGTTGCAACAACGGGGCAGGCAAGTATTGCCGCGCCGCTTTCGGCTGCAGCGGCGATGACCTGGTCGACCCATTTTTTTGTAATGCACGGCCGAACTGCATCGTGTACCGCGACAAGACCTATGTCGTCTTTTAGAAGCTCGAGTCCCTTTGTGACGGTGTCGAAGCGTTCCTCGCCTCCGAAATAAGTCCTTACGCCGAAGAAATTAAGGTTGGGCCCCCACTTGACGCTGACGAGTTCCTCGTCTTCGGGGGCGATGGCCAGCAAAACCTGCTTGACGTCAGTACGATCGGTAAAAAGCTCGACGCTGTGCAGAAAGGCGGCCCTGCCTGCGACGTCGGCAAACTGCTTTTTCTTCTTGCCTCCGAAGCGGCTGCTGGCGCCCGCCGCACAAATTATCACTGCAACATTTTCTGACACCTAAGCTACTCCTTCAAATCCCTGCCAACATGGATAATTGTTACCGACGGCGGACAGTTAAATCTTATTGGCAGCAGGCCGGCATAGTGCTCTGTGCCGATACCCGACGAAACGTTCAGGTGCAGGCCGCCGAGTTTTCTCAGTCCGCTCGTCCACTTCTTCGGTACTCTGCTCGAATTCAGCAGCGGACCAACAAACGGAATACGAACCTGGCCGCCGTGCGTATGGCCCGCCAGACACAAGTCGATGTCAAGATCGGTTATATCAAGCACAAAATCAGGTGTATGTCCCAGCAATATCTTACAGCTATTATCGCTTCTGGCGAGCCATTTGACAATTCTTTCCCTGCAGCCTTTTTTGGACTTTAAAAACGACAGGCCCATCACGTCGAGCACACCGTCTTTGGTCTGAATGATCACACTCTGGCCGACGAGCGTTTTGACGCCCGAAGCGGCGTCGAATGCCTTGAGAATGTCCAGACTGTCCAGGTTTCCCTGCACGTTGTAGAGGCCGTATCTCGGTTCAAGCCTCTTGAAAAGCTCAGCCAGTTTCGTGAGCTCCTTTTGGCAGACCTCGGCGTCTTGTATCTGCAGCAGATCACCCGTGTGGAATATTATGTCGGGATTGAGCCGGGCCAGCTTCTCGATGACTTTTTCTTCGTAGCTTCCGATGTGCTCCGATTGAATGTCGGATATGTGTGCGATTGTCAGATTACCGTGCAATTGGTCGCACGGGACTTTGTGCTCGTAGACGCGGACGGACCCGGCCTCGATAAATGTAGAATATACGAACAGCGAAAACAATACCAGCGAAACAGCCATTATCCCGGCGCCGCGGGCATAGTCGGCATGTTTTCTGATTCTGTATATCGAGTAGACTGTCGCTATGAGCGGGCCAGCTATAAAGTTCGACAAATACACCAGCGATATGAGCCTGAAAACGCCCATCGGTCCGACAAGGGACACAACAGTCAGGCACACGTCGAACATGAGACAGGCCAGCAGGTACGCAAGTATCCCGCAGATGAATTTGCGAGCTTTGGACTTCATACGATGTGGAATTACGACGACAACAATACAGTTGTTCGTGCAACCGGAAAGACTAAAAATCGACGCCGCGGCGGGACGTGATTCCCTTGTCGATGGGGTGCTTGATGTTGTTCATTTCGGTGACCAGATCTGCCAGGGCAATCAATTCTTCGGTGGCACCCCGGCCGGTGAGGACGATTTCGACGCGGCTGTCTTTGCTTTCGATAATTCTCTTGATGTCTTCAAATTCGGCCAGGCCCTTCGAAAGGCAGAACACAATTTCATCGAGAATAAGCACATCGTAAAATCTCTTCCGGGCGGTTTCGGCGATTCGCTCAAGGGCGTGGCTGATTGCTATCTGCATCTGCTTGACGGCGTTTTCGTCGTCGAAGGATTTTGCCATGTCCCAGGTCAGATCGATTGTTTCCACCCTTATTCGCACGGCGCCTAATTGCAGTGCGAAGCGCTCGCCGATATCAAGATTGGGGGGTTTAAGGAACTGGCAGATCAGAACCTTGTTGCCCTGGCCAGCCGCGCGCAGGGCCAAGCCGAAAGCGGCTGTTGTCTTGCCCTTGCCGTCACCGGTATAAATCTGAACCAGTCCTGTTTCCAGCATGAGGGTATATTAAGAGAATGCGGGAGAGATTGGAAATCAAAAATCGCGGCTGCTCACACAATAAGGTCACGGTTTGTCTGCCGGTTGGTGAAGGGCTGTTGATTTTCAATAGCACGCGGAAGACGGCAGCTATATCGTTACGGCTTTCAGCTTTTCTTCGGTGTCGGCATCGGCGCCGACCTGCTCGCCGGGCTTGAAGGGCAGGGGCTCTGCAAACTGTATTGCAACGCGTCGGACAAAACCATTGATTTCCTCGACCCGGCAGACTCGGCCGTGGCGGGTAAAGCTGGCCATATCGAATGAACTGTCAAGAGCGAAACGCGGGACGCTGAAACGTGCGGTCACGCGCTGGCCCGGATAGGGACAGCTTTCGTCGGCACTGCATGTGAAAGCCGCACCTCCGCTCGAAATGTCGACCATTTGCCCCTGTGAAAGCACTTCATTGAAGTCCTCGGCGAACCAGATTGGCCACTGATAGCGAAGCCTGTGTTCTCTTCTTCGTTCTATGATTTCTTCCATAATATATGCCTCGGAAATCCTTTACTTTTACCAGCCAACGAATCGACAGAAGAAAGGCCCAACTTTACAGCCCGTCTGCTGAAAATAATGCGACCGGTTAATCCGCCGCCCCGCCTCCGGAAGTTTCCGCTGCAAAATGGTAATGGACCCCGCAACAAACTTTTATTATCGTACCAAAGGTTGGGAAGTGATCTTGGCAGCTTCAAGTGTCAAAGAGTACCCTAAGAGCAAAATCGTATGGGCAGCGGGCAAAATTAGGGCGCCCCAGAGGGGTAATTTTGCACTTCCGGCCACCCGAACGGTTTTGCTCGGTCCTGCGAACCTTGGTTGATCCACAACCTTTGGGACGTTAATAAATTTTTTTACTTTTTTACCTGTCGGGCCTTGACCTTCCTATAATCAATCGCGCTTCTATCACACTTTCCGACAGGTCCAGCGGCGGGAAAAATCTGATTTTCTTTAGACCCAAACCGTCCTTCGGATCGTTGTATCAGGGATAAACGTTTTTTGTACGTGTCATCCCCGATTACCTGGTTTTTGAACGCTGCTACATGACAATAGGCCAAGACGCTAAAGCCCTTGAAGCCCTTAAAGCTTGTCTTAAACTCATTTATGGATGGGACACCGAAGGTGGGCAGTGGCGGAAATCGAGAGAAGTGATATTAAACGATATAGAAGTGATTGAGAGCAGGAACAAGTAACGGTGCGGTTCACCTGGGCCGGGCTCGCTTTTTCTCAGTCTCTGTTGCATCCTTTCTTGCCATCCGGAATCGGCCACCGGTCTGCCGCACGAGTTCTACAAACTCCCGGCCTCGTTGCTGGAAGTTGTCGAACATGTCGTAGCTGGCGCAGGCGGGGCTCAGGAGCACGACATCCCCCTTGATGGCGAGGTGGTTGGCTGACTCAACGGCTTTGGCTAATGAATCTGCGATCTGAACTTCTACTTTCTTCTCCGTGAGTTCTGTGTTCTCTGTGGCTAACCCATCTTCGATCGCGGCTGCGATTTTTCCGGCTGTCTGCCCGAGAAGGATGGCGGCTTTGGCGTCCCGCCCAATCGCTCGGCCGAGTTCCTCGAAGCCGATATTCTTGTCATAGCCACCGGCGATAATTATTTTGGGTTCCTCGAACGCATCGAGCGCAGCAATCGCACTTTGCGGCGTCGTCGCAATCGAATCGTTGTACCAGCGAACGCCATTTATCTCCGCGATGAACTCCAGCCGATGCGTAAGGGCCTTGAATTGACTGAGGCAGCTCTGCATGGTCTGGTCATCGATGTCAAAGAGTCCGGCGACAGCAAGTGCGGCGGCGAGGTTTGATAGATTCGCCCGCCCGGGCAGGGGGAACTGTTGGCGGATATCGGCGCTCACATCATCGGCTGAGAACCTGATGCACAGCCTGCCAGCATCAGACTTATATTTTTCGAACCATTGGCAAGCGATTGGGTCTTCGGCGTTGAAAATGGACACGGCTGGGTCGTTTTCATTCAACTCCTGAAGCTTGAAGATGTTTTCCTTTGCTGCGCAGTACGCTTCGAACGTGCCATGGCGGTCGAGATGGTTAGGGGTGAGGTTTGTAAGCAGCGCCACCTTCGGAGCTTTGCGAAGCAGCTCCAACTGTTCGGTTTGAAAGCTCGAAAGCTCCAATACGACAATGTCATTGGGGCTTATCCTGTCCAGAAGCGTCAGCAGCGGCTCATTGCCGATATTACCGCTCAGCCAAATGTTCTCGTATTTCGTATCCGTATTCAGGCTTGTATCGGCCGCGGCTCTTAGCAGGTGGGCTGTCAGGGCGGCGGTTGTACTCTTGCCGTTGGCACCGGTTATCCCGATTATTGTCGCAGGGCACAGTTCGAAGAAGATGTTAATTTGCGTCGTGACGAGACTGTTGTGTCGGCGCGCGATTTCAAGAAACTCATTTTCCCAGGCCACAGCAGGGTTGGCAATTACGATATCAGCCCGCTCAAAATCCTTCGGGTCATGCGCACCGAGATGGTATTCTATGGCAGGAATTCCGTCGAGTTGTCTGACAGATTCAGCTAATTGCTCGCTTGATGCCAGGTCTGTAACGATTAGCTTCGCGCCGGCTTCGGCGGCGAATTTTGCGGCATCAACGCCGCCGCCGAACCTTCCCAGGCCCATTACCAGAACTTCCCTGCCGGCGAAGAATCCTGTGTCCATCTCACAGCTTGCTTTGCATTGCGTTTGCCAGGTCGACTTTAGCGTCGATGACAGCCTGCTCGATGCATCTTTTCCAGTCGTCGCCGAACTGCCCCTTATATTTCGGCTTTTCATAGGCATATATTATCGACCGCGACGCATTAATGAGGGCGCCGGTGCCATCGGGTTTACACAACCTGACGCAGTCAACAGCCGAAGCGCCCTGAGAACCGTAGCCGGGCACGAGAAAATAAATCTTGTCGTACTTCTCGCGCAGTGTTGTCGCCGCCTCCGGTGTCGTCCCGCCAACAACCATACCCACATTGCTGTAGCCGCTGTCACCGATTCGTTCGGGCTTTTCGGCGATCTCGCCGACCATCTCGGCGAGCTTCTCGTACATTTTCACACCTTCGGCGTCGGCGAAATCCTGAATTAGTGCTGCGGACGGATTGCTCGAACGGACCCAAACGAAAACACCCTTTCCCTGCTTCTGGGCCATTTCGGCAAAGGGCTCGATACCGTCAACACCGGCAAAACCGTTAATCGTAATCGCATCCGGCGCCAGAGTATCCTCAAGGCCGACAAGTTCGGGGTTCTCCAGATGCGCCGAGGCGTACATTTCCGCAGTATGCCCGATGTCGCCGCGCTTGACGTCGCCGATAATCTCCAGCCCCAAATCCTCGGCCTCGGAAATCAATGAGTAATAGCTTTCGATGCCCTCCCAGAGGTATTTCTCGAAGAACGCGATATTTATCTTCACGGCGGGTACAATTGGGGCGACTATCCGAACAACCTGCACGCAGAAATCGAAAATCGCATCGACTGCCGCGGCTGCGTCGAATTCGTCGTTCATGTCCCGATGGCTTCGTATCGCCTCGGGCAGTCGGCTGTAAACCGGGTCCAGTCCGACCGTCAAAGCTGTTTTCTTACCTCTGACCGCCTTGCAAAGCCTGTCCGCAAAATGATTTGACATAGGTCTGTTTCCTTTACTATCATCAGTCGCCGTCAATAACATCCCGGGCCGCCCGTCGACGGACCCGATGGTCCACGACAATATAACAGATAGGCAACTTCCGGCAAGATTGTTTCTCAAGATTGGGCTCAGATTTGAAAAAACAAAAAAAAACAAGTCTCAAGAAGCTCTACTGGCTCTTGGCCGCACTTGTTGTTGCAGTCATCATCGTCATGCTGTGCCTTTACAAACCGCTCGGCTATATTCCGTCCGGTGAGTCAAGCAAGAAAGAAGTCACCACATACGTAACGCACGTGCTGGGCCAGGGGGTTTACAACTACGCCCAGCGACAGGAGCCGTTCGACCTTGTCATCCCGCAGGAAAGGACCGAGGATATTATCAACCTGGCCGAATGGCCGCAAGAATCCGGGGGGGTCAAGGTCTCGAGGCCTAAAAGCGTCTTCGAGCCCGGCGAAATCACACTGATGGGCACGCTCAACATCAAGGGGGTGGATGTCTTCGTTACGGTCACTGCCGAGCCGACAATCGACGAACTGGGACTTCTGAACCTTCATCTTGCCAAAGTGAAGGTCGGTGCAGCGAATATCACGCTGGTGGCCAGGGCTATTGCCGCCGGGGTGTGCAAGGGGCGCTTTGACGGAACAGATACCGAGAAGTGGGAGAGCAAAATAGCCGGATCGCTGCTCAATGATGAGCCTTTTGAACCGATTTTTTCCGTTGACAAAGGCAGGAAAGAAATACGGATTGAAAGAATAACGCTCGAACACGAGAAACTCACAATCCGATTTGTCCCGGCTTTTGACTGAAGCCGGCGCAGTTAAGTGCCGAGATGCTGTTGGTACACCGTTTCACGCTTTTCTTGCAGAGCAGGTCACGAGCGTTTGATTGTGTTTCTCTGTCCTCTACGGCCTTGCGGCGGCAGAGGCAGAATCCTGAGTGGAATTGCGACTTATCAGCAGCACGCCGAGATAAAGAACCGGAGCCCGTCCGAGCCGTTTTTCGTGGACGTTCCAGCCTCTGCCCAAAGCTGGCTTTTCTCAGTTTACCATGAACAATCAGCCCGAATTGGGGGTACAGAAGGTAGTCCAAAATAAAAATAAAAAAAATAAAAAAAGGGTTGACTGACTGTCGATACCTTAATAAAATGAGAAGAAAGGCAATGGCTGATGACTCAGAAGGCCTGCCGGAAAGGTTTAATTAGGGTTTTGGAAAGAGTCTTGAGAATTTGCGAGTTTGGGCCTTAAAACTGCTTGTGTATAAGCCGCAAGGCAACGGCAAGCCGCGGGCAGTTTCGGGCCGCGGCTTTTTTATTGCTCTTTTTTAAGTTTATAGTATAAGTACCAACTGCTGAACCCGATGAGCGGTATATGTCATTGACCGATAGCAACATCGTGAGGGCTCGTAGCTCAGTTGGTTAGAGCGCACGCCTGATAAGCGTGAGGTCGGTAGTTCGAATCTACCCGGGCCCATTGTCGGGAAATCCGAAGTTCGAATACCGAAATACGAAACAAACGCCAAATTCGAGTTTTCAAACGCTCAGGACAGTCCGGCGATTTGTGCTTCGTGTTTTAGGTTTCCGACGCGACGGCCCGGGGACGTAGCTCAACTGGGAGAGCGCCGGCTTTGCAAGCCGGAGGTTGTCGGTTCGAGCCCGATCGTCTCCAATAAACTGAAAGGCCGTGACAAAAAGTGCCGAACACGGCGAGTTTAATGCTTGACTTTTGAATTTGAATTCCTAACTTTTGGCTTTCAACATCTGACTTTTGTCTGGCGTTCTTTTACAAGTAAATATGCAGATGCCTAAAGGGTAAAGGTTTTTCATCGAATACGAAAAACTTTACCGTATGAGCGAAACTTAGGAACAGCGACCTGTTTTAGTCAATCAAAGATTGATATGGTCAAGTTACTAAGGGTGTATGGGGGATGTCTAGGCGTCGAGAGGCGATGAAGGACGTGGCTGGCTGCGATAAGCCCGGGGCAGGTGTCAAGCAACCGTTAATCCCGGGATCTCCGAATGGGGCAACCCGGCGCTACTGGGCAACCAGATGGCGTCATCCGTGGCTGAATGCATAGGCCATGTGAAGCTAACGCAGCGAACTGAAACATCTTAGTAGCTGCAGGAAAGGAAATCAACCGAGACTCCGTCAGTAGCGGCGAGCGAAGGCGGACATAGCCCAAACCGGTGAGCTTGCTTGCCGGGGTTGCGGATGCTGATAAGGAGTTACAAAGGCATTGCAAGCAAAATCCGCTGGAAAGCGGAACCATAGAAGGTGATAGTCCTGTATGCGAATGCGAGAGCCCTCCGTTATTTTCAGCACTCCAGAGTAGCACGGAGCTCGTGGAACTCTGTGTGAATCCGGGGGGACCACCCTCCAAGGCTAAGTACTACTCGACGACCGATAGCGAAAAGTAGGGCGACTGAACGATGAAAAGAACCCCTATTAGGGCAGTTAAAAGTACCTGAAACCATACACCTACAAGCTGTGGGAGCCCTATGTCCCGCACCTACTTTGGTATTTTGTTACTCTATTGAAAGCAAACCTTATTCTTTCTGCGCGGGTTTGAGTTCGGTAATGGTAATGAAATGGCAAAGTAGGTGTGGGAAACGGGTGACCGCGTGCCTTTCGCATAATGAGCCGGCGAGTTACCGTCTGCGGCAAGGTTAAGCAGTTAAGCTGCGAAGCCGTAGCGAAAGCGAGTCTGAATAGGGCGATTTGAGTCGCAGGTGGTAGACGCGAAACCAGGTGATCTACCCATGGCCAGGTTGAAAGGGATGTAAAAATCCCTGGAGGACCGAACGCACCAACGTTGAAAAGTTGGGCGATGAGCTGTGGGGAGGAGTAAAAGTCTAATCAAACCTGGAGATATCTCGTTCTCTCCGAAATAGCTTTAGGGCTAGCCTTGAGCCACTACTTTGCGGGGGTAGAGCTACTGAATGGGGATGGGGGGCCACCAGCCTACCCACCCCAACCAAACTCCGAATACCGCAAAGCTTATCTCAGGAGTCAGTCTGTGGGGGATAACCTCCATGGTCGAGAGGGAAACAGCCCAGACCGCCAGCTAAGGTCCCGAAGTTTTGCTAAGTTCATAAGGAAGTTGAATTGCAGTGACAGCCGGGATGTTGGCTTAGAAGCAGCCACCATTTAAAAAGTGCGTAATAGCTTACTGGTCGAGCAGTTTGGCGCCGATAATGAACGGGAATAAGCAAAACACCGAAGCTGCGGGTTTCCGGAAAAGTACGCTTTTCCGGGAGCGGTAGGAGAGCGTTGCTGTCAGCGTTGAAGTCGTACGGGAACGAGCGGTGGAGCGGCAGCAAGTGATTATGCCGGCATGAGTAACGATAAAACAGGTGAGAATCCTGTTCGCCGAAAGCCTAAGGTTTCCTGGGGAAGGTAAATCC
>Ga0180438_10005854_pt1 | contig 16870 bp, 1 predicted proteins | sample SS_ome_12_FD_132455 | JGI IMG/M metagenome (GOLD analysis project Ga0180438, IMG submission 132455) | Hypersaline lake sediment archaeal communities from the Salton Sea, California, USA - SS_3_D_2 metaG | ecosystem: Environmental > Aquatic > Non-marine Saline and Alkaline > Hypersaline >...
CTGTGCCCTTTGCATCTAAATCATTATCATTTTCGGCTTTGTTTGTAGTTTGTAATTTGGAATTTGTAAATTGTTTGTAATTTGTGATTTGTGATTTGTAACTTATAAATTTTTTCGCAGTTAGTTCCGGGTTGTTTAGATAACCTTCGGCTAAACTGGAACCGGTTAAGCATATCTCCCCACCAACACCAATGGGACATAAACCCATACGCCGATCCAGGACGTAAACACCCACATTCCAGATGGGTTTGCCAATTAACGCCTTCGGTGAATCAGGCGTTAGTTCATAAATGGTTGTGTTCACACTGTTTTCCGTGGGGCCATATTCATTGGTGATTCGTACCCCGGGTAACTTTTTGAAATGTTTTTTCACCAACTCATCCGGGAAATGCTCCCCGGCTGCACATATCATCTTTACACTGCTTAGATCATCGCCAATTTCTTCCAACAGGACATTATAAAAAGCTGGAACAGCAATAAAATGACTGACCTTATTGACCATTATCACCTTTTTCAGGGCTGCCAGGTCCATCCGCTCATTTTCCTCTATCAATACCAGCCGTGCACCACCCAGTAAAGGAGTAAAGATATCAGTCACCGAGCTGTCGAAAAAATAGGGAGGGTTCTGCAAGGAGACACTATCCGGGTTGTATCCATAAAAGTCCTTCCGCCACCATAAGGTATTCACAATGGTGCGATGCTCTACCAGTACGCCTTTGGGAGTTCCCGACGAACCAGAGGTGTACATGACATAAGCGGGATTATTTGATCCCCCGATTCCCGGCCTCTTTACATTGTATCGGTCCATCTTACCCCGGCCGTCCTCCAGGCACAACAGAGTGGGAAGATTGTTGCACCCTGACACCAGGGGGGTGAGCGTTTCGCGGAATCGTTCCTGCGAAAGGACAACACCAATAGAAGCATCGTTGAATACCACCCGCAGTCGTTCACCAGGCAGTGACGGATCCAACGGTACATAAGCCCCCCCGGATTTCATTACTCCCATCAAGGAAATAATAAGCGGGATGGATCGCTCCATTAAAACAGCCACCCGGTCACCGGTCTGAAGTCCCTTCTCCCCACACAGATAATTGGCCAGCTGATTGGCACGTTCATCCATTTGACGGAACGTTACTGCCGCATCTTTAAATACCAGGGCCACATGATCCGGGAACCGGTCCACCTGGTTTTCAAACAACTGGTAAATGGTCTGATCCTCCGGGCATTCGTTGAAAGTATCATTAAAATCTACCATCAATTGTCTTTTTTCTTGCTCCGTCACCACATCAATCCCCGATAGTTTTGAATCCGGGTTCTCCAATACGATGGTGATTATCTGCTTTAAATATGTGGTAAACCTCTCGATAGTCTCCTCTTTAAACAATTCCGTATTGTATTCAAAATTGCATGAAAGGTTCTTTTCCAGTTCATAACACTCCAGGGTAAGATCGAATTTTGATGTGGTCCGTTCATATTGGTAGGGCTTCAGCTTCAAACCCGGGGTTTCTATTGTTGGGATATCCAGGTTTTGCAAGATGAACATGGTATCAAACAATGGATTTCGGCTGGCATCCCTGTTTTCCAATACCTTTTCCACCAGCTCTTCATACTGGTAATCCTGGTTGGAAAAGGCGTTTAACGTTTTTTCTTTGACTTCTTTTAGAAATTCGTTAAAGGTTTTTTCCCCGGCAGGAAAATTTTTTAAGGCCAGGGTATTGACAAACATGCCAATGACCTCTTCCATGTCTGCATGTCGGCGCCCTTCTGTAGGCGTTCCCACCACGATAACTTCCTGCCCGGTTAATTTCTGCAAAAAGACATTGTATATGGCAAGCAATATCATATACAAGGTCACACCTTGCTTTAATGCCAATGATTTCAATACCTGTGTATCGCTGGGGTCCACCTGGAACTGTAAGACGCTGCCTTCAAAACTCTGAACCGCTGGCCTTAAATAATCAATGGGCAAATCCAATACAGGTATCTCTCCCGGGATACCATACTCCTTTAACCAGAAGGATTCCTGCTGCTTGATTCTCTCTCCCTCCTTTTCACGCGTCTCCCTTTCTGCATATTCTTTGTACTGCAGCGGGAGTTTGGGTAATTGGTTTCCTTCATACAAAGACACAAAGTTCTTTACCAATACCCCCATTGATGTACCGTCGGAGATGATGTGATGCATATCTGCGATTAATATGTGTTCTGATTTCCCAATCTTTATCATCCCCACTCTCAGTAATGGCGCCAGGTGGAGCTCAAAGGCTCTGATAAAATCGCTTACGATCCGGCTGGATTCCGCTGCCCCGCCTTCGTAATACTCTATATCAAAAGCCACTTCATCATGGATTCTCTGTACCGGTTCTCCTTCCAACATGATAAAGGAAGTCCTCAAGCTCTCATGCCTTTTTATCAACTGCGTAAAGGAACGTTTTAATCTCTCATGATCGATTTCTCCCTCCAGCACTACAATGGTAGGCATATTGTAACTGATACTTCCTGTTTCGAGCTGCTGGACAAGATACATTCTCCTCTGTACCGAGGACAGCGGATAGTACTGCTTTTTTTCCGCCGGTTTTATAGAGTCGAACCTGCTTTTTTCACCATTCTCAGTAATATACTGGGCAAGTTTTTTTATGGTGGGTCTGTGGAAAAATTCCGACACGGGTATAGGGATATCTAATTCTTTGTGAATTCTTCTGCCAAAAATCATTGCTTTTAACGAGTCACCGCCCAATTCGAAAAAATCGTCATGAACACCTACAGGCTCAATCCCCAGGAGTTCCCCGCAAATGATGGTAAGGGACTTCTCCATACGGGTCTCTGGGGCGGCATAGGGCGTGGCAAGCTCGGGTCGGGAATATTTTGCCCCATATACATCCGCCTCTCCTGGTGCTTCCATGACCAGGGATTCTACACCTTCTTTTTCACCCGCGGGCGGAACTCTCAAAAATTTGTCTTCCTCGGATTTAAAGAATTCGGCCTCAAGCCTGTATCGCTGCCGCTCAAAAGGGTAGGTGGGTAATGGTAACCGACGCCTCTGCTCTCCATGGTAAAACCCGATCCAGTCTATTTTTACTCCATAAAGCCACAGCAAACCCAGTTTATTTAACAGGTAACGGCTGTCGCACATATCCTTCTTTGGATGTCTCACAAGATTTACAGCCATTTGCCTGCTTTTTTTATCCCGGTGCTGCTTCACAAAGGTATTAAGATTTTGACCGGGACCCACTTCCACAAAAATGGAATTCGATTCCTTCATCAATTCGCCCAGGCCGTCGGCAAATCTGACTGCTTGGCGGATATGTTTTACCCAGTACCCAGGGTCTGTTGCCTCTTCGGCCGCCCATGTACCGGAAAGATTTGAAATGTAAGGAATCCCCGGTTTATTTAATTTTACATGCGATACTCCTTTTTCAAATTCCTTTAATATGGGTTCCATCATCCGGGAATGAAACGCATGGGAAGTGTGTAACGACCGGCACGGATGTCCTTTTTCTTTTAATTGTTCTTCCAATTGGCTGACTGCTTCCGGTGGACCGGAAACAACACATAGAGAAGTGGAATTCACCGCAGCCAGGGACAATCGATCATTTAATAACGGGTTTATCTCTTCTTCATTTAAAGGTACGCTTAGCATGGCCCCTTTGGGCATCTGCTGCATCAATTTTCCTCTTAAGACCACCAGGGATAAGGCATCCTCTAATGAAAGGACGCCAGCCAGGCAGGCAGCGGTATATTCGCCGATGCTGTGACCGATCATGGCCTGGGGCATGATACCCCATGCCATTAATAACTTTGCCAATGCATATTCAAATACGAAAATCACTGGCTGGGCGATCTCGGTTTCGTTTATCTTTTCAGGTCTCGTTGCGAGTTGCGAGTTGCGAGTTGCGGGGGGATAAAGAATTTCTTTTATATCAAAATCCATCAACGATTTAAGTATCTTGAAACAGCGGTCCATTTCTTCCCGGAAAACCGGTTCCGTATGGTATATATCCAGTCCCATATTCACATATTGGCTCCCCTGGCCCGGGAACATAAATACCACCGATCGTTCCTCTGGGGGTGAAACAAAGGAGAGAACCGTCTCCGGGTCCATTGTAGAAAGTGCATCAATCACCTCTTCCACCCCCGAGCAAACCAGCATCCGCCGGTGGTTAAATGGTTTTCGTCCCACCTGGAGGGTGTAGGCCGTATCTTTTAGACCTGTATTTACCGGGGTGAGAGGATTACCAGGATTAAGAAAATGTTCTTTAAGGTAACTGCGCAGATTTTCCGTCATTCTGTCCAGGGCAGTTTGAGTTCTGGCAGATAAAAGAATCAATCGATATTCCCTTTCCTTTCTATTTTTATCATCAGGCAATGACGAATGTATTTGCCCAACAATCGGTTGATCTGGCACCCCATCCCCAGGCCATTCTTCCAGCACCACGTGGGCATTGGTACCACCAATGCCGAAAGAACAGACACCTGCTCTCAGCGGATAACTGTAACTTTTCCATTCCTTCAGCTCTGTATTAACATAAAATGGGCTGTTTTTCATATCCAGTTTCGGGTTCGGGTTTTTAAAATGTAAGCTGGGAGGAATAAACCGGTACTTTAATGCCAGCACGGTTTTGATAAACCCGGCAATACCTGCTGCAGTATCCAGGTGGCCGATATTGGTTTTTACCGAACCCAATGCGCAGTATTCCCTTTTATCCGTATTAAATGCCAGTTTCAAAGCTTCCATTTCCACCGGGTCCCCCAGTTTGGTGCCTGTTCCATGGGCTTCTATACTGGTGATACTTTCAGGGGTCACCTGGGCAATATATTGAGCGGTTGCAATGACTTCGGCTTGCCCTTCAATGCTGGGGGCTGAAAACCCCACTTTTCGCACACCGTCGTTATTAATGGCCGAGCCTTTAACCACTGCATAAATATGGTCCCCATCCGAGAGCGCATCCTCAAGGGGTTTGAGAACAACAATACCTGCGCCTTCCCCAATCATCGTACCCCTTGCCTGCTCATCAAAGGCCCGACAATGACCATCCGGCGACAATATCATTCCTTCCTGGTAAAGATAACCAGCGTTATGAGGGAGGGCAATGGCAACGCCACCGGCAAGAGCGATCTCACACTCACCATTGAGCAAACCCTGGATGGCCAGGTGCACGGCTATAAGGGAAGTGGAACATGCGGTCTGCACTGAAAAACTGGGACCGGTTAGATTAAGCCGGTGGGAGATACGGGTGGTTAAGTAGTCTTTGTCGTTTAATTTGAAAAGGGTGAACCGATCCACTGACCGAAAAAGGCCTGTCTTCTGCTGCAACACCGCCCGAAGGGTCAGGTTTTCCCAATAAGAACTTGAGGAAGCCCCGGCATAAAGCCCGATCCTCCCATCGTAGATTTCCGGCACATAACCGGCATCTTCCAGGGCCTCCCAGGCACACTCATGAAACAGGCGCATCTGGGGAGCCATTACCCATGCTTCTCCTGGAGTATACCTGAAAAAAGAGGAGTCGAAACAGTCATAGTCCTCGATCACACCTTTTGCTTTTATATAATTTGGATTCTCCAGTAGTTCAGGTTCAATCCCTGCTTCAAGCAACTCTTCATCGGAGAAGAAGGAAATAGACTCCATGCCATTTTTTAGATTATTCCAGAATTCATCTATATTTTTGGCCCCGGGGAATCGCACTGCCATACCGATTACAGCGATTTCCAGGCCTGTGGTCGTTTTGGTTTCATTATCACTGTTCATGTTCATTTCAATCGTTTTCCTTTTTTTGGGGAGACCGGTGTTTCGGGATTCCTTCCCTCAGCCTGCTCCTGCTTCTGTCAACCGCTTTGAATATTTTTTCTTTCTGAGCCGTAAAAGATTCATTGGTTTTACTATCCTTTAGATACGCGGCCAGCGAGCGTATGGTGGTGTGGCGGAACAGGTTTACCATGGGAACATCCACCTGCAAGGTCTCTTTTATCATATCTTTAATTAATATTACATCAAAGGAATTACCGCCCAAATCAAAAAGGGTGTCGTCAATACTGATCTTATCGATTCGAAGTACATCCTTCCATATGTCGGCAATTTTTTTCTCCTCTTCAGTACCCGGCATGGCGTAAGAGGTTTTCAGTTTCGGCCGCTCACCAGACGGAAGAGGCAGCGCTTTGGTGTCTATTTTACCAGAGGTGGTGAGGGGAAATTGGTCGAGCTGGATGAAATAAGAGGGTATCATGTAATCAGGAGAGGTTTGGGAGAGGTATTCTCTTAATTCCGAAGTATCCAGGGAATTATTCGACACGATATAGGCACAGAGGTGCTCGGTTCCAGCCCCGGTTCTGCCAGTGGCTGTGACAACGACTTCTTTGATATCGTTGTGTCTGAGTAATCGATTTTCAATCTCCCCGGGTTCGATTCGGAATCCCCTGATTTTGAGCTGGCGATCGATGCGGCCCAGGAATTCAATATTGCCGTCCGGCAGCCACCGAGCCAGGTCGCCAGTTTTATATAAAGCTGAACGATGAGTGATGAATGATGAATGATGAAGACCCTCTACTTTTTCCTTTTTTTCCTGGTCATCCTGAAAATCCTGGTCAAATTTTTCTGCTGTTAATTCCGGGCGGTCTATATAACCCCGTGCCACGCCGTGCCCGTATATGAACAATTCACCGGCAATGCCAATGGGTTCTAAATGACCATTCTTATCTAAAATATAAAGTTTTGTATTGCCAACGGGCTTTCCAATCGGGATATTTCCCTCACCATCCCATTGGGATAAAGAATACCCACTGGCATACACGGTCCCTTCAGTGGGACCGTATAAATTTTCCAATTGGATTTTTGTGTTCCACTTTCTGAATCGTTGAACCAATTCGGGTAGAACCGCTTCTCCAGCCAGGAAGATATATTTCAGACTGGATAATTGATTTATATTTTGGGGATTTAAAGCTGCTGCAAACACATTGAACATGGAGGGGACGAAATTCACATGGGTAACCCCGGTATTTTTTATGACATCCAATATTTTATGGGGATCTTTTTCACCGCCGGCTTCCAATACCGCCAGGCTGCCTCCGCCCATAAACCAACCGAAAAGTTCGGTAACCGAAACATCAAAGGTATAAGGGGTCTTTAACAAATAAATGCCGCTCTCTTTCAGAGGATACAACTTTTCCAGGTGATAAAGGGTATTGATGGCATTTTGATGGGGGATCAATGTCCCTTTGGGTTTCCCGGTTGAGCCAGAGGTATAGATGACATAAGCAAGACTTAGGTGAGTGGGTGAGTGGGTGAGTGGGTAAGTGGGGAGATGCTCACTCTTTTCATTTATCTTATTAATCCGAATTACCTCAATCCCCTCACTCACCTTACTCACCTCACTCAACAATATCCTCGCATTGCTGTCGGTCAGCATGTAATGGATGCGCTCTTTGGGGTAGCCGGGATCAATGGGTAAATAGGCACCCCCGGCTTTTAATATTCCCATTATCCCCACCATCATTTCGATTGAACGCTCAACCATAACCCCCACGATGGTATCGGGTTTAACGCCTTTTTCCTGCAGCATCTGAGCCAGTTGATTGGATTGTTCATTTAATTCCCTGTAGGTTATGCGTACATACGGCGTGCGTGTGTCGGACGCGATAAATCGGCCATTCGTCCCTACAAGAAGGATACTTGTACCTATCACGGCGATACGATCCGGGGCGCTTTCTACCTGCTCTTCAAATAATGCGTGAAGGGTCTTATCCGAAGGATAATCCCTTTTTGTATTATTAAAATCTTCCAAAATCAGTTGTTTCTCTTCTGCCGATATGATCTCTATTTCCGACAGCTTTACCAACGGATGCTCCATAACTGCGGAGGCAATTCTCTTAAAATATCCTTTAAACCGTTCAATGGTTGCCTCTTTGAAAAGTGCGGTTCCGTACTCGAAAGTAAAGAGCAATTTTTCCCCCTCTTCAACCGCTTGAAGCATTAAATCGAATTTCGATGTCCTGGTTTCATAGGGGAATGGCCTAAGAATCAGCCCGGGAATCTCGACCTCTGGAATATCCACATTCTGCATAATAAACATGACGTCGAACAATGGATTCCGGCTGGTATCCCTGGTTACCGGTACATTTTCCACCAATTCTTCAAAAGGATAATCCTGGTTTTCAAAGGCTTCCAATGTTTTTTCATTGACCTTTTTGAGAAATTCCTTAAAGGTTTTATGGTTTTTGGGATGATTTTTTAAGGCCAGGGTGGTTACAAACATCCCGATAATCTGCTCCAGGTCAGCGTGCCTGCGTCCCGCTGATACAGTGCCAACAATGATGTTTTCACTGTTACTGATCTTAGATAAAAATAGATAAAAAACCGCCAGCAGTACGGTGTATAACGTCAGTCCTTCACTGGCTGCCAATTCTTTTAAACGACGTGTCTCTTCATTGGTTAGATCAAAACCGGTTCTTGCTCCTTCAAAACACTGCACGACAGGTCTGGTAAAATCCAGCGGTAATTCCAGTATGGGTATATCATCGCTGAATTGTCCCTGCCAATAGGACGCCTGTTTTTCCAGTGCCTCTTCCTGCATCCGGCTGTTCTGCCACTTTGAATAACCTTTATACTGGAGCCTTAAAGGAGATAATTCTTCCCCTGCATAGAGGGACATAAACTTTTTGACAAACAGCCCCACAGAGGTGCCGTCCGTAATGATATGATGCATGTCCACCATCAAGAGATGTTGGGCAGTGAAGGCTTCCTCAGCCGGTAATTTTATTAAGCCGACGCGCAAAAGTGGAGCCCATGATAAATTAAACGGCGCTATGAAATTTTTAATGATTTCCTGGGGTGAGTGAGGCGCTCCCTCCTCAACCTTAACCTCAACCTGATTTCGGGTCATATCATAAACGTCTATTTTAAACTCTACATCTTTGTGTATCTTCTGTACGGATTCTTCTCTCATCATATGAAACGAGGTTCTCAAGCTCTCATGCCGTTGAATTAATTTCCGAAAAACCTTTTCCAGGTAATCAATATCAAGGCTGCCATTCAACTCCATTATTGCCGGGATGTTGTAAACAGTGTTCTTTTCATCCACCTGGTGGAGTATATACAACCGTTTCTGGGTAGGGGATAAGGAATAGTATTCCTTTTTTTCTACTGGTTCGATAGGAGTAAATATTTCTGCCCTGGCCCCTTTTATATACTGTCCCAATTTCCTGATGCAGCCGCTTATAAATAACTCTGCCAGGGGTACTTTGACATTGAATGCTTTGTGTATCATGGAAACCAGGAGAGCTGCTTTTAATGAGTGCCCGCCCAGGTCGAAAAAGTTGGAATCAATACCGATATATTCTTTCTCTATTTCTAAAACCCCAGACCATATGTCTACCAATTTTTCTTCCGTTTCATCCCGAGGGGGTGTAGGCCTGTCTACACGTTCCACCGTTTCCGGTACTGGTAATGCCTTCCGGTTCACTTTACCACTCTTGTTTAGAGGTATTTGGTTCAGGTGAACAAAACAGGAGGGGATCATATGATCGGGTAATTCGATTGCAAGGTATTCTCTCAGCTCACGATCATTGGGAGCTTCATCGGAAACAATATAAGCACAAAGATATTTATCGCCAATGTTTCCGGTTCTGGCCATCACAAATGCGTCTTTTATTTTTTCATGATTTTGCAGCCGGTTCGCCACCTCACCAGGTTCGATACGAAAACCCCTTATCTTCACCTGGTCATCGGTCCTGCCTAAAAATACAATATCTCCATCCGGCATCCATTTGGCAAGGTCGCCAGTACGATAGAGAGGGGTAGAGGGGTAGAGGGGTAGAGGGGTAGAAGGATTTTTGTTTGTTCCTTTTATTAATTTGTCTTCTTTTTTTTTATGGTAATCTTGAAAATCATGGTCAAACTTTTCATTGGTTAATTCAGGACAGTTAACGTAACCCCTGGATAGACTCTCTCCAGCGATACAGAGTTCGCCAGGAATCCCCACGGGCTGAGGTTGAAAATGATTATCCGTACCGTTGAGGGTAGAGAGGATGTAAACCTGGGTATTGGACACCGGCCGACCAATGGGAATATTCTCCAAAAATTCCGTCACCGGGAAAGCAGTGGTGACAACAGTATTCTCAGTAGGGCCGTAATTATTGTAAAGATCATAATTTCTCTTGTTAAAGTTTCGCAGCTTATCCCCCCCGGTCAACAATTTACGCAGGGATCGGTTTTCCTGTTCCATGAATTGCTGGCACACAGGAGTGGGTAGAAAAGCAATGGTAACACAATTATTCTCAAAATATTCGCCTAAGGCTTCCATATCCAGGCGGATTTCACTGTTGATGATGTGGAGCGCAGCCCCGGCAGTTAGGTATGGGAAAATCTCCCATACAGAAGCATCAAACCCGACCTCTGCATATTGAGTGGCAATATCTTTTTCCGTGACCCTGTAATAGTTATGGTGCCAGGAACATAGATTCACCAATGACTGATGCTCCACCACAGTACCTTTAGGCTTACCTGTGGTGCCAGAGGTGTAGATGAGGTAGGCAAGATTTGAGGAGCTTAAATTCGAAGCACGACATTCGAAATTCGAAACAATATCAAAATTCAAATTCTCAAAATTCAAAACAATTACAGTCCCAGGGTTTTTGTTTTGGTCATCTATATTTTGGACATTCGTATTTGTTCTCGTGCTACGTAGCGAGCCACTTTGCAGAGTAGCATCGGATTTCGGATTTCGGATTTCGGATTTTAATAAAATCTTTGCACCGCTGTCGGCCAGCATGTAATGGATGCGTTCAGTGGGGTAGTCGGGAGCAATGGGCAAATAGGCACCGCCAGCCTTTAATATGCTGAGGATACCAATGATTAATTCCATTGTCCGTTCCATCATGATGCCCACGATGGTATCGGGTTGAACGCCTTTTTCCATTAGCACCTGGGCCAGTTGATTGGATTTTTCGTTTAATTCATTGTAGGTGATAGACGCCATGCCCCATGCCCCATGCCCCATGCCAATTACGGCGACCCTGTCGCCCGTCCTCTCTACCTGCTCTTCAAATAATTGATGAATCGTCTTATCTTTCGGATATTCCGATACGGTCTCGTTAAAGGTATATAACAATTGTTGAATTTCCGAATCCACCAGCATGGGCAGTGCGGATAGGGTTTCTTCCGAGTTAAGGATAATTTCTTCCAACAGCCGGGTATAGTGAGCAATCATTCGATCCATTGTAGGGGCATCGAATATATCCGTATTGTATTCCCACTCCACCAGGGTCTCGCCACTGGATTCTGCCTCTTCTGTGTGTTCGTATAGTGTGGGTTCCCCTCTTTCATCCTCCGGCGGCACCACCACCACATTGATATCAAACTTGGATGACCGGTTGTGGGTTTCCTCCAAATGCAAATCAAGACCAGGTAACCGTAAATTCTCAGTAGGCGTATCCATAAAACTGAATATTACCTGGAAAAGCGGGGTATAGCTTAAACTCCTTTCTGGATTCATAATCTCCACGATTTTTCCAAAGGGCGTATCTTCATGTTGATAGGCTTCCAGGCAGGTCTCTTTCACCCGATGCAAACACTGGCGAAACGTTATATCACCCCCCATCTGCGTTCGAAAAGGTAATGTATTAATCACCATGCCCAGCATCCCTTCCATTTCTTTGTACCGACGGTTGGCAATGCCAGTACCCACACATAAATCCTCGACGCCTGTATAACGAACCAAAAGGGCTTTAAAGACTGCCAGCATGGTCATAAACAGTGTAACGCCATTCTTGCGGCAGAAATCTTTCAACGACTGGGTAAACGTGCTGGATAGATGAAAAACCTTCAAGGTCCCCTCACCGCTGATGACGCGAGGCCTGGGTCGGTCAGCAGGTAAATCCAGCACCGGCATCAAACCCGATAACTTTTCCTTCCAGTAATCCAGATGACGCTCCAACACCTCTCCCTTTAAAAAGTGCCTCTGCCAGATGGCAAAATCAGCATACTGGATGGGCAGCTCTGGCAGGTCGTGGGCCCTACCCTCTGAATAAGCAGTGAAAACCGTGATAAACTCCTGTAACAATACCCCCTGGGTCCAGCCGTCATGAATCAGGTGGTGTTCAGTCAAGACAAATAAATGCTCTGCTTGATTTATCTTTAACAACGTAACGCGCAAGAGGGGGCCATTTTCAAAATCAAACACCCGCTGCCCCTCTTCTTCTAAAAAATGGGATACCTTTTTATTTTGATTTTCCTTTTCCTCTTGACTCCAATCAATGACCGGGATTTTAAACGTATATGGCTCCTGAATGCGCTGCACCGGGCGGCCGTCAACCGTTGGAAAAACAGTGCGCAGGATCTCATGACGGCGGATGATTTCTGAAAAGGTTCGTTCCAACAGGGCGATGTCTAATTGTCCTTTTATTCGTATGACCCGGGGAACAAAATAGGCTGTACTCTCTGCATCCAACTCCTGCAAAAACCACAACCGCTCCTGGGCAAAGGATAGGGGAATCTCCCCCTCCCGCTTCACTGGTTTTATGGAAGATACCTGGCGTTCCTGTTTTTCTATTTCTTCGGATAAGGCTTTTATATAGGGATGCTCAAAAAATTTCCGCAAAGGAATTTCCACTTGCAGTTCCTCCCGGATGCGGGCAATGCTCTGGTTTACCAGTATGGAATCGCCTCCCAATTCAAAAAAATCATCGATTATCCCGATTCTCTCTATTTTTAACAACGGCTGCCAGATGTTGACCAGTTTTGTTTCCGTATCCGTCATCGGGGCCACATATTCAACACCTGTCTCTATTGTGCTTTGGTCCGGTTCTGGTAAGGCTTTTCTATCGATCTTGCCATTGGGCGTTACAGGGAGTTGTTCCAATTGGATAAAATAGGCCGGGATCATGTAATCGGGCAATTGGTGCAATAGATATTCCCGCAATTCAGAGACGGTAAGTGGGTGAGCCGGGTTGAATGGATCATCGGAGTTTCTGGGAACAATATAGGCACAAACATAATGAGTACCACCCTGCTTTTCTCGTGCCAGCACCACCACTTCTTTAATATTTTCATGGGTCAACAGGCAGTGTTCAATCTCCCCCAATTCGATGCGGAAGCCCCTGACCTTTACCTGATGGTCGATGCGTCCCAGGAATTCGATGTTGCCATCTGGCAGCCACCGGGCCAGGTCACCGCTGTTATAAGACCTATAGGACCTATAAGACCTATTAAATCTTTCCGCTGTCAGCTCCGGGTTATTTAGATATCCTTTGCTCAACCCGGGTCCTGCAATGCATAACTCACCAGCCACGCCAATGGGCTGCAGCCGATTATAAGGGCCTAAAATGTATATTGAATGAAGAGCAGATGGTTTTCCGATGGGAATATTCTCCCCTTCCTGGATCGCTTCCAGCTCATCTGGCTTTATGCAAAAAATGGAGCAGTTAATGGTCGCTTCGGTTGGACCGTAGCCATTATATATCTTGCATTTGGGAGAGACCTGTTCAGATACCTCCTGCACAGTCTTTGCTGTTAATCGTTCACCCCCCAGGTGAACCAATTCCAAACCAGGCATTTTTCCCCCTGCTGAAAGAATACCATTAAAAAAAGTAGGGGTCGTATGGATGGTGTTGATCTTTTTTTCATTAATGAACTTCACATACCTATTGAGATCGCCCCCTCTCTGTTTGTCAAAAAAGTATAGGGTACCCCCGGGTAACAAAGCTGAAAGAAGTTCAAATATACCAAAATCAAAGGAGTAGGAGAGATTTTGAAAAACCCTGGTATGTTCCCCCAGTTCAAAGTATTCCAGAAACCATAGAAGTAAAGGCACCAGATTGTCGTGAGTAATAGGTACTCCTTTTGGTCGGCCAGTGGAACCCGAGGTATAAATCACATAACAGGTCTCTTGCAGTGAGGGGGGTGGTTCTTTTTCATTTAATAGGCGTCCTGCTTTTTCACTTATCATGAAAGGTGGGCCAGTGGTTTCCACCTTTATGTCAAGGTTATCTGCATCCAAACAGAGATGATGAATAATGATCGAATTACTTCTGGCGATTTGATTTCCTTTTTCATAATTGGCTTTATCCGTCAAAAGAGTGTGAATTTTACAATCGTTAATAATGAAATTGATCCTGTCATTGGGATAGGTGGGATTAAGTGGGACAAACGAATTCCCTGATTTTAGAATTCCCATCAAGCCCACCAGTAGGCCAGGGCTGTTCTCCGCCATTATTCCGATTAGACCGTTGTTCAATTTTGATCCCATTAACTTATTCCTCATTAATGTGTCATTTTCGACGGTTTCCTTTTCTCATTTCTTATTTTTGCGGGAGGCCACCGTTTTGGAATTCCTTCTCTCAGCCTGCTTTTGCCTCTGTCAACCGCTTTGAATATTCTCTCTTTGCTATCTATAAAAGATTCATCGGTTTTACCATTCTTTAGATACCCGGCCAGCGAGCGTATGGTGGGGTAGCGGAACATGTCCACTACCGGGATATCCACCTGGAAGGCCTCTTGTATTCTGTCGTTTACCCTTATCATGTCCAGGGAGTTACCACCCACCTCAAAAAAGCTATCGTCAATGCCGATTTTATCCATTCCAAGTATTTCCTTCCATATATCGGCAATTTTTTCCTCTGCCCAGGTGCCGGGCATTGCGAAAGACGTTTCCAGTTTCGGCCGTTCCCCGGATGGAAGGGGCAGCTTTTTCATATCTATTTTTCCGGAGGTGGTGAAAGGAAATTGGTCGAGCTGGATGAAATAAGAGGGTATCATGTATTCAGGAGACGTTTGTAACAAATATTCTCTTAATCCCGAGATATCAACGGTTTTCTCCGACAGAATATAGGCACAGAGGTGTTCGGTTTCACGTCCGGTTCTGCCGGCGGCTGCGACCACTGCTCCTTTGACATCGCTGTGGCTGAGTAATCGATTTTCAATCTCACCGGGTTCGATTCGGAACCCCCTGATTTTGAGCTGGCGGTCGATGCGTCCCATGAATTCAATATTGCCGTCCGGCAGCCACCGGGCCAGATCGCCTGTTCGATAGATGGGTGAGTGAGTGGGTAGGTGAGTGAGGTGAGTAGGGTCATACGCTCCTGAACGTATTTTTAATTGTTCCCGCGTAGCGGGGCCTTTCTCATCCTGGTCATCCTGGAAATCCTGGTCAAATTTTTCTGCCGTTAATTCTGGGCGGTCTATATAACCACGGGTCACACCGCGGCCGGATATGCACAATTCACCGGCAATGCCAATCGGTTGCAAATGATCATTTTTATCTAAAATGTAGCATTTTGTATTGCCAATGGGTTTCCCAATCGGTACACTTCCATTGTCCTGATACCGGGATAAAGAATACCCACTGGCATAAACAGTGCCTTCAGTGGGGCCATACAAATTTTCCAGTAGAATTTCTATATTCCATTCTCTGAATCGATAGACCAGGCCGGGTTTTACAGCTTCTCCTGCCAGGAAGACATATTTCAGACTGTATAATTTCCTTTTATTTTGTGGATTTACAATCGCTGCAAAAACATTAAACATGGAGGGAACGAAATTCACATGGGTAACTGCAGCATCCTCAATAGCATCCAATATTTTATACGGGTCTTTCTCTCCCCCGGGTTCCAATATTGCCAGTCTCCCTCCACCTATGAACCACCCGTATAGTTCCGCTACGGATACATCAAAAACATACGTTGTCTTTAGCAGGTAAGTGTCCGACTGGTCAAAAGGATATTTCCCCTGCAGTGCAAATAACACATTTACTACGGATCGATGTTCTACCATTACGCCTTTTGGTTTCCCTGTGGAACCGGAGGTATAGATGACGTAGGCCAAATTTCCGGGATTCAGGTTGAGAGGAACTTTCAATGATTCAGGTTGAGGTTGAGAAAAAAGATTCCTATTTTCCCCCTCAACCTCAACCTTATCCTTATCCTGAATATCCATGTATATGGTTTCCTTCTCAAAAACGATTTTTCCGGATCGCTTCTGCAGGATTTGCGTGGCTACCAAAACTTCTGCGCTGCTGTCCTTCAGCATATATCGTTTTCTCTCATCGGGGTAATCGGGATCAATAGGTAAATAGGCACCACCGGCTTTTAGTATACCCAGGATACCGATGACCATTTCAACGGATCGTTCAACCATAATCCCAACAATACCGTCGGGCTGGATACCTTTTTCATTTAATAGACGTGCCAGTTGGTTGGATTTTTTGTTTAATTCATTGTAGGTAATCGCATGGCGCATGCCTATGACGGCGATTTTATCGCCCGCCCTTTCTGACTGTTCTTCAAACACTTGATGAACCAACCTGTCTTCCGGGTATTCTGCTTTTGTATTGTTAAAATCATATAAAAGACGATATTTTTCCTTTTCCGGTATGATCTCTATTTCCGATATCATTTGTTCGGGGTTCGCAGTCATTGACTGCAGTAGTTTCCTAAAATAATGGATAAACCTCCGGATGGTATCCTCTTTAAAGAGTTTGGTGCAGTATTCGAGGGAGAAGTAGAGGTATTTCTCGCCAGTTACGGCAAACAAACTTATATCGAACCTGGCGGTTTTATTCTCCTGTTCGCAAGGGATTAATTTCAACCCGGGCAGTTCCATGACGGCGCGCTCTCTTTCCTGCAATAAAAACATAACATCAAACAGCGGGTTTCTGGACACATCCCTATCAACGGATACGTGGGCCACCATCTCCTCAAAGGGGAAATCCTGGTTCTCAAACGCTTCCAGTGTATTCTCTTTAAGCTGTTTGAGAAAGGTTTTAAGGGGTACTGTTCCGGGAATTTGGTTTCTTAATGCCAGGGTGTTTACGAACAATCCGATCATCCGGTCCAGGTCGGCATGCCGCCGTCCTGCGATAGGGGTCCCGATTACAATATCCTCCTTGCC
>Ga0180438_10005856_pt1 | contig 16869 bp, 11 predicted proteins | sample SS_ome_12_FD_132455 | JGI IMG/M metagenome (GOLD analysis project Ga0180438, IMG submission 132455) | Hypersaline lake sediment archaeal communities from the Salton Sea, California, USA - SS_3_D_2 metaG | ecosystem: Environmental > Aquatic > Non-marine Saline and Alkaline > Hypersaline >...
CTGCCCGGTATATCTTCGTTCTCTCTCCATCGACCTCAGCCCGCCACTGGTCGTAATAGTTCTCGCTCACAAGAAGTATCGCGTTCTCCTCTACTTCTGTCTCGAAGACAACCCTGTTCGGCCCGTACTCGAGGAGTTCGACCCGTCCCACAGGACCGTCGCCTCCATCCATCGAGATATCCGGATCCTCCTCGAGAAGCACCACGCTACGCGGATCGAACGAGTCATCCTTCAGCCTGTCCAGCATCTCGTCTCTCCGAACAACCTCGTATCCGGGCACCAGGAAAGCCCGCCCCAGCGCCGAGGTGTTCTCGTAGATAACATAGGTTCTGCCGCTGAACACCGGCCTGAAGTTCTCCCTGTCGAAGAACCTCCTGATGCTTTCGACAGCATCTCTCGTTCTTTGATCGAACCTGCTCAGATCGTCTGGCAGAACGAGGCTTATTACGTACCTGACGTCGAGCAGATCCAGGAAGTTCTCGTTGCCGAGATTGCTCGCGCTGAACATGACCGACTTGCCCGCGCCGATGAAATCCTGGTAGGACTGGAGCTGGTTTCCATGGTAGCCTGCTACACTCTGGATGCCGTGATGCATCAGGTAGTTGTCGTTCGTGTGGTCATATCTGTAGGGAAACACTCTGAACACACCTTCCTGGCGCTTCAGGAAGCCCGCCACTTCGTCCTCAGCGTAGTAGGTTGATGGGTGAGGCGCAGGGCGTATGAAGGGGTTCTCGCCTCCCAGCCATACGACCCACAGATCCACTATCAGCACGAAGCAGACGAGCGCGGTCCAGGCTCCTTTCGTGATCCTTCTCGAAATGAACAGAAAAATGAGGCCCGCATTGACTGCAACGAGAGCAAGAGCCCAGGCAAGCCCCTTGAGGAAGATCGGATAGTTCGCTTTCAGGTTTTCAAGCTTTTGCGCCGCCAGCCCAGCCGAGTACTGAGCAGTCAAGTATGGCTGTAACCGACTCGATATGGCCTTGATGATTGACTCGCGTCCAGCGGCGCACACCATCAGGGACAGTAGAACAACTCCGACCGCGGTCAGGAGAAACACATAGATCCGTCTTTTCTGCGCATCCCGGAGCTCCTGCATCAGCCGCGAGGCCCCGAAAGCCGCGAGCATGGCGATCGAGAACGAAGTTATGAAGAACGCCATAGAAGGTCCCCGGAACTTCTTGACCCCTGGCAACAGGAAGTATATCAACCTGTATATAGGGGTGTGCCCTCCAAGGGCGATCACGGTTCCTGCTATGGCAAGACCCAAGAAAAACTTCACCACCCTCGGTCTCCGGCCCAGCAAAGCGAGGGGCATGAGGAGAAGGGGGAGTATGCCCAGATACTGCGAATCGAGCTTGAAGTAGTTCGTGCCCCAGTACTTGCCGCCCAGCCCGGAGAAGTGGGGCGTAACGAGGTCCAACAGCTCAGCTGTGGGTAGAGACCAGGAAGTGGACCACGCATACCCACGATCGTCTCCCCTCGCGGCAAAATCAAGGTACTCGTAAACCGGCAGATACTGGACTGAGATGAGACATACCATGAAGGCAAGAGCCAGAACTGCGTATACAGATATTCTCGCGATACTCTTCCTCTGATCCGAGTCCCTCCAGACTCCGACCAGCTCAAACACGAAGTAACCGAACAGAGCGATGGCCATATAGTATGTCATCTGCACATGTCCGGCAAGGAAGGAGAAGCCGATAGCTGCCGCTGCGAACACGAACCGATTGAAAGTCTTTGCGCTGACTGCCCTGTTTACAAGCAGAAAGGCAACCGGAAGTATGGAAGCGCAAACCATCTTCGCATCGTGCCCCGGGTTTGTCATCGAAACCAGGCTGCCGCAGAACATGTACGAGACACCTCCGGTAGCAGCGGCGCACCTGTGAAGTCCCAGATCTCTGCAGGAGTAGAACGTGGCGACACCCGCCAGAGCGATATGGGCAGCGAACGTGTAAGACCATACGACATGGACCGGGAAGAGCACCCGAAACGGAGTGGCGACATAGAATATGTCTCCGAGGAAAGCGGCAACAGTAGGCACACCGCCGAAGACATACGGAAGCCAGAGCGAGAGCCTCCCATGAGTGGCGATGCTCTTGGCCACGAAATCGCGGGCTACGTACCCGGATATGAGCCAATCAGAGCCGTAGAGCATTGCGCCACCGAAGACGTATTTGTAATAGAGCGCAAATGGTAACACGGCCACGAGGCCCACAATGATCCTCTCCTGAGTCTTGGCGCTCAAGCCCGCTCTCGCTTGCTGTTTCTGCTGTCGTTTCTTCTTCTTCTTCGCGCTCAACTCCCCTCCGCATTCACCTGTGCAGCCCACCACCTCTTCATCCCCACAAGCGAGGTGAGGAAGAAGGACACGTCAACCAAGGTGCTCCACACTCTGGTAACCAGAGCCACGATCACGGCCACAGAAGTTGCCAAGTACATGGAAAGGAAAAAGGTGATTATCCCTTCTCTGACTCCGAGACCAGCGGGCGTGAGGATATTCACAAACCCTGTCATCCACGCCAGAGTATAGACCCCCCACAGGACCGGCCACAGTGACACCCGAACGTCGTAGAACGACTTGACAAGGAAAAAGAAACCCAGTCCCTGCCAAAGCCAACTGAAGCAGTATAGCACGAGGAGACCAACTATTCCACCATAGCTAAGGTTCATTCGCACCGGTTGACGCCTGAGTCTTCTGAGCACAAGATTGACCAACCCCTCGAACACCTTCGGGTGGACCGCAACCAGGCCGAAGACTACTACCGCAAGCACCACAATGGACGTTCTCAGAGACAGATTCCTCCCCCATGGAGCCGCGATTGTGGATACAGATATCATGCATGCCGAGATCCCCAGAAGAGATGTTTCGAGAGCGGTGCTCACGATGGAAACCCTCTCTGGTACTGCGAATCTCTTTGCAAGAAACATCCTGCCCACAGCGTACCAGACCTTACCGGGCAGGTATTTGCCCAGATTTGAAACAGCCAGAATCCTGAAGCAATCCCCAAACCGGACCCGGTAACCGTAGGACCTCAATATAAGACGCCACGCAAGGACATAGCTTGAGAAGAAGCCAAACATGCAGACGAAGGAGAACAGGATACACCAGTAGTTGAACCTGATCTGCTCAAATGGTATCTGACGCCAGTTCCTCACCAGATGCCAGCCAAGCAAACACAGGACAGCAAGAGAGATCATCGTGGCCAACACCGTCCGCAAAGTCCTTCTTGACCCACTCAAGACAGGCGCCTTTCCTCACTTCTTAGTCTTTCTGCAATCAACCGGCTGGGATGCAAGCGCACGAATCCGCCTCTTCTACGGAAGTGATTATAGTTCTCGAGGAAGTACCGTATCTTATCTTCCTTCATCTCTGAAAGAAAGGCCGTTATCCCCAACCCTACCCGCCGTTCCGTTCTATTCCTGAGGAGGAGACAAGGTACGTCGAGAAAGTACGTCTCCTCCTGCAGACCCCCGCCGTCGCTTATTACGAAGAGACTGTTTGCAACGACCTGCATGAATGTCAAGTAGTCGTAGTACCCGTGAAGAGTAATCTGTGGGTCGTGCGCTATGTCATCGTATAAACCGAACCTCTTCAACTGGTGTTCACTGGGCTCGTGAAGGACATAGAGCACCGGGGCGATCTTAGATGCCCTCTTCACGACTGATACGGCAATCTCCAGCCTGGTGCGATTGTATATCGTCTCCTGGCGGTGTATCGCCGCGACTATCCTCTTCTCTTCATCTCTTTTCAAACCTATTTCGCCGAGAACATCGTAGACCGTGTTCTGGCGCGTGTCTATCACCTGTCCCCTTTCGTTTCTGAGATTGCCGACGGCCCATTCCCCGGGTGCAAAGAGGTAGGTGGCGAACTTGGACACGAACCTCCGTATGATCTCCTCCGGAAAGGGGTGGAGCATGCTGTAGGAACGAAGACCTGCCTCAATGTGAGCCAGCTTGAGCCCGAAAAGCTTCGCCGCCAGAGCCGCGAACAGAGTGGTGAGAGTATCCCCTTGGGTCACCAGCACCCTCTCACCTTTGAGAATGCGCCTGTTCCTGACAAGCTCAGCAAAGCAGCGCAGGAACCAGGGCGGAATCTCCAGAGGTGTCCTGAGATCGTTCTCTCTCCTAGAAAGGTGGAGATCCGGTGCTCTCAGCCCGAGAAGTCTCTCCAGCTGTCGATTCATTGAGGGATGCTGGTTTGTCTGGAAGTATACGTACTCGCCAGCCTCACGCATTACGCCGGCAGTCTTTATCAACTGCCCCTTAGTCCCAAGCAGGAAGACCATCTCTGCTCCATAATGCCTGTTCTCGGCGCCACATGGAAGCGGACCTTATGTGCATCAGGTTTCACTCCCTGAACCTGTATCTGAGCAAGGCGACAATGGCCTTCATCCCATCCTTCCAGCCGATCTTCTTGCCCTCTGATGCATGGCGTCCGCGATAACTTATGGGAACTTCCACAATCGGATATCCTCGCTTGAGTATCTTGGCAGTTATCTCGGGCTCCACCTCAAAACCATTTGAGCGTATTCGCATGGACCGTATGACCTCGATTCTCATCAGTTTGTAGCACGTCTCCATGTCAGTCAGCCGGCATCTGAAGAGTATATTGGTCAGACTGGTGAGAAACCTGTTAGCCAGGCGGCTCTTGAGCAGGAACTCACCTCCCCCTTTGAAACGGGAACCGTAAACCACCTTGGCGTCACAACTTGCCATAGCGTCCAGCAGTGTCATGCACTCTGTCGGATCGTATTCAAGGTCGGCATCCTGTATGATCACCGCATCACCTGTGATCTCCCTCAGTCCGGTCCTTATGGCAGCTCCCTTACCCATGTTCTTGGCGTGATAGACTACCTTGAGATCCGGAACATCCATACGCTCGAGAAGTTCCCTGGTCCCGTCTGTCGAGTAGTCGTCGACCACAACAACCTCTTTGTCGATGGGAACCGCGGACACGCGTTCCAGCACCCGCACCAAGGTGTCAACCTCGTTGAATGCGGGAATTATGATAGAAAGCTTCAGGACGATAGCCCCCTATCTGGCACGGCGTCATCCGCCCTGGCGGCGGAGTACCAGCGTGCGCGGCGCACCTGTGGAGTAGACGATGGCAAAGTCCTCTTCATGAGCGACTAGAGCCGGGACAAGGTACTTGAGAGTCGTCTGTGTCCAGGCAAAGGCGTCAACAACCACGTAGGATACACCGTATTCATCCATTGCGGCCATGATTGCGTCCTTTTCCGGCGTAAACGGGTACGCGACGCATTTCCTGTCGGCGAACAGATAGAACAAACCAGGCTTCCTCACCATGAATACCGCGTCAGAGGGCGTGAACCTGGACGCGTAGGCAGCCGTTTCATAGAAGTTGATCCAGTCAGCGGTGTATCCCGCAAATCTGTTGCCGCCGGAATACTCCCGGATGAGCTGGAGGTTGCCCGGCGCTCCTCGAGCCACCAGATGAAGACTTCCCAGTGCCAGCACAGTCACGACCACGAGGCCCACCTTCCTCCTGGTCGGGGCTGTAGCCTTTCTGAATAGTAGCAGGCCGCCCAGCAGGAAGTACAACAGTAGAAACGGTACAACCGGCAGGATGAACCTGTCTGTGGCCCAGACCTCCGGCCAGACGAGCAGCGTTCCGACAAAGAAGATCAGGTAGTAATGTGTAAGGCCCATCCTGCCCCCGAAATCCGCTGCGAATCCCGCCAGCACTAGAGCAGAGATGGCAAATCCAGCGACATACATATCCCAGCTTCGACGGGGAAAGGGCCAGATGCGGCGGTGGGAAGTCACCACGTTCTTCGGGAAGGCGACCAGGAAGTAAGTCTCTGCGTTGGACCCTACTCGCTCGATGAGGTCCTTCACGCCGATCATCCCGGATGTCGCGTCATACGGATCCTTCAGCACCATCGGAGCTATGTACCCCTCTCCACCGGAAGCCTTTGCGTTTCTGACGGCCCAAGGCGCAAGAAGCATTCCAAAGACTGCGAGAGCTATCAGTCCTCTCTTGTGTTTCTTCCTCAAGAAGAGATGCAGGAGAAAACCGAGGATCAGGGCTGCTCCAACAGGTCTTATGAAGTAGACGAAGGCGATGCAGACGAGACACGCCAGAAAAACGGGTGATATGAGTTTGCTGTCCGTGTCTGATCTCTTGGCAAGCAACAGCCCGAGCAGCGAGAAGAAGAGAAAGGGGACGTCGCTCAGAATCCAGTGGCTGTATTCGAGAAGTAGCGGGCTGATGGCAAACAGCCCGGAAACGCTCCAAACGACAGGTGCTGGATGGTCATCTCTGAGGAGCAGGAAAGCAACAATCACTGAACCCGCTCCGAGAAGTAGCGAGAGCATCTTCAGCGCAACGTAAGATCCCTTGAAGACGGCCATCACCGGAACCAGCAAGAGAGGATATCCGAAGGGGTAGAGAGTATGGATCGGCTCCCCTGGCTTGTATATGTCCCTGTAGCCCTTCCCTTCCAGCATGGAACGTGCCAGTATCACGTAGTGAGCGTTGTCACCTCCAGTGTGCAGTGAAGGATTGAATGAGAGAAGCGAAACCGCAAGGTATACGAAGAGAAGTATCCCAAGAATGAGGTAGCCTCTGCCCGATCGTTCAGGTCCTTCCGTCTGTGACGCGGTCTGGCCTGGATTCCTCGAACGCAAGATCAAGTCTCTCCTAAGCTTTGTCCAGCTTGGATTTGAACCAGTCTATGGTCAGTTCAAGTCCCTTCCGCAGGTCGACCACGGGTTGCCATTCCAGGAACTCCCTTGCCTTCGCTATGTCGGGCTTTCTCGCGCGCGGGTCGTCTTTTGGCAGGTCCTCAAATATGACCTCGCTCCCGGCTCCCGTCATCTCGAGCACAAGTCTCGCGAAGTCGATTATGCTTACCTCCTCCGGGTTACCCAGATTCACCGGACCTTCGACTTCCCTTTCAGCAAGTCTGAGAAGACCTTCTATAAGGTCAGAAACGTAGCAGAAGCTCCTCGTCTGGGTCCCGTCACCGAAGACAGTCAGGTCCTCGCCCCGCAGCGCCTGCCCGATAAGGCTTGGAACCACACGCCCGTCGTCAAGCTTCATCCTCGGCCCATATGTGTTGAATATGCGTGCTATTCTAACACCTACGCCGCGCTCCCGGTGGTAAGCCATCATCATTGACTCAGATACCCTCTTCGCCTCGTCATAAACAGACCGGACGCCGATGGGGTTCACGTTGCCCCAGTACTCTTCCCTCTGCGGATGTTCAAGCGGATCGCCGTATACCTCAGAGGTCGACGCAAGGAGTATGACACAATTCTTCTTCTGGGCAAGCTCGAGACAGTTGAGTGTACCTATAGTCCCGGCTCGGAGTGTCTCTATGGGATACTTCAGGTAGTCAAACGGACTGGCCGGCGAAGCAAGGTGAAACACCAGGTCGACATCACCTTCGACACCCAGACTTTCACATATATCCCTTCGCCTGAATTCGAACCCGTCCAGATCGGCAACGGGTTCGAGATTGGATTCTCTACCTGTTATGAGGCTGTCAAAGGCGGTTACAGCGTACCCTTTGGCGAGGAGTTTTTCGCAGAGATGTGACCCGAGGAACCCGGCCCCGCCTGTTACCACCGCCCTCATCTGCCAATGCCCTTGTAAACGAACCCGAGTTCCCCGACAGTCCCGGGATCAAACACATTCCTGCCGTCTATGAGAACAGGACTTCTCATGAGGCTCTTCAGTTTCTCGAGGTCCAGATTCTTGAATTCGTCCCATTCAGTGACAAGAGCGATGGCATCCGCTCCCTCCGCCGCCTCGTAGGCGGTGCTACAGAACTCCACCCCCTTGAGAAGCGGTTTCGCTACATCCATGGCAGCTGGATCATATGCCTTCACCTTTGCACCTTCAGAAAGGAGTATCCCTATTATGTCCAGCGAGGGCGCGTACCTCATGTCATCAGTGTTCGGCTTGAAAGAAAGCCCCAGCACCCCCACCGTCTTCCCAGAGAGGTTCCACAGAGCTTCCTTCAGTTTGCCCACAAACCGTTCTTTCTGCTCCTGGTTGATCCTCTCCACCTCCTTGAGAAGCCTGAAATCATACCCCAGCTTCTCGGCAATCCTGATAAAGGCCCTTATGTCCTTCGGGAAGCAAAACCCGCCGAAGCCCACGCCCGCGTCCAGGAAATCCCTCCCTATTCTTTTGTCCATGCCCACTCCCTCGGCGACCTTGAGCACATCCGCTCCGGAGAGTTCGCATATTACAGAAACCGCATTGATGAAAGATATCTTCGTCGATAGAAGGGAGTTAGAGGCATGCTTTATTATCTCCGCGCTCTGTATGTCGGTCTCGACAATGGGAGCCTTCAATGGAGCGTATATCTCCCTCAGCTTCCTCCCGGCTCTCTCGGTCTCGTAACCGACAACCACTCTGTCCGGGTTCATGAAGTCGTATACTGCGCTGCCCTCCCTCAAGAATTCCGGGTTGGACGCCACATCGAACTCCACGTCTCCCTTTCTCCTCAACTTCATGGTCCGCTTGATCCACATCCCAGTCTGGACCGGAACTGTGCTCTTTTCCACCACCAACTTGTACTCGGTCATGGTTTCGGCTATCGTGGCTGCGACCGCTTCTACCGCGGTCAGGTCCGCCTCCCCGTCCTCCCTCGGCGGAGTGCCGACAGCGATAAAAAGAGCTTTGCACCTGTTGATGGTGTCTACAAGGTCGCTGGTGAAGGAGAGTCGTCCGGTAGTGACGTTCCGCGCGACCATCTCTTTGAGATCCGGCTCATAGAACGGCATTTTGCCCTTCTTCAGCATTTCTATCTTGCGGACGTCATCATCGTCACATATGACTCTGTGCCCCAGTTCGGCAAAGCAGGCGCCACTGACCAGGCCCACATGCCCAGAACCGACTACACCAATATCCATTCTGACCCCCAGACGTGTTAGGAATTACCCTTGAACAAGGCAGGGCAGTATAGCAAACAAAGAAAACCGGGTCAAGGCATAACCTAATCCGGCATACCATGTTAGAAGGGCTGGAGTCGACGCGGTCAGAGGATCTGGCAGGGAGTTCTCACGTTATTCTGGTCTGGGTTCAGGAACGAGACAGACTGCAGAAATCTCACCGCGCCCGACACAGTCGGAATACAGAAGTTCTCTGGATCCTATTTGAGTAGAATGACCTTCATTGCGTCGCTGAATGCCCCGGCCTCCAGGCGGACGATGTACATACCCGGGGGAGCAGTGGCATCCCAGACCGACTCGTGCGCACCAGCTGGCAGTCTCATGTCAACCAGTGTGGTGACATACCTCCCCGCGAGGTCCTGTACCGTAAGCCTCGCATGGGCGCTCTCCTTCAGTGAGAAGGTTATGTTCGTTCTGCTCCTGAAGGGGTTAGGACGATTCTGGTCGAGACCGAAGGTAGTCGGGCCGTTTGACTTCATAACCTCCAGCTGTATCTGGCCTGGGTTCTTTCTACCAGCTTTCCTTTCCTCGTTGTCTATGATCACCACACAGTCCCAGCCCTCGAGCTCATCGCCATTCAGAAGCTGTGCGGTGACTCTGACAACCACCGTATCCCGGTCTCCCACCTCACCCAGAGCGATCACAACATCCTCCTTCTCGAACTTCATCGTCAGGTCATCGTACCCGTCAGGTCCGTCTGTAGTGCACTCGCAGGAATCCCTCAATCCGGGAGTCGGCACCGGCAGCTCTTCATCTCTCCGGCGGGCGCGTGCGGACTGCTCGAGCGGCTCCCGCGTTGCTCCAATTCTGCCTTCCTCAGGCGATGTTCCGCCCAGCGTCGCGTTGTAGGATAACTGACCTTCTCCCCCCACCGGCGTGCTCACGTCCTCGACCGCTGTCCGAACAGGCCGAACACCCTCTAGCATGATGGTCGACACATCTATCTCGGCGACATCGAAAACCATTGTCCCGAGAATGGCCACGGGGAACACGCCTTTGCTCTTCACATTGATCGGATTCGGGCACGAGCGGGGTTTAACGTCGACGACCAGCCCCTTGTCGCAGTCCTCAGGCGGGTCTATTATCTCGTCCTGCATCAACTTGAAATCCGAGACCATCCCGTCCAGGTACTCAATCGCCTCGTCAATCGAACCATATCCGTTGTTCCAGAGAGGTATAAGGGCGAACTCGAGGTCATACCCCGTGCATAGATCCAGAGGACCCCAAGTGGCTGATGTGAGTCCGTAGTAGGGTCCGGGGTCAAGAATGAACGTATCGGGCTTGGGAAGATGGAGTATCTTGAAGATCCCAGGTGTATCAGGTGAATTCCCATTGTAGCCGTCCCAACCGAGCGTAGTCTGGCCGTCAGGCGAGGTGGGGTATATGTAGTCATCAAACCTGAATTGTGAATTGAAGTAGATGTCCCGTATGTGTTCCGGCAGCAAATCGACCAGCTCGAAGACAATGATGGCGCGCTTCTCCGCAAGATCGATGGTCCGTCTTAGAAGTACCTTGTCCGCTGCCCATTCCGTGACAACCATTTCATTCTCCAGGAAGTCAGTCCGCGTGTTATAGTAATGGCTCACTCCGCGGACTCCGGTGTCCAGCAGCAGTTCACCGTCGGTGCGCGCGGTGTAGCGAAGGCCCCAGCCAGGTCCTGATCCCAGAATACCGAGATGACCGTGGTAGACGCCGGTAGCCCCCAGATGGTAGACGTCTTCGTCCGTTCGGAGAACCAGGGGCTCGTCCTTTTGATCACCATCCACATCCACGTAGACGGTCTTCCAGATGAATGTCACAGACTCTTCGCTGGAAACCTGTCCGAGCGAAATGGTCAGCGTAGCCGCCAGGATCATAAGATACGACACCGCCGAGAGAGTCCAATTCCTCATCATAGAAACCTCCACTCAAAGACGTTTCGGAGGGGGCCCAGTCCGCTCTCAACTCAAGTGGTTTGATCTACATTTCCAAGGTATATATTGTAATCGTCCTCCTCAATACTAGCACCCGGCGGCTGAATTTCGAGGGGCCGCACATCCTGAACCGGTCGCGCACTGAGAAGGTTAACGGAGCAGAACCAGTCTATCGGAAGTAGTCATAACCCCCTCCTTCAGAGTGCAGAAGTAGACACCCGCAGGAACCTCCATCCCATCTTCCGCCAAGCCGCTCCAAACCACGGGGTACACTCCAGCCTCCAGTTCGCCTTCCCTCAGGACGCGCACAAGCCTCCCAGTTGCGCTATAGATTCTCAGGCTACCGTGCGCTGTGGCGGGAACCTCGCACACGACGGTCGTTCTCTTCCAGAACGGATTGGGAGATGCGCGACAAATCAACTGATTCGGGACTCCTTCAGCCGATGACCGCCCTTCCTCGGCAACACCGACGCTGTCGCACTCAAGCGGTTTAGAAACGATACTATCGTCCAGCGCCTTGAATTCGGATAGCTTGCCTTCGAGATAAGTCTCAGCACTGTCGATACTAGTGTGCCCGGCGTTCCAGAGTACCACCAGCGCGAAGTCCAAGCTTTCCTCGGCACAAAGGTCACGAGGACCCCAAACGGCTGACGTCAACCCGTAATGGTTCCCGGCAGAGAGGCTGAACGAGTCAGGCTTCGCGAGATGGAGCATGTAGAAGATCGCAGGTGAATCAGGGCTGTGTAGATCGTAACCATCCCAGCCGACCGTCGTTTGCTGATCCGGCGATTCGCTCGATATGCAGTCGTCAAAGCGGAATTCTGACTTGAAGAAGGTTCCACGTATATGGTCTGGCAAAAGATTGATGAGTCCTAGGCTGATGATGGCCCTTTCTGAAGTAAGGTCAATGACCCGGCGGAGAAGTACACTATCCGCTTCCCACTCCGTGACCACATTTTCATTCTGGAGGAAATCATCGCGTCTGTGGTAGAAGTACGCCTCCCCACGGACGCCCGTATCAAGTAGCGGCCCGGCCGCTCTCCATGCGGTGTAGCGCAGACCCCAGCCGGGGCCGGAACCCAGTATGCCGACGTGCAAATGGTATGATTCCAGGGCTCCCAGGTGATACACGTCTTCATCTGTTCTCGAGGAGAGGGGTTCATCAACCCCATCACCATCCACGTCCACGTAGACAGTCTTCCAGACTGTCGCACATAGATGGCCAGCATGGATGAGTGCCAAGGCGCCCAGGACCAGGAGACTCCATGCCAGTCTCGCGAGTGGCAATCGACGAACGGGCACGCTGGACATCGATATTCTCCTCGCACCACCAGGGGGCATAAGATTTCAGCTTTCGATCGGTGGATCTCCCAATCTGCCTATTCTAATAATATCGCCTCGATCGGGTTTCCGCAAGAGATTTCCGGCGAGAACTTCCTGGGTAGTCAAGAGGCCGCCTGAAAACACAAATGAGAGCTTGTGGCCGGTCGACGCCGGCGATTGAACCCCAGTTCACCTTCCGATTCAAACCCCGGATCGAGGAACGACGGACGGCGCTCACTCGTTTCTGAATCCCTGCCCGAAACAGGTGATATTCTTCACCAGCCCTCGGGGTATCCGCAGCCTTAGCATGGACTTGAGAACACTGAGGAAAGGGTGTTTCCACGGAAGCAGGCTGGGATCAACTCGCCTTATGTAACGGCTTGTGAGAATCCCCGAGGTTCTGGTTATCTCTGACAGAGGGCGGGGATCGAGCGGATCTCTCACGGGGAAGTTCTCAGCAAGGGCATTCAGGAGTCTTTCTGCTAAAGGGATGGGAATCTCGGCGGTCCCATCTATGGATATGTCGAAGGTTACAAGGAAGAGTCCCCCGTGGGCGAGAAGCTGTTTGAACTGGCTTGTGATCGACTTGAATTCGCTGGTATGCTCGAGAACGGATATGCAGTATACTATGTCAAAAACTCCCCTGGAGTGTGAGGGATGGTGTATGTCCTCCACGGCGAACATCACATTCTCCGATGAATGCCTGTTGATCGCTGAGTAGATGCTCCCGAGTGAGCTGTCGTAGTCAGAGCAAACCACGACGGAACCCGGGACATTGGATGCGACGAAGTAGGGAAAGAATGTCACTCCCGAACCAGCATCAAGTACCCTCACGGTCTTCTTTCCGGTCTGCCTCACATAATCCGAGATTCTGTCGAACGCAAAGACATACTCCCACTGCCTGTTGAAATTGTGAAACGGATCGTGCACCCACTTCCGACTGTAGTCAGTCAGGAAGGTCCTGTTTGACTCAAGAAACCGATCAGAAAACGCTTCCATAGCCTGAAACAGCGGAGTCCTCTTGAGCGCATTGTAATCTTCGATTGTGGGAATGCCAGCGCTGATATGATGATCCATCACTCTCTCCCGCCGCCTGAGAGCATGGATACCTCCTGGGTTGTGGAGAAGGAACTTAGAACAGCCCCGCGTGGCGGATGTAAGACTTAGGATTTGTGTGCCTGCCGTCGACCAGCACCTCATAGTGAACATGGGGGCCTGTCGCAGTTCCGCTGGAACCCACGCGCGCCACGGTCTGGCCGCGGAAGACCCTGTCACCTACCCTCACCATGAGGGTACTGAGGTGCCCATATCTCGTCACGTACCCGTATCCGTGGTCTATCTCCAGGAACCTGCCGAATCCACTCTTCCACCCGGCAAAGGAGACCTGACCATCCGCGGTCGCCACCACCGGAGTGCCGACGAGGTTGGCCACGTCGAGTCCGCGGTGAAACTCGCTCTGCCTGCTCAGTGGGTGCTTCCTCCAGCCGTAGTAGGACGTGATGAACCCCCTGGCCGGCATAATAGAAGGAGTGCACGCAAGCTGTTTCTGTCTTTCGGCAAGGGACCCCACTATCTCTTCGAATGACTCGTGTTCGAATCTCGTCTGCCTCTTGAGGGCGTCGATTCTCTCTCCGATAAGAGTAATCCTCCTGCCCAGTTCGGGCCTTACGGCTTCCGGCTGCCTGAGATGCCAGTCGGTACCGCCGACACCCAGGTCCCTTACTTCTTTGCTGATTACGTCCAGATCGGAGACGACCCTTACCTTCTCGTCGAGAGCGGCCATATCCTTGAGTTCGCTCTCCAAGTGGAGAAGTCTCCTCTCGGTCACGTCAAGGGAATGGGACAGGAACGCGAATTCGGCGTCGAGTTTGACATTGGCCCCTTTCGCCCTTCTACCGGGCAAGAATGGAAAAGAGGCCGCCACCAATACGAGTAGAAGAATCGAAACGGCCACGCAAGTCACGAGCCGAAAACGACTTAGCTCAAGCTCTAACTTCCTCGAGCAGGAGCTGAACAGTATGAAATGCCAGTTCGGTCTCTTCATCACCTTCCTCTTTTACACCCGTCTTCCTGACCGCATTATATTTGCCACCCCCCACCAGGTCAAGCCATTTTTTGCAGTTTATCGCAGTATAGCTCAGCGGGTCGCTCAGACCTTTCTCATTTCAGCAACTACCTTCTTGAGCTCCGATTCGGACAGGGGTCTCGCCTCCTTCGATATCCTGAAGTGTAGAATCGCCGCTTTTTCTTTCTCTATCTTGGACACTGTCACGTCATACCCCCGCAGTGGTTCCATCCAGCGGCGTATGGGTTTTCCGTCGGTCCTGTCCACGACAGCAACCACGGTCGCCAGGGGCATCGTCTTACCCTCAGACCCCTGAGCGTGGATGTTCCGGCCTACCACAATGGGCTTCCCCTTTTTCTCCCTCCTTAACTCGTTCAGCACGGAAACGACGGTCTCTATGTTCTCCGCGAGTTCATCGGTATCCGCTCCCAGCCGGTAGAAGTCGTCGAGATGGAAGTATATTTCCCTTACAGTCAGGTAGTCCAACCCCTTGAGCTTCTCGAGGAGCTTCTCTATCTTGCCCGCCTCCTCGGTCCTTCCCCCTTTGTCGAAATCCCTGAACTCCCCTATCACCTCTTCCAGTATCTTCCGGATGGAGGAGAGCGCGTTCCCCGGCCCCCCGAAATGGGCAAGGTCGGCTCGGAGGTCGACTACCTGCACACCAGTATTCTGGGGCCCGCGGGACGTCTTGTAGGAGACGAGCGAAAGGCCCTGCGCCGAATCAAGCTTGTCGAGAAGCCTGAGACCGCTCCGCTCCAGCTTTCGGTCGTTCGTCCCCGAAACGACCAGGATCTTGAACTCAGCGAACAGCTCGATCGTCTGACCTATCGTGATGTAGATCTGAGTTATTTCCGAGCTCTTCTGCTCTCTCGCCAGATAGGGGATCAGGGCTCTCGCGTATCCCTCCACACCGCCAAACTTCTCTATCCACCTTATCCTCTCGAATCTCCTCCCTTTGGTCAGCTCGCGGAGCGCCCCACCAATCTTCCTCACATCTCCGGAGCTGAAGGCGCCACCCTCTCTGTCCAGGATCTCAATCCTGTAGACTATGATCCCTTCCGTTGTCCGGAATTCCTTGTTGAACATGATCTGAAAACCGGGGACGACGTGGCTAAGAGCCTGGAGGCAGTCATCGAGGGTGAAGTCCTGCTCGTACCCCGCCACAGAGATGCCTGTCAGATGGCCTTTGCTGGTCCTTATATTGCCGACTCTTACCTGACCCATGCCGCCGGATTCTCTTATTCTCTTCAGCATGTCGTGATTGCTGATTATCTGCCTGGCGAGGTCGGCCGGGCTCCTTTCATGGATATATGCCACGGGTCTGCTGGCGAAGAATTTGACTGCTTCCCCCGATTCGCCGATCAGCTCTTCCAGGTCTTCTCCCTTGTACGCCTTCCGTATCATTCTTATTGTGTTCATGTAGGTTTCATACCTCTCGGCCTCCCTGGCTATCAACCAGGCCTTGGCGCGATCGCCGCGCGCAACCTTCTTGAGACCGCGGGTGATTGAGCCACTCTGTCTCTCGAGCTGTGTCAGTTTCTCCGGTGATTCTACAGGCACGCCCACGAGTACGACACCGAGCATCTCACCCTTGTGGGGTATCACCGTACCTTTGATGAATGAGATATTCCACTTCCTCTCGGGGAATATCCCCATGCAGCTGTCGGACATGCCCGGCCAGTCGATGCTGATTATACCGAAGAGGAGAGTGGACGGAGAGGCCGCGTCTCCACCCAAACTGAACTTGCAGACGACGGTCTTCTCATCGCTCTTTTCCCACTCATACAGAAGACATACAAGGAGTGCATTCTCGAGAGAAGGCACAAGCATCTCGCAGGTGTTCAGATACCCAACGTACTCGAGTATCTTCGACTTCGGGATCCTGCGGCCAAGCCATCTCAGACCCTCCGCTATCTCGTCGAATGAGCAGACAGGTGCTTCACTCAGATCGGTCTTTCGCATCGTCACGGCTCCCAATGCTTCATCTCGCCAGCTGTCCGTTCTACATTCGTTCCCGGTGGCATTCTCAGCGCTAGCCTCGAATCCGCAGATTAGTCGCGGAATCTGCGCGCCGAAGAACTAGTGGGTGAGCGCATACATCACTGTATTCACGCCCATCCTGAATGCAGCCTCCCTTTTATCCGGCGGGTCGTTGTGCACCTCCGGATCGGCCCAGCCGTCGCTTATGTTCGTCTCATAGGTGTAGTAGACGACCATCCTGCCTTCGTGGAAGATCCCGTATCCCTTGGGCGGTTTACCGTCGTGTTTATGTATCTTGGGCAGCCCATCCGGAAAATCATAGAACAGGTGGTAGATCCCGTGACTGAATGGTATCTCAACCAGATCCTTGTCCGGGAATACCCTGGCTATCTCCCTCCTGAAGTGCTCATCGATACCATAGTCATCGTCACAATAGAGAAATCCCCCATTCGTCAAGTAGGTTCTGAGTCGTTCGACTTCGAGGTCGGAGAAGGAAATGTTGCCGTGACCGGTCATGAAGATGAACGGGTACCTGAAGAGCTCGTCGTCCGAGACAGCCACCACCACTTGATCGGCTGCCGCGTCCAGGCTGGTCCGGTCTCTCAATTCGGCGCAGAGGTTCGGGATCATGGAGGGGTCGTTGTACCAGTCCCCGCC
>Ga0180438_10005857_pt1 | contig 16869 bp, 26 predicted proteins | sample SS_ome_12_FD_132455 | JGI IMG/M metagenome (GOLD analysis project Ga0180438, IMG submission 132455) | Hypersaline lake sediment archaeal communities from the Salton Sea, California, USA - SS_3_D_2 metaG | ecosystem: Environmental > Aquatic > Non-marine Saline and Alkaline > Hypersaline >...
ACGAAACGATGGCACTAGACCCGAACGCAACGAACACCGACGATCTAAACATGGACCGCTTTCTCGAGCGGGCCGGCGAATACATCTTCCATGTCCATGAGTTTGAGCGCCAGGTGGTGAGAAACATCGGGCCCAGTCTCGGAAACGAAATGCTGGTGCTTCATATGGTCGTCGTGGATGGGGAGCCGGACACGATCGGGAAGCGCGTCTTGAAGTCCTACCAGCTGCAGGGCGATGCGGTCCGGTACCTGTTCAAGCTGTGCAAGGACATGGGCGCCGGAGTGGTCCGGGACGAATACGACGATCGCCAGGTCACGGATTGGCTTTGTTGGAAGCCGTTCCTGGGTCGCGTGGCCCAGCGGGAGGGGTATTTCAACCTGGTGGGGACCCGCAGGCTGACCCCTGCGGCGGTCGAAGTGCTGCAGCGCACCGAATACAACTTCAAGCGCGAAGGACTCCCCGAAAACCTCATGATCCGCGACCGTCGCCGCGAAGGTGGACGCACCGCGGAGGGGGGGCGCTACTAGGTGGCCGCGGAGCGAGCCACGACGCTTCGGCTGCGCCGCGTCTCCCCCGGCTGCTACTTCGACGGCGATCGGCTAGTGGAGATCGTGCGGCTGGACTTGAAGGGCGATCCGTGGGTCCTTCGGCGTCCGGGCTACGCGGACAAAATGGTCCGCGATCTGGACGAAGCGATCGGGGTCCTGGCGAACAGCCGCGGGCAGGTCGCAACGCTCGAGGTTGGGGGCTGAACGTGGGCACGTTGCCCCTGTTCGGGAAGGCGATCCCCGAAACGATCGAATGGTGCTCCGATGACTGGGGCACGACCGAAGCGCTGATGCGACCGGAGCGGGAGGTGTTCGGGGGCGACCCCGACCTAGACCCCGCAACGAACGAACTAGCGGTGCGATCGAAGGTGGTCCGCGCCGCTAGGCACTACACAAAGGCGGACAACGGGCTGGCCCACAAGTGGGCCGGGTGCGTCCACCTGAACCCGCCCTGGAGCGGGCCGGAGCCCTTCGTGGACAAAGCGATCCACCACTTCCGCAGGTTCGAGGCCGAAACGATCATGGTGGTACGCCACGATCACACTACGGCCTGGTATCGCAAAGCGTGGAAGCACGCGGCAGTCGTGGCGCTTTGGAGCAAGCGGGTAGCCTTCCGGGGCCCGCCTGAAAAGGAGTCGAAAGCGCCACCGCTGAACGTGGCGATCTTCGGGTTCCTGGGACCCGCGAAGGCTTCGGTTTTCGTGGACGCATACGAAACGCGCGGCCACCTGGTGGTCGGGAAGTGAGGGCACGATGGAAGACGAACAGAAAGAAAAACTGGCGGAGCGAGTACACGAACAGATCCAGGAAGACCGCGCGAAGCGTCAAAAGGAGTACACGAACAAGGGCGCCGAAATGGTGCGCACCATGCTGCGCCGGACCTTCGCGGACGATCCCGAAATGGGCCGAAAGGTTCAGCAGAAACTGAACCGGGATCCATGGCTGAAAAGCAAGTGGGAGGCCGCGATCGGGGCCGTCGCTTCGGGGGAGGATCTGCACGTGGGGGAACTGCAGCTGATCCCCCTGACGGAAGGGTGCCACCGCTGCGGGGCGATGTTCGTTCCCATGGCGATGGCCCTGGTGGACGCGGACCAGCAGCAGCACGAAGTGGTCTGCCACAAGTGCCTGACGGAAAACGAACGCCATGCGCTGCAGCAGGCCCGGGAAGGCATGGGGGCGTCAGGGACGTTGGAAGACGTGGAACAGGCGATTGCGGACAACGACGCGGCCGAACAAGGGGCGCAAGGGTGAGCCGTGGACGCGCGCACACGCAAGCGGATCCGGGCCTTCATGGTCTCGCTATCGCGGCCGTGGGAGGCCCCAGCCGGGAAGCCCCCCGCAGGCATCATGGAAGGTGTAGCGACCCAGGGGCGATCCCGGGTTTGCTTCGCGGCCCGGGGGGACGTGTGGCTTCCCTCGAGCCGCCAAAAGGCCGCGCGGATCGACGGGGTGATCTTTGCCCAGCGGGACGCGCGGGGAATGTGGCGCGCCGTGATCGTGTCGGACCACCTGGAGCCGCCTGCAGCCCTGCGGGATATGGCCGGGGGCCCCGGCTGGCTTGCCACTTCCTGGCGGAAGACCCGACGATCGGCCTTCGGTTTCATGGAGAAACGGGGCGTGCGGTGGACGGGGTGATCTGCCCCGTGTGCGGGGGCCGGGAGTCGATCCAGACCCACCAGGCCGAATGCGATCCCGGGGGCGTCTGCGCCGGGTGCCTGCTGGACCTTTGCGATCTGTCGGGCATGGCACGCGACGCGGGGCGCAACCGTCTAGCGGACGCGCTGGACGACGCGGCTGCGGGGGAGCCCGCGGGCGTCGTGGTCTGGTACCTGGCGCGCCTGCGGGCTCGAGCGGATCGATCGACGCTGGGCAGCACGGCCGTTGACCTGTTCTGGGTTGATGTCGGATTGGCCGATCAAGCGAGGTTGCCCGGCGAGACCGGGCCTTTCGCGGCCGTGTTTCTGCGGGTGATCGGGGAGGGGCGCGACGGGTGACCTGGCATATCCCCATACCGGTGCCGGACCTGCAGCTGGTGTGCGACGCCTGCGGGGTCAACCCGCCCGTAGTCGTGCACGTGGAAGATGAAGGCGCGTTCGGCTACGTGTGCCGGACGTGCCTGGATCCCCGGGACGAACGAAGCCTGGACCGGATGATCGACGAAGTGAAACGGACCCAGGCTGTGGCCGTTGCTCGAGCGCTGCAGGTGCAGGCGATCAAGGGGGCCGGGTGACCCGCTGGGACTGGAAAGAGATCGCGCCCCACGTCTACGTAGCCGGGGACAAGCGACTGCACGGATCGATCTGGGGGGAGTTCAGCCCCATGGGCCTGGTGCAGATCGGCTGGGACGTGACCGCGGAAGACGGGCGAACCGTGGGCAGCGGCTGGATCGACGTGCAGTCATCGTCGCAAGGCGGCATCCGGCGAGCGAAGCAAACGGCCATGGAGCGCGCATCGTTTTTCGCCTACGGATACCGATCCGGCCTGCGGGACGGTGCAAGGTGAGCCCGATCGGCGCGGCCCTGCGGGTGTGCCTTGCCCTGGTGCTGATCGCCGCGTCCCTGCCCATGGTCGTGGCCGGGGGGCTCGAGGGGGCGATCCTGGGGGCCGTGTTCCAGGCCATGGGGATCGTGATCCTGGTGCTGACTTCCGGGCACGCCCGGTGAATGTACCTGCGTGGGGCGCGTCAATAGGACCATGAGCACGTTTGTTTCACGTCCCCTTCGGATGGTCCTTTCAAGCGCCCTTTGGTGGGTCGAAGATCGGGACGCGGGTCTGCGCCACGAAGCGCGACGGCTGGCCTTCGATCTCCGGTTTTGGTGGGGAGAGTTCCACCGATGCCGCGCAATTGCGATCGCGCTCCGGCGCTTTCCATGAGGGGCGGCGGGCTCCCCTCTCACAGCCCGCCATTTGTCAGGGGTCGTGCCCGAAGGCGCGAACCGTGACCCCGACCCCCCTCCCTACCTCGCGCGGGGAGGGGGGAACCCGGTCCGCCGGGTCAGCCAACATCGAACAGCGAGCCTGAACAGCGAAAAGCGACCTGAGCCTGAGCCTGAGCCTGCGAACCCCTAGACCGGAGATCGCGCCAGTGCTGGACCCCTACGCTTCAAACGAGCACGAAACCCCACCCCCCATTCAGCAGGGGTCGACCTGGATCGACCCCGTGAGCGGGGCCGAACTCCCCGCGCGCCAATACCGCAACGCGCTCGAGGTGGACACCGAAGGCTTGGACCCGATCGGGGTCGTGAGCCCGCCGCGCTTCGATACGGTTCGCCTGGTGGGTCCCGCGGTACCCATGGACGAATGGCCTGAGCCTATCCGTGACCTGCTCACGGGCGATTTGGGGGACGGGCCGATCGACCTGCCCGGCCGAAACGAAGACACACCAGCGGGCCCCCTGCTGCGAGGTACGCAAAGCACGATCACCCTGAACTGGGACGGCTGGGCCTGGGCCCGCGTGTACCTGGACCCCGTGCGAGGCAAGCCGCGGATCGAACTCCAGGTCCACCCTGCCGCGTTGTGGGCCCACGCTTGCCCGCTCGAGTCCTACCGCCGGGCCGTGGGGCCCCTGGTGGAATGGCTTTCCTGGGCCTTCGGTGGTCGCCGGTTGCGCTGGGGAATGGACGTCGTTTACGGGGGATGGCACGTGACGCGGTGCGATCTGGCCTGCGACGTGACCGGCTGGGCCCTGTCCGAAGGCTTGCGGGATTGCATGGTGGGAAGCCGGCGCCGCGGCATGTACCAGGCCGCGGAGATCGCAACCCATGGGGGGCGGGTCGTGGAGACGATCTATTTCTCCGGGTTGAAGTCGGATCTGGGCCTGGTGGTCTATGACAAGTCCAAGCAACTGGCGGCCCGCAAAGGAGGGGAGGCGAGTACGTACGCGCCGATCTGGGAGGGCAACGGATGGCGCGACGGTCAGCAGGTCACGCGCTGGGAGTTCCGGGCCAGCGCGTCCGCGTTGCGCTTCGTCGATAGCGTGGGGGAGGTGCACGATCTATCGGACCCGACCGTGCTGGGGGATGCCGGGGAGGTCGCGCTAGCGTGGTCAACTTGGACCGCAGCGCGGCGCGTGGTCATGCCCACACGAAGCCGGGCCGGGTCGTGTCCCGTGCATCCCTGGTGGGTCCAGGTCCAGCTAGCAGGCGGGCTCCCGCCCATGCGAAGGCCACGGCCGCGCGAGGACATAGCGGAAGTGGGGTTGCGCCGTCGCATGGCCCACGATGCGCAGCAGCTAGCGAAGATCGTCCACCGCAACGCGGCGCGGGTAGGTCTCGAGGTGCTGACCGCAGACGAAGGGGCGATCGTGGCGCGTCGCTTGTGGCGGGATGGATTTCACGCGCTGGGACGGGAGCAGACCATGCGGCTGCGCGCCGGGACGTGGGCGAATGAACGAAGGCTGACCCCGCGCGATGTGCTCGAGATAGAGCGAGCGCGCTACCTGGAAAACATGCGGGAGCGGGGGTGCTCGCCGGCCCTGGCGCGTATGTCCTGGGGGCGTCCGCGCGAGCAGTTTTGGCTGCGCACGGAAGCCCCCAGCGTCAGGCGAGAAATGCTACGCCTGGGCCTGTTCGGCCTGCGACTTTACCCAGGCCGCGCAAGCGTCCCGCAGCCGTTTGACGCTGCCCAGGAACTTCGTCCCGGCGGGGGTCCGCATTAGTTCCATGAGACGCGCCCCGAACTTCTCGAAGATCGGGGTCAGGTCCGCCATGGCTCGCACGACGTCCCCGTCGTCCATGTGGGCCGACTCCCGGATCGTTTCGTCGAAGCGGGCCCAGGCTTCGGGCTCTCCCATGAGTTCCCGGGCCGCGTCGCGGATCGGGTTCCATGTGTCGCGGACCTTGCCCATGGCCTTTGCAACGTCGCCCGGCTTCGACGGCTTTTCACGCTTCCCGCCCATGCTCGAGCCCGGGCCGAACTCAAAGAACAGCTGTCCGAAGTGCCGTAGGGTCTGGTGCATTTCGCGGGCCTGTTCGGTTTCCGCGTGGGCTTCCGCGTCCGCCCGGCTGTGATTCTGGACGAAGGTGAAAGCGTCGCCGTAGAAGCCGGCTAGCTTGCCAACCCCTTCCGCGTGAGCCCCCAGCAGGCCGGCGCCCTTTTCCCCCATTTCCGCGTTCGCCTTCGCTAATCGCTCGTTGTATTCGTACAACTTCGACGTGTGGGCCATGAGGTTTCGAAAGGCGGACTGCTCCATGTTCTGAATCGATCCGTCGCCGTCGCCCGCGATGACCTGTCGAGCGTCGCGGAATAGCTGCCGCTTTTTGTCGCTGTAGCCGAAGATCTCGACGTCGATCCGGGGGCCTCGCTCCGCGGCCTGCTCGGCTGCGAGTTCCACGATCTCCCAAAGCATTTCGTCGGGCCCGGTCAGCGGGGTGCCGTCTTCGTCTTCCACTTGCGTGGCGTGAAGTTCCTTCAACGGCTTGTAACTGCCGCTTCCAGTGCGCCAGCCGACGCTGATCGAAGCTAGTTCCTTCCAGTGAGACTGGAGTTTTCCGTGCAATCGCTTCCACTTTTCGGGGATTTCGTGCGCCATTTTGTGCCTCATTTCGCCCTAATCGGGCCCCAAACCCTCCCATTTGGGATTAGGTTTCCACAAGTGCTGGACGTTCGGCCCCGTCCCGTGCTGCACTCCAAGCCCCAGGCGCACCTTTCGCGCCGGAGATCGGAACGATTCCCATGGCAGCGATTGAGAAGACGAAGGCCGAACTGAAGCAGGAAAGCGAAAACCGGAAGAAGGCGGACGCCCGTCGCCGGATGGAGGAAAAGGACGAGTCCCAGGCGATGTCCGACGTGGGTCTCCAGGTCGCAGGCGCGGCCGTGGGCGGCGCCCTGCTGGACGAGATCGAAGTGATGGACGGGGTCAGCCTCCCGTGGGCCGGCGCCCTGGGCACCCTGGGCCTCACCATGAAGTCCGTCCGCAAGTCCGGCACCCTGCGACCCGTGGCGAACATGGGCCACGGCATGTTCCTGGGGAAGGTCTTCAACTTCGCGAAGGAGAACAACGTGTTCTCCGGCTTCAACTTCTTTTCCTAGTCGCTCGAGCGGCTAGCCGACACAATCACCACTTGACCGGGGCAGCAGCCCCAAACCCGCCAGGGGGTACCTGGAACTACACACCGCGGGGCTGACCCGCAAATCCCGACCCAAACAAAGGACCAGGACCATGCGCAGCTGCGGTCAATACGCCAGCATTCCCTATCTCCCGGAGCATTACAACTGCGAGCCCCAGCCGGGCGGCAGCATCCCGGGGTGCATCGACGAACTCCCCCTGGAGATCGCCAGCATCCCCGCGGCGACCACCGACACGTCCACCGAATATCAGCCGAAGGAACCCGGCCAGCGCATGGTGGACATCGTGTTCGAGGACGATTCCGCGGATACCGATCTGGACGTCGTGGACGTGACCGACTTCAACAACAAGTCGATGCGCCGCAACGTGTCCGGCGATACCACGAACGTGGCGGACCGGATCGCCGTCGCCAGTGCCCAGGGCCGGGAGCAGTTCTGCGCCTACGGTGCGGGCGTCGGTGCGGGCGGCACCACCCTGGGGAAGATTCCCTTCCCCGCGTGGAACGGGAACTCGAGCAACGTCCAGAACATCACGCTGCGGAACAACGACACGACCGCCGCGAAGGACTTCGTCAAGTTCTCGATCGTGTTCTACACCCCCGATCGTGCCGACTTCCAGTCCTGGCATGACAGTGCCAACGGCCACAAGTCGGTCCCGAAGGCCACCCCCGGCGGTCCCCAGGCCCTGGCGGGCATGACCAGCCCCGGAAGCGGCGGGCGTCCGCCCGCGAACGTCCCGTAGGCGCGCCATGAAGCTGACCGCTGCCCATGGCAGCGGGATGCTCGGAGCGATGACCCGCAGGATGGCCGAACGATCGGCCGTCCTGCGGGGTCGAAACCCCGACCTTCCCTGCTGCCCCAAGTGCGCCGGATGCCGGCTCGCCCCCAGCACGGGGGAGGTTGCAGACGTTTGGACCGTCCTGAACACGGACGGGCTGATCGTGACCCCCGAAACCGCGGTGGCGTTTGCCGCGTCGGCTGACCTAGCGAAAGGTCGCCGCATCCGATACGGCCGCGCGAACGGTCGCCCCGTCTACTGGCGCGATGGCGAATTCGTGGATCCGGTCTCGAAACTTCAACCGATCAACCCTTCGGAGCCCTGCCCATGCCGCTGATCACCGGAACTTCCGTTGTCGCCCTGTCCCTGGTGGCCCTGTTCGCGCTGCTGCGCGGGCGTCAGGCCCAGGCGAAAACCGGCGACGTGCCGCCCCTGCTGAACTCGGAGAGTGGGCAGCTGCTGACCGTGGCGTGCGTCTGCGAGGAGAAAGGGTTGGCGATCAAGCCGGGGGAAACCCCCGCGGACCGCGACAAGCGGCACGCTTGCATTGCAATGGGGATGCGCGAAGACGTGGCGTTCCCGCCGCCCGCGTCTGCCACCGATTCCCACCTGGCGTTCTGGGGGCAGGTTCAGGCCGCCATGGACGGGATCGAACTCTCCGCGCTCGAGCAGGGTCTGAGCGTCTGCGAGTTGATCGACACCCTAGACGAAGACGATCTCCCCCTCCCACCGCTCCCCCCGCCCCCGACGCCACCGACGCCCCCGGAGCCGACGCCCCCGACGCCCCCGCTGCCCCCGACCCCGCCCCCGCCCCCGCTGCCGCCACCGACCCCCGGGGAAGACGCGAACGGCGACCCGATCCCGTGGCCGAACATGCCGCTGGCCCCTCGCACGACCCAGACCCCGACCCCAGGCGCCTACTACCAGGTGGGGACCGCGTTCACCGGACAAGGGCTGTTCGCCACCGTGGGGGCAGCCTACGGCCTGGGAGGTGGGCAGGCGCGATTGAAGGCCACGCGGCGCGTGATCGATGACCCGCGCAACGCGGGGATCCTGCGGCAGATCAACCCCGAAGACGTGGGGTTGACCCAGCGAAACCCGACGATCCGCATGGTCCCGGTCTACTTCAACAACCCGGCCGTGTACTCCCAGCGCGGACTTCCAGGGACGTCGTGGCCGGTGATCTACTTCCCGAAGGATCCGAACTCTCCCGTGGTCCCGCTCGAGGGGCCCGGGGAAGGCCCGAACCTGGGCCTGGGACTGACGCCGCAAGCGCTCCCCACCCCGGTCCTCATTCCCCAGGACGGGGGGTGAACCGTGCCGAAGCAAAAAGACTTCCGCGCGGAGTTCGATACGGCCGCGCTGCTGCAGCAGGGGCGCGCCCTGACGGACAAAGCGAAAACCGAAGACGAGCGCCGCGTGGCCGTGCAAGCCGTGGCCGCGCAAGTCCTGGAGCTTCGTGACGCGCTGATCGATCGCTGGGAACAGCTACCGTCCGCGGTTCGGAACTCGAACCCGCAGCTGGAAATGGACCTCGAGCGCTGGGCCGATCGCGTGAGCATCTACGCCCCGCCTGACCTGCAGTTCCCATGGCCCGGCGCCCGGACGTCGCAAGCCGGTCTGCTGTACGGACGCCAGCAGCTGCTGGCCGTGGCGAAAGAAGACGATCAGCCGGAGATCCTGGAGAATCCCGCGATCGGGACGAAAAAGTGGCCCACGGGTCGCCCGGACTTGGCGCTGGGCTGGTCCCTCGCAAATCAGCTGAACGCCGCGGCGACCGTGGGAGGTTGGAACACGCGCGAGGCCTTCAACGCGGTGATCTCCAATGTCATGGGCGCCGGGGAAGCGGTGGTCCAGACCGCGACCGATAACGGCCTGATTTCGGGCGACGCCGCAAGCGGGATGATGAGCCTACTGGCGGAAGGCCGGCTGAACCCCGACAAGTTCCTGAACCTGCTGCAGCAGGGGCGGAGCCTGCTGCGAATGCTGCTGATCGGCGCAGCCGTCTACCTGGGAATCACGTACGGACCGGAGTGGCTGAATGGAGAGTAGCGGCACGCCGATCGGGCGAATCGTCCTGCTGTTCCTGGGGCTGTTCGGTCTGTCCCGGGTCGGGAAGGACAGTGGACCGGGGCCGTTTGAGCCCGCCGCAGATTCGTCCTACCTGCGGCCCCCGCCCAACGTGACGGGCTACGATGAAGTGCGGAAGTTCTCCGATCGCATCGCGGCCGAACTGGGGTTGTCCGATCTGGCGCGCGAACAGCTGGCCATGCAACTGCTGGTGCAGTCCCGCAGCGAGTCCGGCGCGAACAACTATGCGGGGCTGGGGATACCCGAACGCTTCCCGAAATACAGCCGCATGGCGCAGAAAATGCCCACGGCCGAACTGGAAGCGGAGATCGCAAAGGCCAGCGGGTCCAGGCTCGAGCGGTTGAAGCGGACCCGTCGCCTGCGGGCGGGGGAATCTCGAGCCGCAGAGATCGGCTATGACCGCCGCGGGTCCTACAACGCGAGCCCCTACGGCCGGGACGAATGGGTCTTCGGTTCGGGCGGCTACTACGGCCAGCTGCCCAGCACCGCGCTGTCGTCCTTCCGTCCGGGCAAGTCCGGGCACGAAGCATTGAAGGCGGGCGACGTGCACCCGCACGACGTCTTCGACCCCTGGCGGTCCACGGTCCTGCAGGCGGATTTCGTGCGGCGGGTCATGCTGACCCCTCACTTCCGCAACCTGCCCAGCGGGGAACAGAACATGAAGGCGATCCGGCGCGCGGCTGCAGCCCTGTCGCTGGTGAAAGACTGGAAGGGCGAGCGGGAGCGAGCCAAAAAGGTCAACGCGAACGCGGCCCGCATGGCCGCCAAACACGGGTTCACGAAGGCGGACACCGAACGCCGCTTGTCGCGTGAGCTAGTCGAAAAGTGGCCCAGCGGTGGCGCCTGGGCACTAATCCAAGCCGGAGAAAAGAAGACGTGAGCGAAGCAACCGATCGTTTCGAGTGGCCCCAGTGGGGAACCCTGGTGCTGGCCCTGGTACTGTTCGCAGCGTGGATGGCCGTGGCGTCCCTGGGGGGCTGCGCGCAGCTGGCCCCGCTGGTCCAGGTCGCGGCACCCGTGGCTGGGGACGTGTCCCTGCAGCGGACCGAAGACGCGATCGAGCGCTGCAGCGCTCGAGACCCGGCCCCCGTGACCCCCGAAGACCGGGAAGCGTGTCTGCGCGAGGAGTTGGGGGAGCTATCCGCGATCGTCGATGTCTGCGAGGCCGGAGCAGTCGCAGGCGACTACCTGAACGGTGGCGACGGCGACGGCGACGGCGACGGCGACGGCGACGAAACCGGAACCGGAGGCGCTGATGGATGACCAGCTGCTAGGCCTGCTCGAGCGAGCACTAGAGGCCGGGTCGCTGGGATCGATCGGCCTGCTGGGGCTCACCTGGGCCTACCATTTCATCCGGGGGCGGCTGGCACTGTTCGAGGAACAGCTAGACCGGATTGAGGAACACCTGGAAGCGCTGGCGCGCTCCGGTGCCCCGGAAGGGGAGGGGGAGTAAGACCATGGGAACGCTATTCTGGATCGCACTGCTGTTTTTCGGCTGGCAATGGCTGCAAGACACCCGCAAGGGGGTGTCTGAGAGCAAACCCGGATCGTGCCAGTTCACGACCGATGACCCGAAGGCCGCGATCGACAAAGCCCAGGAATGGGTAACGAAGCGGCTGGGAGGCCCGGCGGGCATCGACGCGGGCGGCGGGAAACTGGCGCTGGAATACTGGACCGCCATGAAGCCGAAGTGTCCACCCCCGAAGGTGACCAGCGAGACCCAGCGGATCGACGTCTGGAGCGTCAACGGGGCGTCGTGGGCCACGGTCCGAAACGACACGGCCCAGGCGATCAACGAGATCGACCCAGGGGCGCCGGACTTCCGCCAGGTGGCGCGCGCGCTGCTAGGCTTCGGGCTCACGACCGAACTGTAGGACCTGACTCATGGCGATCTGCGAGCTTCCACCCCCTGTCGTGCTCCGCTTCCCGGTCGATCAGTCGATCGATCTGGCTCAAAAGGTGCCGCAGGGGGCCCGACCGATCGTGGAACTGGTGGCCTTTCGCGCTCCGGTGGGAGTTCCGTTTGATTACTTCCTTGGATGGGAAACCGAGGAAGGTCGCATGGCCCAGGCAAACAACGGCTCCACTGCGACGCCCGCGGACATCGTGGAGATTTTCGCAGGCGCCACGGGAGGCGGCGCCGCGGGGCCGCCCGCGATCCCGAACGCTTTTGTGGCCGCGGGGTTGGATGCACAGCCGCTTCGTGCCCCTCGAGACAACGATCGGGATTGGATGCGTCTGCGAGTGCGCGCCACCCCGCGAACCCCCAGCGACGGGGCCGTCAACGTCTGGGTCCGCTGGGAGTGGGACCCGGAAGGCCTGACGGTCCGAAACCCCGGAGTGTAGACCCATGCCCACGTACGAAGGATGCCCCCAGTTCTGCTGCGGTAACGGTCGCGGTGGCGACGGCGACGGCGACGGCGACGGCGACGGCGACTGCTGCTGCGCAGACATCGTCGACCTGTCCGTGAACGCTGCGAGCGCAGACGATTGGACTCACACCCTGGGAGTGATCCTCCGGACTGGAGCGCGCACGAATGCGGCGGGCGGGTTCACGGGAGGCGGGACCGGGAACAAAGCGATCATCGGAGTTCGAGGGGGTGGCGGCCAGCCGCTGTCGGGCCTGCAGTCGATCGTTTTTGAATGGGAAAACATCGACGGACCCATGGGGCCGAATGCGATCCCCCCGGAGCCCGCCACCGTTGTTACCCCCTATCTGAACTTGATCGTGGATTTCGATCCGCTGGGAGCCGGAGACATTCGCGTGCTGGTGGCCGCGACAGACCAGCTAAACCCCGCGATCAATGCCGCGGTGGGGACCTACGTCAACGACGGGCAGAACCGATTCACCTACAGCTGGGACACGTCCAAAGACGTGCTGATCGTGCTGGCGCCGCCCAATCCGGTGCCGGGAGGCGTGGCCCCGAATGTCAGCGTGGGGCCCAGTTGGCTCGAAAACACCTATCGCTGGTCGGACCTGGTGGCCGCGAACCCGCAAGCCGTATTCGTGGACGCTTACCCCGCAGACGGTGGCCTCCCGGCCGGTGCCGTGTGTCCGCCCCTGCTAGTGGTATCTGGCGATTCCGGGAACACCACGCGATCGGGCAAGCGCATTTCATCCCTGACGGTGAACAGCGAGCAGGAATGGCCCTGCGGCGACGGCGACGGCGACGGCGACGGCGACGGCGACGGCGACTGCCCCAGCCTGAACAGCATCGCGCCACCTGTCTTGAATCTCGGAGGACCGAACCCGGTTACCGCAGGCGGGACCGGGCTGGACCAGCCGGGAACCTGGGCCGCTACCGCGCCCGGCATTGCGGGGCCCGTAAGCGTGCCCGCGACAGTGATCGGCCCACCGACACCTACCGCGGTGCCGCTGGACATTGACCTGAGCAACCCGACCCTGGTTCCGGGGCAGGGCGAACTTACGTTCAATCCCCAGAATCCCGGATGCCCGCCCACGTCCGTGCCGTTCACGGTTCAGGGGGCCTAGCCGGTGGCCGTCTTCGCTTCCGAAACGCTCGAGGGGTGGAAGCTACCGATCCCGTCGGAAGCGGGGCCTGGGGCCTTTGCGCCCTACCTGGAAGTGGCGTGGGAGTCGGGGGGACTGGGGCAGCAGTTTGGGAAAGTGATCGACTCCCTGGGGGCGGCCGTGCCATTCGAGGCGATCGAAAGCGCCATGGGCTCGATCCCCACGGATGCGATCCCCGGCGCGTCCGGGATCTTCAAACTGGCGATCCAGGCATTCAGCTGGGACAGGCAACGCGCGATCTGGGAAGGCCGGGCCACCGTCGCCCGCGGCGCGTTCGATATGGTCTACGGGCGGGAAAACCGCTTCAACCGTCCCGCGCGTACGCTGCCCTGGCGGTACCAGCGGGGCGTGGGGAGGTGGACGGACTGCCGCGACCTGGGCAACGCGCGGCGACGGCCGTGCTTCCCCCCGCAGGCGCAGCGGGCCCCATGGCGCGAGCCCGGGGGGTTCAAAGCGTCCACGGGAAACTGTGGGCAGGGGTATGCGGTCTGGTGCGGGGACGGACTGGGGGATCGCAAAAAGCCGGGGGCAGACGGGAGCCGGTGCACGGGGTACGCGGACGTTTCGATCCTGCTGTATCCCTGGTGGACCGCCGCGCTGCCGCCAGGGCCTGCCCCGGAGTTCCGGCGCACGTCGAAGATTGACGATCTCTTCGGGGCTCGAGGTGGCCCCCCGCCCGTTCCCATGAACGCATGGCTGGCGGAAGACCAGGCCGCGTTCATGGCTTCGATCGCCAACAACTTCGCGGTGAACCTGGCGGAAGTGGTCGCCATGCGGAACCGCTTGGCAAGTCTGCGAGGGAAGGGGGAGCGAATGAACGTGGTCCCCGACTCCGCATCCTATGGCCTGTCTGACAAAACGCTGAACGGGGCGATCGGTGCGCTGGACGCCTTCGTGTCGGCCCGGGCCGCCATGGTCCGAAGTCAGGCAGGGAAAGACTACGTGCGCAGCGTCGAGAAAATGCCGAAGCTATTTCGGCCGAAGCTGGACAAGTCCGCGATCCTAGAGATCCGGGCCCCCGGGAAGACGATCCCGACCGTCCCAGGGTTGACGGTCCAACCCCCAAAGCGGGAGCCTGCAGAGACGGGCTCGAGCAAGCCCGGGGGAGCCGCACGCGTCGTGCTCCCATTCATGGCGCTAGCGCTGGCCCTGGACCTTGCGAGGGGGAAGTAACGATGCTGGGGAAGTTGATCCGAGACCTGGGGCCGCTGGCACTGCTGGCGCTCCCCGTGCTGCTGCTGCTGCGAAGCCGTGACGCAAAGGCCGGGGGCGGGCCCGCAGCCTGCAAGCCCTGGGAATCGACAGGGCAAGCCGCGGGCCTGCAGTGGCGCGAAGTCCTGACGGGCGGAGCCCAGCCGGGGGATCGACTGCCCATGCTGGTGCTGCTGCACGGAAGGGGAGGCAACCCCGAAAAAATCCTGGCGGATCTGGGCGCACTTCGGGCACGGGCCCGCGTGATTGTGCCGCGCGGGCCCGTGCCTATGGGCAAGCAAGCGGCCTGGTGGTCCCTGCGATCCACGACTGAAAATCAGGCCCAGCTGGGCAGTGATATGGCGGCCCGGGCCGAACAGCTGGGCAAGTTCCTGGCGGCCCTGGTGGCGTGCAAGCCCACGACGCGGGTAGTCGTGGCCGGGCACTCCCAGGGCGCCATGGCAGCACTGATGCTGGCCGCCATGGAGCCCCAGCAGGTGGACTTCGTTGTGGCGTCTGCGGGGTGGATCCCTGCAGCGTTCTGGACGTCCGAAATGCCCCCCGTCCAGCTGGTCCACGGGGCCCAGGATCAGATCGTCCCAGTGGACCGAACCCGGGCCATGGCGGAAGCGTGGGAAGACGCAGGCGTCAGCGTAGGGCTAAACGAAGTGCCTGGGGGGCACGCGCTCGAGGGGGAGCTAGCCGAAGCCTTCCGATCGACCGTGGACGCGGCCACCGTGGTGTAGAAAGCGAACAGGAAAGGGAAGTCATGGAAAAAATACTGCTAGCGCTACTGCTGGGGGGCTTCATGGCCTTCCGTCGCAAAAACACCCCCGTAACGGTTTCGTCCGTTCGCTTCGGAGAGTTCCGCGGGAAGATCGTTCGGTTGCGGGGGGAATTCGTCGTGTACGTCCAGCAGGGGACCGGCCCGGAAACGTCTCTGGGGGCCTACCCCACGAAGGACGAAGCGCGCGCGCGTCTCCAGCAGGCGATCGACGAAGCAAGCGCCAGCGCGGGCTGACCTGGCGCGAACGCGCCCGGACGTGCGATGGTCCACAGGATGGATCTCGAGCGCGTCACGAAAGCCCTAGCCGAAGCCAACCTCCAGGCCATGGGGGATCGGAAGGTGGGAGCAATCCTGCTAGACCCCCCAGTGCTCGAGGGACTACCGCAGCCGCAGGCCGCCCCCAGGCGCCGCGCCTACGGTTGCAAGGTGTCCGGCTGCTACCGGACCCCGCTCCCCTACGGGGGCGACGGGGAAACGCTGCTGCTGCTGCTAGTGCACCCCCGCGGCACGCTGATCGCCCCCGCCCCGCACTCCAAGCCGCTGCCCAGCACTCCCGTGCTCATGGTGCTAGGTGTCCTCGCACCGCAGGCGCGACTGCTGGCGCCCATGGTCGCCGCGATCGGCCGCGCGGCTTCCCGCGGGAAGTTGCAGATCTGGACACTTGAGGCCGCAGACAAACTTCCGTCCAGCGAAAACCTGGGCACCACCTGACAGGGCGAAATCGAACCCCGCTCCCGGCCGGAGCACGGAAGCAAAAAGCGGTTGACGGACCCCCGCCTGGGGGTCCACCATTGCAATCCATGGCGGGCGTCCAAACGACGAACGCCGCTCCAGTCTGGCGGGACGGGGGAGCGGCGACGAAGGGTGCCCGGGGAGCACGAAATACCCAGGCCCGCCACTACCCTGCCCGGAAGGGCGGGAAAACGCAAGCGCGGCCCGGCGCACCCCGTAGGGGGCGCCCTTTGAACCCTGGGTCCTGAACCTGGGTCCTGGGATTCCGGCCGTGCTCGAGCCCGAAACGAGCACGAAACATGAGCACGAATCACGAAAACAGGAACGATCCGTCGCCTGAACAGCGCGAACGCTACCGCAAGGCCCTGTCCATCGCGAGGATCGAAGCGTCTGCAGCTGCCGCGTCCCAGCGACGCATGGCGGAACGGTGCCGCAGGCACGCGGACGCCACCGAAGGCACGGCTGCGGAAGCATGGATCCGCATGGCGGAAGGCGAGATCGGCATGGCTGCAGCCGCAGAACAGGCAGTGTCTGACCTGCAGGAACTGGAAGACAGGTTGATCGAAGTGGGGTGGCTGTGAAAACCGGAAGTGCGGCATGGCTGGTGGCCCGCCGCGTGGGGGAGCAGGCCGCCCACGCGGTGCGCTGGCGCGCGCAGCAGCTGGCGACCATGCAAGCCCTGGGGGCTCCGTCCGTAGTCCTGGCGAACCTGGAAGGCTTGTGGCGTAGCGCGTGGGTCGACTGGTGCAGCTGGGTTGACGGGCTGGGCATGGACGAATGGGACCTGCTGGTGGGGATCGAAACCCCGACCCCGCCCCCGGGTTCCGTGGACCCCTGGGACCTGGTGGACCTGGTGGACGAAGACCCGCTTCCCCCTGGATATGTCTATGACTCACGGCCGGGCATGGTCGTGGGTCCCAAACCCTGGATCGGTGCGGACCCCCTGGTCTTCACCGCCAGTTCACACAAACGGGCGGCTCACAAAGCGTGGGCCCACTACCAAAACACGAAGAGAGAGAGCACGAAACGATGGCACTAGACCCGAACGCAACGAACACCGACGATCTAAACATGGACCGCTTTCTCGAGCGGGCCGGCGAATACATCTTCCATGTCCATGAGTTTGAGCGCCAGGTGGTGAGAA